>Ga0180009_10007798_pt1 | contig 10826 bp, 9 predicted proteins | sample OS_PC_MetaG_FD_123537 | JGI IMG/M metagenome (GOLD analysis project Ga0180009, IMG submission 123537) | Groundwater microbial communities from the Aspo Hard Rock Laboratory (HRL) deep subsurface site, Sweden - OS_PC_MetaG | ecosystem: Environmental > Aquatic > Deep subsurface > Groundwater... | reverse complement strand
CGCGGCGTGGCTCAGCGATGGCCCGGCATCCAAGCACGTGTCCGCTTTCCTCACCTCACCTCCCGAACACGGCGGGGAGGGAGCCCTCAGCGTGCTGCTCGCCCAGGCATCGGACAGTCATCGAGGCATGCGATGAGGCGATTGCCAGCGATCGTGCTCGTCGCCGCCCTGGTTCCACTCGCTTGCGGGCCGGCCGCCAAGCCCCGGCCCCAACCGGCAAGTCCCAAAGCCGAGGCCCCCGCCGTCTTGAAGGACGGCGAATGGGGACGCTTCCGATCCCAGCGCCAGGGACTGTCCATTCCTCTGCCTGAAGGCAAGACCTGGCGCATCGACGACCACTCCGACCGGTGGCTCGATGCTCGCCATCCCGGCACCGGAACGCGTCTCCGCGCGCGCACCTGGATCGAACCCAAACCCGTCAATCGCGACCAATGCGAAGCAGAGGCACGTCGGCTCGCCCCCGACCTGCCCGTCATCGACGAACACGGCGCGATCGATGACCACGTCTCCAGTGACCTGTTTGCCCCGGACTTTTCCTCTCATGTGATCGTTGGCGTGAACGACGCGAACCCAACGTCCGGCGCGCTCGAAGGTTACGTGCTGGTCTTCGGCGCCGCGGCGAGACGGTGTGTCGTTCTGTCCTTCACCACGCAGGTCAATGGCCCCAAAGGCTCGGCCGTGCTCGGCGAGCGTCTGGAGCTCGGTACGCGTATCGCCGAGAACACCATCTACGTCACCCGAATGCCCGACGGTCCCTTCGAGCCGATCGCGACGCCCGCTCCTCGGTAGGACCGTCACTACGGCAGAGCCGAGCCAGCCAGTGTCCATCGAGCAGAGAAGCAACCACAGAAGACACTCAAGGCACAGAACGGTCTGTTGCCGGAGAGGGCAACCACAGAAGACGCTAAGGGACCGCCGCCACGGAAATAGCTGGTCCACCGAGTGCGACTTGAGTGGCACGGCCAAGCAAGAGTGCAATCGCCGCGAAGGAACTGTTTGGCCGTGTTTCATGCTTGCATGGCCCTTCGCCGCCCACGGCCAAGCAGGAGCTTGCAGGCGTTTAGAGGCTTGCTTGGCCGTGCCACCCATTTCTCGACGCCAAGTGGACCAGGTTATTCGTTGGCGGTCCCTACCGGCACAGAAGGGTCTGTAGTCGGAGCACCAAGAAAACCACTTCTGTGGTCTCTGTGCCTTCTGTGGTTCTCTGCTCTTGGTCTCGCTACCGATACGGACCGAGCTGTCGCGAAGGCTGAATGAGAACCTCCGACAGGGGCAGGTCTCCGATCGCCCGCGCGTCGTCCGAAAGCCTCTCGATCAGCTCAGCCTCCAGCGTCTCGAGCGTCTGGACACGCGCCGTCGTCGACATGGCCCGAAGCTCGATGAGCATGGAGAGCTCGGCCAGCACCCCCGGCATCTCACGCCAGCGCATCTTCAACACCGCGAGCCGCTCGACGTCATGCCATGCGCCACTCAGCAAGATCCTTCCGACCGCTCGGTCGATCGTCGGGACCTCGACCGGGACGGCCAAGGCCGCCAGACGAACCGCTTGCTTCTGATCGCCGAGCTCCAACGCCGCCATGGCTCGCGTTGCGTCGAGCAACCGGATGGTTCGACGGTCGAGCATGGCACGATCTACGTTGTCGGCGGTGGACTCCACGGAGGACGCCAAGCCCTGTCGAAGCAGCATCAGGCAGCGGGCTACTGTCCAAAGGGCCTCGATCGTCGGGGAGCGCTCGATCAGCCGTTGAGGGAGATCGGGCTCTTCCCACCGCTTGTTTTCGGGGATGCCGAAGAGGTACTGGCGCACACGGGCGATGTCGAAGGCGCGCACCCAGATGACGCCAGCGGGGAAGATGCCCACGCAGAGGGTGCCCAGCACCAGGTGTCCCGCTTGCGCTGCAACCAACACCAGACCGCCCATCCCAGCAACGATCAGCGAGTAGAGAGCCCTCTTGTACCGATTCGTCGAAGAGAGGAAGTCGACGACGAAGTTACCGATGACCTCGAAGCCGGCATGAAGAAGATCACGAAGATCGGGTAGAACGAACCGTTTGCGCACCATGTGCCCCATGCGCCGCACGATGACGTGCAAGCAACCCCAACCGGCTCGGTTCGCGAAGGAACGCTACCAGTTGCGCGACGAAGGGATCACGAGCGATGCGATCGGCTTCTGGACCCACCACGTCGAATCGTTCGCCTTCACGCGCGAAGATCTTGTGAAAAGCTTGCTTGATGGCGACGCGCGATGCCTCCGGCACGTTGCGACGCGTGAGCCCAACCCGATTGACGGCGCGCAGCGTCGCGCGATCCCCCGCGGCGATCATGAACGGAGGTACGTCACGTTCGACCATGGCGTTGCCCGCAAGAAATGCCGAGGTCCCCACCCGCGCAAAAGGAGCGACCGCCACGTGTCCGGCCGCCACCACCCAGTCCCCGATCCTTACGTGACCCCCGAGCAACGTCCCATTCGTCAACGTCACCCGATCCCCGAGCGTCGCATCATGGGCAACGTGCGTGCCGGCCATCAACAAGCACCCGCTGCCGATCCGCGTCATCGCACCCCCTTCGACGGTACCGCGATGCACGGTTACATGCTCCCGGAACACGTTGTCGTCGCCGATCTCCAGGTGTGTCGTTTCCCCGTGGTAGTCGCGATGTTGCGGATCCCCGCCCAAGACCGCGAACGGGTGCACGACATTGCGCGCTCCCAACCGCATGGGGCCGAACATCGTGACGTTCGCCAGCAGCCGCGTGCCGGGTCCGACCTCCACGCCTGCGCCGACGACGCAAAAAGGCCCGACCGTGACGTCGTCATGCAGCGTTGCACCAGGAACGATGACGGCGGTGGAGTGAACAGAGGGCATCAGGGGGCGCGGTCGACAATGGTAGCGAGCAGTTCACCCTGAGCGCACAGCGTTCCGTCGACGCTCGCTTCGCCGCTGAGCTTCCAGACGTTTGTGCGGTGGTGAACGACCTCGCAATGCAGGTCGAGCCGATCGCCTGGCACCACGGTGTGGCGGAACTTCGCCTTGTCGATGCCGAGGAAGAACATGAGGTTTGTCGTCGGGTCGAAGGGCTCGGAGGCATAGGCGAGGATGCCGCCGATCTGAGCGAGGGACTCGAGGATGAGCACGCCCGGCATGATGGGACGCTGGGGGAAGTGTCCCTGAAACCAGGGCTCGTTGTACGACACGCACTTGTGACCACGTATGCTCTTGTGCGCGACGATCTCATCCACCCGGTCGACCATCACGAATGGGAATCGATGAGGAAGGATCTGAAGGATTCGGTGAATGTCCAAGCGGACAGCGTTTTCGTTCGCGGTCACGATCGTCCTCGCATCATCCTTGCGACAGCGCGAAGCCAGCGCATGCGGTCGACGGCGGGATAGCCCGCCACGGTAGCGTGGGGCGGGATGTGGCCAATGACGCCGGATCGTCCCGCGAGCCGCGCATGGTCTCCGATGGTGGCATGGTCGGCCACACCGACCTGGCCCCCGATGAGCACGTTGCGACCGACGGTGACGGAGCCGGCGAAACCGGTCTGCGCGGCGACCATCGTCGCCTCGCCAATCTCAACATTGTGTCCGACGTGTACCTGAGCATCGAGCTTGCACCCGCGCCGCAAGCGTGTGGGCTTCAGCGTCCCGGCGTCAACCGTGGCGAGCGCACCGATCTCCACATCGTCCTCGATGTCGACGCCGCCGAGTTGAGGCATTCGTAGGACCTGGCCGTCGGGCCCGTGGGCCCAGCCGAATCCCGGTCTGCCGACGACGGCCCCTGCGCCCACGACGACGCGGCGACCGATGCGAACGGAGCCGTAGATCACGGCTCGGGGTTCGATGGTCGAATCCTGTCCGATGACCGCGCCTGCGAGCACCACCGCTCCGTGTCCAACGCGAACGGTTGGCGCCACCGCAGCACCCAGTTCGATGATGGCTTGGGGGCTGATGAGTGTCTCGGAACGAGGGGGGCTCGCGGTTTGCAGCAAGCGTGCGAGGGCCCAGCGTGCGTGCTCGTGAACCCATCGACGGCCCGGGGGGAATCTGCCAGCCAGTTCAGGGATCACCAGCACGACGGCGCTGGGATCGGCTAGCGCGGTGACCGCTCGGGACTGCAGGATGGGGACGAGGCAATTCGCGGACGCGTTCTCTGGCGATGACACGGTGTGCACGACGACGTCACGAGCGTCGTCGTCGAGCGAGCCGCCGAGGGCCTCGGCGAGATCTTGCAGACGGCGGGGGGAGGGGAGACGAACGCCGGGTAGGGCGTCCGGCATCGTGGAGTCTTCGGATGTCACGGACGTGATGGGAAGTGTTACCGCGATCCAGCCGGCGCCGGCGGAGGCGGGGCTTTCTTCGGAGCGGCACCGGAGGGCGCGGGCGCTGCAGCAGCTCCGCCGGTGTTGTAACGCTGGATGACTCGATCCGTGATGTCCAGGTCGGTGCGGGCATACGGTACGGCGTTGCGCTCGAGGATCGCATCGTAGCCATCTTGCGCAGCGACCTGCCGCAGCACGCTCAGCACGCGGTTCAAGATCGGCTGCGTCATCTTGTTCTGTTCCTTCTGCAGCTCCTTGTTGAACTCCATGAACACACCCTGGAGCTCCGCCATGCTCTGCTGCCACTCGTTCATGCGACGCTGCAGTGCGTCTTTCGAGATCACCTTCGCTTGCTTCTCGATGTCGTCGCGCGCGCGCTTGAGCTCATCCTGACGAGCGTCCAGCTCATGCTGGCGACGATCGAAGAGCTTCTTGAGCGTCGCTTGCGCGCGCAGACCGTCCTCCGTTTCCATCACGGCACGCTGCACGTCCACCACGGCGATCTTCATCTGGGCGGAGGCGGCGGGAGCGGCGAGAAGGAACACCGCACTGAGTAGGATTGCGAGCGCGTAACGAATTCGGCTGGAACGAGTCATGGTTGGGAACCCCTAGCCCTCGTGGGAGGGACGGTCAACAACCTCCCGAGTCCTGGGGCAAGGTTTCTTCTTGGCATTGAGGGAGGGGGCGACGGGTCTGGAGCATGGGCGAGGTGCTCACGTGTGAATTGTGGTTCACGCGTGGTGCGACCTCGCGTTCACGATCCGGCGGGCCGTGGTGGTTGGGCGAGCGTGGAGGATCACCCGAACGCTGGCATCGGCGAGCACCTTCTGTCAGGGTTTGGTGACATGTCGATCTGGCACGGCGCTTGGAAGTGGGAGGGGTGGGCGTGTCCCAAGGAGGTCCGTATGCCTCGGTGGTTGTCTTCGAGCGTTCACATCGGTTGGATTGCAGTCGTCCTCGGCGGTGCTGCGTTGTCGGGTTGCGGGAGCAACGACGAGCAGATGGTCTGCGATGAGAACGGTTGTGAGATCTGCGATGCGTACGGGTGCCGTCCCGCAAACCCGGGGACAGGTGGCTCGGGCGGGGCGACCGCCAGTGGCGGCTCGGGAGGATCGTCCGGGTCGGCCGCCTCGGCTGGGTCGGCTGGGTCGGCCGGCAGTGGCGGAGAGCCGGACGGTGGGACGGTCTGCGATCCTTCGACGACGACGTGTCCCTGCGGACCTGGCGACGTCTGCGAGGGGGATCTGCAGTGCATCGAAGGGCTGTGCTTGGTGCCGTGCGAGTTCAGCTCGGAGTGTGGAGGCAACCGCATTTGCGTCAACGGCAAGTGCGTGGTGGGATGTGATCCGACGGTCGCATGTCCAGAGGGGTATACGTGCGGGGACAACGGAGCCTGCGAGCTCGATCCGGACGATCCCGCATGCAGCGACGCGAGCCCGTGTCCTGGCGGTTTGCAGTGCGTGGAGGGTGTTTGCCAGGGCGGATGCGACACGAACGACGATTGCGCGCCAACCGAGATCTGTAACGCGACGACCGGCACCTGCATCGAGGATCCGCAGCCTTCCAGGCCCTGCGAGAACGACGCGAGTGTGTGCGGCGCGACGCAGGTGTGCAAGGATGGGTACTGTCGGTATCCGTGTACGGATGGCGATTCCTGCAAGCTGATCGACGCCCGGATCCCGGTTTGCCAGGGTGGGATTTGCATGAGCGAGACCGAGGCGAATCCGGAGTGTACGAAGCAGGAAGACTGCGCGCCGGGGCTGGATTGCGTTTCGAACCAATGCAAGTAGTCAGGTTTCCTGGTAGCGCAGCCGATCGGTAGGGCGCCTTTTCGAGGCGCTGGCGCCCGGGACCTACCAACCCCACTCCCTTCATACTTGGTGATGGATGTGACCGTTCGGGACGGGTGCCGAAGCGCATGCGGAGCACGCCCGAATCGTGGCGTTTTGGGCTGATCTTCGCGACGCAGACGACACTCTATCCGTGACGGGATCCGCTGATATCGGGGGCCGTCCCTGGCATCGACGTAAGATTGTTCCGTCCTTGGTGTGTGTAGCGCACGGCTACGCGATGCGGCATTGTCCCACCAACGTCAAATCGTGAATGATTCATTTGGTGGTTTTTGCTACACGATTTAGTTCATAAATTCAGTGACTTAATAACCACATTGGTCTAAATCGTGACTTATGACGCGCGACGGTCGCTAATGCTTGATCGACCCGTCCACAGCAGTATGGTCCCGACAGAAGCGGTTTCGTGATGAGGGGAACACGCAACCGCAAATATGGAGGCCGAATGATGAACGAGACACTCCAACCTGCCATCCCGAGCCCCGCAACCCCCAACCCAGTTCGCAAGCTTTCGCGTGCTCTCGCTGGGCGTCTCGCCCGCTATCGCGAAATACTCGACGCCGCGCAAAAGAATGGAAAGGCTTATGTCTCTTCCGATTCTTGCGGTCGCGAACTGCACGTCGACGGCACGCTCGTCCGAAAGGATATGGCCTGCCTCGGTGTGGTCGGAAAGCCCCACGTCGGTTACCCCGTCGCGGACGTACTCGCCGCCCTCGACCGTCACGTCCACGAGCAAACGCAGCGCGCCGCCGTGCTTGTCGGTGTGGGTAATATGGGTACCGCTCTCGTCCGCTCGGGCACCCTCGAGCGCCATGGCGTTCACCTCGAAGCCGTCTTCGATGCCGACGACGAGAAGGTCGGCGGAGCCATCGGCCGACATGCCGTCGACCCCATGGGTCTGCTCGAAGAGCGCATCGACAACTGCGGCGCCAAGCTCGGGGTCGTGACTGTCCCCGCCGAATCCGCGCAGGCGATCATCGATCGCATGGCCGCTGCCGGCATCCGCGTGATCTGGAACTTCGCGCCCATCCGTCCGCAGACCCCCAACGGCGTGCGCGTGCTCAACGAGCATCTCGCCGAGAGCGTTGGCCGTCTGTCCCGCTACCTCGACGAAGCCGAAGCCAAGACCTTCATCCCCGCCTGATCCTCTCAGCAGTCAGCTCTCAGCAGTCAGCTCTCAGCACAGACCGGAGACATCTGTGACTGAGGCTCGGCCATGGGTGGAACCAGTCCGAGCATTCCCCATTTCAGGTTCACCAGGTATTACGGCTGAACCCCGTAGAACATCACGCGCAGTCCGAAGGTCACATCGTGGCGCGAATACCAGCGGCTCCAGTTGTGCTGGTACCCCACGTAGGGGCCGCCGGCCAGTTGCCATACCTGAACCGGCTCCCAGAACGCTCCCAGCCCCACCGATGACATCACCCCTGATTCTGCGACTTTCTCGTCCGGGGACTTCGTGCGAATCGACGACGCTCCCGCGCCGAAGTCAGCAGTGAGGCCCAGATCTCGGTACACACCGCCCTGGCCGTAGAGCGGGAACGCCTCGAGGTGGAAGACGAACGTACCCATACCGCTCGAGTAGTCACCGTTTCCCAAGGTGCCGAACGACATGCCCAGCCCGAAGGTGAACCAGTCCGTGAGCGCTCCGCCCAAGAAGGGCGTGACCCGATATCCGAACGCCAACCCGGTATCCTGCTCGAATGCCGGGTCGTCACGCTTCCCTTTATCGCTTGGGTTTCCTGTGGCCCAGCCCAGCGCGGGCCCCATGATCAACCCCAACACGAACCCGCCCCGCCGCTCGGTTTCCACGGCCAAGTCGTCTTCCTCCTCCGAAGTCGCGACCGATGGCGGCGGGCTCGGTACCGTCGCCGCCTCCGCGTTCGCGTCCAACTGCGACGATGCCGGTGTGACCGGTTGGGCGCTCGGTTGGGCTGCGCTCGGTTGGGCTGGCGGCTGACCCGCGGGTTGGGCAGCGGCGAGCAAGCTGCAACTGGCGACCACACAACCAGCGAGGCTGGAGATCGCGTGACGAAAGTGGAACCCCAAAGCGGACAGCATGATCGACGGCCAAGTTGGTCTGCCTGCTCCTCTGGGTCAAGTGTGATGCCCCCGATGCAGCTATCTTCGTGACCTCGGCGCGCTGACACCCGCGGTAACGACCTCGACCAATCGTTAGCGCGGCGCTGCGGCGTCTGCATGCACTGGCCGATATGGCCGGCAATCGAACGCCTCGTCGCGACGCCAGGCAGACAAAACGACAACGCCGGCGTTAGCCGGCGGCATCTCGATGAACAGTGGAGCTGAAGGGGATCGAACCCTCGACCTCTAGAGTGCGATTCTAGCGCTCTCCCAGCTGAGCTACAGCCCCAGTGGTTCTACGGCGGGCGTCACCCCGTCGAGCGACGCGACACACTAGCCAGGGCATGGCGAAAGTCAAGCACTTCACCTGAAATTCGCCGGTCCTCTGCGCGCGCGAAGATTCCGCCATTGGTGGGGTGCCGTACGCCGGCCAGGTGCGAGCGACGCGATCGCCTCACATGATCGGCAGAACTCGATCACCTTCCTGCTGGCTCCTGCGACCTCTGGAACGACCCGGACAAGGTCCTGCACCATCCGGACCATCATCCCGTTGACGCGTCGTTGCTCGTGGTTACTTTCCTCCGCGACATGGCCGTGACGCCCAGTTTCATCGCATTCGCGCCACGCCGCTAAACCGTCATCCACGCCTGAACGAACGACCCCCACCGTCCCAACCTGGGGTCGTCTCGTCGGCGAACTGCCACCTTGGGAGAAGCATTCATGGGCAAGATCATCGGAATCGATCTCGGGACCACCAACAGCGTCGTTGCGATCATGGAAGGCAAAGAGCCGAAGGTCATCGTCAACGAGGAGGGCGCACGCCTTACCCCGTCGGTGGTGGCATGGGACGACAAGGGTGAGATCCTTGTGGGACAGATCGCCAAGCGCCAGGCCGTGACGAATCCAGAAAATACGGTCTCCTCCACCAAGCGCTTCGTCGGGCGACGTTTCAACGAGGTCGAGCGAGAGCGCTCTCGCGTCCCCTACAAGGTGCTGCAAGGACCGAACGGCGACGCTTGGTTCGAGGTGCGTGGCACCAAGATGGCGCCGCCGGAGGTTGCTGCGAAGGTTCTGCAGAAGCTCAAGAAGGCTGCTGAAGACTACCTGGGCGAGTCGGTGAGCGAAGCCGTCATCACCGTACCCGCCTACTTCAACGACTCGCAGCGCCAAGCCACCAAGGACGCGGGCAAGATCGCGGGCCTCGAGGTCAAGCGCATCATCAACGAGCCCACTGCCGCCGCGCTCGCGTATGGCCTCGACCGCAAGTCCGACGAGCTCATCGCCGTCTACGACTTCGGTGGCGGTACCTTCGATATCTCGATCCTCGAAGTCGGTGACAACGTCGTGCAGGTCATCTCGACCAACGGCGACACCCACCTCGGCGGCGACGACCTCGACCACCTCGTGATGGAGTGGCTGACCGAAGAGTTCAAGAAGGAAACCGGCATCGACGTTTCCAAGGACAAGATGGTCATTCAGCGTCTGAAGGACGCCGCGGAGACGGCCAAGATCGAGCTGTCCTCCAAGATGGAGACGACGATCAACCTGCCGTTCCTCACCGCCGACGCCACGGGACCGAAGCATCTGCAGAAGTCACTGACCCGGGCGAAGTTCGAGCAGATGATCCGGCCGCTGGTCGATCGCTCCATGAACCCGTTGCGAAAGGCCCTGGCAGACGCCAAGAAGCGTCCCGAGGACGTCAACGAGGTCGTGCTGGTCGGTGGCTCCACGCGAATCCCGCTCGTCTACGAGACCGTCAAGACCTTCTTCGGCAAGGAACCCCACAAGGGCGTCAACCCGGACGAGGTCGTGGCGATTGGCGCTGCGGTGCAGGCTGGCGTGCTCTCCGGAGACGTCAAGGACATGGTCCTGCTTGACGTCACCCCGCTGTCCCTCGGTGTCGAGACCCTCGGCGGCGTCATGACCGTCATGATCCCGCGCAACACCACCATCCCGACCCAGAAGAAGGAAGTCTTCTCGACGGCCGCGGACAACCAGCCGTCGGTTGAGATCCACGTGCTGCAGGGTGAGCGAACCGAGGCGCGTTACAACAGGACGCTTGGACGCTTCCACCTCGAAGGCATCATGCCCGCGCCGCGAGGTATCCCGAAGATCGAGGTTACCTTTGACATCGACGCCAACGGCATTCTGTCTGTCGCGGCGAAGGACACCGCCACCGGCAAGGACCAGCGCATCACGATCACCGCCAGCTCGGGGCTGAGCGAGGACCAGATCCAGAACATGGTCTCCGAAGCGGCGGCAAACGAAGAAGAGGACAAGAAGCGACGCGAGGAGATCGACCGTCGCAACCGCCTCGACAACATGTGCTACCAGCTCGAGAAGACGATCAGCGAGAACAAGGAGAAGCTGCCGGCCAACGAAGTGGCGACGCTTCAGGGCATCATCAAGGACAGCAAGGAAGCGATCGAGAAGCAGGACGACGCCATGGTGCAGGAAGCCCTCGAGAAGCTCGAGAAAGAGGCCCATCGCATCGCGTCCGTGCTGTACCAGCAGGCGGGCCCGCAGCCCGGCGCCCCCGGTGCACCTCCTGGCGCAGACGGCGAAGAGCCTCCT
>Ga0180009_10007797_pt1 | contig 10827 bp, 8 predicted proteins | sample OS_PC_MetaG_FD_123537 | JGI IMG/M metagenome (GOLD analysis project Ga0180009, IMG submission 123537) | Groundwater microbial communities from the Aspo Hard Rock Laboratory (HRL) deep subsurface site, Sweden - OS_PC_MetaG | ecosystem: Environmental > Aquatic > Deep subsurface > Groundwater... | reverse complement strand
ACGAGCAATTTCGGCCGCAGCAGCTTCTTGGGCGCTCTGGCGCTTTGTTGGGGCTTATATGCCTTTGTATATGGCTTTTGTGTTTGGGGCAGCTTGTGCGGTCATTTTAGCCTTTGCTGTGCGCCTTGTGACCGTTCAAGACATCCTACCGCTATGGAGGGGGCTCAAAAACCGGTTTTCCAAACCCGAAACCGTTCATGAATCCTAAAACTCTTTTCACTTTAATAACAGATGACTATCCGCCCCAAAAGGGCGGAGTTGCGCGTTATCTATCTTCATTAGTGGAAGTCGCCAAAGGACAGATTAAGGTCGTCCTTCCGCTAAGTTCTGAATACAAAGATCAAAGTTCCGGATTTTACAAAACTCAGGTTATAAAATCAAATTTTGAATGGTCTCTTTGGCCAAAATGGTCGCCGCTTATTAAACGTTGCCTAGAAGCTAAGGATACTGTTCTACTTATTTCACACGTTTTACCAATCGGCACCGCAGCTTATATCTCAAAATTGATTGGTGGCCCGGATTATGTAATCATTTTTCATGGCACGGATTTGGTAAGAATCAACACGGCATGGAAAAAGTTTTTGTTAAAAAGAATAGCTACAAAAGCAAAACTGCTTGTTACCAACAGCCAAGCTACCAATAAAATCCTAAAACGTCTTTTGCCAAACTCAGAGTCATTAGTTGTTACGCCCGGAGTGGAATTCATCCCACCAAAAGATAAACAATCAATGCGTCAAAAACTAAATTTACCGGGTGATGAGTTTGTGGTGCTTAGTGTAGCTAGATTGGTTGAGCGCAAGGGGATTGATACCCTTATCCAAGCAGTTGCAGAATCAGATCTGGCTGATAAAAATTATAAATTAATAATTATTGGTGATGGTCCTCAGCGAGAAATTTTAGAAAATCTTGCTTTGATTAATCAAGTTAATGTTGATTGGATACAAAACGTAACGGATGACGAACTTCAAAATTGGTATCATGCCTCAGACGTTTTTTGTTTACCCGCTCGTGAACAAATAGATGATGTTGAGGGGTTCGGTATTGTTTTTTTAGAAGCCGCGGTAGCAGGTTTACCGGTTATTGCCGGTGATAGCTGGGGTACATCCGAAGCCGTAAAAGATAGGGTTACAGGTCTACTGGTTCCACCAGATGTAAAAAATGTTGCTTTGGCTCTATATGAATTATTTAATGATCACGTAAAACGTAAAATGATGGGTATTGAGGGTATATTAAGAGCTAGTCGTGATTTTAAATGGGAAGATAGATGGAGCCTTTTAAAAGACGCGCTCCAAAATAGTGATTTGAAAGTTAAAGCTACCAATGAAAAGTTCAAAACACAAGATCAAGAATCAAATATCAGCATAGTTATTCCATGTTGGAATCATGCTAAAGAATTAAAAGATACTTTAGGTTCCTTGGTTGAGCAAACTATAAAACCGGCACAGGTGATAGTGGTTGATGATGGCTCTATTGATAATCCAAAACAAGTAGCAGATGGCTTTAAGGAGCAGTTAGTAATTGAATTTATTAAGTTAGAAAAAAATTCCGGAGCTCCGGTTGCACGTAATACAGGGGCTAAAAAAGCTTTGGGAGAATTTGTAATGTTTTTGGATGCGGACGCAAAACTTGTACCGCAGGCTTTGGAAAAACTTTCTACAGCTCTTAGGTTGAATCCGAATAAGGCTTATGCTTATGGAGATTTTTTATGGGGTAAGCGTTTGTTTAAAGCTAAGGAATTTAACCCTGAGCAACTAAAAAATCAAAACTATATTCATACTTCTGCGTTAATCAGACGAGATCAATCAATACTTTTTGATGAATCTTTGACCAAGTTTCAAGATTGGGATCTTTGGTTGTCAATGCTGGAACAAGGTAAATACGGGGTTTGGGTTCCGGAAGTATTGTTTCATATCACAGAACGTAAGCAGGGGATTAGCCATTGGTTGCCTTCGTTTGCCTATAAAATACCTTGGCCGATTTTTGGCTGGACTCCCGAGGTAATTCTCAGGTATCGTAAAGGAGAAATAATAATCAAAAAAAAGCATAAGATATGAAAGATTTACACATAGTAGTAGTGAGTTGGAATGTACGAGAAGAGCTCGAACGTTGCTTGAGGTCTTTGCCCGAGGCTTGTGCTGATTTAACATGGGAATGTGTGGTTGTAGATAATGCATCGGTTGATGGTAGCGCTGAAATGGTTAAAAATAATTTTACACATGAACCTCGTATTGGAGTTGTTAAGAACAAAATAAATTTAGGTTTTTCAAGAGCGTGTAATCAAGGTGCCGCTCATCATCAGGCCCGCAATGTCTTGCTACTTAATCCTGACACAGAATGTCCTGCTAATTCGTTAAAAAAATTAGTTCAAAAAATAGATTCAAATAAATATATTGGCATCATTGGTCCTAAAATCTTATATCCGGACGGTTCATACCAACAATGTGTTTGGCGTTTTCCTAGTTTGGTTGACCAGTTTTTAATTTTATTAAAACTTCATCATATTTTTCCTAATGCCAAACCATTGCATAGATATTTTCATAAAGATTTAAATCCCAATCAAGAGCAAGAAGTTGATCAAGTTATGGGGGCATGTTTTTTGGTTAAAGCTTCTTGCTGGAATCAAATGCACGGTTTAGACCAAAGGTATTTTATTTGGTTCGAAGAAGTTGATGCTTGCAAGCAAGCCAAAAAAAATGGCTGGAAGGTGTATTATGATCCATCAATTGCAATAATTCACTATGGTGGTCAATCATTTGCAAAAGCATTTACTTTAAAAAAACAGATGTATTTTAATGATAGCTTGTTAAAGTACATGCTAAAGTGGCACGGCATCTTTGCGTGGCTGGTTGTCGCAATCCTCCATCCCATATCTTTGTTTCTTGCGTGGCTGGTTGGTATTGGTAGGTACGCTGGTTTTTTGCAAAAAAAACAAGAGCCGATAAAAGATAAAAAAAACAAAATATTTTTTAGTTTACCTTGTCAAAAATTTTTAACCGCAAGTTGGCATTGGCTTTTAATAATATTAGGAATAGAGATTCTCTCACTCTTATCAAACAACCAAGTCGTGTTTCAATCCATTATTGCGACTGGTATAGGTATTCTAGTAGCTTATCTAGGATATAAAAAACCCTATTTAGCATTAACAGTCGTCGCTATTGAACTATTGATCGGCGGATTCGGGTATTTATTTAGTTTTAATATTGGTAGTGAAGGCTTGGGGGTTTCTTTGAGATTAATTCTCATGGCTAGTTTTTTCTTTGGTTGGGGACTTAACGCTTTAAAGAATCGTATTTGGAAATTTTGGAAGTTAAAAGAGTTGGTTATTTTACAAGCTTGGGGAGGTGTGGCTTTATTGATTTTTATCGGTATTGTTCGTGGACTGCAGCTGCAAACAGCTTATCTTTTTCAGGATGTTAATGCTTGGTTCTTTTTATTGTACTTTGTGCCTGTACTTGACGTTTCTCATAGATATGGCAAAGAATTAAAAACTTATTTACAATCAGCAATTTTAGCCGGTGTTGTGTGGGTATGCTTTAAAATTTTATTAACATTTTATATTTTTACACATGGTTTTTGGGGCATGGAAACTTGGTATACGTGGATTAGGGATACTCGTATTGGTGAAATAACACCAGCTGGTAATGGTCTTTTTCGTGTATTTTTTCAATCCGCAATATATCAAATATTCATACCATTGTTTATTTTTCCATGGTGGGTAGCGCAAAAAAATCTTAGCAACACAACCATCCCTGCGTATGCCATTGGTAATGCAAATCAAATATCAAAAATTTATGCAAAAAATTTATTCATGGTTCTTTGGGTTTTGAGTTTGAGTACAATATTGTTGAGTCTATCACGAAGTTTTTGGTTAGGCGCATTTTCGGGTGCTGCGGCTGTTATTATTTTATCAATTGTAAATTTAAGAAAATTTCCAATCTCGAGTAGTATTAAGGCAATATTGGGAAGTTTGGGTGCGGTTTTACTAATATTGGCTATCATGTTTTTTCCATGGCCCAACAAAACACAAGGAACATTTTTTGAACTTTTAAGTAGCAGGGGATCGGTTAGCGACGCTGCGGCGAGTAGTCGTTGGAACTTGTTGCCGGCCATGATAGATAAGATTGAATCTGAGCCAATTTTAGGTCATGGTTTTGGCTCAACAGTAACCTATAAGAGTCAAGATCCTAGAGTCCTTAAACAGAATCCTGATGGCGTGTTTACGACATATGCTTTTGAATGGGGATGGCTAAGTTTCTACATAAAATTCGGAATTCTTGGTATACCTATTATGTTATGGTTATTAATATCTTTAACATACAGAACATGGATTTCACCATTGGATTGGTGGTTGCGAGTTGGTATGGTGTCTAGCCTTTTAACTATTGCTACGATACATATTTTTACACCATATCTTGATCATCCATTAGGTTTTGCTTGGCTTCTGGCATTGGAAGGAATTTTAGCTATGGCCTACGATAATAAAACAAATGATTTTCAGCACGGTTAGTATTGATAGTAGATAAAAATATGCCGTGTGCATTTTACGAATCACCTTTAGGTTGGATAAAAATAGTTGCTAATCAGCAAGGAATTATTAAAATTGATTTTACTCATCCTCAGGATTACGAAGCATTAACAGATCAGCAATCGTTGCCATGGATTAAAGGGTCCCAGGATGATACGCCTTTAGGAAAATGTATTATCCAATTGCAGGAATATTTTTTAAATAAACGTAAAATATTTGATTTGTCGCTAAAGCTATCTGGAACTGATTTTCAAAAATCTGTGTGGTTGGCTTTAAAAGAAATTCCACACGGTAAAACTATATCTTATCAAAAAATAGCCAAGCAGGCGGGATATCCTCTGGCTCATAGAGCTGCAGCAAATGCGATTGCGGCTAATCCCTTATCTATTGTACTGCCTTGTCACAGGGTAGTTTTATCTTCGGGTCGAATTGGTGGTTATGCTTGGGGAGAGGATAAAAAACAGTGGCTTTTAAAGCATGAAAAAACAATAAATCATGAGATTGCGTAAGGTTGGGTTAAGTATTGAGGATATTCAATCAAGACAGCAACTCAGTCTCACAAAAAAGCTTGTTTAAAGCATTTTTATTTTAGTTTGTATTTTAACTCTTGACAAAAGTAGCTTTTTGTGATAGTTTGGCAATCATACGAGGTTTGGCTAAGAGCGACAGTCCTCGTAGGAGCGTGCAACGCTCCCGTCACCGGCAAGCCACAAAATTCTTGGGTGGCTGACGAAGTTATAAAAAGGCAAGGGGGAAAGCCGAACGGGTATTTAAGCAAACAAATAACAACCCCGTCCCCTTCAGTGCGATTGCGCGTTGTCGCCGCCACGCTCCTTGGGAGCTCCGGTGTAAAAGACCCAAGGTCCCGGAGACAAAAAATCGAAAATTATAAACGCGCTGCAAAAAACTCAATGGAGCCTTGTGAAACACTCTCACAAGGCTCTTGTATTTTATTGGGTTTATCCTCTATAACCAGATATAAAGTATATACTTTCAAGAGGCTTACCGCCCTCTAATTGTAATTTTGTGATTTCTAAAACTTTTTGATCGCCGCACTTTATCAATATTGCATTGTCGATAATATCAATCATCCCAACAGGTTTGTGTGTATTAAGCGCTGATAAGCAGGCTGATAGTATTTTCATTCTTTTGCCATTCCATTCGGTCCAGGTTCCGGGCCATGGGTCATAAGCTCTTATTAATCGTTCGATTTCTTCGGCTGGTTTTGACCAATCGATTTTTCCATCTTCACGTTTTAAGATTTTGCAATAAGTCGCCAAGTCGTGATTTTGTTCAGTTGGAGATATTGTTCCTTTCAAATAATCATCCAATACGTCTGGTAAAACTTCAGACCCAATTGAAGAAAGTCTTCTAAATAACATGCCTCCAGTATCGTTAGCACGGATTGGTTCAACTTCTTTATGCAAAATTGGACCATGATCCATTAAAGCATCTATTTTCATAATTGTAACACCAGACTCTTCATCGCCGGTAGCTATTGCTGCTTGAACGCATGATGCACCACGCCAACGGGGCAATAGAGATCCGTGTAAATTTATTACACCCATCTTTGGAATGTTAATAACACGCTGGGGAATTATCTGACCATAGCTAACAACCACAAAAACATCTGCTGTTAAGCTTGAAAGTTTTTGGTATGCCTCATCGGATTTTAGTTTTTCAAACTGAAAAACCTCAATACCTCTTTTTTCCGCTAAAGATTTAATCAGCGGGGACTCCATTTTTTGATGCCTGCCAACTGGCTTATCTGGCTGTGTTACAACCGCGATAATTTCAAACCTAGAATCATCTAAAAGTATTTGCATGGGTTTTACGGAAAATTCTCCTGCACCGAAATAGATAATTCTATGTGACATATAAATTTTGTGTATTCTAATGCAGTTAGTATCTTAGGTCAACCGTTAATGTTTTATAAAAAGGTTATAAACAAAAAATGAAAATAACTTTACTACTTCAAAATATAAGTATTCTCAAATAGTATTTTTAGACTTATTCAGGAATATACTCACCCTTAGTTATTTTGTGGGTTTTATCAACAAACAATATTCCATCCAAATGATCGAGTTCATGTTGAACGACTACCGAATCAAAGTTTTTTAAATCAGTTTCAAATCTACGACCGTGTCTATCCAAAGCTTTTAGATGTATTTTTTTTGATCTTTCCACTAAGCCATAAACTTTAGGAACACTTAGGCAACCTTCTTCAGTTTCGATTAAAGTGTCAGAAAATTTGGTTATTTCAGGATTAATTAATGCCATAACCTGTCTACCTAGAGTCACTATTACAACTCTTTTATTTATGCCTATTTGTGGTGATGCTATACCCACGCCATCCTCAACTTCCATGGTTTTAATCAGCTTATTTAAAAAGTCTTGGAATTCTTTGGTTGTTATATCTTTTTGGGCAATTTCAATAGACCTCTCTCGAACCGAGGGGGATTTGTATGTGAGAACTTCAAACGTATCATTCATATTATCCGCACTTGCTAATTAATGCGTTATCTTAGCAGAAAAAGGCGATTGGGTCAATATCTAGGATACCAAATGCTGTAAAAATAGCCAAATTATCAATTATATCATCCCTACTCAAGCCCGCTTTTGGAAAGATATGAAATACCAATCTTGGCTCTCGGCTTTTTGGTCTAAATTCTATAGGAAATGGACCCTGAAATGTAAAATTATCAGATAATGCCTGTAGTTCTGTAAACTTATCTTGAACGATTTTTGCATTATCCAAATCTCCGGGAACAATTAATTTAATGAGTTTTTTGGCTGGAGGATAACCAAAGATATTCCTTTCATTCCATTCACTAGCCCATGCTTTTTCTAGACCTGAGCCTGTTAGCCAGGTTTTACATTCTTGAGCAAGTTGTTCTGGCGCTTGAACTACAACTCTACATTTTGCGACGCAAGCTTGAGACATTAATCTTCTGAATGCCAAAACGAGACGCTCCTTCTTCCTGATATCCTCAGCAAAACCACCTATAAAAGAAAGATTGCTTATAATTATCGTACTATTGGGTTTTATTGGTTTGCTTAGCCATTCATGTAAATCTAAAACTTCTAAGTCAGTATTGGGGAATGCATTGGCACAGATTTGCTTAAGTGAAGCTTGGCCGATTACGGACTTGCTAAGATTCATGCCTTGGCAATTTGGACAATTTAAAGGCATATCCATTTTCTTAAAACAACGTCTGCAAACAGCTGATCCACCATCTGCGTTAACTCCAGATCCACAAGATTCACAAGCCAGCATCCAATCACAATCAGCACATCTTACTCTTCCTCTTGTTCCAAATACAGGATGTAAAATTCTAATGGGTCTATTTTCTAAGCTTGATTTTTCCATCTCTTCTGTGGCTGTCATCGTAAGCGACTCGATATAAGATCTGGTATGTCTATTAAATGCAGTTGATTCAATGACCACGTCAATATCAAGATTTTTATCAGTGAAATCTGTTTGTTCAAAATCCTGCAACGGTGGAGTAGTGCAGACGGATATCACTCTAAGCGCTGGATTTAATTCAGCTGCAATTTCTACCAATCTTCTAGCGTCATAACGAGGAGTTAATTCATCTTGCTTATGATCATCATTTTCCGGTTCGTCTATTATTACCACATCTGCTAATGATGTTAACCAAGCGCCCAATCTGGAGGTTATGATTACGCCGTGTGATTCTGATAGAAATCCAGTCCAAGCACGCCAGGCTGCACCTGCGGCTGTTTGTGAATGGAATGCTGAACAGCCTATTTTGTTTTGCAGATAATCCACTCTTTTTTGCCAAGGTGAGATAATTAAAACCCTGCCACTAATTTGTTCTTCACGCGCTAATTTTATGATGCCACTATCGTCCATATATCGATTTGTGGAAAAATATTTAGTAAAGCGTTTTTGGTTATCTAATTTATGAGCATCTTTCTTGGGTACATGGGGTTCAATCGGATCTAAGCGTTTGGGAACAGTCCTGAGCCAAGCGTTTAGCATTGTGGAAGGGGATACAAAAGATTCTCTAGATGCATTTAAACAGAAATCAACAACTATTTCTGGTAGTTTTAAAATTTTAGTAGGATTTGATAGAGAGATGACACGATCTTCAAAATCACTTGTGGTTGAAATTTTGGCTACAAGTGCAGGAATTTTTTTGTTCCGAAAAGGCACCAAGATTAAGTCACCTTTATGGATTGTTCCTTCTGTTAATTTATAATCAAAAAAACCATTTCCAAATGGCATTTTTAATGCAGGGATCACGGAGAAAAACATATTTAAAAACCACCTCCCGTTATTACTGGATAATCATTATATAATTTAAATTTTAAATGTGAACTATTCTATGAAATCTCATATTTGGCTGTTAAGTAGCCAACGCCAAATGGAGCTTCATAACTCAAAAGTGTTGCGTTGCGTTTTATATTATCCAGTGTGCCTAATAAGGTACAGATTGGCCTATAACCACACTGTCCAGAATTTTCGGTGATTTCACTTGGTAATATCAACAATGCCGAGGGATCTTCTGAGATTACGCCCTGTTTTATCGCTTCATCAAATTTTGGACCTTCACTTGAAGCCCCACCGGGTGATTCTGTATTCAGCTTATGAGAAAGATCTGCGCTGGCTATTACGGCAACTCTTGCTTTTTCGCTATGTAAGACTCTTTTTATCTGCCTACCAAATTCATAGTGCGCTTTGCCGTCCATCATTGACGGTGAAATAGGGAATAGCTTCCAATCGGGTAGGTTTTGAGTTAAGAGTAAAATCGGAATTGTAAAACTATAATCCAACTCTTCGCTCGAAGTAAGAGTGAATGGTATATTTTCTTCTCTTAATTTTCTATGCGTTCTATCAATTAACATGTAATCACTTTTTGCCTTAACTGTTGTGGCAAAATCTCCAAATGATTTTAATGTACCAGTATAACTACCAGCCATGTTTGCGCTAAAAGCATCGGGATAGCGGGGACCATGCGGAGCTATAATTGCAATAGTATCTGGCTTTGCTAAGTACAAATCCTGTTCTATTTGTTGATAAGCTTTTATTGTTTGTTCAAGCTTATCTCTATGTTCCTTGCCTATCGATTGTATCAATAGGGGTGAGTGGGGCACTATGGCTGCATAAACAATCATAATTATTGTGATGCTTTTGTAAGAGTTTTATCACTATTTGTTGGTATTTGATCCAACTTAACGATATCTCCTAATAAATAATTATTTATAATTCTATCTGGAATCATTACTATATTTTGCCATTTCCAACCCATGGCTTCAAAAGTTTCCGCTGAATCAATTGGTCTAAGTTTTTCATCTTCAACAACGTAAACAGCTGGTGAGGAAATACTTCTAACCAATTCACCAAGCCTAAGTTCGTATGGATCACCGAGCGTATAATCATCGATAGTGTCTTGTGCTACTGTTTTTATAGGTCGACGTGAAAAATAAAGCTTTAAATACACTTCGTCTAAAAGCGCATGTTTAACACCGGATTCGACATACCAAACAGTGTTAGATTTTGTTGACTTAACTAAAGCGCCTTGAGGGTAAGCTGATAATTCTGTTATTGGATCTAATGCTGGATAGTCTGACATATCATCTTCATTTACATCGATCACCTCATCTTCTAAAAAACCTAAAGTCCAGAATGTTTTCATGTTATCAATTTTTCTACGACCGTTTGATACTAATAGATAAATCTCTCCATCTTCATTTTTTAATAATGAAAATTTTGCGTATTTAATAGGCTCTCCATCTGGATAAGAAGTTAGTTCCAAATCAGGCACTTCTATAACTTTATCAGTATCGGTCATGGACATGAGCGCGGTTTCTGAGGCAAACTCTCTTTTTTCTCCCAAGGTGATTAAGTAATTTGTATTGCTTGGTACGCCTTTAACAAAAGTTCCATTTGGATATTTTAAGCTAAACCATCTACGCCAGATCTTCCATAAATTATAATTTCCGTGAATATGAGGTGTGTAAGTATAAAGCATGGCAGTTGCATGATTTGCTGGGATCACGATAGTTCCATCAATATTCATGGAGATTCCAATGCCCTTACCTGAAATTGTTGTTCCGGTTGTAAGTAACTGTATATAATATTTTTCTCTATGTTGTTTTGCGGCCCATTCAACCTGATTCGCAAATCCTCTAAAAGGCGCAATATCCGGATCGTCCATACTACAAGAATCACAAACAGCGAAACCAGTTGCCCAATCAAGTTGTTTTTGTGAAGGGCTAAAATCTTCTACCAAGGATTGTTCTTTTTGCAAAATAACTAATAAATATTTTGGATT
>Ga0180009_10007796_pt1 | contig 10828 bp, 10 predicted proteins | sample OS_PC_MetaG_FD_123537 | JGI IMG/M metagenome (GOLD analysis project Ga0180009, IMG submission 123537) | Groundwater microbial communities from the Aspo Hard Rock Laboratory (HRL) deep subsurface site, Sweden - OS_PC_MetaG | ecosystem: Environmental > Aquatic > Deep subsurface > Groundwater... | reverse complement strand
CTTAGAGATAAGGGCAAGAAAAAGATGGTACGGAAAAGAGGAACATTTAAATAATATCGTGATATTAATTAGTTAGAGAAGAAAAGGGGCGAATGGCATGGTCTTTGCCTTATAACAAGGGCAAAAGTGAAAATTTCAAAAAAATGAGGAGGAAAAATCATGAAAAAGACGTTTTCAATCATCGGAGCAGTTATCCTGGTGGCAGCCATCGCGATCCCGGTCATGGCCCATGGTCCTGGTTGGGGAAGAGGGGGACATATGATGGGGTACTGGGGAGGCGGACCAGGTTATTCCCAACCCTATGGCCCTGGGTATGGCAACTTTACAGACGAACAACGAACGGAACTCGACAAGTTGTATAAGAGTTTCTATGATGAAACTGCCCAGATCAGGAATGAGCTGTGGACCAAGAGGGGAGAACTCAATGCCCTTCTGAATACGCCCGATCCTGATGCCGACAAGGCCAAGGCCCTTCAAAAGGAAACCAGTGACCTAAGGGGGAAACTGGCTGAAAAAAAGACCGATTTCGATCTCAAGGCCCGGAAGATCAGTCCTGAGACCACTTTCGGAAAAGGTTACGGCATGGGTTATGGTCCCCATATGAGAGGCTACGGCCAGGGAATGGGGTACGGCAGGCCCATGGGCGGCTACGGTCCGGGATATTGTAGGAACTAAACCTTATTGCCGGGGGTGGGCCCCTGATGCCCGCCCCCCTTTTTTTATCTTTTATTCACAAAACACTCTCACAAGTCCAAGGGATGCCGCCATCTAACCTGAACTATTTGATGAGGCATTCAGCTATTTCGTCCTTTCCCATTGAAGGCTATCCCCGAGAGCGGTTGGTTCAGTGGGAGTGCCAACGCTCAGATCCTCAAAGTGTACGGCCTATACCTTTAAACGACAATGAGTTCCAAAACCCTAAAATTCTACGAAGATATGAGAAATTCAGCTAATATTGACATACCTTGTTTCATTATTACTTATTGAAGTATAAAAAAACGAAAGGAGAATACCGATCATGGAGACAAGAAAATTCTCTATCCCCAATATCAGCTGCGGCCACTGCGTTATGGCGATAAAGAGAGAATTGGGTGAGGTCCAAGGGGTTTCAAAGGTGGATGGTGATCCCCAAAAAAAGGAGATCACTGTTGAATGGGAGACCCCGGCCAGCCTGGAAAAGATCAAGGCCACCCTGAAGGAGATTAATTATCCCGCCTCTGCTTAGTAAGGCTTCTCCTTAAGGGGGCCGATCCGAAGAGATCCCAGGGTTGAGTAAGACTCCTCTCGACACTGGGTCAAGGGATCAAAGCAGGAAGACGGCATTCTAAATGCCGTTCATCGGTCTTAGGCTTACAGAGAATTGTTCAAAAAGAGGAAGCCGAAAGGATTAGGTGTGTCTGACCGCTCCTATGGTCGGAGGAAAAAACTATGTCTGAAAAAAACGTGACCCTACCCGTAACCGGCATGACCTGCGCAAATTGTGCCCTTAACATTGAAAGGGCCGTCAAAAAACTGCCCGGTATCAAGGAGGCCAATGTCAATTTTGCCACTGAGCAGGCCGCCGTCTCTTTTGACCCGGATCAGGTCGAGGTCCAAGCGCTGATCGAGAAGATTCGTGATGCGGGGTATGGGGTCACCAAGGCCTCGGTGGATATCCCGGTGACCGGGATGACGTGCGCAAATTGTGCCATGACGATTGAACGGGCCTTGACCAAGAAGGTCCCGGGCGTGGTAAAGGCCTCCGTCAATTTCGCCTCGGAGCGTGCCACCGTTGAATATGTCCCGGCCCTTACGAGTATTGATGAGGTGATCGCAGCTATAGAAGGGGCCGGGTACGGGGCGATTCGGCCGGACGATACGCTCGAGGGAGAGGATGCCGAACTGGCGGCGCGCAAGGCCGAGATCAGAAATCAGACCATGAAGTTCCTCGTGGGGGTCGTCTTTACGGCACCGCTCTTTGCCCTGAGCATGGGGCGCGATTTCGGCCTTATTGGGATTTGGAGCCACGCAACCTGGGTGAACTGGCTCTTTCTCGTCCTGGCAACGCCCGTCCAGTTTTACACCGGCTGGGACTACTACACGGGGGGATGGAAGAGCATCAAGAACGGCAGCGCCAACATGGATGTCCTTGTCGCCATGGGATCATCCGTCGCCTATGTCTACTCTCTCGCTCTCCTCCTTTATCCCTCCCTCGGAAGACATGTCTATTTTGAGACGGCGGCCGTGATCATCACACTCATCAAGCTGGGCAAGATGATCGAGGCAAGAACCAAGGGTCGGACCGGGGGCGCCATCCGCAAATTGATGGGACTTCGCCCAAAGACGGCCACTATCTTGGAGAACGGAAAAGAGAGGGAGATCCCTCTTTCCCAGGTCCAGGTGGGTCATGAGGTCATTGTGCGGCCTGGGGAGTCCATTCCCGTGGATGGGATCATCGTGGAGGGGGAGTCGAGCGTGGATGAATCCATGCTGACCGGTGAGCCGATTCCTGTGGACAAGCAGCCGGGAGACAAGGTCGCGGCGGGAACCATGAACGGAGAGGGACGGCTCAAATTCGAGGCCCAAAAGGTGGGAAAGGAGACGGCCCTTGCGAGGATCATCCGCCTGGTTCAGGAGGCCCAAGGGAGCAAGGCCCCCATCCAGGCCCTGGCCGACAAGGTGGCCTCCATCTTTGTTCCAGGGGTCATTGGCGTCGCGTTTCTCACATTCGCTCTGTGGTGGATCTTGGGTGGAGAATTCGTGCCTGCCATGATCAGAATGGTCGCGGTATTGGTGATCGCCTGTCCCTGCGCCTTGGGGTTGGCTACGCCGACTGCCATCATGGCCGGAACGGGCAAGGGCGCGGAAAAGGGCATCCTTTTCAAGAACAGCGAGGCCCTGGAGACGGCGACAAAGCTGAATACGATTGTCCTCGATAAGACGGGGACCATCACCTTGGGAAAACCTGCCGTCGCAGACCTGATCGCCTTTAACCCCGCCATAAACGGGCAGGAAGAACTGCTGAGGCTCGGCGCCTCGGTTGAGAGAGGGTCGGAGCATCCCCTGGGACGCGCCATTGTGGGCGAAGCGGAAAGGCGGGGCATCAACCTTCTGGAACCGGAGGCCTTTAAGGCCTCGAGAGGGCTCGGCGTCAGGGCGGAGATAGAGGGCCGCGAGGTCCTGGTGGGAAAACCCAAGTGGTTTGTGGAAATGGGACTGGATCTGGGCGCGGCAAGAGACCAGATACGGGCATTGCAAGACCAGGGGAAAACGGTCATGGTGCTGGCTGTGGATAAAACCCTGGGAGGGCTTATCGCCGTTTCAGACAGCGTCAAACCTGAATCAAGAGAGGCGATCGAATCCCTTCACGAGCAGGGGTTGAAGGTGGTCATGCTCACGGGCGACAATGAGAAGGCGGCCCAGACCATTGCCTCAGAGGTCGGTATCGACGAGGTCTTTGCGGAGGTCAGACCAGAGGAAAAATCGTCCAAAATCAAAGAGCTTCAGGATAAAGGGGAGAAGGTCGGGATGGTCGGCGATGGCATCAACGATGCCCCGGCCCTGGCACAGGCTGATGTCGGACTGGCGATCGGCACGGGAACGGACGTGGCCATAGAGACTGGGGACGTCATCCTGGCGAGCGGAAGCCTCGGCGGTGTTTCAAGGGCCATCAACCTGAGCAGGGCTACCATGCGGACCATCCGCCAGAATCTCTTCTGGGCTTTTTTTTATAACGTTGTGCTCATTCCTGTGGCCGCGGGGGTGCTCTATCCTTTTGAATTTTTTCCTTCATACCTGAGACAGTTGCATCCTATCCTGGCGGCCTTTGCCATGGCCATGAGCAGCATTACCGTGGTTTCGAACAGTCTTCGCCTCTACAGGGCGAAAATCAGATAAAGACGTAACGGCCTTCTTCAAGATCAAAAACTTCTTCAGCAGAGCCGAGACTAAAAAATCAAAAAAATTGATTTTCTTGACTTAAGTCAAGGCGCGGAGGTGCCCCTTTTACTAACCTGTGCCACAAGATGAGGTTTTTTTGGGATTTATCTAAACCAGTGACACCACACGAAACAAAGGAGGAGTGCAATGTTTTGTTATCAATGTGAGCAAACGGCTAAGGGAGAGGGATGCACCAAGATCGGTGTCTGCGGCAAACAACCTGAAGTGGCGACCCTGCAGGACCTTCTGGTCTATGCCCTGAAGGGATTGGCCCTGTGCGCAGTGGAGGGGCGAAAGGTGGGCATTAATGATCATGAGATCAATGTCTTCACCAAAGAGGCGGCCTTTTCCACCCTGACCAACGTGAATTTTGATCCTGAAAGGTTTCGACCGCTCATCAACCGGACTGTGGAACTCCGGGAGGGGTTCAAGCAGAAGATCAAAGCGGCGGGCGGCAAAGCGGATTTTCCGGAAGGAGCCGCAACCTTTAACCCGGAATCGTCCCTGGAAGGCCTGATCAAGCAGGGCGAGGGGGTGGGACTCAAATCCGATCCGAGCATTGACCCTGACATCTTGGCCCTCCAGCATACCCTCTTGTTCGGGATCAAAGGCGTCTGCGCCTACGCAGATCATGCCCAGATTCTGGGACAGGAGGATGACAAGGTCTACGCCTTCATCCATGAGGGTCTCGCAGCGACTTTGAACAAGAACCTGACCCTGGATGACTGGGTCAAGCTCGTTCTCACATGCGGAGAGATCAACCTGAGGGCCATGGAACTCCTCGACGCGGGCAACACCGGGACGTATGGTCATCCGGTGCCGACCAAGGTTCCTCTGGGCGCCAAAAAAGGCAAGGCCATTCTGGTCTCCGGGCATGACCTGAAAGACATGGAAGAGATCCTGAAGCAGACCGAGGGAAAGGGTATCAATGTCTACACCCATGGAGAGATGCTGCCGACCCATGCCTACCCAGAGTTGAAAAAATACCCGCATTTTTACGGCCATTACGGGACGGCTTGGCAGAACCAATTCAAGGAGTTCGGCCAGTTTCCCGGACCCATCCTGATGACCACCAACTGCATCCAGAAACCCCAGGGTTCTTATCAGGAGAATATCTTTACGACCGGCCTGGTCGGTTGGCCCGGCGTGAAACACATCGGAGACAAGAACTTTGCCCCTGTTATTCAGAAGGCCCTGGCCATGCCCGGATTTACCGAGGACAGCAACGGGAAATCCGTGATGTGCGGTTTCGGGCGGAACGCCGTCATGAGTGTGGCGGACAAGGTGATTGAGGCCGTGAAGGGAGGGGCCATCAAGCACTTCTTCCTCGTGGCCGGGTGCGACGGTGCAAAACCGGGGAGGAATTACTACACCGAGTTCGTGGAGAAGGTACCCAAAGACTCTGTGGTTCTGACGCTCGCCTGCGGTAAATTCCGTTTCTTTGATAAAGACCTAGGCGATATCGGCGGCATTCCCAGGCTCCTGGACATCGGCCAGTGCAACGACGCCTACTCAGCCGTCCAGATTGCTGTGGCCCTGTCCAAGGCCTTCAACGTAGGGGTCAACGACCTGCCTCTGTCTATCATCTGTTCATGGTATGAACAAAAGGCGGTGGCCATTTTGTTGACACTCCTTCACCTCGGAATCAGGGACATCCGTCTTGGCCCGAGTCTGCCGGCGTTTATCACGCCCAATGTGCTGGACGTGCTGGTCAAGAACTTCAACATCATGCCCATTAGCACGCCCGATGCGGATCTGAAGGCGATTCTGGGTTAAGCCTCTCAACCGGATGGCTTGCAGGGCCCAACAAAGGTCCAACCCATGGGCTCTGCGGGCCCCTTCCATCCGAAGAGGAGTCAGGGTAAGAGCGGCTTGAAGGATAGCTTTGACTGAGATTCAAGAGGTGGTGAGCAAAGATCGTGAAATGCCCTGGACAAGACAGCCGTTACTGGAAACCTGGGGCTATCTTCGAGGCCAAATGCCCCAAGTGCGGGAGCGAGGTGGAGTTCTTCAAGGATGATCCGACTCGCCGCTGCAAGCAGTGCGGCCATCGGTTTTTGAATCCGAGCATGGATTTCGGTTGTGCCTCTTATTGCCAGTATGCCGAGCAGTGTATCGGAGATCTCCCGCCGGAACTGATCGCGCAAAAGGAGAATCTCCTCAAGGACCGGGTGGCCATCGAGATGAAGCGCACCTTCAAGAACGACTTCAAGCGGATCGGTCATGCAAGCCGTGTGGCCAGATATGCCGAAAGGTTGGGCAAGGACGAGGGTGGAAATCTCGCCGTGATTCTAGCGGCGGCCTATTTGCACGACATCGGCATCAAGGAGGCCGAGAGAAAGCATCAGAGCACGGCTGCAAGGTACCAGGAGGAGGAAGGGCCGCCGGTGGCGAGAGAGATATTGATGAAGCTTGGCGCCAGAGATGAACTGATTGAGGAGGTGTGCGATATCATCGCCCACCATCATCACCCGAGACCGGAAGAGACCATCAATTTCAAGTGTGTTTATGATGCAGATATGATCACCAACCTTGAGGAAGGGCACAAGGAAAGCCCGGTGGACGCCGAGAAACTCTCGATCGTCCTCGGGAAATCTTTCTTAACGGAGAGCGGAAAAAGTCTGGCAGAAGAGGTCCTTTTGAATCCGGCCTAGTCGTCTTGTTGAATGGGACCTGACTTTGTGGGGCCGCCGGCCTTTCTACGGCAGAGACTGTGTCGCTAGGTATTTAAACCGTCATTTCGGACGAGCCTTGCTGCTGCATCGGGACGAGATCCGCCATAGGCGGGCTAGTCCGGAATCCAGAGGGATAGAAATCAAGCGGTTCTCCTCCCGTTTTGCGAGACCTCGACGCGATGACGAATCGAGACAGTGCCTTTACCGCAGGAATGAAGGAGATCAAAGAGTTTATCGATCAGGAGGAAGAGAGGATGAAGATAAAACGAAAGATCGTGAATATTGATGAAGACCTCTGCGACGGATGCGGACAGTGCGTGCCGTCATGCGCGGAGGGCGCGATAGAATTGGTGGGCGGAAAGGCCAGGATGGTGGCAGAGAGATACTGTGACGGCCTTGGCGCCTGCATCGGCGAATGCCCGACCGGGGCGCTGACGATTGAAGAGCGTGTTGCGGATGACTTCGACGAGGCGGCGGTCGAGGAGTACCTGGCCTCAATGAAGAAGGAGGAGGCGCCGGTTAAGGAAGGGACCATGGCCTGCGGGTGCCCTTCGACCCTTATCCAGACCTTTGGACCCGTAGCCTCCTGCGAGGGGGCGAACAAGGCCACCATCCAGAAGGGGGACGGCTCTGCGCTCTCTCATTGGCCCATTCAAATCAGACTGGTCCCCCCCACGGCCCCTTTTCTGAAAGGGGCACATCTATTGGTCGCAGCGGACTGCACGCCCGTTGCCTATCCGAATTTTCACCAGGATTTTCTCAAGGGTAAGGCCGTCATGATGGGGTGCCCTAAGTTTGACGACGTCCAGGGTTATGTCGACAAATTTGCTGAGATCTTCAAGAAGGCCGATATCAGGAGTGTCACGGTTCTGGACATGGAGGTGCCTTGCTGCTCTGCATTGCCGACCATTGTCCTGCGCGGTATAGAGGCGGCGGGGAAAAAGATCCCCATTGAAGAGGTTGTGATCACCTCCAGAGGGGAGATCCTCAAGAGGGAAGAACTGGCGGCATAATCGTTAAGAGAACGAGGGGGTTGGGATCCTGCCGGATGACGCCTAATTAACCAGGATGACGGACAGATTCTTTGATCCGTGGAGGACTTTCTGGGAAACGCTCCCCAGGAAGAACTCGGCGATGCCGGACAACCCCCTCCTGCCCAGCACAATGGCGTCATAGCCGGTCTGCGCTTCAGCCAAAATATCCCGCGCGACCCCTTTATTTTTTTTCTGTGTCTTGAAAGTGATTTTGTCCTCCTGAAATCCTGCCCGCACGAGGAGCCCTTTGGCCTCCTCCATGGCCTTGATGACCAATTCCTTTTTCTTATCTTCCAGTGAGCAGAAATTGATTTGGTGCTCCAGAAAGAAGGGCGTTAACTCAGGGCTGTTGAGATCACAGATCGCAGCAGTATCCATGGCCACAGTGAAGAGCTTGATTTCATGCTCGGGGGTGAAAGATTTTGCAATGAACTTCACCGCTCTCATGGCATTTTCAGATTCATCAAATGCGACCAGAATTCTATTTGCCATTCGCCACCTCCCATAGGCTGAGGGAAAAGAACTTGATTTCTCCCTTCTCGCTCCCTTAACCAATCAAGGCCTATTCGGCCCCCCTTGTCAAGAAAAAACCAGTCAACCTTTACACCTTGACCCCAAGAACCCTTTCACCTAGTATAGTGGAGCACCCCGCGCTTCCGCGCGGGGCATCTGTGGCAAAGCCAGGCGGAACTGCGCCGAAGCCAACCCGGCTTCGCCCTGTGGGCTACGCCGCGGTCGCCTGTCGCCATTCCTCCCCGTGCTTCCGCACGGGGCCTCCTGGCGAAGGCGAGTGAAACGACTGCCGGAGAAAGGGGGGCGAGACTATGACCGAAAAGACCGAAAAGAACCTTGCCTATGCCTTTGCGGCAGAATCCAAGGCCTCTGTTCGTAATGAAGCCTTTGCCAGGAAGGCCGACGCGGAGGGCTACTCTGCCCTGGCGCGTCTTTTTCGGGCGGTTTCACAGGCTGAATCGGTTCACGCCCACCGCTACCTGTTGCTGATGCGCGGCAAGATTGGATCAACAGAGGAAAACCTGGAGACCGCTTTCCAGAATGAGATCAAGGCCAACGTGGATGAATATCCGAGCCTGATCAAGGACGCCTCGGACGAAGGGAAGGAGGCCGCATTGAAGGCCTTTTCCCAGTCGAGGGATGTTGAAAGCCGGCATGCGGAACTTTACAAGAGGGCAATGAACAGCATGCTCTCTGATCGCGAGACCGCGTATTGCGTCTGCCAGGTCTGCGGCTACATCAGCGAAGACGAAGCACCGGAGAATTGTCCGGTATGCGGGGCGGTGAAGGCTAAATTCGAAGAGGAGACATAGCGGGAGGAGGGCTTTGAGCCTCTCCCAAACGTTTAAGATTCCGTCAGTGAGTTTGAGATTTCTATAAGAAGAAGGTTTTAGGTGTTAGTTTAAGGTTCTTGCATGGCTCAAGACTTCTACAAGATTTTGGGTGTCAAGAAGGATGCCTCCCAGGAGGCGATCAAGAAGTCCTACCGCAAGCTTGCCAGGAAATGGCATCCCGACATTAACCCCGGCAACAAAGAGGCCGAACAGAGATTCAAGGAGATCTCCAGGGCCTATGACTGCCTGGGCCATGAGGAGAAACGGAAACTCTACGATGAATTCGGTGAGGAAGGCCTCCAGGCCGGATTTGATGCGGAAAAGGCAAGAGAGTACAAGAAGTGGGGTTCTTTTCAGCAGCAAGGCGCAGGCATGGACGGGCAGCCTTTCGGGCGATACCAAAGTTATGAAGACGTCTTTGGAGATCTTTTCGGTTTCGGGGCGGGCCAAGCGGGCCACAGGGGGCGGGCAGCCGCCCGGGGAAGGGATATGGAGCACGAGATGACCATTGACCTGATCTCGGCGTTGAAAGGTTTTGAAACCGAGTTGTCCATGCAAAAGGTGATGGCCTGCTCCATATGCCAAGGAACAGGCACGGACCCCAAGTCAAGCCTCACCACCTGTGCCGCCTGCGGAGGGTCCGGGCGTCTGAATGTGGCGCAAGGGCCGATGCAATTCACCCGGCCCTGCCCTCAGTGTAAGGGGCACGGCAAGACAGGGGAATCCTGCAAGGCGTGCGGAGGACAGGGACAGACGGTCGGTACGGAAAAGATCAGGGTAGTCATTCCTCAGGGTGTCAAAGAAGGATCCAAGGTCCGGGTGGCAGGCAAAGGAGAGCCCGGCCTCGACGGCGGGCAGCCGGGGGACCTTTATCTGATCATCCATATAAGGCCGCATCCCCTCTTAAAGAGGGAAGGGGACAACCTGTACATGGAGGTCCCGGTGACAGTCCGAGAAGCCATGGCCGGAGGGCAGATTACTCTTCCCACCATTGACGGAGAGGTGAGCGTGAAGGTCCCTCGAGGCAGTCAAAGCGGTCAGACCCTGAAGTTGAAGGGAAAGGGGGCGGTCAACCCCAAGACAAAGCAGAAGGGCGACCTGCTGGTCAAACTGGTTGTCAAGGTTCCCAAGACGGATGACGGGGAGATCCTGCGGGCGGTCGAGAAAATGGATCAGTTTTATGAAGAGGACTTGCGGCGCGATATCAGGCTGTGAAAGGGTATTCAGGAATTCTTCTTTAGAGTCTCGCGAAGGTGTGCCGCCAGATCCTCCAGGATATCATCGAATTGGGTCCTCATTTTATAGATGCTTTGGCGCATATGCAGGATGATCTCGACGCCGGGGAGGTTTACTCCCATGTCGTCAATGAGAATCTTGGCAAGACGCAGCTTTTCCAGCTCCGCAGATGAGAAGAGCTTGGAAGGAGGGTCATCACGGCAAATGGGGCAGAGGACCTCTTCTTCCTCGAGTTCTAAGAGGAACCTCTCATCAACCTCGAAAATCTCCACCACCTCGGTGACTGTCCAAAACTCTTTGGTCATGGTTACCTTTGGCAATAAAGCAAGAGGGGCTTCAAAAAGGCCTCCAACCTACGAAGCATGATCCTCCGATATTGAAAGGCTTACCACAGAGACGACTCTTTTGCAAACCCTAGCCTGCATTATTCACGAACCATCGAGGATTCGTGAATAAGCACCCGCAACAACAAAGAATTTCGTTATTGCGGGTTTCGACACTGTGCTTTTGGCACTATGCTCAAGGCTAGCCCTGAGCGAAGGCCCCCAAGGCCGCAGTCGAAGCCCGAAGGGCGGATTGTTCGTGAGGGCGAAAGGATGTCACGAACAATTCGGGCTAG
>Ga0180009_10007795_pt1 | contig 10828 bp, 12 predicted proteins | sample OS_PC_MetaG_FD_123537 | JGI IMG/M metagenome (GOLD analysis project Ga0180009, IMG submission 123537) | Groundwater microbial communities from the Aspo Hard Rock Laboratory (HRL) deep subsurface site, Sweden - OS_PC_MetaG | ecosystem: Environmental > Aquatic > Deep subsurface > Groundwater... | reverse complement strand
TCCCCATGCTCCTGCGCGAATTCGAGGCCCGCTGGAACACCCCCAATCTGTTCATTTCACCCTTATTCTACCTACGTACATGCTTAGTGGCTGTTCCAACTCGTTGACAAACGCCAACCCCTCCATCCGTTGACGCGGCCGTCGGTTCGTGATATGACCGCCATGAGGTCTTTGACATGAAACGATATACGATGTGCGAACGGCAGACGAGGTGGCTCGTGAGCCATCTCTTGGACATCCTCGGATCCCTCATGCTCTCTGTCGGTTTCATCGGTCTCGTGGGAGGCTATTGGTCCACGCCCGCCTTTTCGATCCTCCTTTGTATCATGGGTATCTGCACGCACATGCGTAAATTGATACGTCTTGCATGCCTTCAATGGCATTATCGGCACATATACCAGCATGTCGTCGCCGACCACGCCGAAGCTATCCGAGCGCGTCACGGCACAGGACCGTACCGCCGCCTTGCAGCGCTCCCTCCGGACGAACGTGTCCGCTGGCTCATCAAAAACGCACCCGACAACTCGAACGGCATCCGGCGCCTCGTCCACATCGAGAATCGGATTGCATCCCTGAAAGCATCTTTCCGGGACTCTCCGAAAAGTATCTTCTGATATCCGCCGCCCCGACCCCCCGGTCAGGACCTCCCGGCGGGTTTTTTGTATCGATTCCGTTGACGCGACCTCCGAAATCCGTTATCCTCACCGCGTCCTTTCAACCCACCAAGGAGGTGACCCGTGCTGGAACCATTGCGGACCGTCTTCCTCATCGTCGCGGTGGCCATCACCTATCTGGTCTTCACGGCCTTCATCAGTCGCATCGCGTCGTGGCGACTCCGTTCCCAGCTTCCGAGCATCCTCGGCCATCGTGCCCTTGATGCGATCACGGATGCGGAAGCGCGTGTCGTCTATATCTATCCGCTCCACTGGCATGAGCAGATGCTCTGGCCGCTCTGGCTGCCGGTCGCGCTCGTCATGAAACTTATCGGCGCCCCGAAGCCGCTCCCGACAACGTCGCGGACAGAGAGGAAGGGACGGTCATGAAGTCCATGGCGAAAAAACGGATCCGTCGCCCCGACCCGCTCTACACGTACGACCCCTGGCATGAGCTTGCGCCCATCGCCGTCGGCCTCGCCGCCGCCGTCGTCCTCACGACCTTCTGCGTTGCGACCGGACGGGACATCCGTTCGACCCTCTTCGACGTCAGCGTCTTCCACGGCGTCGCGTTCGTCGCGGCGATCGCCTTCGCACATCTCATCGCGACCCGCGCTCCGCTCTGGTTCCTTCGACGCCGGCTCTCCTATCTGCGCGGACTCCGCGCACGTCTCGAGGCCGCTCTCACGCGAAGGCGTCTGGCGCGTGCGTCGTCGCCCCTCTCAGCATCGGCGAAACGGACGCTCCCTCCCTCGTACCTCCGTCGCGTCCGCAGGCTCGTACGCATCACACGGCGCATCGACGCCCTCGAAGCGCATGAGCGCACCCTGACCCGCCCCTCGTCGTGACGTGCACGTGTCACGCACCCCGCCCAAGGCGGGTTTTTTCATGCCTAGACAGGCCGTCCTTTTGTTGATATCTTTCCCGTACCGACCCTTATCCATCGATTACCGTTCCGGACGCTCGACAGGTGACCCGTATGGTCGGCTCTTCCTCGCATTTTTCCGTGCCCTTGGCTGATTCGGGCCGTCGTCAAACACGAAGAAAGCCGCATGTTCCCGAAGGCGGGAACGCTGTCGTACTTCCGGGCGGGTGAACACGTATGTTGTACGCCCTGTTCGGGCTCATTCTCGGAGCCGCTGCTGGCTTCACGGCTGCAAAATTCATCACGTCATCGAAAGGCAAGAAGCTCCGCCTCATGGTTGACGAGGCCGAAGCGATGGCGAAGACGCGCATCGCCGAGGCAGAAGCCAAGGAAAAGGAGGTCCTGCTCAAAGCCAAGGACAAGGCCGTCAAGATCATCGAAGATGCCCGCCTCGAGGAGAAGCGGAATCTTGAGGATCTCAAGGCTCAACAGGCCACATTCTCTGAACGTGAAACCGTCTTCGGCACAAAGCTTCTCGAGATGGAAGATGTCCGCAAGGACCTCGAGAAGCGTACGGCCAAGACCCAAGAGGAAGAGAAACGTGTCGAGGAGCTGAAGCTCGAGGAATCGAAGAAGCTCGAGGAGGTCGCGGGACTCTCCCGCGAGGAGGCGCTCGAACGGATGCTGCACCTCGTGGAGGAGCAGCATCAGGAGACGCTCATGTCGCGCGTCCGTAAGCTCGACCAGATGGAATCCGAAGACATCGACCGCAAGGCGAAGAACATCCTCGCCGTCGCCATCCAGCGACTCGCCTCGTCGCACGTCGCGGAAACGACCACGACCAACGTGGAGCTTCCGAACGACGAGATGAAGGGTCGCATCATCGGTCGTGAGGGACGTAACATCAAGGCCATCGAGACCTTGACGGGCTGCGAACTCGTCGTGGACGACGCGCCCGGCATGATCACCATCTCCGGCTTCTCCCCCATCCGCCGGCACGTGGCGAAGCGCGCGCTCGACAAGCTGATCAAGGACGGCCGCATCCATCCAGGGCGCATCGAGGAGGCGATCGAGGAGGCTAAAAAGGAGCTCGCCATCGACATCAAGAAGGCCGGCGAGGACGCGCTGTACCAGCTCGGCATCTCCATGGCCGGCATCGACCCGAAGCTCGTGCAGATCCTCGGACGCCTCAAGTACCGCACGTCCCACGGACAGAATCAGCTCATGCACTCGACCGAGGTCGGCAACCTCGCGGCCCTCATGGCCGCGGAACTCGGCGCGAACGTGACCATCTGCAAGAAGGGTGGTCTCTTCCACGACATCGGCAAGGCCGTGGACCACGATATCGAAGGCAGCCACCCGGAACTCGGCTACCAGATCATGAAGAAGTTCGGGTTCCCGGAGGAAATCTGCTATCAGGCGCTCGGACACCATGAGGACAAGCCCAAGACACTCGAAGCCGTCATCGTGAAGGCCGCAGACGCCATCTCGGGCGCACGTCCCGGCGCACGGAAGGACTCGCTCGAGTTCTTCGTGAAACGCCTTGAGGAGCTCGAGGCCGCGGCGACCTCGTTCGAAGGCGTGGAGAAAGTCTACGCCATCCAGGCCGGCCGTGAGATCCGCGTGTTCGTGAACCCCAAGGCCATCGACGACTTCGGCGCGACCAAGCTCGCACGCGACATCGCGAACAAGATCGAACAGGAACTGAAATACCCGGGCGAGGTGCGCGTCACGCTCATCCGCGAGACCCGCATCATCGAGTACGCGAAGTGATGACCATCCTCTTCTTCGGCGACGTGGTGGGCGCGCTCGGACGGCAGGCGCTCGCGAAGGCGTTGCCCGACCTGAAGCGCCGCTACAAGCCCGACCTGATCGTCGCGAACGTCGAGAACCTCGCGCATGGCGCCGGCGTGACCGGCCAGACCCTGGAGGACCTCATCGCGGCGGGCGTCGACGTCTTCACGGGCGGCGGCCATTCGTGGAGCAATCCGACTGGCACCCCGGTCTACGACGACCCGACATGGCGCGACCGGATCGTGACGCCCGTGAACAGCGGGAATGCGAAAGGTGGCCATGCCGACGTCGTGCGGATAGTCGGCGGAAAACGCGTTCTCATTATGAACATTGCCGGCGTTCTCTTCATGAAGGAGGGCGGCAGCTCGCCGTTCCAGAAGCTCGACGCTCTGCTTGCGACGCATACCGACCCGAAGCCGGACGTCGTCCTCGTGGACTTCCATGCCGAGGCGACGGCCGAAAAGGAGGCGTTCGGCCACCATGCGGACGGCCGCGTCACCGCCGTGCTCGGCACCCATACCCACGTCCAGACCTCGGACGCCAAGATCCTCCCCGGCGGGACCGCCTACCTCACGGATGTCGGTCGATGTGGGTCCTATGATTCGGTCATCGGATTCGAAAAAAAGACCGCAATTAAGCGTTTTTTGAGCGGTACACATAGCAAATACGACCTCGAACGGACCGGGACAGCCGAGGTGAACGCCGTGGTCCTTCATATCGACCCGAAGACAGGTGAGGCCCAGGGGCTTGACGCGATTCGGGAAATTGTTGATGTCTAAGCCCAAAAACGCTACTGTGGAAACATTCTCATTCCTTAAGTACCTCGTATGAACAAGGCAGAGCTCATCAGCGTCGTCGCCGAAAAAGTCGGCGTGACCAAAAAGCAGGCCGAGGACATGGTGGAGACACTCGTCGACACCATCGTCGAGACCCTAAAGAAGGGCGACGAAGTCACGATCGCGGGGTTCGGTGCCTTCTCCGCGAAGCGCCGGGCGGGACGCACGGGCGTCAACCCGCAGAACCCGTCGGAAAAGATCCAGATCCCGGCGGTGACCGTGCCGAAATTCAAGGCCGGTAAAGGGCTGAAGGACGCGCTCAAGGCGAGCGGCGCCATGATGGCCTGAACCGAACGCGATATCGCGCGTAGGAACAACCTCGACACCGAGGTTGTTTCGTTTCGTGTGGTATCCTATAGCCCTATGCCATCCGCGAACGACTCCCTCATCGTCAAGCTCTTCACCGACGCCGCGAAGCTCAAGGCCTCAGACATCCACCTGCAGGTCGACCAGCCGCCCATCTTCCGCATCCAGGGAAACCTGAGCGCCGTGAAGGACGGAGTGGTACTCACGGACAAGACCCTCCTCGCCGAGATCAAGAAGATCCTATCGCCGGACAAGATGGCGAAGTACGAGGAACGGAACGACGTGGACACCTCGTACCAACTCCCGAACAAGGAACGCTACCGCATCAACGTCTACTGGGAGAAGGGGCGGCCCGTGATGGCGGCGCGGTTCATCCCGGCCGACATCCCGACGCTCGATTCGCTGGATGCGCCGGAAGCCGCGCTCGAATTCGTGGCGCTCAGCCAGGGTCTCGTCCTCGTGACCGGACCGACGGGCGCGGGCAAATCCACGCTGCTCGCGGCCATGATCGAACATATCAACCAGAACCGCGTCGAACACGTGATGACGCTCGAGGATCCCATCGAGTTCGTCTACGAGTCGAAGAAATCCCTCATCACCCAGCGCGAGCTCGGCCTCGACTTCCACTCCTTCGCGGACGGCCTCAAACACGTGTTCCGTCAGGATCCCAACATCGTCCTCGTGGGTGAGATGCGCGACCCCGAGACCATCGCCCTCGCGCTGACCCTCGCCGAGACGGGCCACCTCGTGCTCGCGACCCTGCACACGAACGGCGCCGGCCAGTCGGTCGAACGCATCATCGACACGTTCCCGGCCGCCCAACAGCAGCAAATCCGCCTCCAGCTCTCGCTCGTGCTCAAGGGCGTCATCTCCCAGCTGCTCCTCCCCAAGATCGAAGGCGGCCTCACGCCCGTGCACGAGGTCCTCGTGAATTCGCACGCCATCGCGAACATCATCCGCGAAGGACGGACCGAACAGCTCCAGAACACCATCTTCACCTCGACGGACGAGCACATGGTGGACCTCGACCAGGAGCTCAAGTGGCTCATCGAGCAGGGCACCATCACCACTGAGGTCGCCAAGGCCCACGCCCACGTGCCGAAGAATTTCTGAACGGAAAAAGACCCGGGCGACACATGGCCGTCCGGGTCTTTTGCGTTTCGCCTATTCTTTGACGAACGTCGCGACCTCCTCCATCACGTCACCGTGCTTCACGAGGCGCGACTCGTCGGATGCGCGCAGCTTCCATTCGACGGCATCTTCCACGAGGGTCTTTTCCGACACGAGAAGGCGCAGGGGCAGGCCGATAAGGTCCGCGTCCGCGAGCTTCTCGCCTGGACTCGCGTCCCGGTCGTCCCAGAGGACCTCGGTCCCCGAAGCCATAAGGTCGTCGTGGATCCCTTCGGCGGTCTCCATGATCTTCGCGTGCGTCGCCACATCCTTGGACGAGAGGGCGACCAGATGGACCGGCATGGGCGCGACGCCCTTGGGCCAGATCATGCCGCGGTCGTCGTGCTTCGCCTCGACGATGGTCCCGACGAGGCGCGTGCTCCCGATGCCGTAGCATCCCATGTAGACGAGCTGGCGCGACCCGTCCTCCATCGTCACGCCGAAGTCGAACGGCTCGGAGAAGCGTTGGCCGAGGTCGAAGATGTTGCCGGCCTCGACGCCCTTGGTGAGCGCGAGCGGCGCCCCGCACTGCGGACACGCGTCCCCCTCCTTCAGCGTCGCGATCTCCCCGTTCTGCGCGAACGTGCATGCGCCGCACGCGAGGATGACGTCCTCGCCGGCCGGCGTCTCGACCTGGAATTCGTGCGAGAACTTCTTCGTGAACGCGCCGCCGGACGCCTCGACGACCTTCACGTCCACGCCGCAACGCGTGAACACGCGCACGTACGCCTCGATGGCCTCCGCATAGAACGCGTCGAGATCCTCCTTCGTCGCATGGAAGGAGTAGAGGTCCTTCATCCCGAACTCGCGGCCGCGGAGCACGCCGCTCTTCGGTCGCAGCTCATCGCGATACTTGGTCTGGATCTGATAGACGGCGGTCGGGAGATCCTTATACGAACGCACGAAGTCGCGGACGAGCGGAGTGACGATTTCCTCATGCGTCGGTCCGAGCGCGAACTCCTTGTCCGTGCGGCTCGTGACCTTGTAGAGGTCGTCCATCGAGTCCCACCGGGCCGTCGTCATCCAGTTCTCCTTCGGCTGGAGCGCGGGCATGAGGACCTCCTGGGCGCCGAGCGCATCCATCTCCTCGCGGATGACGGCCTCGACCTTCCGCAGGACGCGGAGCCCGAGCGGAAGCCACGAGTAGACGCCTGCCATCTCCTGGTGGACGAACCCGCCGCGCATAAGTAGCTTGGCGTTCGCGGATTCCGCATCATGCGGTGCGGCTTTCGAGGTCTTGGTGAAGAGTCGTGACATGCGCATATGCGGGGAAGGTTATCGGATACGGACATAAAAAACAACGGCCCAGACCGGAACGGCTGGGCCAAGAGCGAGAGAAGAAGGGGGGTGTCCAGGACGCGATCGCGTCACAGACGGTACTTCGCCTTGATGCGCGGGTTCTTCGCGCAAGGCTGACAGATCTTCACGGGAAGCGTGTTGTAGATGGAGATCACGGCCCCGCACTCTTTGCATTGCTTTCCGCCGTGCTTCCCCGTCCGGGACGGCTCCCCGCATGCCGCGAGCTTCTCCGTCCAGAAGATGCGGCTCCCCTCGTACGACCTGAGAATTCCTGTCACGCTTACTCCTCCATTGTGGTCCGAATATCCCGAAAAGAACGAAAAGGGAAGGAGAAGACTATACGCAAAAACACACATGACGTCAAGATTCGAACAACACGAAACCCGCTGGGATGGCGGGTCGTCGCGATGGTGCGCCCCAGACGATTCGAACGTCTGACCTCTTCCTTCGGAGGGAAGCGCTCTATCCAGCTGAGCTAGGGGCGCGTAACGCGGAGCGACTATAACGGAATCCCGGCCGACGGGCAAGGGTCGCGACGTCCTTGACGCTCACGCGAATATTCCGTATGCTCCCAGCGCTTTTCCCTTAAGCATCATCGACATCCGAAGATTGCGTCGGTAGCTCAGCTGGTAGAGCAGGGGCCTCTTAAGCCCAAGGTCCTGGGTTCGACCCCCAGCCGACGCACCAACGAACGACCCACCATACAGGTGGGTTTTTCGTATCCATCTCGACGTCTTCGACGACCCCCTACTCCCTCGTCGCGCCCGTCGCGGAAACGGAAGACGAACAACGGTTCGTCGATGCTAGGCTTGTTTTCGTTCCCGTCACTTCACGGTAAACAGCGCGCGGGCCGTGGACGTGAGATCCCCGAGAGCCGCGGACACGTCGATCGTCCCCGTCGTCCCGGGTGAAAGGTCGGACGGCACCTTGATGGTCGCCGCATACGCCCCTGCGTCGCTGGGCTTGAGCGTCACCTGATAGTCGTCGGTCGAATCGTGCACCATGACCGTGACGATGGCGCCCTCGACCGGTCCGTCGTCCTCGTCGCGGACGCTGACCTGGATCCTGATGCTCGTCCCGCTCTTCGGTTCCATGTTCGAGAGGGATGCGGTCGCGATGATGGCCTCGGGCATCCGTGCCGTAGTCGTCGCCGTCGTCGAGGTCGTGCTTTCGTCCGTGTCACGTGACGTGCTCGTCGGCGGAATGCCGGGCGGAAGCTCCTCGCCCTCCACCTCGTCGGAGATCAAGCCGGTCTCGTCGCTCCCGTCCGTCCTCCACGTGACGTCGACGCTCACCGGCGGGGACGCGAGCCAGCGTCCCTTCATGGCGCGGAGGAACAAGGTCGACCCCGTGTCGCGCGGCACGTCCTCGAGGAGGAAGACGCCATCACCACCCGCGACGGTCGAGACGAGCAGATGCCCATCACCATCGAACACCAGTACGGCTGCTCCGGCTCGCGTGGTTCCGGTGATGATGACCATGCCCTCGACGTCCTTGGCGTCCGTGACGGTCGGCGTCGGCATCGTGAGCAGGAACGTCCCGAGCAAAAAACCCGCGACAGCTGCTGCGAGGCCGATTCCGATGCGTTTCAGGAGCTCCGGAGAGACCGCCATACCGCGCCATGATACCGATTCCCTCCACTCTATGCAACCCTTCGACTACGGCCGTCGGACGGCCTTCGCTCAGGACAGGCTCCTTTGACCTCGTGATGCGCTTCGATACTCATCGCCCCTCTCCCGACGGTACTCCCGATATGCATGCCTTCATCTTGATAATCTGTTGGACACGATACGCATCGCAGTGCATGCACAAACCGAGATAGGAATCGGCATTCGAACAGGATGTTCGACCTAAGATGCGGTTCCTCGTCTTCGTCCGCAGGACGGTGCGGTGCGGCATGAGCACGTAGCCGACGAAATCGATGCCTTGTCGCCAGCTCCGGATGGAAACCTTGTCTGGATGCAGGCAAAGACGCAGGCGATTCATCAGGAAGCCGTCAATTCGTGTTGCCAATTCCGACAGATGCCGACGGTCGTCCCCGATGATCGCGAAGTCGTCGCAATACCGCAGATAATACCCTTCCCGTAGGTCATGCTTTACGTACCGGTCAAGCTCGTGGAGATAGACGTTCGCGAACAGCTGGCTCGTGAGGTTTCCGAGCGGGATGCCGAGTCCGGGTGTGATGGAAAAGCTGTCGATGATGTTCCCAAGCAAGTCGACCGTCTGCTCGTCGTCGATGCGCTCCGCGAGGGGATGGAGCAGAATCTCGTGGTCGACCGACGCGAAGAACCTCCTGACATCGCACTTCAGGGCGTAGACGGTCCGCGTGTCGTTCTTGCTCGCCTGTCGAAGAAATGAACGCAGACGACCGACTGCCGCATGCGTCCCTTTCCCGACGCGGCACGAATAGCTGTCGTGGATGAACCGACGCTCGAACAGCGGCTCGATGACGGTCGCGATCGCCTGATGGACGATCCGGTCCTTCACCGTCGCCTTGTGGATGTTCCGTCGCTTCGGGTCCTTGATGACGAACGGGACATACGAGCCGTGGACATAGCGGCCTCCGGCGAGCTCGTCGTGTAACGCGAATATGTTATCCTCCAGCCGACGCTCGTACGTCATGACATCCGGCTTCGACCGCTTGCCGACGCTGAACTTCTTCCATGCGGCGAAGGGGTTCTCGAGGGAAACGACGCGCGTGAACAAGTCACCCATCCATCTATGTTACCCCCCCCCGCACGGATCCAAACGAACGACGTCTTCTCACAGTCCGTCAGACATCCCGATCGTCCATGCGCTCTACGATGCGTATGCGTATTGGAATGGACTGCTTGAAAAATATCCGAAATCGCAACGCCACACCCTCGGCGACATCTGCTCACGGTATCTGCTCACGACGCTCGAGCTGATTTTAGAAGGTGCGACTAACGCCAACTCCAACGAGAAGATAATCGGCTTGCGCAAGGCCAGCGTGAAGCTCGATATACTCAAGCTCCTTGTCCGCCTCTCGAAGGACTGTCATTGCATCTCCAACGCCTCCTATCTCCAGATGGAATCCCGGCTCCAGGACGTCGGAAGGATGCTGGGCGGATGGATACATTCGCTCAGACAAATGCGACCCCGCCCTTATGAGGCGGGGTCGTGATGGGGAGTCCCGGAAGGACGGAGCGGCGAGGTTGTCGTTCGAATTGTCGTTCCAGTTCGAATTGAGCTTCACCTGACGATCGTCATAGTTGAAGTTCACGTAGGGAACGTTCCGCCACTGCTTCTCGTCGGTAGCCGAAAAGGGTGTTTTCTCCTTCCATGACACCGGACCTGGACGCATCCGAGTCCTGAATTTTATGCGGGACACGCTCCCCGCAGTACTGCGGGGCCTGTTCCAAAAGAAAACACGGAGTACCCATCATTCGCGCCACACGACACGTAGAGCGCTTTCGCTTTTACAGGTCACGCTCTCGAACTCCGTAAAGATCGAGACTCAGGCGGCATGTGCGACTATTGGGAGATTTCGGCGATCAGCATCCGTAGACGCCGATTCATGAGCCTACTTTCCGTGTGGCATCATATCCGAATTGCTTGAAATTTAAGAGGCGCCCGGGGAACCAGGGTCAGAAGACCAAGATTCCCCGAGCGCCAAGTGACCAAAGACCAAGGGCCCTACTCCCGGAAGGACGGAGCGGCGAGGCTGCCGAGCGAATTGCCGTACCAGCTCGAACGGAGCTCCACCTGACGATCGTCATAGTCGAAGTACACGTAGGGAACGAGCCGCCACTGCTCCTCGTCGGAAGCCGTGCACTTCAGGCCCGGGAGCCAGAAACCGAAGTGCTTCTCGTAGTCCGTAGCCTTGATCCGGGCCGGGTGCTCCGCGCTCATGAAGAGCAGGGCGCAACCGGGCGAGGACGTCG
>Ga0180009_10007794_pt1 | contig 10828 bp, 11 predicted proteins | sample OS_PC_MetaG_FD_123537 | JGI IMG/M metagenome (GOLD analysis project Ga0180009, IMG submission 123537) | Groundwater microbial communities from the Aspo Hard Rock Laboratory (HRL) deep subsurface site, Sweden - OS_PC_MetaG | ecosystem: Environmental > Aquatic > Deep subsurface > Groundwater... | reverse complement strand
TGGCTGCGGTTTGCGTTCCTGCTGTTTGCGGTATTCTTCGGCGATGCAGTTCTGCCCCCGGCCGAGCGGTTCGTACCTGAACTGCTGTTCACGAGTCACGGTCTCGGCCTGCTGATCACGGGGACCATGGTTGGCGCGGGCCTGGCGCTGCTGGCTTATGCGGTCTCGGTCGTTTCGATCCCGATGCTGATGACCGAGAGGGTCGATTTCATCACCGCAATCTTCCTGAGCATTCAGACGGTTGTGAAGAACCCAGTGCCGATGATGCTTTGGGCGGCGCTGATTGCGGGGATCATGGCTTGCGGTATTGCGCTGGCGTTCGTGGGGCTGGTCGTGGCGTTTCCGCTCGTCGGGCATGCGACCTGGCACGCTTACCGCGATCTGGTTCACGTTTCGCCAGAGTAGGAAAGGTTGCGGCACTTGGGTGGCCGGTTGAACGGCCGCCAGCCGGAGTCATTCGAGTTTATCGCTTATCGTTGGACGTTGATTCGTCGTCATCCTCAAGGATGCGGTAGGCGGCGCCGTCGAGATCTTCGAACTGTCCGGACTTCAACGCCCAGAGAAAGCCCGCAAGTCCAATGAGGCCGAGAAACAGGGCTGCGGGTATGAGCCAGGCGAGCGCGGTCATCGTGGCGAGTCCCCGTGTTGTTCCGGCTTGTGACAGGCAGGTCATGCATGCCGGCGTTGCCAGATGGCGTTGCCGGGCTGCCGTGTCAGTTCACAGTTTGAGCTTGGCCGTCGTCAGGCGCAAGGCATTCGCAGTCACGATGATGGAGGAGGCCGACATCGCGATCGCCGCGATCAGCGGGGTCACGAAGCCCAGCATGGCAAGCGGGATGCAGATCGCATTGTAGGCAGCGGCGATCGCGAAGTTCTCAAGCGACATGCGGCGGGCGCGGCGGGCAACGGCAATCGTCTCGATTATCGGCGCCAGACGGCTGCCCTGGATGATGCCGTCGGAGGCGATCTGGCTGACTTCTGCGGCCGAAGCCGGTGACAGCGAGGCGTGGGCGGCGGCCAACGCGGGTGAATCGTTGAGACCGTCTCCGACCATCAACGCGCGATGGCCTGCTGCCTTCAGCCTGTCGAGTTCGGCGATCTTTTCGTGCGGGCGTCGTGCAGCGAGCCAATCTTCGATGCCAGCCGCCGTTGCGGTTTGCTTGACTGCTTTTACTCGGTCGCCCGAAAGCAGCGTCACCTGAAAGCCTGCCGTGCGGGCCAGCGCTATTGTTTCGGCGGCATCGGCACGCATTGCGTCGATGAATTGAAATGCAACCGGCGAGCTGCCAGGGGCCGGCAAGTAGTAGAGCGAGGCGGCGTTGTCGCCGGTGCTATCGGTGCCAATGGCGACTGCCGGGTTCGCGGCCCCGCACCATTCGGCCGATCCCAATCTGACTTCCAGGCCATTTTCGCCGGAGTGCGAGAGCCCGGCACCGGGCGTTTCATTGACGTCGCTGAGCGGCTGGAACTCCAGGCCGCGGTTGCGGGCGGCGCGGACAACAGCCTGGGCGTAAGGGTGGCGGCTTGTCATCGCAAGCGCTGCCGCCGCGGCAAGCGTGCTGTCGGGAATATCGGTGGCGTTGGTCAGTTCCGGCTCACCGAGCGTCAGGGTGCCGGTCTTGTCGAAAACGATCGTATCGACTTCGGCGAGCCTTTCCAGGCCGTCGGATGCCGTCATGATGACGCCATGCTTGAACAAGCGGCTGGTGGCGGCAACCTGGACTGCGGGGACAGCCAGGGCCAGGGCGCAGGGGCAGGTGATGATGAGCACCGAGATGGCCGTCGTCAGCGCCGTTTCCCAGCTGGCGCCGAGCAAGACCCAGCCGAGGAACGTCGCAAGGCCGAGCGCATGGACGACGGGGGCGTAAAGAGCGGCGGCCTTGTCGGCAAGGCGGACGTAGCGGCCCTTGTTCTGCTCGGCGGTTTCCATCAGCCGGGCGATTTCGGCAATCAGGGTTGCGTCATCGGCGGCGGTGGCTTCGACTTCGACGGGGGCGGTCAATGCGGTGGTGCCGGCGTAAACGGTATCGCCGGGGCGGGCTGTGCGCGGGAGCGTTTCGCCGGTGATGAGTTGCTCGTCGATGTCGGTGGTGCCGGAGACGATGCGGCCGTCTACCGCAATCCGTTCGCCTGCCGGAACGAGGATGCGCATACCTGCAAGCAACGCGCGGGCAGGCAGGCGCTCGCTCGTGCCGTCATCGTTGAGGACGGTTGCCCAGCCCGACTTCAGGCCGAGAAGGTTTTGCGCGGCGCCTTTGGCCCGGCTCCTCAGGCTCTGGTCGAGATAGCGGCCGATCAGCAGGAAGAAGACGAGCGAGACCCCGGCGTCGAAGTAGACCTGCTCGGTGCCGCGAATCGTTTGCGCGAGACTCATGCCGGTTGCCAGCAGCAGCGCCAGCGAGATCGGCACGTCCATGTTGAGGCGCCAGGCGTTGAGCGCGGTCAGGGCCGAGCGAAAGAAGGGTTGGCCGGCGTAGGCGATCGCGGGCAGCGCTATAAGGGCGGAGAGCCAGTGGAACAGCGACTGGATCTCGGGGTCCATGTCGCTTGCAAGGCCTGCCCAGACGGATACCGACAGCAGCATGATGTTGGCCGCAGCGAAGCCCGCCACCGCCAGCCTGCGCAGCAGGTCGCGGTCGGCGCTGATGGTTTCGCTCGCTGGGGAGACGGCAAGATCGGCGGCGCGGAAGCCGGCTCCGGCCAGCGTGGAAATGATCGCTTCGGTGCCCGTCGTCTGCGGGTCGAAGGTCACGCTGACGCGCTTTGCGGACAGGTTGGCCCGCACACTGGCGATACCCGGGGCTTCGTGCAGGCTGCGCTCGATCTTTCGCATGCAGCCGCCGCAGTTGAGGTTCTCGACCGCGAGGACGACGTGCTCCTGCGCTTCGCCGGGTTGGGCAACTTTGCGGCTGGCCTGCGGGGCGATCCGTTGGGTATCGAAATCTACTGCGAGAGCCATAGCCGCTCCTTCAGCCGGTAGCTGGGCAATGCGCCCTTGGTCAGGGGATCGCTGGCCTCGATGGCGACAATCCAATTGCCCGGAGCCAGTTCGACCGACTCGCTGCGATAGATGCCGCCGCCTGCGTCCTGGAATGTAACGGGCCGGTCGAAGGCGTCGGTCGACGGCCGGCCGACCTTGCCTTCGACGCGGACGCCACGAACCGGTTCTCCGTTGGCATTTTTCAAGGTGAGTTCGATTGCGCCGCCGGCGGATTTCAATTTCCCATCCCAGCCGAGCTTGTCGAGTTGGCGGGCTTCCTCGAGGCGGGCGTTATAGTCAACTCCGATGCGGTAGGCATCCGCGGTTTCGATGCCGGTGAACGTCGTCATGGCGTAGTAGAGGAAGATGCCGTTCGCGGCGATCATGACGCCAAAGAATGCCGTCAGCCCGGCCAGGACATGCCAGCCGTTCAGGGTCCATCCATCGCCATTGCCGCTTCTGGAGTACTGGTTCGAGGACGTCGCCATTATTTGGGTCTCCGGAAGTTGGTGGTGCGGCGGGTTTGGGAGCCGTCGCCGGTGTCGGTGACGACGAATGTCAGGTCGGTTGCCTCGTCCTTCAATGATTTCACCGTGTCCGCCGGTAGCGAAAGGTAGACCCGCAAGGCTCTCAAGTCATCGGGCACAACGGCTATTTCAGGGTCGGCAGTTTCGATGCCGACAATATTGATTGCGGGTGTCGCGGCGGCGTCGGGCAGTCCGTCGATCGAAATCCTGAAGTTGCGTGTCTCGTGCCGCTTGTTCAAAATTTTGACGGTATAACCGTTGCGCACGCCGCCGTCGGATAGGCGCACGAACAATGGGTTGCGGTCGCGCAGGACGTTGACCTGCAATTCCGAACGGTTGACCCAGCCATAGGCCATCAGCCCAAGGACGGCGGGCAATAGAACCATGTAGAGAATGGTGCGCGGCCGGAAAATCTTGACCGGGACGCTGCCGCCGGTCTCGGCAGCCTTCAGATTATGGAAGGTATCATAGGCAATGAGGTTTCGCGGACGGTCGATCTTGTCCATGATCTCGTTGCACGCGTCGATGCACAAGGCGCACTGAATGCATTCCAGCTGCGCACCGTCGCGAATGTCGATGCCCATCGGGCAGACCACGACGCATTGCTTGCAGTCGATGCAGTCGCCGCGCCCCTCCCAGGGCTCGCCTTTCTTGTGCGGGCCTCTGGGTTCGCCGCGGTGCGTCCGGTAGCTGACCAGAAGAGAGTGGTCATCGAACATGGCGCCCTGGATGCGAGGCCAGGGACACATGTAGATGCAGACCTGCTCGCGAGCGAGGCCGCCGAGCGCGTAGGTCGTGAAGGTGAAGATGCCGAGGAACAGGTAGGCGACGTAGGGTGCGGTTCCTGAGAAGAGTTCCTGCGCTAGTGTCGGTGCATCGCGAAAGTAGAAGATGAATGCGCCGCCGGTGATCACCGAGATCAGCAGCCAGAGTGTGTGAGTGAGGGAAATCTTCCAGATCTTCTCCGTCGACCACCGGGACTTCTGAAGGCGCAGGCGAGCATTGCGGTCGCCCTGCACCCAGCGTTCGACCATGACGAAAAGATCCGTCCAGACGGTCTGCGGGCAGGCGTAGCCGCACCACACGCGGCCAGCCAGTGCCGTCACAAGGAACAGGGCCAACGAGGCGAGTACGAGCAGGCCGGTGACGTAATAGAACTCCTGGGCCCAGATCTCCATCGGTCCGAAGAACAGACGCTGGTGCTCGAAGTCGATGAGGACAGCCTGATCGGGCAGCGCTGGTCCGCGATCCCACCGCAGCCACGGCGTCAGGTAATAGACGCCGAGGGTGAGCGCCATGGTGATCCATTTCAGATTGCGGAATGTGCCGCGCGCGCGCTTGGGATGGATCGCGACGCGCTCGGCATACAAGCTGCGCTCGTCCTTGGCGTTGACGGCCTTGACGTCATGGCGGGCGATTCCCGGTGCGGCTTCGTTGCCGGATTCGACGACGTCGCCTGGAGCCTTGCCGCTTTCGGATTTGGCGATGATATAGGTCTCGGGGCTGGTCGCCATGCTCGTGCTGTCCTCGGGCAAGAAGCGGTCTTTTGCCAGTGTGCGATTACGGGGCCGACGGGCTGCGGAGCGGGATCGGTAATCGCCCTTGCCCGGGCGGCCCCGGCTCTGCGAACATGATAACATTCAGCGGATGGCGGGCTCGTTGCGGCGGGTCAATCGCCGCGTGCGACAAACCCGCCTTCCATGGAGACTACTTGCCGCCGCCCAACGCGTGGACATAAACGGCGAGCTGCTTGATGGTGACGTCATCGAGGCGCGTGTGCCAGGGCGGCATGACGCCGCCGCGGCCGGTTTTTATCGATTCTACAACATCGGCCTTTTCACCGCCATAGAGCCAGATCGCGTCGGTCAGGTTGGGAGCGCCGAGTTCCAACATTCCGCTGCCTGTTTCGCCGTGGCAGGCGGCACAGTTTTCCGCGAACAGCGCGGCTCCACGGGCTGCGGCGTCTGGATCGGTCGAGTTGCCGCCGAGGGAAAGCACGTGCTCGGCGACATCGCCGATCTGAGCGGCATCGAGCAACTGGTCCTGCCCGAATTTCGGCATGTCGCTGACGCGGGTGTCGGCATCGGGACTGCGAATGCCGTGGCGGATCGTCTGCTCGATTGCGGCGAGGTCGCCGCCCCAGATCCAATCGTCGTCGTTGAGGTTCGGGTAACCCTTGAACCCCTCGGCGCCGCGCCCGTGGCATGGCGCGCAGTTATCGCCGAACGCCGCCTTGCCGCCTGCCAGTGCGAAGTTCAGCAGATCCGGATCGGATTTGATTTCCGCAAGTTCGGCCTTGGCGATCGACTCACGGTATTTGGCCTGCGCGGCCTTGCCGGCAGCGACTTGCTCCATGACTGCGGCTCGCTGGGAATAGCCGAGCTAACCTTCGGTGTAGCCATTGATACCTGGCCAGGCCGGGTAAAGCACCCAATAGCCGATCGCCCAGATGATGGATGCGTACAAGACGTAGAGCCACCACTTGGGCAACGGCTTGTTGAGCTCCTCAAGGTCGTCGTCCCAAACGTGTCCTGTCGTTTCGACGCCCGTTACGTCGTCAATGCGCTTCTTATCAGCCATCAGTTGCGGCCTCCGATATCGCGGGTGGCGGTTTCATTATGTTCGTCGGTGTCGAGAGGCATGCGGCTGGCTTGCTCGAATTTCCGCGAGTTGCCGGGCCAAACGGCATAGGCGACGACGCCGATGAAGAGTGTGAAGAAGAGGATGAGCGAGAGGCTCTGGGTGAACCCTGCCACGGTTTCGTAGGTCACTGTATGCCTCCTAGCGCAGGTTGGGTCCGGCCGCATCGAGCTTGGTGAAGTCGACGAGCGTGCCGAGCATTTGCAGGTAGGCGATCATCGCGTCGAGTTCCGTCAACTCATCGGGCTTACCGTCAAAGTTGCCGATCACGGCCTTCGGATAACGGGTTACGACCGCATCGGCTCCATCACTCTCCGGACTGGCCTGAGCCTCAAGGTCGCTGGCGGCGTTGGCGATCATCTCCTCGGTGTATGGTACGCCGACGGCAGCCAGTGTCTTGAGCTTCTCAGCCATTTCGGAGGCGTCGAGCCTGCGCTGGGAAAGCCACGGGTAGCCCGGCATGATCGATTCCGGCACGACCGATCGAGGATCGGTCATGTGGGCGAGATGCCAGTCGTTCGAATACTTGCCGCCGACACGGGCGAGGTCAGGCCCGGTCCGCTTCGAACCCCACTGGAATGGGTGGTCGTACATGCTTTCGGCCGCTAGCGAGTAGTGTCCGTAGCGCTCGACCTCGTCGCGAAGCGAGCGAATCATCTGCGAGTGGCAAACGTAGCACCCCTCGCGGATATAGATGTCACGGCCGACCAGTTCGAGGGGGGTGTAGGGCCGCATGCCCTCCACCTTTTCGATGGTCGATTTGAGGTAGAAAAGCGGGACGATTTCCACCAGACCGCCAATCGCAACGACGATGAGGACGCCGATGGAGAGAAGCCAAGTGTGGCGTTCGAAGACACCATGTTTGCTGAGCATCGATGTCACTCCTTATTCGGCTGCTGCAAGCTTTTCACGAAGGGCCGGTGCGGCTGCAACGAGAGGCTGGTTTTCGGCGTCGACGGGTTCGTCGCCGCGGGCTGTGCGCCACAGATTGTAGGCCATGATCAGAGCGCCGATGATGAACAGTAGGCCGCCGCCGGCACGGATGATGTAGGGGATGTGCATGGCATCGACGGTTTCGACGAAGGAGTACTTGAGGAAGCCGAGTTCGTCGTAGGCGCGCCACATCAAGCCCTGAAGAATTCCCGATACCCACATCGCAGTGATGTAGAACAGGATGCCGATGGTCGAGAGCCAGAAGTGCCATTCGACAAGGCGCATGGAGTAGAGGCCGCGACGTTTCCACAGCCATGGGAACAGGCAGTAGAGGGCGCCGAAGGAGACCATGCCGACCCAGCCTAGGGCGCCGGAGTGAACGTGGCCGATGGTCCAGTCGGTGTAGTGGGACAGCGAGTTGACCGCTTTCAGCGACATCAGCGGACCTTCGAAGGTCGACATGCCGTAGAAAGCCACCGACACGACCAGCATGCGGATGACGGGGTCGGTGCGCAGTTTGTCCCAGGCTCCCGACAGGGTCATCAGACCGTTGATCATGCCGCCCCAGGAGGGCATCCAAAGCATGATCGAGAAGGTCGCGCCGAGGGTCTGCGCCCAGTCAGGCAGGGCGGTGTAGTGGAGGTGGTGGGGACCGGCCCAGATGTAGAGGAAGATCAGCGACCAGAAGTGGACGATCGACAGGCGGTAGGAATAGACCGGCCGCTCGGCGCGTTTCGGGATGAAGTAATACATCATCCCGAGGAAGCCCGCGGTGAGGAAGAAGCCGACTGCGTTGTGGCCGTACCACCATTGCGTCATGGCATCCTGCACACCGGAGAAGAGGATGTAGCTCTTGGTGCCGGTGAAGGAGACCGGAAGGGTCAGGTTGTTGACGATATGCAGCATCGCAATCGTCAGGATGAATGCGAGATAGAACCAGTTCGCCACGTAGATGTGGGGTTCCTTGCGCTTCATCAGCGTGCCGGCGAAGACGACGAGATAGGCGACCCAGACAACGGTCAGCCACAGGTCGGCGTACCATTCCGGCTCGGCGTATTCCTTGCTCTGGGTGACGCCGAGGATATAGCCTGTGCCGGCGATCACGATGAACAAGTTGTAGCCGACGACGACGAACCAAGGCGACCAGCGGCCGAACAGGCGCGCCTTGGTGGTGCGCTGGACGACGTAGAACGAAGTGGCGAGAAGCGCGTTGCCGCCGAATGCAAAGATAACCGCCGAAGTGTGCAGCGGGCGCAAGCGGCCGAAACTCGTCCAGGGAAGATCGAAGTTGAGCCAGGGAAATGCCATCTGCCAGGCGATGATATCGCCGACGATGAAGCCCGCGATGCCCCAGAATACCGCTGCGATTGCAGCGAACTTGATCGGGCTGTCGTGGTAGAAGTCGCGCGGTTCACCCGGCTTGCCAGTCAACGACGACAAAACGTAAAGGGCGCCGAGGATGGAGGTTCCGCCCAACAGCGCACCATGAAATTTCATGACCGGGTCGTTTGAATACACGGTCAAATACAACCCTAGAACCGCCCCCAGACCCGCGCCGAGTACGGCCAGCGCATCGGAGAAGGCGGACAACTCCTCGCGGTTTTCATTCGCAGCCATAATTTTTGATTCTCCGTTCAATGCGGGACCTGCCGGAAATGGGCAGGCTCAAACGGGATTCCGGTGCCCCCATTCCCCGCGTTGATTTGATGTCCTCCGTGGACTTCACAGACATTGATCAGGATCAATGAGTGCTCATTTCGCCGCACCTACCTTTGATGCTGACGGGGTTGCGCCGCGTGGCGGCCCGCATTGGCAACAGGCCTTATGGATGTTGAGAGCGATGCGTTGGGATGGCCCCGAAACGACTGGAGCTCGGGAGGCGTATGTCACCTCAATCCTTGCATTTGCGATTGGTGGGAGGGCGGGGAGATGCCGGCCAGCCACTCGACAGGATCGATCCAATCGCGGTGATCGAAGTCGATCATCTGCTCAAGTTCGAGTTGTGCGACGTCCTGGAACGGCTTGCCGATGGACTGCCTCATGAAACGATAAAATCGCAGGCAGAGGTCGCCGTAACAGTGCTGCGGCAGGGGCTCCCCGACCACATCGTACTCGAAGAGCGATATCTGTTTCCGTTGCTCAAGAAGCGCAATAACGGCGATGCAAGGGTGCGCTCGGTGCTTGAGCAACTTGAGCACGAGCATGATCACGACGAGGCTTTCTCCTTCGAGATCGCCGAGGAGCTTGAGCGGCTTGCCGACGATGGACGGGCAAGCAACGCGGAAATGCTGGGTTACATGCTGCGCGGGTACTTCGTTTCCCTGAGGCGGCACATCAAGTGGGAGAATGCGACGGTGTTACCCTTGGCGCGGCAGATGCTGACGGCGGCAGATCTCGACGAATTGCGGGAGGGCATCATGGAGCGTTCGCGCAGGCACGCCGGGAGATTGAGCGGGATACATTCGTTGTGACGCCGACGAAGCCGAAAAAATAGGGTCGTGCCGGCGGCGGGGGGTAATCAGCTGATAGCGCAAGATTTGGCTCGCCGGTGGCACGCTCAGGCGACGGCCTCGTCATCGCCAGATGCCAAGGATGCGAGCCGGTCGACGTTCGGAACAAAGACTTCGCGTCCGCTGAGCAGTTGAATAGTTCCCTGGCGCTTCAGGTTCGAAAGCTGGCGGCTCACCGTCTCAATCGTGAGGCCGAGAAAATCGGCGATGTCAGCTCGGGTCAGCGGTAGATCGAATCGGGAGGCACCGGATGGTTCGTTTTCTGCGTGGCCATGCGAACATCCGACCATGGATTGGCGTTTGGCGATCAGATGCAGGAAGCTCGCGACTTTTTCCTGCGCGCTCTTGCGGCCCAAGACAAACATCCATTCGCGGGCGGCGTCGAGTTCGTTGAGCGTGTTTTCGAACAGGCGATGTTCGAGGCCCGAGTGCTTCTTCAGCATGTTCTCGAAAGCAGTGTGTGGGTAGGTGCAGGCCTCCACGTCGGTTGCGGCCTGGGCAAAATAAGGGTTCGATTTGGCAAATGCGCGGCCGAGAAAGTCGGGCGGGAAGACCAATCCGACGATTTGCTGGCGGCCGTCAGCGGACGTCTTTTCAAGCTTGATCACTCCTGAAACGATGTTGGCGAAGAACGTCGTAGGCTCCTCATCGGCAAGGATGATGTCACCAGCCTTGAATTGGCGCATGCGGCCAATGGCACCGAGTTCCTTGAGTTCTTCATCGGCGAGCGCACCGCAGACCGCGCGATGGCGTATCGCACAAGTGGCGCAGTTGTTTCGCCCAAGGTGTATTGGGTCGTGTGCCATTCGGTCTGCCTGTCTGATAAACACTGCTGTTTATCAATGTTATTGAATATGTAGTGGCAGGACAAGCTATGTCAGCAGTGCGACGGAAGTCTTTTTTCCCAGACAGGGCGTTGAAAGGCAGCATTATATTGATCTTTATCAGTACTTCACGAGTATCATCTTTCGAGAACATACGTGCCCGGAGCGTCGCAAACCGGCGCGGGCAGAGGCATGCCGGACGGCGCTCCGGAACCGGGCAGCGCGGATCGTTGACCGGTTGAGCGCCCGGCGAGCCATCCTGACCAGGCGACCCACCAAGATCCGTCCTGGAGGGGTATCGTGGCAGACCAGGTGTCCGCCTCGATGAAATTATCGTCGGGCGCACGGGTTGCGATCTGAAATTTTCGATGAGGGTGGCCGGGTTCGGAGACGATGCCGCCGTTATGGCCGCCT
>Ga0180009_10007793_pt1 | contig 10829 bp, 11 predicted proteins | sample OS_PC_MetaG_FD_123537 | JGI IMG/M metagenome (GOLD analysis project Ga0180009, IMG submission 123537) | Groundwater microbial communities from the Aspo Hard Rock Laboratory (HRL) deep subsurface site, Sweden - OS_PC_MetaG | ecosystem: Environmental > Aquatic > Deep subsurface > Groundwater... | reverse complement strand
TCCCACACAATGACAGATCTGATTCTGAACATTTTGAATTCCGGTTCGCTCTGCTCTGTCATCCAGCTCTCAATCTGAAAACCGCCGATATTATCGAAATCCTCCCTGACCATCGGATCTAGGTAGATCTCAGCAGGAGGCCCGTAAATGATATAGACACGCCCCCGATCAGTCTGAGAGCCTCGTAAATTCGACTCGCGGAAGTGCTCTTCGGAGTATTGGAATCGTCTGTCATATTCCTGCTTCACTTCATTCTCAGGTGTGCCGGGCGTTGGATCGAGGTTTGCCCAGAAATCACTGAGAAATCGCTCGACATCTTCTCTTGAGTCGAGCTTTTTCAGTTCGCGGAGCTGTTCGTCGGTAGATATGTGGCGAATTGCCCTCGCAGCCTCATCGCCTAAGGTATCAGCTTCCCGCAATGAAGAAAGGCAGCCATTCAGAAACAAAGCAGGAATCATGCTGTAGATAAGTAGTACAACCGTAGCTGCGCGCGTCATGTGGTTTCTCCGCTGTCTGATCTTGAAAAGCCTACCCCGCGACAACCTGCCAAGCCCCCCACTTGTGTTCCAGCCGGATCAACAACTGAATCTTAGATCGTAGGAATAGGATAATAGCGTATTGCGTTGATGTCAAGGTGGAAACTACAGATTGACATCACTTTTTTCTATGCGACAATCTGTATTGAAGATATCAGTCATTCATCAGGAAGACGGACTGCGGATAATAAGCGGCGCGGCTGCGTGAGAGACGCATGCGGATCAGCTCATCGAGAAAGCCGTTCTTGTCATCGGAAGGCACATCCTGCGACAGGATATCCAGCGAGATTCTTATGCCGAGATAGCGGCAGGGGAACGAATAGCAGAGTGTGTGCGGCGGCAGAAGATAGCCGGACTTCATTAGATGGCTCACTTCGGACTGCGTATAGACCGGCAGAGTGATATGAGCCTCACCACCTGTGCGGCTGATAAGTGAACCGTCAATCAGCGATTCAGAGGGAAGGCGGATGACCTGTGAATTCGCCGAGTAAGCGGTTATTAGTCTCGACAAAGTCTGGTTGAACGATATCAGGTCCGATCGATCGAATTCAATGCGATAGGTTTTATCGTCTCCGAGCAGCGCAACGAGAGTATCTGCACCAATGTGTCGGTCGTGAATTGACACCGTCTCTTCTGCTGTGCTGAGTGTCAGCTTGAGCTTTGAGGCCATGTTCTCGAGTTCCCGTGCGGTTAGATGCCTCACAACATGGTTCCAACTGGACAACTTCGACAGCGGATCATCGAGATCGACAACCTGTGTCAGTGCGTCCCTGATTCCGAGCCGCTTCAGCGCGCTCCAACGGGCGACTCCGTCGAGAATTATGAACTCTGACGAACCGACCGATGCAACCGCAATCGGGTTTTTCTGAATGCCAGCGGCCGCCATGCCTGCTGCCAGCCGCCTCGTGATCGGCTCCGAAAGGCTCGAGAGCGGCCTGAGCAGATCGGTGCCGATAATTCTCAATGGATGCCAATGATGGCTCATTTATTTCCCCACGTTCGGTACATGCACTCCGAAAAAGCAAACGCCGTGCCTCTATGAGCAAATGCCGGATTATAAAGCCCAAATCTTGTCGCCGTAACCATTTGCCGCACAACGCAGTAAAGTCAGTAATTCTAAGGCTGAACCACGGGCCGCGAATCGATCAACTTGTTCGCATAAGGCGATCTAATAAGTGCAATTCGATGCGCAGGTGAGTCGATTATCGTGAGATTGTCAGAAGATATGCTTCGTTGCGAGTGGCGATCTTTAGCAGCTCACCGCCTGATGAAAAACGCACCAGGGGATGTCCGATGGTCCAGTCGGCATACTTGAGTTCCATGTTGTGTAACTCGGTGCCGTTCCAATCAAGCAACAATACACCTCCCTGGGTGTGGCTGGTGTTGCCGTTGCGCTTCATGGGAACATCATAACCAACCGCTATCAATCCATCATCAGAGCTGTCCAATGCCGAATATCTGGCATTTGGCTCACGTGATTTTAGCTCCCATATTAACTCGAGAGTCGGCAGACTGTAGACTCGCAGATGATCGAATCCGAGAACCGCCAGTCTGGAGGCACCGGAATCGAATCTCATGTCAATATCAGTCCCTGTCAGACCGGGAGCCTCTGCCATGGACTTGATTTTCAATCCGCTTTTGAAGTAGGAGATGCCGATTGAATTGGTTGTAGCGACAAACTCGCCATCACCGGAAACGCAGAAATTCCGGGCGATTCCGTAACGATGCACCTCAACACCTGACATGTCGTAGGCCACAAGCCCCGAGTCGGCGCTGTTAACGAACATAAGGCCACTGGCAGGCTCAAAAGATATACCTGTCAGGAACGTGACATGAAGGGTGTGACTGATCATCCCGGCGCGGTCGTAAACATCAAGTTCGGAAGATGGGAATCCTTTTGCTCCGACAATTCCAACGGCGCTGCCGTCTGCATCAGAAAGCCGAATGGATGATGCTCGCGGCTTGTCAACAGAATAGACTCTCTCACCGGCGTTGTTGAACACATCTACCCGCAGCAGCGAGAAGGTCGTAGGTGAGTTATCGTTGTACTTAAGAATACTGTAATAGCTGCCGGCATCGGAGATCTCAACTCTTTCGTTAAGCTTGGTGCTCTTCTCATGAGCCGGCTCATGATTATCTTCGTAGACTGTCACAAGCTTTGGCCTGTGCGATATCCAGCCCGATTCTGACGGTACAATGGCAGCACCATCAGGAACCTGCATGCGTGCAGTTTCGGTGATATCGAGAGAGAAGACCGCCGGAGGCGTTGCAGCCAGCAGCAGCAATATCATGAGTCCAATAGATCGCATGTACATCCTCGATCGTCTAAGCAGTTCAACGCATCATCGCTGAATTGAACATTCGAAACCTCGAGAAGTTTCACCTTCAGCCGCAGGCGTCTTCTCGTACACTTATGAAGTCGGCAGAGTAGTGCGATTGAATAATGGGTGTGGCTTAAAATAGGGGAAACATAGATTGCGAATGTTGCTAGAACACTTATGAGAGGTTCATCAGGAAAACCTGCTGTGACCTGGCAAATCCTGACTCTGCGCATCGGGAGCTACGCGCCTGCGAAATTCTAGGGTTCGCCCGAAATCGTCGGAAAGTCGGAATTGGACGGCTGTTCAATATCCCTTTTCGCCAGTGCAAAATTGAAGTTGAACTTGACCTTTAGAGGAGGGAGTGCCGGTACAGGCTGGGCAGCTCTATTGACGGATTGCGGTATCCATGAAATGTCGAAATTGAGTTCGTTCCTGTATTTCGTGACGCGCCTGTAGTAGGGCATCAATTTGGACGATACAGGCATCTTCTTTGTCAGCTGATATACGACGACAGCGGAGTCACTGAGAATTTCGAATTTCTGATTGCCGACTGTTGTCGAGTTGACAGAGAGAAACTCGAGAAGGGTCAAAAGGGCAAGATACTCACATTCAAACCTGGCGCCTTTCCGCCTTGTGCGAAACAGCACCCCAAGATCCGGTATTGCAAAGCTGGTAATGCAATCGCCCGAAAGCCCATCCCCATTTCGCAAGCCATATCCACAGAAGTAACACTTCATGAGTCAGACCTCCCAGGACCAACCCTTGTGCAAACAGTGTGCCGCAGTGAATACGATCTGACAGAAGAAAGTGCGAGAACGTAAACGATTATCCGTCAACAGACTCGTGAGATGTGGAAGATGTGCCTGCATTGAACGAATGATCTCTCAATGCATAAGATTCAGCACTTGTGCAGAGACTTGCAGCAATGGTGCAGCAGTACAAGCCTATTCGATCGACTCGGTCAGTATAGAGTAAAGGTCTCCTTTGGCTTCCAGATAAGTTGCTTTGGAGGAGGCGACCTCCTCTCCCAGATCATTGACCGCACTGCCAACCGCCTTGAACACTCTGCGCCTCTCTTCGGTCACTGTCCCGGTGAATGAGATTTTCTGACCTGTCAGAACAGGACGTTTGAATTTCACCGTCATCTCCGCAGTCACCGCGAAAACACCTTTTGCAAGCACAGCCTTTATCATCACTTCGTCGAGCATCGATGAGATTATGCCACCGTGCAGAACATCTTTGTAACCCTGAAATCGCGCGTCAGCTACGATTTTGGAGATCACCGCACCATCATCTCGAACAAAGAACTTAGCCTTCAGGCCGATCTCGTTTTGCTCACCACAGACAAAACAGTCCTTATATCTGACGACTTCTTTCATTCGTCGCTCCTCACCTTATGTTACACAGAAATGCGCTGCGTTGTATAACATTGTGGATGATACGGATCGGGAGTCGGCAGGGCAAGCTCAATCAGAAAATCAAAAGGCGGGAAGATTCCGATCTTCCCGCCCTGCAATCACGATTCAAAGGCGATCTTCAGCTTCCAAATGTATCGCTGTATGTCCAGCGGGTATTGTTCGAGATCACTTCGATCGAGGCAGTGCCGTTTGACGAGAAGGTCACTGTGATATTCCAATCTCCGGACGTATTAGTCGTGGTGTTATCGACAGTCACTTCAGTCGTACGCGTAACTGACAGGCTGATACTTCCACCCTGAGGCGCAGCATTATCCCACTGCGCGAATTCGTGCTCTCTGTCGAACTGCATATCTGTGACAGTGACAGTGTACTCGGAATTGATATGCATTGTCGAGCTGCCGTCAATTGAGTAGTCATCAACATCGAATTCTGCAAGCGCATCGACCGTAGCCGTTGCCAGATTCACACCGGAGAAGCTGCCCTCACAGTATATAGTCTGTTCTGAGTAATCGGACTCCTCACCCTCGTATGTCTGGTTGACATGCCTCTTGACTTCAATGCCATCTGTGTACGAATTGTAGTTAAACATTGCCTCCCCATTCCTGAGGAACATCACACTGTCGACGACAATCGAGACGTTCGATGTGGCAAAACTGCCGACATAGAGCGAATACCAGCCATCATCGCTGTAATTGTAGTCGATGGTATCATCCGGATGCAAAGAGCTGTAGTCAGGCCAGTCGTTAATCGAGTCGAGTGGAAATCCCCACGGGTTGGTCAGCGGTTCATAGCTGTTGTCAACCAGCTCATCGATAACCTCTCCAACCTCCGCACGAACGGCAAGGAACGTGGCGTCATTTGGATTCCCCTGCTTGATTGTTGTGTCGGTCCCGCTGTCGGAAGAACATCCTATCAACAGCGCGAGAGCAAGCAGTGTGGCAAACATTCTCAGGTGAACAGGGCGCATCATAACCTAAACTCCTCTTATGCGTTATGTCTTTGACTTATTTTTCAAGAGTTGAGTCATTATTGCCTTCTGAATGTGGAGCCGGTTTTCTGCCTCGTCAAAAACGATCGAATGGGGTCCGTCCATCACCTCGTCTGTTATCTCCCTGCCCCGTTCTGCGGGCAGGCAGTGCAGTACTTTAACATCCGGTTTCGCCAGCGAGAGCAGATCATCATTCACCTGGAATTCCCGTAGCTGATTCATCTTCAGCTCGGCCTTATCCTTCTGGCCCATGCTGGCCCACACATCTGTATAGACTACATCGGCATTGCGAACCGCTTCTTTAGGATCGTGAAAGATATCTATTTTCGAGACCCCTGCTTTCTGCGCCCTGTGCAGAATGTTGGAATCAGGAAGTGTGTCGGGAGACGTTCCTATGGCAAGATCGAACTTGAACAGCATCGATAAATTCAGCCACGAATTCGTTACATTATTGCCATCGCCAAGATAGGCGATCTTGATATCTTCGTATTTGCCAAGATGTTCCCATACCGTAAGGATATCACCGAGAATCTGGCATGGATGAGTTAAATCGGTAAGACCGTTCACTACTGGAACATCCGCGTGCTTACCAAGATCCTCGACGTCCTTATGCGAGAATGTCCGTATCATAATCAGGCCGACATAGCGGGACAACACCTTTGCGGCATCATGAATTGACTCTCGCTTGCCAAGTTCAATCTCCTTCTCCGTGATATAAAGCGAATTGCCACCGAGTTGAAAAATGCCGGTTTCGAACGAAATCCTGGTGCGCAGTGATGCTTTGTGGAAAATGCATGCGACGGTCATTCCGTCCATCGGCTTCTCAGTGAACTTGCCAGACTTCATGTCGCGCGCAAGCTGTAAAGTCTCGATGACTTCGTCGCGAGTGAAATCTGTGATCTGCAGAAAGTCCTTGGTCACAGTCCTACCTCCTATATGTAGATGTTTTTCTTTTCACAGTGAATTTCCGCTCGAATTTAGGCGCTGGACGTGAACTGTCAAGCAAATTGATCCAGCGATGTCTTCCGCAGTCCATATTTAGGAAACCAGCACTGTCTCTGATACGTAGCATAAGTACATATCAGCAAACCTAATCCGACGGGCGGTGACTATGAATCGAAAGTGGACTCTTTTGGGAGGAGCGGCTCTGATTGTCGTAGGAATGTTGCTCGTACTCGACAATCTCTATGTAATCCGTTTCGATTTCTGGGATACGATTGGCCGTTTCTGGTCTGTTGCGCTGATCGCGGTCGGAATCTGGCTGATCTATCGTCAGGCAGGCTGCAAGGTCGGGGATGCCACGCCTTCTGAAGCAGGCAGGATCACGCGAGTGGTCGGTCAGATTCGCACGAAACCAGACTCAATCCATGATCGCGGTCTCGATGTGCAGCTCGGCGCAGGCAGCATCGAAATAGACCTTACAGAGACAAACCTTCGCGAAGGTGAAAACTCGGTTGCGGCCTCCGTAGGCTTAGGCGAGGTCGTAGTCAAGCTGCCGGCAGAGATCGCCTGCAATGTCTCAGGATCGTGTGGTATTGGCGATGTTCATGTATTCTCCGACAGTTCCGACGGTTTTTCTCCGCGCGTGAATCAGACCGATCCGGACTACGACAGCGCGCCGAAGAAGATCAAGGTGACTGCGAAGTCCGGTCTGGGAGACGTCAAAATATCGAGGAGATAACAGAGCCGGGACCGTAGTTCAGGACAGCCCCGGCATGTGCGCGCTTGACCTGTTCGGTTTTGGTGGCGACAAAAAACAAACGGGCGCGCTTCTCTGGTTTGTTGAGTGCAGACTTTCGCTGCAGCTCCATCTGCTCAAGAGCTATACATTCTGAGATGTGAGTTATTCCCGAAGAGGTAAGAGATTTCTCGCTGCAAGCCTGTGTGGCCGCGATCTCTGATCGCGGTTTGCTGTCTGCATATCACTCGTTACAACGCCTGGAAGCGCTGTTGCGTCAGTGGAAACCGGTGTCCAAATTGGGGAAAAGGTCGAATTGTCAATTTTGAGGCAACTGTAACAGACACAAAGACAATCGATTGCAAGGCCATACCCCATTAAGATCAAGAGCTTGATCTTAGTTGACGGTACGTCGCTCGCGGGATTATGCCTCATTGCCGGCGAACAGAGGGGCAGACCGAAAGGTCTGCCACGATGAGTCTATTACAGAATATACTTCGAAAGGTCTTCGTCTTCGATCACTGTGTCGAGGCGCTTCTTGACCAGCGCTTTTGTGATCTTGATTGTCTTGGGCTTGCATTCGGAATATTCGAACATTATGTCTTCGAGCAGAGTGGTCAGAACTGTGTGAAGCCGCCGTGCGCCTATATTCTCCGAACTTTGATTGACCTTGTCGGCAATCGATGCGATCTCTTCGATTGCGGTTTTCTCGAAAACCAACTTTATCTTCTCGGTCTGCAGCAGTGCCGTGTATTGCTTCACAAGCGCGTTCTTAGGCTCTGTAAGAATCCTGACAAAATCATCTTTATCCAAGCTGTCCAATTCAACGCGAATCGGGAATCGTCCCTGAAGTTCCGGTATCAGGTCTGACGGTTTCGTCATGTGGAACGCACCTGCGGCGATGAAGAGAACGTGATCGGTCCTGACCATACCATATTTGGTCATAACGCTGGAGCCCTCAACAATCGGGAGGATATCCCTCTGCACACCCTCGCGGGAGACATCGGGACCCGAAGTCCTCCCCTCGGGCGAGGCAATCTTATCGAGCTCATCGACAAATATTATTCCGGAATCTTCAACACTCGAAAGGGCAGCACCGATGACTTCATCCATGTCGATCAACCTGCCGACCTCATCGGCAGAGATGATCTTGAACGCCTCCTCGACCGTCAACCGACGTTTCTTGCGCTTCTTCGGCATCATCTCGGAGAACATTTCCTGAAAATTGACACCGAGTTCCTCCATACCGGATGGTGAGAATATCTCGACGATCGGAAACGCACCGCTTGTTGTCTCGATTTCGACTGTGCGCTTGTCAAGCTCGCCCTCACGGAGCTTCTCGCGGAGTTTTTCCCTGTTACGCTCCCATTTCTCAATCAAGTCCTCTTCCGGCTGCACCGGCGTTGGACCGCTGAACTTGCCATTCGTGATCTTCCTCGGAGCTTTTGGCAGCAGAAGATCAAGTATGCGTTCTTCAGCAACCTTCTCTGCCTTGGCGCGGACCTCTTCGCCCCGCACCCGCTTGATTGTGGTCACGGCGAGATCGACAAGGTCGCGAACCATCGACTCGACATCACGGCCAACATAGCCAACCTCGGTGAATTTCGACGCCTCGACTTTAATGAACGGAGCATTGGCAAGCTGCGATAGCCTTCTGGCAATTTCAGTCTTGCCTACTCCGGTTGGGCCGATCATGATGATATTGTTGGGGAGAATCTCATCTTTGATCTCCCCCTCAACCTGCTGGCGGCGCCACCTGTTGCGAAGAGCTATGGCTACAGCTTTTTTCGCTTTTTCCTGTCCGATGATGTATTTATCGAGTTCGCCTACTATCTCTTTCGGTGTCAATTCTCTGTCCATTTAAATCCTCCAAAAGGACATAGTATACGTATCCTTCGAGCCATGTCAAGAAGTTCGGCGCAGTCCACTCGGAATATCACCACTTCGCGATCTTCTCTTCTACACCACATCTCGTTCTTTGTTGCAGTAGGCTACAGTACTTCAGAGAAGCCGAACACGCCTGGACTGGTCCGGGAGAATTCATGGGTCTACACTCTAAACAGCTTGATTTATCGTGTTTTTACTGTTAGGATTGAGAAGCAACCTGCGCGCAATCAGACATCGAGCAGAGTCAATCATTCGTCCGGGAGGTGTGTCAATGGACCACGATCCACGATGGTACGAGAATGAAGATTTCTGGCGTGAACTCAGGCCGATGTTCTTCAATCCGGAACGCTGGGCAAGCACGGTCGACCAAGTGGACAAAATAGTAGAATTGCTCGACCTCCAACCGGGAGCGAGGATTCTGGATCTTTGCTGCGGGCCGGGACGACATTCCCTGGAATTTGCCAGACGCGGGTACTTCGTTACAGGAATCGACAGGACAGCAGAGTACCTCGATGAAGCAAGGGCAAGCGCTGATAAAGAGGGGCTTTCGATCGAGTTCAAACAGATCGACATGAGGGATTTTCGCGACGAAAGCGCTTTTGACGCGGCCCTCAACATCTTCACTTCATTCGGATATTTCGATAATCCTGAGGATGATCGTCGTGTTATCGAGAACATCAGTGCCTCTTTGCGAGTCCATGGAAAATGTGTGATAGACACAATCGGCAAGGAAGTGGTGGCGCGAAACTTCAGGCAAAGCGATTGGCATCGTGACGGCGATGGTACGATAATCATAGAAGAGCGGAGTATCTGCGAGGATTGGTCGAGGATCAATAACACTTGGACAATCATTAGAGATGGCAATCAGAAGGAGTTCGAGTTCACGCTCCGATGTTATTCGGCTGTGGAACTGGCATCGCTGCTTACCGAAGGCGGCTTCAGCAATGTGAATTGCTACGGTGGCCTGTCGGGTAACTGCTACGACCACGAGGCAAGCAGGCTCGTCGTGGTCGGCGAGAAATAGTATTGCGTCGATTCCAACAATTCCGTTTACTTCTCCAGAGACGATCTGCAATGTATCGCATGCGGGGGATGTGCCATGAGACGGATTCCCGACAAGATTAGAACTGCTCTGCCGGTGGCAATGCTGCTATTGCTGTCCTGCTCTTCGAGTCTCACCGATAGGGTCAAGGCATACGAGGCATCGCATAACAGCCATGACGTGGAGGGAACGCTCGCGTTCTTCGCCGAGGATTTCAGATACGAAATGGTCGGAAGCTGGGTCGCTGAAGGCAGAGAACAGATGCGTAAGTTCGAGGAATGGGACGCTTCCATTGGCAGCGAGTTGATTTTCGATAATTACGACGTCTCCGGCGATACGGTAACATGCACCGTCATCGAGCGGAATGACTGGTTCTCCCTTGTCGGAGTCGACGCGATCTACTATGAGTGTGTGAGGATCATATTCAAAGACGGCCTGATCACAGAGATAACAGCCGAGCAATCGCACGAGAGCATGCTGGCGACGCAGACCGCGTTTCAGGCGTTCATTGAATGGGCGGTTGAAGAGCATCCACAGCGCCTCGCCGCGCTGATGAGCGGCGCGAAATTCGAATTCAGTAAAGAGACTGCGGACAAATGGCTCTCGCTTCTGAAGGAATGGAGACAGCAACTCCGTCAGTTTGACCGGATCACGAGAAGAATTGCTGATCGGAAATCCTCAGTCGTATAGCATATTTGCCAGCCTTGCCGTTATCTGCCATTTACAATGAATCCGGAATCTGAGTGAAATCTCGTATGAAATCGATTAAGGTGTCATTTCGCAACAAGAACGACGACAGTCTTGCGGCGTCGATGGAGTTGCCGATAGATGGCCGACCGCGCAGCTACGCGCTCTTCGCGCACTGTTTCACGTGCAGCAAGGATTACAAAGCGGTATACAACATCAGCCGAACGTTGACGGTTAGAATCTCTGATACGGCGCTACAGAAACAACCATCT
>Ga0180009_10007792_pt1 | contig 10829 bp, 7 predicted proteins | sample OS_PC_MetaG_FD_123537 | JGI IMG/M metagenome (GOLD analysis project Ga0180009, IMG submission 123537) | Groundwater microbial communities from the Aspo Hard Rock Laboratory (HRL) deep subsurface site, Sweden - OS_PC_MetaG | ecosystem: Environmental > Aquatic > Deep subsurface > Groundwater... | reverse complement strand
TATCTCTCCAGGCGCCTGCTTTTGCCTTGAGCGCCTCAGTGACCTCACCCAGGACGGGCCCCAGCACGTCCTGCCAGGCCGCCTTTATTGAAAGCGGGATGGCCGTGTTGGTGACATCCTGGGAAGTCAGTCCAAAATGAACGAACTCCTTGTAGGGGTCAAGCCCCAGTTCCTGGAATTTATCCTTTAACAGATACTCCACGGCCTTGACGTCATGGTTGGTGATTTTCTCAATATCTTTTACCCGCTGGGCGCTTTCCAGCGTAAATGTCTTGTAAAGGCTGCGCAGGGGTTCGAATTTGGATTTGTCAACGGATTTCAACTGCGGCAGCGGCCATTCGCACAATGCGATGAAATACTCGACCTCCACCAGAATCCGGTATTTTATCAGTGCGCCTTCCGAAAAATAATCCCCCAGTTTTTCGGTAGCCCTGTGATAGCGTCCATCCACGGGGGAAATCGCTTTTAAAGTTGAAATTTCCATATTCCTTCTCCAATCTACGCAAATTAAAGAATTATCAATCCGTCCGAAATAATAATCGCAGATGGCGACTGTTTGCAACAGATTTTAGATTATTCGATGAATTTGCTGTTTCTGAAAACAGGCCGGGTTATGATAAAAAGAGGCCAACCATATAACCACTGTCGGCCTCTATCTCGCTGATACTCTTTGAGGTAAACTCGCTACCATTTTTCCTGCTCGAGGCGGGCCTTCAGCCAGGTGAGCAAACGCGCATCAAGCGGATAACCCAGCCATTTCTCGATGGCCTGGATGTCTCCGGAGGCAAGGGCCGCCCGCTGCTCGACTGTTAACGGATAAGATTTCAACGCCATTGCGGGATTGGCGGCCAGCGCGGCTAAAAAGGCACTGTCTCTTGCCGCCTTTGCCAGAACGGCAAGGGTGGCATTGACATACGAGATCTTGAATTCCGGTATCTTGGCAAGGGGGTCGACCTCCGGGTTGGTCAATAAATTTACCGGCGCATCGCCCCAGTGAAACGCCATAAACGCCAGCCCGGGAAAGACCCGCAGGGTTTCCCTGACTCTGGTTTGCAGCTCCCCTCTTTTGGATCTTAACGTAATGATATCTCCCTCAACAACTCCAAGCCGATCGGCGTCGGCGGGATTGATTTCCACCGAGCTTTCAGGCGACAGAGCTTCCAGCACCCGTGCGCGATGGCTCATGCTTCCCGTATGCCAGTGTTCAAGGACCCTGCCGGTGGTCAGCAGCAACGGGTAATCGCGGGACGGCCGTTCTGCCGGCGCCTTGTCATGGACCACGTGAAATTTTCCGCGACCGCGGGTAAAACGATCCTGGTGTAGTATCGGTGTGCCGGGATGGTCAAGGTCCCAGCAGGGCCATTGCAGCCCGCCGTTTGTTCTCAGGCGCTGATGGGAGATGCCGCCGTAGATGGGCGTAACCGAAGCAATTTCGTCCATAATTTCGCTGCTGGATCGATAGGAAAACGGGTGGCCCAATTTTTCGGAAACCGCCGTAACGATTTCCCAGTCCAGCCTGGCTTTGCCGGGCGGTTCGATGGCTTTGCGAACCAGTTGAACCCTTCTTTCGGTGCTGGTAAAAGTGCCGTCTTTTTCAGCGAAGCTGGTCGCCGGCAGAACAACATCCGCCAGTTGGGCTGTCTCGGTCAGAAAAATATCCTGGACAGCCAGAAAGTCCAGTTTAAGCAGGGCCGCTTTAACATGCTGCAGATCCGGTTCGCTCATCATGGGATTTTCACCGATAATATAGAGGGCCTTAAGCCGGCCTTCATGGGCGACGCGGAACATATCCGTAAGGGTCAGGCCGGGGTCCGCACTCAACTCACACCCCCAGGCGTTTTGAAATTTCGCTAAAACGGCAGGGTCGTTTACGCGCTGATAGCCCGGAAAGACATTGGGCAGGGCGCCGAGATCGCAGGCTCCCTGGACATTGTTCTGTCCGCGCAGGGGGGAAAATCCGGTTCCTTCCCGGCCAATATTTCCGGTCAGCATTAACAGGTTGGCAACGGCCTTTACATTGTCCGTACCGGTGGTGTGCTGGGTAATCCCCATTCCATAAAGGACCATGGCTCTTTTGGCTCGGCCGAACAGAATGCCGGCCTGCTGAATTTTTTCAACGGATACACCGGTAATTTTAGCAACTTTCTTTAAAGTATATGGCTTTAAGGATTCCAGGAAGGGTTCAAACGCTTCACACCGTTCTTTTATAAATGACGGGTTGTGAAGATCCATTTGAACGATCCCGTTCATGATGCCGTTGAGAAGCGCCACGTCCGTGCCGGGTTTATGATTTAAATAAACGGCAGCCCGGGTGCTTAATTCAATGGCGCGGGGATCTGCCACAATCAGTTCGGTTCCGTTGCGGCTGAGCGCCTGTTTGATTTTCCTGCCGATAACCGGGTGGCATTCGGTTGTATTGGATCCAATGACAAAAAGCAGGTCGGCCTTGTCGACGTCGGCGATGGAATTGCTCATGGCGCCGTCGCCAAAGGCCGCCAATGCCGCTGTCACGGTAGAGGCATGGCAGAGGCGGGCACAGTGGTCCACGTTGTTGGTTCCGATAACGGCCCGGGCAAACTTTTGAATGAGGTAGTTGTCCTCATTGGTGCATTTGGCCGAACTGAGGACCCCGATGGAATTGGGGCCGTGCCCGTCGCGAATGGCGGAAAATCGATCGGCAACCACCTCCAGGGCTTCATCCCAGCCGGCTTCCCGGAAAACATTCCATTTGTCACCCTGGGCGACATCCCTGGGGAGTCCTTTTTTGCGAATCAGCGGCCGTGTCAGTCGGTCCGCATGATTGACGAAGTCCAGACCAAAGCGGCCTTTGACGCACAGCGCGCCCTTGTTGACCGGACTTTCTTTGGTGCCTCTGACCCTGACGATTTTCTGTCCGCGCACACCCAGGTAAATGCCGCAGCCGACGCCGCAATAGGGGCAAATGGTCTGAACCTCTTTTTGGGGCAGCATCGCTTCTTTGGTCATCAGGGCGCCGGTGGGGCAGCGCTCGACACATTCACCGCAGTTCTGGCAGGCGGAGGTGGCAATGGGTTTGGCGCCGAAGGTGCTGATTTGAGTCTGATTCCCCCGAAAGGCGAAGTCAATCGCGCCGACCCCTTGAAGCTCACTGCAAGTACGGACGCATTTGCCGCACAGGATGCATTTGTTGGGATCGATAGCAAAGGCCGGATTGGAGGAATCGATGGGTCGGGAAAGCGTCCCGCGCCGGAATCGGTCCACTGCGCTTTTCCTTGCCCCGAGATATCTTGCCACAGACAACAGTTCACAGTCCCGGCTTTTATCACAGACCAGGCAATCATAAGGATGATTGGCAATGGCCAGTTCAATGATGGTGCGGCGCACTTCCTGAATTTCATCTGTTTCGGTTCTGATGATCATTCCTTCCTGAACCGGGGTTGTACACGCGGTGGGCAGGCCGCGCAGGCCTTCGACCTGAACGATACACAGGCGACAGGCCCCGAAAGGCTTGAGTTCCGGATCATGGCACAATGTCGGCACGTAGATACCGGCCGCCTGAATCGCCTCTAAAAGCGTGCCGCCCATGGGGACTTGATGCTTCTGTCCGTCGATAGTTACCTGAATCGTTTTCACAGAACTCACCTCCTCTGTTTGGGACCAAGATAACGGCGTCAACTTTATCATTACGAATTACCAATAGGCTGTTCGGCATTAATGAATCGTTATTGCCTGAAACTTGCAGGCCTGATAGCATTCACCGCACTTGACGCACTTGTTCTGCAGGATTTGGTGCGGCTCCTTTTTTTCGCCGATGATCGCCTGGGCCTGGCACTTGCGCACGCAGACCCCGCAGCCGTTGCATTTTTCCTTATCGACTTTATAATGGAACAGCGGCTTGCACACGCCGGCCGGGCATTTGCGGTCGCGGACATGGGCGTCGTATTCGCTGCGGAAATATCTCAAGGTCGACAGTACCGGGTTGGGGGCGGTCTGCCCCAGCCCGCAAAGCGAACCTTTCTGAATCGTTTTACACAGTGCTTCCAGAAGCTCCAGGTCTTCCGATTGCCCCCGGCCCTCACAGATATCCTCAAGGATATCCAGCATCTGTTTGGTACCCAGGCGACACGGCAGGCACTTGCCGCAGGACTCGGACTGGGTGAAGGTCAGAAAATAACGGGCGATGTCAGGGATACAGGTGTCTTCGTCCAGGACCACCATCCCACCGGAACCCATGATGGAGCCGGCCGCGGCCAAAGATTCGTAGTCCACCGGAAGATCCCGGTGACTCATGGGAATGCACCCGCCCGAGGGTCCTCCGGTCTGTACCGCCTTCAATTTTTTACCCTTGGGTCCGCCGCCGCCGATGCCTTCAATAATTTCTCCCAGCTTGATGCCCATGGGGACTTCAATCAAACCGGTGCGTTGCACCTTGCCGGCCAGGGAGAAAGTTTTGGTTCCGCGGCTTTTTTCGGTTCCGAAACCGGCGTACCAGTCGGCGCCTTTTTCCAGGATGGCCGAGACATTGCTGAAGGTTTCCACGTTATTGATGTTCGTGGGCTTTTCCCATAGGCCTGACTGCGCCGGAAACGGGGGGCGTGAACGCGGCATTCCCCTGGCGCCCTGAATCGACGCCATCAGGGCGGTTTCCTCGCCGCAGACAAAGGCCCCGGCGCCCTGTTTGATGTGAACCTGAAATTGAAAGCGGGACCCCAGGATGTTTTTTTCCAGAAGGCCGTAGGTTTTCATCCTTTCCAGGGCGGTTTCAATCCGCTGGATGGCCAGGGGATATTCCGCCCGGATATAGATATAGCCCTCGGCCGAACCGATGGCATAAGCGCCGATCAGCAGCCCTTCAAGGACGGCGTGGGGGTCTCCTTCCAGGAGCGAGCGGTCCATAAAAGCACCGGGGTCGCCTTCGTCGGCATTACAGATGATATACTTGGTCTTACTCAGGGTTTTAGCGGCAAATTCCCATTTGAGACCGGTGGGGAAGCCGGCACCGCCGCGCCCTCTCAGACCGGAAGCCTTAATTTCCCTGATGACTTCTTCCGGCGGCAGTTTCAGGGCACGCTGGAGACCGCTGTAGCCGCCGCGGGCAATGTAGTGATCGATATTTTCAGGATCGATCAGGCCGCAATTGCGCAGGGCGATCCGGACCTGCGGTCGAATCATGGGAAGTTCATTAAATTTGGGAATACCCTCTATCGATCCATCTCCCAGCGTACAGGCGGCCAAGCGGGGGCTGGGGTCATCTTCCAGAATATATCGACTTAAAATTTCCTCTGTTTTTTCAGGGGTCAGATTGCCGTAGTAAATGAATGGCCTGCCGGGTTTGCGAACCGCCATCAGTGGCTCCAGATAGCACGGGCCGATACAGCCGACTTCCATTACGCGGCCTAAGTAATGGATTTTTTTAAGCGTCCGCTTGACGGCATCAAGAACCGCCACGGCACCGGCCGCCTTTCCGCAGGTTCCCATGCCGATTTGAATGAGGGGCTGGGGAAGGTTTTCCAGAAAATTCCACTCACGACTTGCCTTGGCTTTCATGGAAGTATAGTCCATGATATCCTCCTTATGAATCAGCGCTAATGGGGTCAGGGTTCGACATTTTCTTTTCTTATATTTTCCAATGTTTTTAAAGTTTCCGATGGGTTCATGCGACCTTTGACCGAATCATCCACCAGGACAACCGGCGCCAGTGCGCAGGATCCGAAACACGCCACCGTTTCCAGGGTAAACAGACGATCATCACTGGTTTCTCCGGGCGTCAGATGCAATCGGGTTTCGATTTCGTCCAGAATCTTATGGGAACCCCGCACATGACAGGCTGTTCCGCGGCAGACGCGAATGGTATGTTTTCCAATGGGATGAAAACGGAACTGCTCAAAAAAAGTTGCCACGCCAAAGACCGCAGCGGCGGATAATTTTGTAAAGCGCGCAATTTCCAGCAAGACGTTTTCAGGCAAATAGCCCAGGTTTTTTTGGGCTTTCTGCAGCACCGGGATCAGTTCCTCCGGACGTCCCTGGAAGCTTTCCCGGATCTGCATGAATAATTGTTGTATTTCAAATGAATCCTCTTTCGTCAGGGATTGAAATCTGCTTGCTTCCATAAAACCCTCCAATATGTAACAAGTTCTTTTGATGTATGGTTCTTCTCCTAATTCCTTTCGGTTTCCCGGCTTATCGGCTTACCAGCTTTACAGCTTCTTTGCGTTTCACTTGAATCCTTATAGGATCACCAACTCTTTTGTGGGTGATCCCGCTTATCACCATCGTTCCATTTCCAGACGCGCCCTGATCCACTGAAGCTGCTTTTCGGTCAGCTTGCCCACATTCCGGTTGATCCATGCCAGGTCTCCGGAAATAATGGCCGCCTTGGCCTTGTTTGAAAGTTTGTAGTCTTTTAAGGCCACCGAACCGTTTTTCAGCAAATCCTGCCAGAAAGCCTCATCCTGACTGGCCCGGGTCAATACCCGGATGACTTCCTGTTTCTGAATCAGCTTGCCTTCTTCCGTATCAATTTTTTCAAAAAGATCTTTGGCAAGCGCAGCCTTTTTGGTTTTCAAGGCCCCTTCAACCGCCGATTTGAATTCATCGTCCGTAAAGGGCTTGGGTAGATAGTCATGGGCGCCCAGCCTCATGGCTTCCACGGCCGAAGATACGGTGGAGTAGCCCGTGATGACCACCACGCCGGTTTGCGGCCGCTGCGCTTTAACCCGTTTGATGACTTCCATGCCGTCAATGTCCGGCAGCCGCAGGTCGGCAACCAGAAGGTCAAATCCTTTTTGCTGGAACCGATCAAGGGCGCTCTGACCTGTCATGGCCAGGTCCACTGAGTAACCTTCTTCGGTGAGGACCATCTGCAGCCCCTTGGCCACACTGGGCTCATCCTCCATCAAAAGTATCTGGGGCCAATCCTGAGGATCCGGCCGCGTTATTTCCTGGAGCTGGTTCATGACCCTTTCCTCCTTTTTCAAAGGTCTCGGAGCATTTTGTCTGGAAAAAATCCTTTCTGTAAACATCCCCTAAGCAATTGTCGTTCCAACAAGTCTGTCTTTGCGTTCCAGCAAGTTTGGTTTTTTAATTTTTTGTAATTATTTGAAAATATGAAAAAAAAGACAGCTGCAACCGCGGGGAGAATATGGTGGAAACGTATAATTGTTTATACGCACCCGGGGTGTTGCGGAAGAGTTTATATTTAAAATGCGGAATGTTATTTGTGTATATGGAGATGTATAGTTTTATCTTGGGAAATTTTCGCAGGCCTACAGGCGTTAACCCGTTTGATTGGATTCGTTTTTTATGGCGGATACATGGTGTTTTTTCATCAATGCATAAAAATTGGGACGCAGCATGCCGACCTTTTCAGCCGCCTGGCTGATATTACCGTTACTGTCTTTCAGCGCCTTGATTACAAACGCTTTTTCCGACTGCCCGTAGTTTTCGGCAACAATCCGTTTTTTTAAAGCCTTGAGCTCTTCCAGCGTATTGGGGATAGATTTTTCCTTCCAGGATTGTTTCACCTGCAGGTGATCCATCAAATATAGAAAATCTAGAATATCATGGTCGGCCAGAATCACCAGCCGTTCGATGACGTTTTTCAGCTGCCGGACATTCCCGGGCCAGTCATAATTTACCAGCATTTCCAGGGCATCGTCAGAGAACCCTTCGATGTTTTTACTAGTTTTTTTACAGAAGCTCCTTAAATAATGATAGGCAAGTTTAGGAATATCGTCTTTTCTTTCGCGAAGGGGGGGTATGAAAATGGGAAACACATTTAAACGATAAAAAAGATCATCCCTGAATTTGCCCTGACCCACCATCACTTTTAAATCCTTATTCGTCGCTGCGATGATCCGTATATTGGTTCTTTTAAAATGGGAAGCTCCCACCGGTTTATATTCGCGCGTCTCAAGGACCCTTAAAAGTTTTCCCTGAATTTCCATATTCAAATTGGCGATATCGTCTAAAAAAAGCGTTCCCTCGTGAGCCATCTCGAAAATACCGGCCTTTTCCTGAATGGCCCCGGTAAAGGCTCCCTTGATATGCCCGAACAGTTCGCTTTCGAGCAGCCCGGGAGAAAGCGTGCTGCAGTCCAGCGCCACGAATTGACGCACAGCCCGCCCACTGTGGGCGTGAATGGCCCTGGCGAAGAGCTCTTTGCCGGTACCGCTCTCCCCGCACAAAAGAACCGTGCTGTCGGTGGGCGCCACTTTCAGTATATTTTCGAATATCTGAACAATCTGCGGATTTTGCCCTACGATATTGTCGAAGGTATAGCGCCCGAAGAGTTCCTTGCGAAGGGAAAGGTTTTCTTCCTCCAGCTGTTTTTTCTGAATGGCTTTTTCAACCGTTAATATCAGCTCATCGTCCAGGAAGGGCTTGGCAAGATAGTCGAAGGCGCCCCGCTTCATGGCTTCAACCGCGGTGGCAACGGAGGCATAACCGGTCATCATGATGATATAGACCTCCGGTTTTTCCCTGCGGACCGTTTTCAGTATTTCCATGCCGTCCATGTCGGGAAGTTTCAAATCCAGAAGAAGGATATCGTATGGATTTTTCAGGATTGAATCGTGTCCGTCTTTACCGGTTAAAGCAGTGTCAATGGAATGGCCCTGTTCGGAGAGCGCCAGGCGACACCCGTTACAGATAGAAACTTCATCGTCAATGATCAGAATTTTTACCGGTTTCATAATTGCAATTCAGTGTTTTGGGGGCTGACTTTTCCGTGAAAATGGGTAGCTCGATGGTAAAGCAGGTCCCCTTTTCCGGCTGGCTTGTTACCAGGATCTGGCCGTGATGGTTTTGGATGATTCCATAACTGACCGAAAGGCCAAGGCCCGTTCCCTTTTGCTTGGTCGAAAAAAAGGGTTCGAAAATTTGATTGATTTTCTCCGGCGGGATGCCGCAGCCGGTATCCGCAACTTCGATTTTTATCAGCTTTTTTCCGAGGTCCAGTTCGCTTCGGACCGTGATGACCCCTTCTTCATAAATAGCTTCGATCGCGTTGAGCAGAAGGTTGATAAATACCTGCTGCATCTGGTTTACATCCAGCAGAATATCCGGCAGGTCGTTGGACAACTGTTTTTCGATTTTAATGTGCTGGAGTCGAAATTCGTTTTCCAGGATGCTCAGGGTCCTGGCGATGATATCGTTGATATTTACTGGAATCTTTTCCGGTTCCCTGTCCCGCGCAAATTCCAGCAGTTCCTGGATAATGCTGCGACAGCGAATGGTTTCGTGGATGATGATTTCCAGACCTTCCTTGACGGCGCCCTCCTTAGGGACTTTTTTAACCAGGTTTGAACTGTAAAGCAAAATACCGGTTAACGGATTGTTGATTTCATGTGCGATGCCTGCGGCCATCCTTCCCAAGGCCGCAAGCTTTTCAGTCTGCAGGGCCAGCTGCTGATACTGGGATTGATGAATCTCGACTATGCGGGCCTTGTCGATGACGCAGGAAGACTGTTCGGCAATAAACACCACAAAATTTAATTCTTCATCTGAAAATTTTCTTTTCCTGTCAAAAAAAACCCGGATGACTCCCACCACATGGCTGCCGATGGTCAGAGGAAGATCCAGCACCATCCGGATTCCCTCCTTCCATGCTTCCCGGGGATATTGAATTCGGGGATCCGTAAGAACGTCATCGATAATGATGACCTTGTTATGTCGGCAAAGATCGGTGATGATCTTTTGACTGGAAACAGGGCCCTTGGCGATATATTCCTGACTCAAACCATACCAGGCGCCCAATTCCAGCTGATGGGTGTCTAGATTAAGAACCCTGAGGATCGCCCCCTGGGCCCCAAGCACTTCGGTTGTTCTTTTTACCAGCAGTTCCAGGACTTCTTTCACACTGGTATCGGAATGGACGGATGTGCTGATATCCCGAAAAATCCGATATAACGATTCAATGTTGAGCAAATCGTTCATTACGACCTCGGCAGTCGGTTTAATTGTCTGACAATATCGCTGAGCGGTCGTTTTAGTTTCGCTTAAGCAGCCTGTTTGAGCGGCAAGACAGCATCATCGAATGGGAGATAAATTGAGGGTTGCCCGTTTCCCTCCGGGGGAGTTTCATGGGTTGGCTGGGCCGGATCCGTAGTGGAATCACAGCAAAGGTGACGATGTTAGCTGTAAAATATATTACCAAACTGGTGACTGGGTGTCAACGTAGGGCATTATTTATTGCAACGACAGAAACTTGACCTACTATTTATCGATAAAAAGGTTTCGATGAAATCGGATAATTTTAGATACCGGATCTTCGCTTTTTAATCCATTACAGATCCCAAAGTTATGTATCCCTTTGACCACATCAAGATATCACCATGCCGAAATGTTTATGTTTCACAGATTTCTTTTTCTATAATGCGTTCACCTGGTTTCAATTCACCTTTAATTATTCTATTTTCAAGATCTTGAACAATAAGGTTAAACAAGTTTTTACGATCAGCAATACTTTCCATTTTACGACTCCTTTAAGTTAAAATCTGAAATAGGTTGTCGACAATAGAATGTCAAGTTTTTATCTGTGTTCATAAATCGATCGGGGATCTGACAGGAAGAACAGGTATTATCAGGTTATGCAAAAAAAAGCCCCGAGGTGTTGAAACCCGGGGCTTATTGGAAATATTTCGTACGGAGAATTTCCGGATCGGGTCATTCCACCTTGGGACGAGGCAGCACCTTGGCCCTTTCGGCGATCTCAGGGACCTTGTGCTCCCATTCAATCGCCATGAGGTGGACGCCGGCCACACCTTTCATTTCCTTGAATTCTTCGATCTGTTCAAGGGCGATCTTGATGCCTTCTTCAGCCTGCTGGTCCTTGGCAACGCCCTGGAGGC
>Ga0180009_10007791_pt1 | contig 10830 bp, 8 predicted proteins | sample OS_PC_MetaG_FD_123537 | JGI IMG/M metagenome (GOLD analysis project Ga0180009, IMG submission 123537) | Groundwater microbial communities from the Aspo Hard Rock Laboratory (HRL) deep subsurface site, Sweden - OS_PC_MetaG | ecosystem: Environmental > Aquatic > Deep subsurface > Groundwater... | reverse complement strand
TCCGGAGGCTCTCGTCTCTTCTTCGTCATCCATCCACTCCATCCGTGCCGAGCGCCACCATGGTCGCCCGGGTGTCCGGTCATTCAGGCCGGTTCACGGATGGAAGGTGTAAGACACGGGCAGATACCGCGGAAACAGAGATCTGCGGCGACGGCATCGACAACAACTGCGACGGAGATGTCGACTACGACGACACCAATGGTCCATTTGGCGTTGAGATCTGCGGAAACGGACTTGACGACGACTGCGACGGCGACATTGACGAGGAAGGTAGCGGTGGACAGGAGATCTGCGGCGACGGCATCGACAACAACTGCGACGGAGAGGTGGACGAGGGCTGCGACTGTGACGAGTCTGACCCGGACTGCTGCGACAAGAAGCGCGGCAAGCCGGTCAGCCTGGTGAGCGGCACGACCTACACCGATGCGATCACCGATGTGCGGGTGGCGACGCCCGAGGTGCCGCTGGAGTTCGTGCGGCGCTACCACGGGCCTCTGTCCAAGGCGATGGGCGCGATCGACGCCGACCGCGAGGTCCTGGGGCCGGGGTGGTCGCACAGCTACGACATGAGCCTTCAAGTCGTTGAAGGGGCCAAGCCCTCCCAGACCCCGACTGCGGTGATCATCAGCGGCGGGACCCGCAAGGATGTCCGCCTCTCCGACAATGGCAGCGGCTCGATCTTCCTTGCCACGGGCGGACGCAGGGAAGTGGTCGAGAAGGACACCAACGGCTGGCTGTTGCACACCGCCGAAGGGCGCCGTTTCTTCTTCAACACAGACGGCCGGCTGGTCTACATCGCAGCCCGCAGCAAGATCGGCGTCCGTATCGCGCGCGACGCGCAGAACAAGGTCGAGACGGTCACATTCTACCAGGATGCGACGACCGAGACCGGCGCTGGCCCCTACCTGCAGCTCTCCTACTACAGCAGCGGACCGGAGTCGGGCATGCTCGAGCAGGTCACGCTCCATAGCACTTTCGTCAAGACCTGGAGCTACGCTTTCACCCAGGCCGGCGCGGCCTCGCCGATTCTGAGCCAGGTGACCCACCCGACCACCAAACAGGTCCACTACGACTACACGGTGTTTGCCGGGACGCCACCCCGTTATGCGCTGGCCCGTGTGACGGTGGTGGCCGGGTCCAGTACGACCCTCGAGGAGTACCACCAGATTGGCACGGACGGGAAGACCGTGAGAACGGTTTCTGCAGAGGGCGACTACTCCTTCGCCCAAGCCGGGTATGGGACCACCGCATACTCGAACCCCGAAGAGGGAGGAGCTTGCACCCAGACAGGCTCCTGCGGCACCAACGGCGTCTGCGAGGGAACCTGCAGCACGGACCCGAGCCGGCCTTGCCTGACCGACGGCGATTGTGCTGGCACGTGTGACTTCACGTTCGGCAGATGCTACAGGCACTGCACGCTCTCGGGGGAATGCGGGGGCGCACACTGCGCCGCAGACCAGGCCTTGCTCGCAATCACCACCAAGGGCGGCCGGTGCTACCGAAAGAAGGAGACGATCGCATACGGCGCGAACCTGAAAGTGACCACGGCCAGCGGCTGCAGCGCGTGCGGCAGCGGGACCGTGGAGTACACCTGGAACACCGACGGGACCCTGGGCCTGCGCAAGCGCACCCTGGGCACGGCCTCGTACGACACCTTCCTCTACGACACCTACCTGCGCGAGACGAACCGGACGGTCAACAACAGCTCCGACGCCGACGCCTGCCCAACGCCGTCGTCGACCGAGCCCTGCCTGCGGACGCATACGGGCTACACCTACACCGACGCCGGCAGGCTGTTTCTGCCCGGCACGGTCAAGGAGACCCACGCGCTGACAGGGACGTTCGGCGACCGCAAGACGACCTACGTCTACAACACGGGCGGCCAGGTGACCTCGGTCACCCGCGAGGGCAAGACCCGCGACGTCGGCGGATCCGAAAATCCAGCGGCCTACACCACGACGTACGGCTACACGTCCGGGCGCCTGACATCGGTAAACCCGCCGGACCCTGCCGGGCAGAGCGGGCAGGACAACTCCACCCTCTTCACCTACCACCCCTTCGACGGCACGTCGAAGAGCGGCCAGCTCTGGACCATCACGCGCAAGGCGCCGCCGGGCAGCAACCTCGTGACGACCTACAACAGCTACAGCCCCCTGGGCAAGCCGACGTGGATCACCCTGCCGGACGGCACCGACGTTCTGCTGGGCTACGACGCCGCTGGCCGGCTGACCTCCCGCAACCACATGGGGCAGGTGATGGTCTTCGACTATGACGACCACAGCCGCCTCAAACGCATCGTCTTTGCAGGGGCGGGCGGCTGCAACCACTACCAGTACGAGGCGGTCACCGGGCGTCTGATCCGTGTGATCGTCACCGACGATTGCCCGGCGGAGGCGGGCACCAGCGACGGCGACTACACCACCCTGAGCTACACCGACGAGGGCAAGCTGTCCGAGGTGCGCCACTTCGCCCAGGGCGAGACCGGCACCGAGAGATACTACCGGCGCTTCGACTACGATCCGGCCACCGGGCGCATCACCAAGCGCTACGACAAGGGCACCGACATCACCCACTACAAGCGGTTCAGCCACGACGCGTTCGGTCGCCTGATCAAGCTCGGCGACGAGCTGTGCTCGGACTCCGGCGTGTGCTCGAGCTGGCCTGGATGCACCTGCCCGGCGACCACCTGGACCTACAACGGCCTGGATAGCGTGCTGACCGCCTCGAGGCAGCTCGAGGCGCAAACCATCGACACCGCCTACGAGTACGATCCGGCGGGCAAGACCAAGTCGATCACCGCCTCTCCCTCGAGCAGCCCGGTGGCCACCAGCTACGTCCACGACGATTTTGGCCGGCTGATCGAGATGAGCTCGCCGGACAGCGGGGTGACGCGGTTCCAGTACGATGGCAACAACAACGTCTCGAGCCGGCGCGCCGGAGTCGGGACGGCGACCGAGACCACGACGAGCTACACCTACGATGGCCAGAACCGCCTGCTGACCGTGGCGCACGGCATCCCGCAGGACCACTGCGATGGCGAGGACATTGGCCAGGACATCCACTACCACTACGACACCCACCCCGACTGCGCCTCGGTCAACATGTGCGACCACGGCGCCGGGCGACTGGTAATGGTGGAGGTCGAGATCGGCTGTAACGCGGTGCCGGAACCGATCTTCCGGCGGCAATGGTTCAGCTACGACGAGCAGGGTCGGGTGGTCAAGGAGCTGTACCAGCGGCCCGGAGGCCCCGGCTTCACGCTGCAGTACGGGTATAATGAGTGGGGAGGGCTGGCGAGCATGGTGCTGCCCACGGGCGGTTTGCTGGAGTACGGTTACGACACGGGCGGGCGCAGGCTGAGGTCGATCACGCACAATGGCAATCCGGTGGTGAACCACATCGAATACGCGCCGTTCGGGCCGGCCAGGTCCTTCAACCTCGGGGCACAGTGCAACAGCCAGCCGGTGGAGGTGCAGCTCGGCTGGTCCACGAACTATTTCCTCGAGGGTGTGAGCACCAGCGTCACGAAGCTCCACACGCAGACCAACACGCAGGACGTGTCGCCGCGGATCGCCTCGCTGGCCAACCCGCAGGGGAGCTGCACGTTCGACTCCGACTGCCTGCCGGGCGATGCCTGCGTGGAGGCGACCCACACCTGCACGGCGTCGCTTCACCCGAGCTACTACAGCTACGACTGGGGCCGGCGGCTGACGTGCGACCAGACGGCCCAGTCGAGCTGCTCCTCCGGGCAGCCCCAGACGCGGTCCCTGGCGACCTACCAGGCCGGCCAGCCGCGGCTGGCCACGCTGGAGTACCGCAACAGCTTCACCGAGGGCGAGCAGCTCACCTACAGCTACGATCAGACCACCCAGGGCACGAACCGCCTGGTCTCGGTGACGCGCCTCTCCGGCGCGGTGGAGTACGCTCTCGACGGCCAGGGCCGGCGCGCGATGGACACGGAGGCCGGCTGGCCGCCGGTGCACGAGGCGGCCGCGGTGCGCCACTTCGGCTACATGCCGAACGGTCGGCTTGGCATCGTGATGGGTCAGGAGCCGGTGCAGACGGAAATAGGCGGGGGCCAGTGGAACAAGACCTACGAGGGCTACGAATCGTGGTCGCTGTACGACCACCGGGGCCTGCGGGTGTCCAAGACCGTGTACGCGTCGAGCGGGATGCAGACCTGGCTGTTCTTCCACGACCAGCAGGGCCGGCTGGTGAGCGAGATCCTGGTGCGGCCGGGACAGCCAGTGCAGACGTTCGAGTACGCCTACCTGGGCCAGGTTCCGGTGTACCAGCACCAGAGCCTGTCGGGCGGCGGGACGCTGGCCCAGTTCTTCCTGCCGAACCAGCTCGGCCAGCCGGTGGTCGGGCTGACCGAGGACTGCTCGGTGCTGTACCGCGCGGACGTGGACGCCTTCGGCTGGACCTCGACCACGGGCGAGGGGCTGCACATGCCGCTGCGGTCAGTGGGCCAGTACGAGGACGCCGAGACCCGCGTGGCGCTGTTCGACCCGAGCACCTACGGCGCCCAGCAGGTGCACAGCGATGTGTTCGTGATGAAGCCTCCGCTGCACTACAACTGGCACCGGTTCTACGATCCGCTGGTCGGCTACTACCTGACGACGGACCCTCTCGGGCAGTCTCCCGACGTGAACCCGTACCGGTTCGTACGGCATGATCCGGTGAATGCGTTCGACCCGACCGGCCTTCTGACCGTTGATGTCCCGTCGCTGCTGAAGTGCTTTGGTGGTTGGGATCCAACGGCAATAATGAACGCGCTGAAGGCCTGGCAGGAGCTGTACAACGTGCTTCAGGAGACGTGCAAGAAGAAGAAGGAGTGTCGGGATGGATTCAGGCGATTCCGCACGAACTCCTTTCCCTCTGACCTCGATGACATGCTCAAGTACGGCACCGACCCGCCTGTGTTTTTCATGACGATACCAGACGGTGCTTCGGGCATGTACAGGGGGAGGACCGGCAACGTCGGGATGAGCTGCGACTACATGAAGCGGCTCCCAGCACAAGAGATGGCGAAGTACGTGTTCCACGAGCTAGGTCACTACGCCAACGATGCCGCGGTCCCAGGAAAGGGTACAACGCTCATACCCGAGCCCGGTGAGCGAGAGCCGGGTGGTTTCATAGAGCCAGACCCGATGGATGTCTTCAACAAGAAGGTATGCAGGTGAGTCGCATCTTGCACATGGTCGCAGTGTGCGCGCTTGGGCTGAGCATCGGGTCGTGCCGGGGGGACTCCGAAAGGCCCTGCAAGCCGTGCAAACCCTGTAGGCCATGCAAGTGCGGTAGCAGAGAGCCAGAATGCAGACCTAAAGTCTGGGGCTGCTACTCATCGTGCGCGGTTAAAACTGCATCTGCCACCGCGACAACCGAGCTCGTTTTGGAGGCCACGGGCAAGATACTGGTGCCAGACCTGAGAAAACCTCTCCGGCGTCGGGTACCTGCACTGCTCAGGCTTGGTGGGATCCGCGGAGCCGGGTGGCTGCAGGTCACTGGCTGCACCCGAGAAAGCCATCACCACGGTCTATTCTACGAGCTTAACATCGCTCTGAAGGAGAAGAGCGACAGGCTCACCGCGGGGATGGGTGTCATGTTGGCCGAGCAGTTCATAGACCCAAGGGCGATCGTGGAGATCAGGTGGCGCGGCAAGGACGAGCTCCACCTCGATGTCCGAGGGAAGGCAGACAACGTCCGAATGCGGATTCTGGTGCCCGTCAAGTCAGCCAGGGTCGCGTACACCTTCCGTCGCATGAAGCTGGGGATCCCGGAGCCCAAGTAGGCCACGGCGCAGCAGCCCGCTGACCGCCGCGTCCAGGTCCAGCCGCTCGCCCCACCAGTCGATGCCTCCGGTGCGCTCGTCGATCGCCAGGCCCCGCCGGACGTGCTCGGCCTCCAGCGCGACCACCGGATCGGCGGGCAGGGCAGGCGGCTCGAAGCGATCGGTCAGCTCGCGGCCCTGTGGGTCGAGGAAGGTGAGCCGGTCCGGCGCCTCGCCCCGCACCGAGAACCCGCCCTCGTGAACCCGCCAGTGGCAGGCTCGACATAGCAGCACCGTGTTGCTCGCCGACGTCTCACCGCCCTCGGCCCAGTGGCGGATGTGGTGCACCTGCTGCCCCTGCCGGGAGCAGCCCACAAACGCACACTCCCGGTCGCGCGAGCGCAGCGCCCGCCACAGCGCGGTCGAGACCCGCCGGCTCTTGCGCCCTGCAGTCCGGTGGGGCGGGCGGGCGGAGCAGACAATACACAGCGGCTGGCCGTCGCTGCTCTCGACGAGCTCGACCACCGGAGCGTCGCAGCTCAGCCGCCGCGCGGTCTCACCGCTCAGCGCCGGGCCGTGCTCGATGCAGCACTGCCCCTCGCCTGAAGGCTCGGCCAGCACCTCGGCGTCCACGTGTACCACCACCTGGAAGGGCTCGCCCCGCCGCTGTGGACCGGGTGCGGACAGCGCCTGCTCGGCCACGCGACCCAGGGCGTCGGCGCGGCGCTGGTCTTGTCTTGGTCGAGGCTCGCCGGGTTGTGCACCGTTCCGGTATCCGGACGATTCCGCGGAAGCGTCGGCGTCGGCCTCCGCCCGCTCCAGCGCCTGCAGCAGCAGCGCCCCGACCTCGGGCGACAGCCGGCCCTCGATCACCAGCATCCCGTCGGCGTCAAAGAAGGTGCGCAGGTACCGGCCCTGCTGCTGCCGCTGCGCGAGTTCCAGGCCGGCCCGGCCCACCCGCCGGTACTCGCGCACCACGCGCTCCACGTGCGAGGCCGGCGCCGAGCGGGCCAGGGCCAGCAGCTCCTGCTCGTTGTCGGCCGTTGCGATGCGGGACACGGCCCGCACCTTTGAGTAGCTCAGCTTGCCCCGCGACATCGCCTCGCTGATCAGCGGTAGCTGCTCCAGGGCCCGGGCCACCCGCACGCGCTCGCGCGCGGCCACCAGGCCCAGGCCAATGCGGACGTTGAGCCAGTGCGCGCAGGACATGAAGCCGCCCGCGGCCCAGCCCTCGCGTCGGTCAAACTCGGCGATCAGCGCGAGCTGGCGGTGCGTGGCCGCGTCGATGTGGGCCGACAGCTCGGCGATGGCGCTGTCGAGCTCGGCCAGGCTGAGCGTGCCGTCGGGGCCGGGACGGTCCCAGACTGAAGCGATGGAAGTGGGGGAGGACTGATTCATGCGCATTCTCCGTCGACAAATTGCGCTGCCTCATCCCGGAGCGCCCCGTAGGGGCGCGAGGAACGCAATTGTGTCATCGACAAATCCTAGCACGGAGGTTTTCTGGCCCCGGAGGACAGCGCTCACGCCCCGTTCTCCGTCGAGAAGACGCGCGACGACCCTTTGTACGAAAACGCCTCTCGTGCGGGGGCTGGTGCAGCAAGAGCGCCACGTCTGCCGCGAGCTGCGGGCTCGAGAAAACGCGCTTCTGAGACCTGTCCAGCACAATCGACAGTCGGGCCGAACGCTGTGCAGCATAGTTGCACAACCGTGTAGCGCCTTGTCGAGATGCCGTGCAATATGGGCACAATGAGTGGGGAGGCGAGCATGGTGCTGTCAACGTGCTGGAGTGCGGCCACGGCGAGAGCGGGTGTAGGCCGAGCCAGCGTCTCGCGAACCGCCTGGCCTCGGTGATGCACAACTTCGGCTACATGCCGAACGGGCGCCTGGGCGTGGTGGTGGGTCAGGAGCCGGTGCAGACGGGAGGCGGGGGCCAGTGGACCAAGCAGTACCAGATCTACGAGTCGTGGTCGCTCTACGACCACCAGGGCCAGCGCCTGTCCAAGACCGTGTACTCGTCGAGCGGGATGCAGACCAGGCTGTTCTTCCACGACCCCCAGGGCCGGCTGGTGAGCGAGATCTGCTTAGGCCCGGCACTGACCCGATCATCGCCTTCTGGCCACTCAAGAGCCGAAAGGAAGGCACGAAGGTGATGGGCGGGATGTGGGGCAACGACCGCGGGGTGATCGCGCTAGACTGCAAGTATTTCCGCACGGACAAGGACCTGGCGCTGATGGCAGGGAATGTCATCCACGAGCTCGGGCACCACGCAAACGACATCGCTGTGCCAGGACCCGAAAGACTGCTGCCAGACAACGCAAAACTGGAGGACCAGTACCAAGGACCAGGCTACGATGCGCAGCTCGAGTGCATGGGAATCGGGCGATGAAGAATGCTCGCGGTCACCGCATGCGACACCAGGCTGGATGTGCTCTCCTGGCTCTGTTCTCAGTTGCGTCGTGTCGGAGCGAGGGCGATGATCCCATCCACAACCTCTGCGATGTGGACTATGTGCGAGAGGTGGTCTACAGCAAACTGACGGCCTTCAAGGAAGGGACGCGCAAGACCTTCAGAGTCCCGACGGCGGCCACGATTGATGGACTTCCAGGAGCACGGAGGCTGGAGCTCCGCGGTTGTGGCAAGACGACCGACGTTGGGTTCCAGATGGACATTGCTCTGCAACCCCACATGCCCAGGACTGCTCGACTTCTTGCCGGCTTTGGCGAGGGCGCCATTTTCTGGGACAGAAACGCGAAAGTCGATGTTGTGACAACGGCCAAGACCGCCGTGCTACGAATCGGTGCGGTCTACAAGGACGGTTTCTACGATGCCCTCCGAATAGAGCTCACCCTGAAGTCTCGCACAATCCTTGCCAAGGTTGTTGCTGCAACGAAACGGTGCCAGAGCGGTCCACCAACCCGCTGACCGCCGCGTCGACATCCAGCGGCTCGCCCCACCAGTCGATGCCGCCCGTCCGCTCGTTGATCGCCAGGCCGCGCCGGGCGTGCTCGGCCACGAGCGCGGCCACAGGATCGGCGGGCAGGACAGGCGGCTCGAACCGATCGGTCAGCTTCCGCCCCCGCGGGTCGAGGAAGGTGAGCCGATCGGGCGCCTCGCCCCGCACCGAGAACCCGCCCTCGTGAACGCGCCAGTGGCACGCGTCGCATAACAAGGTGCTATTTCGCGCGGACGTCTCGCCGCCCTCGGCCCAGTGCCGGACGTGGTGCACCTGCTGCCCTCGTCGTGTGCAGCCCGGAAACGCGCACTCCCGGTCGCGCGAGCGCAGGGCCCGCTCGGCCACCCGGCCCAGGGCGTCGCCCGGCGCTGGGCTGGTCCGCCCCCCACCACCGTCGTGGTTCCCGATGTAGGATTCCGCGGAAGCGCGGTCGCGCCTTGTCGAGATGCCGCGCAGTATGGGCACGATGAGTGCAGACTGCGGCCCAGCTGGCGCTACTACTCCCTCAAGCCGGATCCTCTCGGACAGTTGTAGGCTGGTGCCCGGACGCGCCGAAGACAGAGCGCATGTCCGCCGGCGGCGCCAGGTAGCGCGCCGAGTCGGCCCCCACCGCCGAGATCGCTCCATCGGGGCAGTGGTTGAAGCAGGCGAAGCACCCGGTACACCCACGGCGGATGGTCGGGATCTGGTCCTCCCCGTCGCGGGTGATGATCTGGACCGGGCAGACGGCGACGCATGTCCCGCAGCGCGAGCAGGCCGCGGCGTCGACCCGTGGGTGGACGATGCGGTCCGGCAGGTCTGACCTGATCATCCGTCCCTGGGTCTCGAAGGTCGGCATCGGGCGATGCAGCTCCGTTGGGCGCGGTGGCGGTCCTGGCCATCCGGCCTCGGTCCGGCGCATGATCTCATCGAGAAAGCGGTCGAGCCGCTCCCGGTCCCGCTCGTCGGGCGTGCAGGCCTCGGGCCACAGGATGCCCCACAGCGGTCGAAGCCTCGGCGTGCTGCGTGCCAGCAGTCGCCCCAGGGGGAGGGTGGGGCCCAGATGGCGGATCAGCCGGAGGTGGGGCGGCCAGTTGGAGGGGGCGATGACCCAGTGGGCTCCGCGTACGCACCAGCCCTTGGTCGCCAGCTGCTCCGCCAGCAGGGCGAAGTGGGCGCCGGGCTCGCCGGCTGCAGTGGCGAGCAGGAAAGCGGGTCGCCGGCTGGAGTGGTCCAAGAGTCTTGCCACGAACTGCTCCATGGCGAAGGTCGGTCTGAAGTACATGGTGGGGCAGGCAACGCCGAGCAGGTCCACCCCCTCGAGCGTTGGCGGCGTGGGGCAGGCGACGATGTTGTGGATATGACACTGGTGGCCGGCAGCCTCGAGGCGGTGCACGGCGTAGCGGGTCACCAGCCGGGTGTTGCCGGTGGTGGAGTGCAGGAAGATGGTGATGTTCATGGCGGGAGGTTAACAGGCGCGGACCGGAATTGGCGAGCTACTGGCAGTCCACGGGCGGGCCGCAGACGTTGCCCATCGCGTCCCCCGTCAGCAGGCACTGGGCGCTGTACGGGCAGGGGACCAGGTCGTTGGGGTCGCAGGTCTTGGTGCAGAACTGAGCGCCCGTCGCTGTATCCTGACCGCAGAGGTTGCTCTCGCACTCCACGCCCTCGTGACAGGGGTCGCCGAACTGACCGATGGACCACGGGTCGCCGATACAGCTCTCCCCGGTGCAGGTGGTGGGTGGTGGCCGACAGTCCCCGGTGGTGGTCTCGGGCTCCACCCCGCCACAGCCAAGCAGGAGCACGATGGGAAGCGGCCAGATGGCCCTGATACTCATGACGGACCTCTCCTCTTCATCTCTCATTCAAAGCAGAATCGATACCAGATTGGCCGCTCTGATATCAGCAGGTTGGAGGTGTCATGCTGGGGCCACACGCCTCAGATGTCGCACGAGGCCCCCAGATGTGGTGGACGGCTTGTGGAGACGATTCCCCCAAAAACACGAGTGCCGGCCCGAAGGCCGGCACTCGCCGTTGGTCCCTGCCCTTGGAACCTACTTACTTCCGGCGCCGCAGCACCAGGCCCAGACCCAGAAGGAGCCCGATGACGAGGAACCCAGCCGCT
>Ga0180009_10007789_pt1 | contig 10832 bp, 10 predicted proteins | sample OS_PC_MetaG_FD_123537 | JGI IMG/M metagenome (GOLD analysis project Ga0180009, IMG submission 123537) | Groundwater microbial communities from the Aspo Hard Rock Laboratory (HRL) deep subsurface site, Sweden - OS_PC_MetaG | ecosystem: Environmental > Aquatic > Deep subsurface > Groundwater... | reverse complement strand
TTTCTTGCTCTACCCCCTCCCCCCTCTCACTGTTGCCGAGGGGCGGGCGCAGCGTTATCCGCCGGGTGGCTTATCCCGTGCCAGTCGGGATAAGGCGAAAAAAAATTCCATCTTCTGCCTCATGCTTTTCCTCGGTGAGATGCCTCACCATGTTTCGTCTGTGAATAAGCTTCTGTTTCCTGGGTCGTATGGCGGCGATGAGCCAGAGGCCACTGTTACCGCGAATAGAAGACGGGTGCCCAAGGATGACATGGTTGTAAAGAAGGCGCCGGTGGGGGAGGGATTACCCCGGTAACTTGTGGAGGCCCTCCGAAGCCTTACGGAGCATCACAGAAACGACGTCATTCTTAACAGGATAATGTAGACCAGTTTCCAGAACGTTTATTCGGACCAGCTGCTCCATATGTCAAGGTGAGCTGGTGGGCGGCCGCCGGCCGAGAGGCTGAGGAAACTCCATCCACCGAGCAGGGCTGTGACGCCGCGAGGCGTAGGGGGAGACCCCTGGCAACGGACAGAAACGAGACCTCCCGTGGCACGCCGTGACTCCTAGGAGGACGAGGACGCTACGGGCCTGGGTGAGACGACCGACCCGCAGGGTGCAAGGGCGAATAGGCGCCGATACCCTCCTGCAGGGGGCGCGGGTAGCCCGCATAGCTGAATGCCGCCGTTAACAGAAGATGGGTTACGGCCAGCACACCACTACTTTTTCGAACAATAAGATGTAGTTGCAGGGATTGGCTGATGCGAACGTGCATGTATTAAACACTCACGGAGTATCCGCCGTCAACTGGAAGAGCCACGCCGGTTACAAAGTTAGACGCAGCTGTCGCTAGATAGATCGCTGAACCCTGCAAGTCCTCGGACCTCCCCCACCTCCCCATAGGCGTCCTGGTTAATACTCTCTCATTCAGATCCTCCAACTCTACGCGCGCCCTCCTCGTTAGATCTGTGTCAATCCAACCTGGCAATATGGCATTGACTTGAATATTGTCCGGCGCCCAAGCAACTGCTAGTGCTCGAGTCATGGCCACGATCCCTCCCTTGCTCGCCCCATAGGCCATCAGCTTACCTCCACCGAACAGCGACGTCATTGACCCTATGTTGATGATCTTACCTCCCCCCACTTCTTTCATAGCTGGGTAGACCGCCTTTGAGCACAGGAAGGCGCTCCGCAGGTTCACTTCCATTACCTCATCATACTCAGTTGAAGTTAGGTCCTGGGGCATCTTCCGGATGTTAATGCCCGCATTGTTAACCAGGACATCGATCCGACTGAAATAATCTAGAGCCTTCTCCACCATAGATGTGATCTGGTTCTCTCGTCTCACGTCGACGCCAAGTTCTAAAACCTTGACTCCGTATTCGCTTCTGATGCGTTCCGCCGCATTTGCTGTCTTTGATGGGTTACGAGCAGCTATGACTATGCTTCCTCCTACGCTGGCTAAGCCACAGGCAATTCCATAGCCTATGCCCCCATTTCCTCCGGTGACAATAGCCACCTTATTTTTTAGGCTGAACAAGTCCATCAACACTTTCCCTAGTTGCTTATCCGTATCTAATCGAAAGAGGTTATCGGTTATGTACTGCGCTATTTTAAGAACTGAAGATGGGGTTACGGCCAGCACACCAATCTCATGACAGTGGCAGGGTAGAATGTGAATTTTTTAGATTGCATTTAGCTAAATTATATGGGAATGGTTCCCTCGGCTACCAGCTTCTTCGCCCGGCGCTTCTCGACTATCTGCCTAATACGCCTGGAGAGGACCTTGTAGTGGCTGGGCTCGGCCTCCTTCTTCATATAGCCTTCCATCCCCGCCTCGAACGCGGACTCGGCCACCTCCTCGCTGCCCTTCGCCGTGTACAGGATGAAGGGGACATCGCTCCTCTCCCTCACTTTCTGGAACAGCTCGATGCCCGTCATGTTCACCATCACGTAGTCGCTGACGACAACGTCGTAGCTGTTCCTGCCCTGAAGCTGTATGGCCTCCTCCGGGTCGGACACGGAATCCACGGTGACCTCCTCGTCCAACTCCTCCAGAAACATCTTGGTGAACCTGAGCTGGTCCTCCTCGTCGTCCACGTGGAGAACCCGGATCGGTTTCTCGTTGATCACTCCTGCCTCTACTCCCCCTGTTCAGCTCTCTCCCCCAAATATCCGCCCTAAATTGATTGATGATTATAGATACATTAATTGAATATTAAATATCTCCATTATATATAACTATTGATAATAAATGCGTTGTCCTATTAAAGCAATATTGTTACAAGATGATAATATTTCTATACAGTAGAAACAAATAACTCATAAGAGGATGGAAAGGAGCTGTAAATTATGTAAGTCACTCTACATATTTAAAACTCACCACATAAGAGTGGGACACCCTCCACATTATATGCCATTATGATGAGTCAGCGAGTTAATGACTTTACATGAATCTGTAAAAAAGGAGAGCAGTATTAGGAAAAACCGATGAGATTTGAACAACGAACCCGCCTATTTGTTGCCCCCATTGGCTAGCCACCAACGATTTTCGTAGGTAGCCTAGAGATTAAATGTTCAGACTCAGGCTCCTCAAACCTCTTTAAAGATTCTCAGAACATGGAACCGGGGCTATGGCAGATAAGGCGCTTTTAGTGAGTGAAAAGCCCGTCCACCCGTACCCAGCTAAGGCGCGGGAAGTGTTACTGGACCTACTCAGACTGGTTACATCAACCTCAGTATTTCTCGCCCTAAACGCGCAGATGGTCGCGGCGTTCAGCTCCCTGCTGTATGGGGTCGAGGTTAAACCCGTGATACTGTTGATAGCTTTTTTCGCGACTTTCTCTGTCTACAACATGAACAGGGCCACGGACCGGGCCGAGGACTTCATTAACAGACCCGGGACGGCTTCAAGAGGAGCAAATTTCTACCTATTACCGTCAATCACTGGACTGGTGCTGTGCTTTTTTTTGAGCGCCGTGGTCAGCGCCTCTGCCCTCTTAGTGGTTCTAACTTCGTTCATCGCGTCCGTCGCCTACAGCGTCAAGCTGCTGCCTTCGATCCCCAGGCTGAAGGAGATAGTAGGCGTGAAAAGCGTCCTAGTGGCCCTCAGCTGGGGGTTCACGGGCGCGCTCCTTCCGGCCAGCGCCCAGCCGGTGGACCCCCTGAAGATAGCGTTGACGTTCACGTACATATCCATCCAGCTCCTGGTGAACACGGTCCTGTGCGATGTCTGTGACATGGAGGGGGACATGGCTTCAGGTGTGAGGACCCTGCCCATAGTCCTGGGGCTGAGCAGGACAAGGAACCTCCTGTTAATGGTAAACAGCCTCATGCTGCCGTGGCTGGTCTACTGCCTGACGCAGGGGCTGTTCCTTGAGTACATGCCGGCCCTGTTATTCGGCGCGGTCTACGGATACCTGATCATCTGGGTCTTCTCTAGGAAGGGACATAAGAGGCTCCTGGTGGAGCTGGCGGTGGACGGGGAGTGGTTACCCTTGGTGGCTCTCATGAGGCTGCAATAATCCTCGATGCTGCTATGAGAGGCGGGCGGCCCTAATGGTTTAGGTGGAAAGGTCCATTGCTTGGGTTCATGTTTGAGGCGTTGCAAGCGATTAAATATTGCTATGATCAAACAATATACTGAGGCATTGGCTGTGAGTTCCCCCTACATTCAGCTGTTCAGATCCGAGCTCAAGTTGGACATACTTTCAAGTCTCCTACGCGGGGAAAAGAAGCTGAGCGCCCTACGACAGGAGCTGAGCAGCAGCGGATCAACCATCATACACGCCCTCAAGGACCTGGAAGCCATGAACCTGACTCAGCAGGCCGGTAAACACTACAAACTGACGCCTCTAGGAATCATCGAGGCCCAGCTCATCGAGGAGGTCTCCTCAACCGTGGAGGTGCTTGAAAAGTTTAGAGACTTCTGGCTCAGGCACGACATCACGGCCATCCCAAGCCACCTCCTGCGGGGGATGGGGGCCCTCCGGGACTCGAACCTGATCCAGAACGACTCCACGGAGCTGGATAAAGTTCACCTCACCTTTAAGCAGCTTCTCTTATCCTCGAGAAGGGTGCGGGGGGTGTCCCCCATCTTCCACTCGGATTTCATCGGGGCTTTCCAGCTGATGCTCAGCGAGGGGGCGACAGTTGATCTCATACTTACCCGCGAGGTCCTCGACAAGACTCTGACCTTAGCGGACACAGGACAGATACTAGATTACGTGGAGAAGGATAGGCTGAGGATGTTCTTAGCGGATGAGCTGAGGATCGCGTTAACTGTGACCGAGAACAGCTTCTCCATGGGCTTCTTCAGTATAAACGGGGAGTACGACTACAGCAGGGACCTGGTATCCAGCAGCAGGAGGGCCATCGAGTGGGGCGAGGAGCTCTTCCAGCACTTCCTTAAAGACGCTAGGAGGCTGGAGTTGGAGGACTTGGGTCACATTGACATGTGACGCAAATCCGACAAGGCTAACATTGAGAACTAGGTGTTTGGTGGTGAGCCAAACATGAGGGGCGGTGTCTGCGGCATAACGTGTGAGAGGTGCCCCCGCATGCAGAAGGGTGTCTGCCCGAGCGGGGGGGCCGGTTGCAGGCCCAGGGACAACCCTTAATGTAAGGTGGCCACCTGTGCACACGGTAAGGGGGTTGAGCTGTGCTTTGAGTGCCCCGAGTTTCCCTGCGAGACCACGAAGGAGGGCCCCATCGACTACGAGTACTGTAGGTACATCGCAGGGGATGGTGTTTGACGGTAGGTCAGCAGTAAATCGAAGCATATGACAGTAGCTGGGCGTAATGTGAGTTTTTTCCGGGTTAATTTTAATTGTTTTTTAGTTAGCTGTATATATGGGCTGCCGGTGATCGGTTAAGATGTGCTCATCAATAGTGTACATTGGTGACAGGTCTTATATCATGGGTTTCCTGAGGTTCCTGTTCTCGGGCCTAGCCTCAGATGTGCTCAGAGGCTTCTTTCCCTTGTTCCTCTTCTTAAAGGACGCCTCATCGGCTCGCTGAACCGTCTTCGCTGGTGACGTGAACGGATGGCCGCAGAACACGCAGGTGTACTCCTTACCCTTGGTCAACTCATTCACTGGGTTGAGTTTCCCGCACCTTGGGTTGGGGCACCTGACGTACTCGGTTCTCGGCATCTCAATGATCAGCGGAGCGCGCCTAGGAAAAAGGGTTTGGGTGAGGCGGCCGGGTATCGCGGGTTCGGAGTTTTCGTTGGCTAGACTGCGAACTGGTCCATCAGGGCCTTGGCCGCCGCCTCTCCGCCTGAGACGCCCATGGGGGTGCCGTCGGCCCTCCAGCAGGCGCTCCCGTGCATCAACCCGTCATCGCTTACCATCACTCCGTTCATGCCGCCTGCCACCTTGGGCACCAGGAGGACGTCGTGGCCCCTCCTCCTCAGCTCATCCAGCGTCTCCTCGCCGAGCTCGGGCTCCACGTGCAGCTTGCCCTCCGGGGTGCCCGGCACCCCCATGGTCCAGACTCGGGGTGCCTCCATGGCCTGCTGGACGCTCATGCCGAAGTCGATGACGTTGACCAGGGCCTGGCAGATGGCTGGGAATATCCTGGTTCCTCCGGGGGACCCCAGGCACAGGAAGGGCGCCTCGTCCCTCAGCACTATAGTCGGGGCCATGGAGCTGAGCATCCGTTTGCCTCCGGCCACCGAGTTGGCTCGGCCGGGGCTGGGGTCGAAGAGCCCCATGCAGTTGTTGAGGAGCATCCCCGTGCCTGGGGCGGTGACGGCTGAGCCGAAGACGGCGAAGAGGGTCTGGGTGGCGGCCACCATGTTGCCATGGTCGTCCATGACTGATACGTGGGTGGTGTTCTGGCTCTCGTTCTGATACGCTGACGGGTCGCCGAACATGTACGTCCCGGCCGATTCGCCTATCAGTTTCACCCTCTCCGCGGCGTACTCCTTGCTGGTCAGGCCCTCCACGGGCACGGGCACCCTCCAGGGGTCACCCATGTACCTCTGCCTGTCAGCGAAGGCCAGCTTGAGGACCTCAGCGAAGAGGTGGATGTGGTCCGCTGAGCCGAACCCCAGGGCGGCCACGTCGAACCGCTCCAGCATGTTAAGCATCTGGATTATGTGGGTGCCGCCGCTGCTGCCCGGGGCCATGCTGGCCACCCGGTACCTACCCCGGTAGGTGCCCGTCACGGGCGGCCTCTCGTGGAGCCGGTACGCTGCCATGTCCTCCATGGCCAGGATGCCGCCGTTCTCCTCCATGTCGTCCACCACGGCTCTGCCCAGGTCTCCCCGGTAGAGGTGGTCCGAGCCTTTGCTGGACACGGCTTCCAGTGTCTCGGCGTACTCGGGCATCGCCACCAGGTCGCAGGCTCGGATGGGCTTGCCGCCCGGCAGAAAAGCCTTGGCCGTGTCCTCGAAGAGGGCCAGGTCTCTGCGGTTGTACTCCACTAGGTACGCCAGGTAGGGTGTGGCCCGGTAGCCTTCGCGGGCCAGGCGGATGGCCGGCGCCGTCACCTCCCGCAGGCTGAGGCTTCCATGTTTCCTGAGCATATGTTCCCACCCCTTGAGTGCGCCGGGGACCGCGACGCTCAGGTGGCCCACCATGTTTCTCCGGCCTACGGTCTCGAAGATGTACTGGTCCGGCTTCCTGTCCTTCACGGGCGTGTACATGGTCTCCTCGGCAGCCTTGGGGGCCACTGCGTAGTTGTCCAGGGCGGAGACCTCCCCCGTTCCCCCGTCCCGGTACACGAAGAAGCCTGCTCCGAACATGCTCACCATCATGGGCTCAACCACGGTGAGGGCGAAGAGGGACGCGACGGCGGCGTCGAAGGCGTTGCCTCCCCCAGCCATAACCTGGACCCCCGCCGCGCTGGCCAGGGGGTGGTTGGTCACCACCACGCCTCTGCTGGCGGCGACCTCACGCTTGATGGTCTTCAGATACCTTTCAGGGACGCCTGTGTATGCCACGACTGCAATCTCAGAATCAAGAATACTTCGGTGGAGGTATAATTCTTGCCACCCTTCGCTCGACTGTCTCAGACGTCGCCGTGAAGCCAGCCGGGGTCCATGTAGCTTGGGTTCGGGTACGTGTAGAACCCCTTACCGGATTTGACTCCCAGCTCACCTCTCTCGATCCTGTCCAGGAGGACCCTGGGCGGCAGGTCCCTCGGGTCCCCGGACTCCTCGTAGTACACCATCTCTATGTCACTGACCACGTCCAAGCCCACCCGGTCCATGAGACCGAAGGGGCCCGCACTCGTCCCGTATAGGCTCATCCAGGCCCTGTCCACGTCCTCGAAGCTGGCCACGCCCTCGTCCACCACCCTGAGGCACTCCCGCTTGACGGCGCGCCACACCCGGTTGAAGATGAAGCCGGTGCTCTCCTTCTGCACCAACAATGGTGTGACGCCGATGCTTCTGCTGAACTCGGCCGCTCTCTCCACGGCCTCGTCCGAGGTGTGGGTCCCCTTCATGATTTCTAGGACCCGGCTCCGCCAGGGATAAGAGTAGAAGTGCATGTTGAGGACCCTCTCCGGGTGCATGGTGGCACCCTCGACCTTGGAGACGCGTATCGATGAGCTGTTGGTGGCTAGCAGCGTCTCCGGTGGACACAGCTCATCCAGGGTCCTGAACACCTCCCGCTTGATGTCCAGGCGCTCCACCACGGCCTCTATGACTATGTCCGCGTTTGACGCCGCTTCCTCCAGGTTGTCTTTGAAGGAGATTCTAACCCGAACCTTGTTGCTCTCCTCATCAGACAATTCTCCCTGCTCTACCCACTGTCTCAGGTATTCATCCACGGCGACCTCTGAGGACCTTAAAGCGTCCTCCGATACGTCGTGCATGTTCACAGAGTACCCGCGGCGCGCGCAGAGCACCCCTATCTGAGTGCCCAGGTAGCCCGCGCCGACCACACAGACCCGCCTTACAGGTGCCATACCATGTAAGTGTACAAGCAGTTGAAAGGTTTTAAGAGGACGCGCCGCAGCGCCGCCTTATCCAAGTCTTTATCCTGAGTGCGGCACCCAGTTCACCCATGATTGATCTGGCTCAGATGACCTCCCCCGACATCGGGGCAGCCATAAAGAAGGGTTATGACACCGTGGTCTTCGCGGTGGGCAGCAACGAGCAGCACGGCCCCTGCCTGCCCGTCTCAACGGATACACTACTAGGCGACGCGTTGGCGGACGCCGTGGCGCGCAGACTGGGTAAAGCCCTGAAGGCACCCACAGTCAACGTGGGCTGCTCCGAGCACCACATGGCGTTCCCCGGCACCATCACCCTCCGCAAGGAGACCCTCCAGAACGTGATCAGGGACTACGTGAACAGCCTAGCCCAGCATGGGTTCAAGAGGATCGTGGCCCTGCCAAGCCACGGCGGCAACTTCGGACCCCTGGGAGAGATCGCGGCTGAACTCAGAGCCGGTCACCCGGGGGTCAAGGTCATCGTCTACCACGACCTCCAGGCCTTCGTGGCCACCCTGATGAAGACCAGCGTCAAACTGGGGGTGAGCCCTGAGGCGGCGGGCGCCCACGCAGGCGAGTCGGAGGTCTCCATGATGATGCATGTGGAAGGCGACCTCGTGAAGAAGGGCATGGTCTCCAAGTCCAAGGGCTACATGGGCAAGTTCAACGAGGAGGTAACCCGGCGCATCTTCGAGCACGGGATCGGTGCCCTGTCACCCATTGGGGTGCTGGGGGACGCCCGGGGCGCCAGCGACGACCACGGGAAGAGATACGTGGAGGACCTGTCCTCAGCCTTGGCGGAGTGGATAAACTCCCAGTAGCAGATTGCTTGATTAAATTATGAGTCGGAGAGCTAGATGGTGGTGAGCTCCTTGTGGTAGTTGCTGAAGGGCACCCCGCCCTTCTTCGTGACCATCACCACGTCCTCCACCCGGGCGCTCCACTCACCGAACAATAGAATACTGGGCTCCACGGTGAAGGTCATGCCCTTCCTCAGCACCGTGTCGTCAGGGAAGTACAGAAAAGGCGGCTCATGGACGGTGACCCCGATGCCGTGGCCCAGCCGGTGCACAAAGTTGGGCCCATACCCGGCCCGCTCGATGACACCCCGGGCGACGCTGTCCAGCTGCTGGGCCGTGATCTCGCCGTCCACCATCTTCTCGATGGCGAGCGCCTGGGCCTCCATCACCACGCCGTGGATGCGCCTCACCTTATCGGGGGGCTCCCCCACGTACACTGTGCGGCCGAAGTCGCTGCAGTACCCCTTGTAGACGCACCCGAAGTCGAAGCTGATGGTGTCCCCCTCCTCCAGCAGTCTCGGCTCGGGGCCACCGCTGCCCCACAGCCCCCAAGGGTGCTTGGGGCTCCTGAACCGGACGCCCGTGGAGAAGCTGCCATGCTCCGCCCCGTGGAGCCTGAGCCTGTAGTCCACCTCGTTGGCCACGTCCACCTCCGAGGCCCCCACCTTCAGGGTGTCCACCACCTCCCCATACACCTTGTCGGTGATCTCCCCGGCCTTCCTCATGACGGCCACCTCGTCCTCGTCCTTGATCATCCGCATGGGGTCCAGTATCTCGCCGGCGTTGGACAGCCTGCTGTAGGGCAATAATTCTCTGAAGAGGAGGGTAGTGTGGGCCCACGCCCTCTCCTCCAGGCAGACGCCCTTACCCCTGAGCCTGAAGGGGGCCAGCACCTCCTTCAAGACGTCTCTGGGCCGCATACTCTCGTCCACGATCCTCACCTCCTCCACCCAGGGCTTGCCCTCAGCCTGCCTCTGCCAGCCGGCCGCCCCCATCCTGGGGGCCACCAGGGTGAAGCCGCCATCTGCCCCGATGTAGGCTCCCTGGACGTAGTCCCCGTAGGTGTTGTGGTCCGTGAGCTCTGGGCTGCCCCTCTGTATGCCCGTGAGGTACCAGAGGTTGGCGCCCCGCCTGAGGTACATGAGGGCGATGCCCCTCCTCTTCATCTCCTCCCTGGCCCTCGCAAGCCTCCCCGCGTAATCCATAATTATCATTAAAAGGGTGGGCTCGGGGCTTAATAGACCCTCGACTCGACGCGGCGGAAAGTTGGGCTCAGACGGGCGTCGGGCTACCTTCCGAACAACTGGTTTCTCCTGTCCCTGCCGATGGGGCAGGCCCTCTGGCAGGTCTGGCACATGATCCAGGTGTTCTCAGTGACCTGGGGGCTGTGCTCCAGGTACAGGTCCCGGTACTCGTCTGAGAGCCGCCTCTCCATCTCCATCCCCAGGAGGCACCGGTCCGGGTCCACCCTGTAGGGGGTTAATGCGCCCACGGGGCACGCCCTGACGCACTCGTCGCAGTCGCCGCACAGGTCCCCAGTGAAGGGCTCGTCGGGTACCAGCACGGCGTTCGTGAGGACGCTCCTCAGCCTCACCCAGGGCCCGTACTCCGGGGTCACCAGGAGGCTGTTCTTGCCGAAGCAGCCGAGGCCGGCGAGCTGGGCCATCCGCTTCTTCGACAGCAGGTCCGGCTCCAGCTCCGTCCTGTAGCCGTGGCGGCCCAGGAAGCGTACGAGGCGTCGGGCGTAGAGGCGTCCTCTCCACTCGTCGGGGTACTCGTGGCGGCCCCGCACCTTTATCACTAGGTCGAAGAGGTTGTCCCAGACGGGGGCGCCTAGGATGATGAGGCTCCTGGCGTCCTCCATGTAGTCTGTGGTCTTCCTGGTCCAGGTCCTGTAGTCCCTGTGGCCTATGTAGTGGCTGGGGACCGCGTCCAGGGCCTCCGCTGAGACCACGCCCACCAGGTCGAAGCCGTACCTCACGGCGTTCTCCTTGATCTGCCTTGTGAAATCCTTCTCCTGGTCAGAGTACTCCATGGAGGATTCGTATTAACCTAGTTTTTTCTTTTAAACCTGTTTGACAAGCAGAGCCAAACGCTGAAGCACA
>Ga0180009_10007788_pt1 | contig 10833 bp, 10 predicted proteins | sample OS_PC_MetaG_FD_123537 | JGI IMG/M metagenome (GOLD analysis project Ga0180009, IMG submission 123537) | Groundwater microbial communities from the Aspo Hard Rock Laboratory (HRL) deep subsurface site, Sweden - OS_PC_MetaG | ecosystem: Environmental > Aquatic > Deep subsurface > Groundwater... | reverse complement strand
CCCGGCCGGTACGGCGGCCTTCAACGAGGAACTGGGACGCCTGACCCTGCTGAGCTATCCCATGATCGCGCTGCCCTCGATGCTGATCATGGCGGCGGTGCTGTACTACCTGACGCGCTCGATTCGCGAACTTGCCGGACTGAAACTCGCCGAGGCACTGAAAGGACACGCATGAACAGCAAACCAGAACGCGATGTAGAAAAAACCTACCCGCTGCCGGACTTCATCGCGAAATTGCGGCGCCTGGCCGATGCGCTCGAACAGGGCGAACGCTTTGAAATCCAGATCGCGGGCGAAAGAATCTCGGTGCCGGCGCGGGCGATCTGCAATATCGAACACGAACGCGCAGGCGCATCGGAAGAAATCGAGTTCCAGATCAAGTGGGAGAACCCGCAATGAATCCCGAACAGCAACAATCCATCCTCGCCATCGCCCTGTTTGCCGCCTTCGCCGATGGCGCCAAGCACGACCGCGAGCGCGAGGAAATCCGTCGCATCGCCGAGTCGCTGGGCGGCTCAGACACCCCCGATCTGGCCCGGCTCTACCAGGACGTGCTGCTCAAGCGGGTCAGCCTGGATGCCGCCGCCGCAGCGCTGACCGACCCCGGCGAGCGCCAGCTGGCGTATGAAATGGCGGTGTGCGTGTGCGACGCCGACGGCCGCCAGAGCGAGGCCGAGCAGCGTTTCCTGGACCAGCTGAAGGTTCTGCTGAAGCTCGATGCGGGACAGGCCGCCGCCTTCGAGCGCGAGGCCGACGTCATCGTCGAGCTCAGCGAGGCAGCGGCGCCCGCAGCAGTGGCAGGCGCCGCCGCTGTTGCAACCGGTGCGGTGGCGGCAGCCCAGGCGAACGTGTCCGAGGCGGAGCTCGACAAGTCCATCCTCAACTACGCCTTGATGAACGGCGCGCTGGAACTGCTGCCGCAATCGTGGGCGTCCATGGCCATCATCCCGCTGCAGATCAAGATGGTGTATGGCCTTGGTAAGGCCCACGGAGTGAGCCTCGATCAGGGCCACATCAAGGAATTCATCGCCGCCGCCGGGGTGGGGCTCACCTCGCAATATCTCGAACAGTTCGGCCGCAAGCTCCTGGGCGGGCTGCTCGGCCGCGCCGCCGGCAAGACCTTCGGCAATATCGGCGGCGCGGCCACCGGCATGGCCTTCTCCTTCGCCACGACCTACGCGCTAGGCCAACTCGCCAAACGCTATTACGCCGGCGGCCGGGTGATGAATACGCAGGTGCTGCGCGACATTTTCCAGAACCTGCTCGGCCCCGCCAAACAGATGCAGACGCAATACGTGCCGCAGATCCAGCAGCAGGCGGGCACGCTCGATATGGGCCGGGTCATGGCCATGGTGCGCGGTACCTGATTTAACCTAAGCCGGACAAGCCGGAAAAGACTTCACCACCAAGACACCAAGAACAGCAAGGAAACCTGGGTGAAAAACGCCTTTGCCTTTCTTGGTGTCTTGCTGGTTAAAGATTCTGATTTTTTGCTCACGAAAGTAACAACTTGGGCAATAAGGGACTACACATCGCCATGAAGCTGTTTTCTTCCCTCTACGCCCGCGCCATGCAGTGGTCGCGCCACCGGCATGCGCCGTGGTATCTGGGCGGGCTCAGCTTCGCCGAGTCGTCCTTTTTCCCGATCCCGCCGGACGTGATGCTCGCGCCGATGAGCCTCGCCAATCCGTCTCGGGCCTGGCGCCTAGCCCTGATCACGACGCTGGCTTCGGTGGCCGGCGGTTTGTTCGGTTACCTGATTGGCTACTATGCCTTCGACATGATCGAGCCGTGGCTGCGCACCACGAAGTATTGGGCGAGCTATGCGGTCGCGGTGGACTGGTTCGGGCGCTGGGGCTTCTGGGCGGTGTTTATCGCCGGTTTTTCGCCGATCCCCTACAAAGTGTTTACCATCGCCGCCGGCGCCCTGTCGATGGCGCTGCTGCCGTTTACCCTGGCTTCGCTGATCGGCCGCGGCGCCCGTTTTTTTCTGGTTGCCGGGCCGATGGCCTGGGGCGGCGCGCGCATGGAAGCGGTGCTGCATCGCTATGTCGATCGACTGGGCTGGGCCACCGTTGCGCTGGTGGTGATCGGGGTTGCCGTCTACCCGTGGTTCGGAACGACTTGACCGGATCGGTCTACGCGGGTCAGCGCATCGCCCTGCTGACCCAGCATGGCAAGGAAGTGGTGATCGCACCGGTGCTCGATGGGGCGCTGGGATGCCGGGTCGAGCGGGTGGGCGGATTCGATACCGACACCCTCGGCACCTTCACCCGCGACATTCCCCGCGCCGGCAATCAACTCGAGGCCGCACGCCGCAAGGCGCGCATCGGCATGGAGCTGTCCGGCCTGTCGCTGGGACTGGCGAGCGAGGGGGCTTTTGGCCCTGACCCGATGGCCGGTTTGTTCCCCTGGAACGTCGAGCTGCTGCTGTTCATCGACGATGTGCGCGGCATCGAGGTGACGGGCATGGCGCAGCAGGCAACGCGCTTTGCCCACCTGCTGACGGATGATTGGGGCGCCGCTGCGCAATTCGCGCGCGAGGCCGGCTTTCCCGAACATCACCTGGTGGTGCGTTCGCAAGGCCAGGACGATCTCCGCGTCGAAAAAGATATCGCCACCTGGGCGGCGCTCGAAGCGGCCTTCCACCGGGCGCGCGGGCAGGCGGAAAACGGCCAGAAGTTTCTGGAGCACGACCTCCGCGCCCATGCTCATCCCACCCGCAGAGACGTCATCAGTCTGGCCGCCGAAGACCTCGCGGCCAAACTGAACTCGCTCTGCCCGGTGTGCGGTACACCAGGCTTCCGGATCGTGGAACGGTTGGCCGGCTTGCCTTGCGCCGATTGCGGCGCACCCACGCGGGAAGTACGCGCGACCATTCATGTCTGTCTCAAATGCGGCCATCGCGTAACGCGTGAACGAGTCGACGCGGAACATGCCGATCCGGGGCGCTGTGATTATTGCAATCCATGAAGCGACCGTGGACCGGAACGATGTTCGGCGTACGCAAGATGCCGGGCATCCCGAATCCGGTGCGCTTCCGGTAAGCTAGCCGCATGCCACTCAACATCGACTCCCCACTCACCCGCCGCGTTGCGGCATTCGCGTTTCTGATCCTTGTTTTCGGCCTCACCTTTTGGGTGCTGTCGCCTTTTTTTGCTTCACTGGCGTGGGCCGGAATTCTTGCGTATGTCGCCTGGCCGCTACATCAGCGCTTGCTCGACCGCCTGCCTGATCGCCAAAATCTCGTTGCATTACTGACGACGCTGGGGGTGGCGGCGACTTTGTTGCTGCCGCTGGTGTGGGTCATGTTTACCGTGGCGATGGATGTGGCCTCAGCTACCGCGACGTTTAAACAACTCATGGCCGAAGGCTTGCCACCGCTGCCGCCTGCCGTAAGTTCCTGGCCAGGCGGCGCCTGGTTCGCCACGCAATACCAAGGCGTACAGGGCGATCCGGTATGGTTGCACGCGCAGATTGGCGTGCTGGGGCTCAACGATATCGCTTCGTTCAAAGCCTTGGCGGGCGGCGTCGGGCGCATTGCGGCGAAATTCGGTCTGGCGGTATTTGCGCTGTTCTTTCTGCTGCGTCACGGCGTCAGCGTGCTGGCGCAGTTTCGCGGAGTGGCCACGCGCTGGCTGGGCGATGCCGCCCGCGGCTACATCCAGGCCGTCGGCGTGACGGTGCGTGCCGTGGTGTTCGGGATAGTGCTGACCGCGCTGGCGCAGGGCGTGCTCGCCGGGCTGGGCTACTGGGTGGCAGGCATCCCGGCGCCCGCGCTGTGGGGCGTGATCACCGCGCTGATTTCGCTGATTCCTTTTGTGGGCCCGGTGGTGTGGATCGGGCTGTCCTTAAGCCTGTTGGCCCACGGCGAAACCCAGGCCGCGCTGGGTTTGTTCCTGTGGGGCGCGCTGGTGGTGAGTTGGGTTGACAACCTGATTCGCCCGCTCGTCATTAGCGGACCGACGAAGATTCCGTTTTTGCTGGTTTTTCTGGGCGTGTTGGGCGGCATCAATGCATTTGGCCTGATCGGCCTGTTTCTCGGGCCGGTACTGCTCGCCGTGTCGGTCGCCATCTGGCGCGAGTGGCAGGTTCACGCGCGTTCAGTCTGAACGTGGCGCTCGCACTTCAAGGCACTTGAGGGGTGGGCTTGGTGGTATCCTTGCAACCTGCGCAAAGGCTTTTGCCGGCATGCGTGAATCCATCCCGCCGCTTATGCGACCCTTGTACGCTCCCCAACAACGCAACACTCAAACAGACAGCTATTGCAGCCATGACCAATCCAAAGATGACCTACGCCGGATTTCACCATGACAAACATGGGATTACCATGATGGGTCGCGTCGTGCTGGATGCCTGGGTGTTTGGGTTTTTGCCCGAAACTGAAGATTGTGCTGGCTGGGATATTGGCCGCATGCAAGGGCTGATGGACAAGAACGATGCCGAGTGGGACAAATACATGAACTTGCCCAGCCGCCTGCCGCCTGAGCTGCGTGACCGACACACGGCCATCTATAAAATGGCAGTGGAAGAGGCGCGCAAAAAAGGCTGGGATCCCGAACTCGGCGAAAACGATTAAGCCATTATTTGATTGCCGTTATCAACTCGCCTGATTCGCCCCTATGGAACTGACCCCGCCGCTGCTGCAACTCGCCACCCAGGCACTTGACCTGGTGCTGGATTTCAAACGCCCGGCTGATGCCGAGCTGTCGGCATTTTTTCGCGACCACAAGAAGCTCGGGTCGCATGATCGCGCGTTTGTGGCCGAGGCTGTTTTCGGCGTGCTGCGCCGTTATCGCTATCTGTCGGTGGTGGTGCCGGCTGCCAATCCGCGCACGCTGGTGATTGCCTGGTTGATCAAGGCGCGTGGCATGAGTGGTGCGGTGCTGGAACAATTCGCCAAGCCCGAACTGATCGATCATATCCGCAACGCCAAAACCGATGACTTGGTGCTGGGCATCGCAGCCGATTTGCCCGACTGGGTGATCGAAAAGCTGCAGCCCTCTATGGGGGATGCCGATATCCTTGCGCTGGGCCGCGCCTTGCAGTTGCAGGCACCGCTGGACGTGCGGGTCAATACGATCAAGGCAAACCGCGAGACCGTGCTGGCGCAGTTGCTCGCCGAGGGCATGGCCGTTGAGGCCACGCCGTATTCGCCGTGGGGTATCCGCTTCAAGGACCATCCGGCGATCAACCGTCATCCCCTGTTCGTCAACGGCAGCCTGGAAGTGCAGGATGAAGGCAGCCAGCTGCTGGCGCTGCTGGTGGGCGCGCGGCGCGGTGAAATGGTGTGCGACTTTTGCGCGGGGGCGGGGGGTAAAACCCTTGCCATCGGCGCGATGATGGCATCGAGTGGGCGCCTCTATGCATTCGATGTGGCCGAAAAACGGCTGGTCAAGATGAAGCCGCGGCTGGCGCGTTCAGGTTTGTCCAACGTCATGCCGCAGTTGCTCTCGTCCGAAAACGATACGCGCGTGAAGCGGCTGGCGGGCAAGCTCGACCGCGTGCTGGTCGATGCACCGTGTTCGGGACTGGGCACGGTACGCCGCAATCCCGATCTTAAATTCCGCCAGTCGCCCGAAAGCGTGGCGGAGTTGACGCAAAAGCAGACCGCCATCCTGCGTGCGGCCGCGAAACTGCTCAAACCCGGCGGGCGGCTGGTCTACGCGACGTGCAGCTTGTTGCAGGACGAGAACGAGTCCATTGTCGAGGCGCTGTTGGCTGAGGGGAAATTCACCTTGCTGCCGGTTAGCGATATTCTGGCGCAGAGCAAGATTGCGCTCGATACGGGCACCATGCTGAAAATGTCCCCGGCATTACATGGAACGGACGGCTTTTTTGCTGCTGTTCTGGTCAAAACGGCTGCTTGACCCCTTGTAGAGTTTGCGGTTTCAATGGGGTGTTTTCAGCCTGCTGAACTGATATGACAGCTCTGTCCGCCCACCCTGATTCGCTTGGCAGCCTATGTGGCTTGTTCCGCGCACGCGTTGCCGCGACGCCGGACCAGATTGCCTATCGCCAATATAACGAAGCGAACGACGCCTGGGACAGCTTCACCTGGTCACAGATCGCTGTCGAAATTGCGCGCTGGCAAGCTGCCCTGGTGAAGGAAGGCCTGGTCCCCGGCGATCGCGTGGCCGTGATGCTCAAGAACAGCATCGAATGGGTCATTTTCGATCAGGCTGCGTTATCGCTGGGCCTGGTCACCGTTCCCTTATACCTCGACGACCGGCCGGAAAGCGCGGCCTACATTCTCAACCATTCCGGCGCCAAGCTGCTGCTGGTCGAAGGCAGGTTCCAGCACAAGAAGCTGGCCGAGATCACGGGTTCGGCCACCACCCTGCAGCATATCGTCAGCCTGGTTGCACCGGAAAACGGCCTGGTGAACTGGAGCACGCGCTTTGTGGTGGCGTCCGACTGGCTGGCAGCAGCAGTGGATACTTTGGTGCCTGAACGCCATTTAAGTCCGGATCTCCTGGTGAGCATTGTCTATACGTCGGGTACCACGGGGCGTCCCAAGGGCGTGATGCTGACGCACGACAATATATTGCGGAATGTCTTTGCGGCATCCGAATTTGCGGATTTCGGGCTGCACCCCGTGTTTTTATCCTTCCTGCCACTGTCGCACATGTTCGAGCGCACCGCCGGGTACTACCTGCCGATGCTACTGGGCGCCGAGGTGGCGTATGCACGTTCGATTGCGCAATTGGCCAATGATCTGCAGGTCATACGCCCGACGGTGCTGATTTCGGTCCCCCGCATTTATGAGCGGGTATACGGGCGGATTCAGGATGGCTTGGCCAGGAAAAGCCCGTTTGCCAGGTTGCTGTTCAAGCTTGCCGTACGGGTGGGATGGCGCCGGTTTGAGCATGCCGAGGGCCGCGCAAACTGGCATCCCGAGCTGCTGTTGTGGCCGCTCTTGAATAAATTGGTGGCGGGAAAGGTCACCGAAAAACTGGGCGGGCGGCTGGAGTTGGCCATCTCCGGCGGCGCGGCGCTGTCGCCCGATATCGCGCGCGTATTCATTGGCCTGGGTGTGCCGATTTATCAGGGCTACGGGTTGACCGAAACCAGCCCGGTGGTCTGTTGCAACCGGCCGGGCGACAACCTGCCCGCGAGCATTGGCAAACCGCTGCCGGGGATCGACGTGGTGATTGGCGACAACGACGAGCTGCTCACGCGCAGCCGCTGCGTGATGCGCGGTTACTGGCAGAATGAAGAAGCCACGCGCGATCTGATCGATGCCGAGGGCTGGGTTCACACCGGCGACAAGGCACGCGTCGATGCCCACGGCTATTACACGATTATCGGCCGCATCAAGGACATCATCGTGTTGAACAACGGCGAGAAAGTCCCGCCCACCGACATGGAGTCCGCGATCCTGCTCGACCCGCTGTTCGAGCAGGTGATGATCGTCGGCGAAGGCAAACCCTATCTGGCCGCGTTGACCGTTTTGAACGAGGAACACTGGCAGGCCTTTGCCGCCAGCATCCACGTCGATTCAAAACATCCCTCAATCCTTCGCGACCCCAAGGTGATTAAATTGATCACTCAACGCGTGGCCGCACACCTCAGGCATTTTCCGGGCTATGCTCAAATCCGGCGCCTGCATCTGGATCTCACGCCCTGGACTGTGGACGACGGGCTGCTGACCCCGACCCTTAAAGTCAAACGCAATCAGGTACTCGAACGGTACCGCGTGGCGGTCGATGCCATGTATGCTGATTTTGCACGTTAAATATTCAATAAAAATTGGAGAGACACATGACCTCATCGACATTTAACCGCTTACCGCTTGGTCTGGCCCTGGCTGGAATGGCGAGCCTGACGCATGCCGCGGGTTTTGCCTTGATCGAGCAGAACGCCAGCGGCCTCGGCAATGCCTATGCCGGCCAGGCCGCGAGTGCGCAGGATGCCAGCACGATTTTCTTTAATCCAGCCGGCATGACGATGCTGCCGGACCGGCAGGTTGTGATGGCGGGGCATCTCATCAAGCCGCAGGCGGAATTCAGCGGCAGTTCCAACATTGGGGGTGGGGACGGCGGTGATGCCGGCGGCTTGGCTTTCGTGCCGAATGGTTATTTTGCATACCGCCTGACGCCTGACATTCATGTGGGTATCGGCATGAATGCACCGTTTGGCCTGAAAACAGAATACGACAGCGCATGGGCGGGCCGTACCCAAGGTGTCAAATCTGAAGTGAAAACCATCAACCTCAATCCATCCATAGCGTTGAAGGTCAGTCCGACTTTGTCGCTGGGGGCGGGCTTGAGTGTGCAATACGCAGAGGCCACCTTGACATCACGGACAGGACCGGCGCCGACGTCAGGGTTGCTGACGGTCAAGGGTGACGATTTTGGTTGGGGCTTCAATCTGGGCGCGTTGTGGCAGGTAAACCCAGCCACGCGCATCGGCTTGGCTTATCGCTCAGAAGTGGATCAAAAACTTGATGGAAACGTCGCTGGTGTTTCACCTTCCCCAATTCCCGCCACGGCGAGCGTGACCTTGCCAGACAGTGCATCTCTGTCCGTTTTGTACAAGCTGAACAATAGACTGGAGTTGCTGGCGGATATTACCTGGACAGGCTGGAGTGATTTTGATGAACTTCGGGTATTGCGCAAATCAGATGGCTCAACGTTCGGAACTGCCACCGAAGAAAACTGGAGCGATAGCTATCGCTATTCAGTGGGTGCCAACTACCGCATGAACGACAAGCTGACTCTGCGCGGCGGGGTGGCGTACGATGAAACCCCGGTGTCCGACACTTATCGAACGGTACGCATTCCAGACGAGAGCCGGACCTGGCTGGCTATCGGCGCGCAGTACCGCCTGTCTGACAAGAGTTCGCTCGACTTTGGCTACGCGCATCTGTTCGTCAAGGATGCGCGGATCAACAAAACAGAAAGCGGCGTGACGCTCACAGGCAAATACGAAGCCTCAGTCGATATCCTGTCCGCGCAACTGACCCACAACTTCTGACCTTGCCTCAAACCATCCCCTTCGACAACCTTCTGACGCGTCTGATCGACGAAAGTCAGGATGTTGTCCTGTTGTGGCAGTTGGGCGTGCTGGTGGCCTGCGCACTGGCAGCCTGGGGCGCGATGCGTCTGGCCAAACCCTATCTCGATAATCCCGAATCGATTTGGTCGGCCGGGCGCGCGGGCGTCCGCCGGGTGGGTTTCCCGCTGTTCATGTTGCTGGCGTTATTGATTGGCCGTGATATTGCGGCGCTCTGGCTGAAAAGCGGGCATCTGTTGAATCTGGCGGTGCCGCTCTTGCTTTCGCTGGTAGGCGTGCGACTGGTCATATACGCGCTGCGCTATGTTTTCGAGCCGCGCGCATCACTCCGGTTGTGGGAACGCAGCTTTGCCTGGTTGATCTGGGGTGCGTTCGCGCTACATATCACGGGCCTGTTGCCGCGGATTCATGCGGCGATGGAAGCACTGGCCTTTCAATCGGGAACGCATCGTTTTTCAATGCTTACCCTGTTCCAGGCTGCGCTGGTCATTGTGGTGTCGATCATTGTCGCGCTGACGCTGGCGCGGCTGATTGAGAGCCGGTTGATGAGTATTACGCAGATGAATTTATCGCTGCGTATGGCCTTGTCGAAAGCCGCCCGCACGCTGTTTCTGATTCTGGGGGTGCTGGTGGCCTTGCCCGCGGTGGGCATTGATCTTACCGTGCTGTCGGTGTTCGGTGGAGCAGTTGGCGTGGGGATAGGGTTTGGTCTGCAAAAGGTCGCCAGCAATTACATATCCGGTTTCATTATCCTGCTGGACCGCTCGGTGCGGATCGGCGATCTGATCACGGTCGACAATCAATACGGCAAGGTCAGCCAGATCAATACCCGCTATACGTTGCTGATCGCGCTCGACGGCACCGAAACCATCGTGCCGAATGAGTCATTGATTACGCACACAGTCGTCAATCATTCCTTGTCCAAGCCCAATGTCCGGGTGGCGTTGCCGATTCAGGTTTCATATGACTCCAACCTGAAACAGGTCGAAGCCTTGATGCTTGAGGCCGCCCATGAGCAAGGCCGGGTCATTCTCGACGAACCCGACAACCTGCCCAAGGTTTTGCTGCGTGAGTTTGCGGATAATGGCGTTTCGCTTGAGCTCGCTGTCTGGATACGCGATGCCGGTGAAGGCATGAACAATCTGCGCTCAGACCTCAATTGGGGGATCTGGCGACGTTTTAAGGAGGCGGGCATCGAGATCCCCTTCCCGCAACGGGTGGTGCATTGGGCCCCATCAGCAAATTTAACTTTGGATAACCCTTGATTTTTATGGGGTTTGTCCGTAAATTAGCTGATGACTATGTCCTGTTTTAGGAATCAAAAACCATGCAATTAGGCCTGTTCGATCTCCCTTGGTGGGGTTATGTGGTGGTGGCGCTCGCGCTGACCCACATTACCATCGCTGCCGTCACCATTTTTCTGCATCGCTCGCAGGCGCATCGCGCCGTTGACCTGCACCCCATCGTCAGTCACTTCTTCCGTTTCTGGCTGTGGCTCACTTCCGGCATGGTCACCAAGGAATGGGTCGCCATACACCGCAAACACCATGCCAAGTGCGAAACAGTCGACGACCCGCACAGCCCGCAGACGCGTGGCCTCAAGACTGTTTTCTGGCGGGGGTCCGAACTGTATCGCGCCGAGGCCAAAGTACCCGAGACACTGGAAAAATACGGCCACGGCACGCCCGACGACTGGATGGAGCGCAACGTCTATAGCCGCCATTCGGCTGCTGGCATCTGGTTGATGATGGCGATCAACCTGATTGCTTTCGGCCCCATCGGACTGACCATCTGGGCGGTTCAAATGGCCTGGAT
>Ga0180009_10007787_pt1 | contig 10835 bp, 13 predicted proteins | sample OS_PC_MetaG_FD_123537 | JGI IMG/M metagenome (GOLD analysis project Ga0180009, IMG submission 123537) | Groundwater microbial communities from the Aspo Hard Rock Laboratory (HRL) deep subsurface site, Sweden - OS_PC_MetaG | ecosystem: Environmental > Aquatic > Deep subsurface > Groundwater... | reverse complement strand
TGAGGTTGGCTCGGCTATCATCACTAGCTGCTAATGCTGTGTATCCTCCGCTAGTAAAATCATATCTTTGTGCTCTTGCAGATAGTTGTGCAAATGTCGGTGGCATACTAGCAAAGTCTCCTGCTCCATCTGCTGTTGATACAGTACCTGCATCATTACTGTCTCCATAAGCAGTTACTTTTGACAAGTCACTGAAATTGTAGTAAACAGTCGGGTCAATAAAGATTGGATAAACAGCATTGTCAAGCCAGCTCTTGTTAATTGAAAGCTTTATTGTGTCGCCTTCATGTATCCAGCTTGTTGGATAAACACTTCCGTTAGAATCCCATATGCTCAACTCACCGATTATGAATTTGCCATTAGCTAATTCTTGGCTTAATGTTTCATTGTATTCAAAATCAGAAGGCCAGTTAAAATCATTCAGCACTATGAGCTTTTCCATCCTGTCAGATAATAATGTCAGGCTCATCGTGGCGTTTAGCGAGTAAGCCTCATCGTTCTGGATAAGTGTTTTTGATAAGTCATATGTTATCACGTTATTATTGATTGTTGGAGGCGTTTCAGCTGAAACCTGGAACTGCACCTCTGAGTTCTCCTCACCTGCAAGCCTTATCGCGTTGTCTTTTACATAAACCCTGAAGCTGTTCTTATCTGCCTTCCAGTCATAATCTCCAGTTGTTTGCTGGAATGAAGTGTTTATGTCATGCCAGTATTTTCCTTTCTGATAATATCTTCTTCCGATAAAGTGGCTTGCCTGGCAGTTTACCTCATCGCAAGCCTCCTCCCAGTCAACTCCTCTTTTGTTGTTTGCAGCATCATCAGTCAACCCCCACCTGAACACTTTATCCTCAAGGTTGATGTTTCCATCTGCAATGAATTCTGCTCTAAGGATATAATCGTCAGGGGTGAAATCTTCAGGGGAAATTGGTTTTGCAATTATTGTTTCGTCAGCTGATTGCTCAACATCAACTGTTATGTTTGTGTCCTGACCTTCTGAATCCAGCAATGAAATTCTAAGCTCAGAATCCTGTGATTTTAACAATCCTTTTGTTTCTGTCTTTTTTAATGACTTGAGCTTTTCTTTATTGCCAAAGGCGAATTCGAACTCAGGATTTTCTTCTTGCGCAAAATAATTTTCCGATCCTTTCTTGCCAGGAGGCGATGGGGGCGATGGTATTTCTGACAATGGCTGCTCTGGCACAGGCTCCTCAGGAAATATTATTGGCTGCTGCGCTTGTTCTTCTGCTGCAACAATCTCAAAGCTGTATCTTTCTATTTCATTGTTTGACTTGCCTTTTAAAACCAGATAATGAGTTCCTATTCCTACTGGAATAAAACTAAAGCTTGAGTAGTCTCCCATGTATCTTTGTTCCATTCCCTGATATTCATAATAAAACTTGTAGGCTTTTGTGTCAGAAACAGAAACTTGTACTTGCACACTTTCACCTACACTGTAATTTTTTTTATCTGTTGAAATCAAACCTGTGCTTGGTGTTTCTGATGGAGTTGTTTCTGGTGTTTCCTGTGGTGCACCTACAAAAAATTCAAGAGAATCTGCAAGGCTTTGGGTTTTCTTCTCACTTAACTCTGCTGTATGCATTCCTTGTTCATTAGGAACAAAATCAATGCTGCTGCTAAGCTCTCCGCTGAATTTATAATTCCTGCTTTCAGAATTTATGTTTAACTCATAATCACTCAAAGGGTCTGCTGTTATTATCAGGGTTACTTTTTCTCCTACTTCATAATATGGCTTTTCTACAGAAAGCAAAAGCAGTTGCTGAGATTCTGCTTGTGTAAATGCAAGGTTTTCTATTAATATTAGAATTAATATTAACACAATTATCAAAAGTATTACTTTACTTTTTACATTTCTGACATTACTGTTCTTCATTAATCAACCCTTTCCCAAAGATAACCCATACTCACTATGTAAGTAGTATACATAATATGTAAGTATTTACATAATATGTAAGTAACCCCAAATAGCGAAAAAACTATATTAATAGCCATAGAAACATAATATGTAAGTAATTAATATATAAAGTTTACGATTATTATAATAATAAATTAAACAAAGCGCTACGTTGAAACGTAACATTCACATTTAATCAGTGTTAAATTCAATAAATTTGGAGTTCTAAAAGGGTAAAGGGGCAATTTCTTATTGTAAAACCGATAGTTTTAAATATTATTAGGTATTTTATGATATCATGACAACACAAATCAATTTGAGAATAACTGAAGATTTTTTTGAACAAGCAAGAGAATATGCTAAAATTAATGGTTTTTTAAGTGTTCAGGAATTCTTTCGTGAAGCTGCCAGAGAAAAAGTCTATGATAAAGCTGAAATTAGAACTGAGTATTTAGAAAAACTAAACAGTAGAGAAGCAACTACTTTTTTATCTAGCAAGGAAACCAAAGAATTTGAAAAGGAACTTGAAAAAAGAGCAAAATTAAAGTGAAAGAAAGAAAATATAGTAATCTCTTTAAAAAACAACTCAAAAAAATCAAAGGAAAAGAATTGCAAAATATTCTCAACAAAAGAGATGAAATTTTAAAAAGCGAAGATTTAGATCATTATAAAAATCTCTCTAAAGATTTAAAAAAATACAAAAGAGTGCATGTCAATAATTCTTATGTAATATTATTTTTTGGAGATGATGGTACAGTTTATTTTGTGGATTATGAACACCACGATGTAATTTATAAATACAGTAAAAAACATCTTAAGAAATATAATGACCTTCGGTTTGATTAAAAACAAATTACCCCTTTATTCTGTGTCTTTATTGCTCACTTTGTTCGCTCGATAGACGGACTCCACATTTACTCTTCGGAATTTTTTTGCTTCGCCAAAAACCGTCTTGCAGACTATTCTTCGTCACTATCGTAAGTATTTAACAGCGATTCGTGATGTTACACCCAAACGTAACATACACAGACACACTTGAGCAACGGGAGATAACACCCTTACCAGATTTCAAGAACAAATATTTATTCCAGTCCAAAAATAGCATTTTTATGCTTATCAAACATCTTGTCATCAACAATCCCGAACACTCCCTGCAATCCATCTTTAAACTGTCTGGAAAGAACTTTCTTTTTGATAATTTGAAAACGAAAAATTTATATGAATCCATAACCCCACCCTACAGTATGGTAAAAGAAGTTTGTATTTCAGAAAGGGAATATAATGAATTAAAAAAAGACCAAAAGATAGTTGAAACACTATCAAGTTTAGATAATTCTGTTGTTAAATCAATCAATCGTTCTTTAAGGCAAGCCTCACAGGGACAAATTAGAAGAGTTGCTTAAATCTTTTTGGATAGGTCTTCAGCTAATCCATGCTTATCCCTCATGTAATTGTAGGCATATAAATAAATGTCGTTTGATTTTGCCAATTGCATTGTTGTTTTTAATTTCTCAACGAATAAACCATCCTTCTCAACACATTCCAATCTGCTAACAGGTATCAAAATAATGTACTCTCCAATTGTTGAGCCTGAATCAATATAGTTTGGAATATTATGCTTGTTAAAAAATGCTTTCCAATAACCCATGTCTTTTTTAAAAACTTTAATGAAAAAAGGAGATTTTGCAATACCCCTCTGCACATATGAGTAGTCTGACCAGATTTCAATAGCAGACAAGCCAGTAAACGCATATTTTTTATCTGAAGTTTTGATTATGTCATAAACCTTGAAATCCAACAATCCCTTAATAACTTTCTCAGGATCCACACATTTATATCCATTCCTGGACTGTTTTTTTATCCAACCGCTTCTTAACAACAAAGAAAATATCTTTTTTTTCATGCTTTGGCCTACAATCCAGTCTAATTCAGACTGCTTGAATTCTTCTCTTGAGCCATACTTTGAAAAAAATAAGGCATAGGCTCTCAATCCATACGACGGTATCTCTTCAAACATAGTTACCTATTAAGTAACTATGATTTATAAAGTTTTCTATTTTGAGTAATAAACCAGCACAAACTTACTTTATAAGGCAGTTTCTTTCCAGAATCTAATATTTATTGTCCACATTTTGATAAATCTCACTTTTTTGTGGACAATAGTTGCCCTTTAAATACGTTTTTTGCATTTAAAGGGTAAAATCCCTACTACATCAACCACTACTAAAAAAATTTATAAAGAAACAAAACTTATAATAAGGAAAGGTGGGTGAATGGTAAAAGAAAAAATAAAATTAATCATATACTTCTTAACAATACTTGCTTTTATTGCAACAGTTGTTCTGACCTTGTTCATAATGCTTGGTTTTCCGCCAGTCACAGGTCTGGCTTATCAAACTTTTTTAGGCCTAATAAAAAGAGACTGGTCAAAAATACAATTCAATGTATTCAAAATCTTTGCAGTGCTGGCAATAATCAGTTTTGTTCTGAACTGGAATGAATTTAAAGAAAAAATAAAAAAAACATTTGAGAAAAAAAAGCACGAACATCATCACGCTCAACACGAAACACATCATCAAGAACATCAGCAGTAATTTGCACAGGACAAACTCGTAATTCTTTCGTGATCGCATAACTTTTTTGTTATGCGAGTCAAAAATTTGTTTTTTTCGTAAAATTTTTGTTCTTGACTGGACATATGTGCGTAAGGTTTATAAGCAATCACAGCTTTCTATCTTACCATGGTGAGCAATGATTCTGACAAGGCATTGGTTGTTTTTGAAGGCAAACAAATTAGAAGAATTTGGCATGATAAGCAATGGTTTTTCTCTGTTGTTGATGTGATTGCAGCTTTAACAGATAGTGTTGATGCAAAAGATTACTGGTATAGATTAAAGAAAAGAGAGATTGAATCGAGTGGAGTGGAGTTATCGACATTTTGTCGACAACTGAAGTTAATGTCTTCAGATGGCAAAAAATACCTTACTGATTGTGCTGATACAAAATCAATTTTCCGAATCATCCAGTCAATTCCTTCGAAAAAAGCAGAACCTTTCAAATTATGGCTTGCAAAAGTTGGTTATGAACGAGTGCAGGAAATACAAGACCCTGAACTTGCACAGAAACGTATGAAAGAACTCTACAGAGCTAAAGGGTATTCTGATGAATGGATTGAGAAGCGTGTAAGAGGAATTGCTGTAAGGCAGGAACTTACAGATGAGTGGAGAAATAGAAAAGTTGATGAGAATGTTGAGTTCGCTATCTTAACAAATGAAATCAGCAAAGCCACCTTTAATAAAACTGTTGAGGAATACAAGGAGTTCAAGAACTTAAAAAAACAGAATCTCAGAGACCACATGAATGATTTAGAATTAATCTTCACAATGCTTGGTGAAAAAGTTACCAGTGAAATAACAAAGACAAAAGACTCTCAGGGATTCAAGCAGTGCGAAGACTCAGCAAAAAAAGGAGGAAAGGTTGCTGGCAATGCAAGAAAAGATGCTGAAAAAGAAATAGGAAAACCAATTGTTTCTGATGAAAATTATCTGTCTGAACCTGAAAAGGTTAAAAGAAAGAGATTAAAATAATTCTGCACAGGACAGCTTCGTAATTCTTTCGTGATCGCATAACTTTTTTGTTATGCGAGTCAAAAATTTGTTTTTTTCGTAAAATTTTTGTTCTTGACTGGATAAGTGCGCGTAAGGTTTATAAGCAAACATGACTTTCTATTTTAAATGTGGTGAGTGATAATGGAATTTATTGATAAGACAACAATAAAAATCAATAAGGTGCTGAATGAACTTGACAAACTAGCCTTAGACTTCACCAAAATACTAAATCAGCTGGATATAAAATATGTAATTATCTCAGGATATGTCTCCATACTTTTCGGCAGAAGTCGTGCTTCAGAAGACATTGATATCATTTTAGAAGATGTGAATTTCAAAAAGTTTAATGAATTATGGAACTTGCTATATCAGAAATTCGAATGCATCAACACAACAAATGTTAAAGAGGCTTATGAGTCTTATCTAACAACAAAGCATGCCATAAGATTCTGTTATAAAGAACAATTTATACCAAACATGGAAATCAAATTTCCAAAAACAGACCTGGATACCTGGACTCTTAATGAAAGAAAAAAAGTCATTATGAATAATAACCAATTCTTCATCTCACCAATAGAACTTCAAATTACTTTTAAACTTTTCCTAGGTTCTGAAAAAGACATAGAAGATGCCAAGTATCTTTACTCCATATTCAAAAACAAACTAGATATGAGTTTACTACATGAATTCAACCGAAAACTTAAAATAGAACAGTTATTTAATAAACACTTAAGATGAAAACTCCAGAAATCGACTTAAAAGAATTGAAAAGACTAAAAAAAGAAAATTTCAAGGAAAGACTTGAATTTATTGATAAATATTCTGAATGGGTAAAGAAAAAAACAGACAAGGAATGGTCAAAGCAGCAAAAAGACCTTATTGATTCACAGTTCTGAAATGGATTTATAAGATAAATAGCACTAAACTTTTTCGTAATTCTTTCGTGATCGCATAACTTTTTTGTTATGCGAGTCAAAAATTTGTTTTTTTCGTAAAATTTTTGTTCTCCACTGGACATATGTGCGCGTAAGGTTTATAAATTCTTATTCTTTTGGGTTGTCCGATAAAATCAGACAGTTGAAAATGTCTTCAAAAGATGAGAAAAAGCAAAAAATATATAAATGAGATAATATTATCACATAAAAGAGATAATTAAAATGATGTCAAAAAATCAAACAGAAATACTAAATTTATTCAGGAAGAACCTGTTCTTAAAAGTGACTATGAGAGGAATGATGCACAAACTCAAAAAGAAATCATATCAACGAATCTACGAAGCAATAAAAGAACTGCAGGAAAAAAACATGATCAGAATAACCAAAGCAGGCCACTCACACATATGTGAAGTAAAGTTCTCCCCGGAAACAATATCAACGCTTGCATACCTGGAAGAAAAAGAAGCTCTTTCAAAAAAAACACCAAACATCAGAGAAATCCTGGAATTCCCAGAATTTCTGGAGGATATCATCTTGGTAACCGGAAGCTATGCAAAAGGAACAAAAAACAAGCAATCAGACATAGACTTAGTGATAATAACAAAAAACAATGTTTTCAAAAAACAAAAACTAATTGAAACTCTAACAGTATTATTCACCACACCAGTGCACCCTATAGTGATAAGCCACAAAGATTATAAGAATATGCTTCTGGAAAAAAAAGAGAACTATGGGAAAGAAATATTCAAAAACAAACTAATATACAGGAATGCAACAAGATACTTTGAACTTTTAAAAGAGGCAATTGAAAATGGATTCATTAATTAAGATATACCTTCAAAGAGCAGAAGACGAATTCATACTCGCACAAAAAGACATGGAAATATCCCTAAATCAAAAAACAAAAGAATTCTTAGGAATACCAAAAGACAAATCAACAGGACACAAACACCTAATTTAAATGGCTTTCGATAGAAATCGAAAGCTTTATAAATAAAGTAATTCTATAATCGAAAGATGAAAAAAATAGAAGAAGTATTCAGAGAAATACTATATCAAGCAATAGAAAAAAATAATCATGTGCTAAAGCAGTCAGAACTCTCAAAAAAACTAGGCTTCTCACTGAGCACGATAAACCTTGCAGTTAAAAAACTAGAAAGAATGAATGCAGTAAAAATAGAGAAAATGAACTTCAAAGTAATAGACATAAAAAAAATACTATACCTCTGGGCATCAATAAGAAACATAGAGAAAGACATAATCTACAAAACAAGAGCAGAACTGGCTGTAAGGGAAATAGAGAAAAACCTGCCAAATATTGAATATGCAGCTTACACCGCATACAAATTCAAATTCAAAGACGTGCCCGCAGACTACTCAGAAGTATATGCTTATGCAAATGAAGAAGAACTAAAAGAAATAAAAAAAAGATTCCCAGAAAACAATAAAAATCCAAACCTATTCATCCTGAAAAAACAAGAGAGTATGAATCAATACACAGGAACAACAGCCCAGATATTTGTGGATTTATGGAACCTAAGGCAATGGTATGCATCAGACTTCTTAAAAGCACTCGAAGAAAAGATAGGTGAAAGATAAATGAACAAAAAAGAATACTGGAACTCACTGCTCACAGAGAAAAGCTGGAAACTTTTGCAGGAGATAAAAAACAAGTATGAATTCATACTTATAGGTGGATGGGCAGCATACCTTTTAGCAAAGCAGCAGAAATCAAAAGACATAGACATAGTGATTGATATAAAACAACTGGAAAAACTAAAAAAAGAAAACCTGATAAAAAATGACAGGCTAAAAAAATACGAGATAAAAATAGAAGAAATCGATATTGATATCTATGTTGAATATTATTCTGAACTAACCCTGCCCGTACAGGACATAAAAAATTATGCTATAAAAATACAAGGATACAATGTTATCTGCCCCGAAGCATTGCTCATACTTAAACAAGGAGCATATAAAGACAGGGAATACTCTGTGAAAGGAGAAAAAGACAAGATAGACATAATCTCAATAATATTTTTTACAGAAATAGATTTAAATAAATACAATCAGATTCTGGAAAAATACAACTTAGGACTATATAAGAAAGACCTGAAAAAACTGCTGAGCGGATTTAAGGATTATAATGTTCTGGGAATTACACCAAGAGAGTTAAAGCTAAAAAAAGAACAAATCATAAAAAAAATTAATTAAAAAAAAATTTAACTGCAGTCAAGAGGGCGTATAACAGGTGAAAATAGCACTAGACTTTTTCGTAATTCTTTCGTAATCGCATAACTTTTTTGTTATGCGAGTCAAAAATTTGTTTTTTTCGTAAAATTTTTGTTCTCCACTGGACATGTGCGCGTAAGGTTTATAAGCATTCCTTCTAAACATACAGATACATTATTAATCAAGTATTTAAAATGCAAAGATTTATAAAGTTTTGTGCATTACGATATATAAAATGCAAATGATAAAAGACATTTTACTAATGCAAAAAAGAGAACTAAAAGAGTATCACAACAAAAAATATATTGAAAGAAACTCCAAGATCACAGAGCTTAACAAAAACATAATCAAAGTAGTAATCGGACCCAGAAGAGCAGGGAAAAGCTTCTTTATAATGCACGAACTAAAAGAAACAGATAACTTCGGATATGCCAACTTTGATGACGAAACACTAATAGAACTAAAAAATTATGATGAGTTAATTGCAGCTATGAATGAGATATACAAAAAACCAAAAACCATATTTCTGGATGAAATACAAAACCTGCCGAAATGGGAGTTATTTGTTAACAGACTTCAAAGGCAAAACTATAACCTAATAATCACAGGAAGCAATTCAAACCTCTTAAGCCAGGAACTATCAACTCATCTTACAGGCAGACACCTAAGCACAATAATATTTCCCTTATCATTTAAAGAATATTTGTCATTTTTTGGCACAGAGCTCACCACATCTGAAATTAAACAAAAGCTAGTCAGATACCTTAACACAGGCGGCTTTCCCGAGCCACTAACAAAAGACATCAACAACAGAGAATACCTAAAAACACTATACGAAGCAGTATTATTCAAAGACATAGTAAAAAGGCACAACATACGCTCATACAAAGCCATCGAAGAATTATCAACTTTCCTGCTATCCAATACTGGCAATCCAATCTCATACAAAAAACTTACTGAACTAACAACAATAAAAAGCGTGCATACAATACAAAAATACATAAAGTACCTGGAAGAAGCATTTCTCTTATTTGAGCTAATCGCATTCTCATACAAAGCCAGGGAACAAATAAAATCAAACAAGAAAATATACTTTATAGACACAGGTTTTATCAACGCCAAGTCAATAAAATTCACGCCTGATTTTGGAAAACTATATGAAAACATTGTAGCCATACACCTAAAGAAAAAAGAGCTCGAAGGCCAGCTTAAACTTCACTACTACAAAAACATCCAGAATTACGAAGTAGATTTCGTAGTGCAAAAAAACACAAAAATCACAGAACTAATACAAACCTGCTTTGATGTTAAAAATATAAAAACCAAAGAAAGAGAAATAAGAGCATTAATTCACGCCTCGCAAGACCTAAAATGCAAAAAATTAACCATAATAACCGAAGACCATGAAGCAGAAGAGCAAACAGAATGGTTTGGCATGAAAAACAAAATCAGATACATCCCATTATGGAAATGGCTTCTGAAAGAATAAAAAAAAAAATTTTAACTGCAATCAATAGGACAAACTAAAGCTGATTCTCCTTTCTTAGTGTCGCATTTATTGTCGCCGCAGCAATCAGCGTAAGAATTTGAGAATAAAGTCTTGAATATCATAGCACTTCCTGCAGAAGCATAAGAAAGACCGGAATAGGATATGTTCTTTTATCAAATGTTCGCTTGGTTATAAGATAAGCCTCTTTGAAATCACTCAAGCCCCTGTAATCAGATGACTTTATCTCGTTCCTGTATTTCACTTCAAAGGCTTTGCCATCATACACAAAATCAACTTCTTTTGTCTTGGCTTTATTTGTCCAATAATAAATCACATCGCTGTAATTAAACACATTAGACTTATTCCTGCGGGTGAGGATGCGTATCATGTGGTTCAGGAACACTCCTTCGCTTATCTTATCAGTATTCTGCTCAAGATAAGTATTGTATTTGCGAAAGTTGTCCTCTATACTGTTCACCCACTTATATGCACAACTGATAATAAATGGGTCTGAAAAATATATCTTTTTTGATTTAGGATAATCAGGTATTTTCTTGTTAAAATCCATCTTAAACAGGATGTTCAGCACAAACATCTCTTCGAGTGCTTCTGCATATTTAGCAATCGTATTATGAGTGTCAACTTCTGTTCCTGACATC
>Ga0180009_10007786_pt1 | contig 10835 bp, 10 predicted proteins | sample OS_PC_MetaG_FD_123537 | JGI IMG/M metagenome (GOLD analysis project Ga0180009, IMG submission 123537) | Groundwater microbial communities from the Aspo Hard Rock Laboratory (HRL) deep subsurface site, Sweden - OS_PC_MetaG | ecosystem: Environmental > Aquatic > Deep subsurface > Groundwater... | reverse complement strand
GGGTTCGTGCGCCTTCGGTTCGGCCTCGGGCATCGCCCGGACCGGAGAGGGCCAGATGGCGGCGACGATTGAAACGGGAAGACGTGTTGCTGCGATCCGCATGTTCATGACGTTCCTCCTCCGCATGAAGGCGCTCATGCCTCCAGATGCCGATGAGAATGCGGCATGCCGCAACGGGCCTCCTTGATCTCAGTCATAATCTCCGGATTTTGTTGAGCGCCCCTCAGCGCCGATGCGCGCAAGGTCGACAAGCGCCGGGCGAGCCCCTACCTTTCCGCGAAACGACATTTCACACGCAGACAGGTTTCCACCATGGGCTTGAAGGCCGCCATTCTCCCCGTCACCCCATTCCAGCAGAACTGCACGCTTCTGTGGAACGACGAGACCATGCGCGGCGCGGTCAGCGATCCGGGCGGTGACCTTGAGCGGATCAAGCAGGCCGCGGCCGAGATCGGCGTGACCATTGAGAAGGTCCTGCTGACGCATGGCCATCTCGATCATGCGGCGGCCGCCGGCGATCTCGCCCGCGACCTCGGCGTGCCGATCGAAGGACCGCACGAGGACGACCTCTTCCTGATCGAGACGCTGCCGGAACAGGCGGCAAAATACGGCTTCCCGCCGGTGGGCGCCTTCCGGCCGGACCGCTGGCTCGAGGATGGCGACAAGGTGGAATTCGCGGGGCTCACTCTCGACGTGCGTCATTGCCCCGGCCACACGCCGGGGCATGTCGTCTTCTTCCACGAGCCGTCGCGGCTTGCCATTGTCGGCGACGTGCTTTTCCAGGGGTCCGTCGGGCGAACCGACTTCCCGAGGGGCGATCATGGCGCCCTCATCGCCTCGATCCGGGAGCGGCTCTGGCCGCTCGGCGACGACGTCACTTTCGTTCCCGGCCACGGGCCGCTTTCGACCTTCGGTGTGGAACGGCGGACCAATCCCTTCGTCGCGGACGAGAATTTCGCTTGAGGATTTCGCCGGGAATTTCACCCCGCGAAAAGCCGGTGTTGACCCCATGAAATCCATGGACATTCGAGGCGCAATCGGTTTCCTTTACGGCGCTGACAAATAATCAATATCCCTGCCGCGACGGGCGAGACATTCCCGCCGAAAGGCATGGGCGCCAACAAGGCGCGGATGACCGTATCCGAGGGAGTTTCGAGTGAATAAACGCCGCGTGACACGTCTTCAGATCGGAGCCTTCGGACTTCCGTCGATCCCGATATCGGCACTCGGCCTTCCGATCGTCGTCTACCTGCCGCCCTTCTATTCGCACGACATGGGGCTGAGTCTCTCGGTCGTTGGCACCGTGTTCATGCTGGCGCGGTTCTGGGACGTGTTCACGGACCCGGTTCTCGGCATGGTGTCGGACCGCTATCCGAGCCGCTGGGGACGGCGGCGGCACTGGATCGTGCTTTCGGCTCCGATCCTCATCGGCGCGGCCTATATGCTGTTCATGCCGAGCCCGCCCGTGACGTGGATGTATCTCGCGGGGTGGATGTTCATTCTCTATATCGGCTGGACGCTCATCACCATTTCGCACATGTCGTGGGGGGCGGAACTCTCCGAAGACTATGACGAGCGCTCCACCATCCAGGGCGCGCGCGAGTTCCTGCTTATCTTCGGCATGTTCACAGTGCTGGCGCTGCCCGCGATCATTGAACAGGTGTCGGACACGGCGGCCGCAGGCCCCGCGAAGATCGCCGCGATGGGCTGGTTCATCATCATCCTGCTGCCGATCACCATCGGTCTCGCTGTCTGGTTGACGCCGGAATTTCCGAGCAAGGCGCACCAGCAAATTCCGTGGAAGCGGGCATGGTCGATCATCGCGAAGAACCGGCTTCTGCAGCGTGTGCTGGCGGCCGACCTGCTGGTAAACATCGCACCGGCGATCACCGGGTCGCTCTACATCTTCTTCGCTTCTTATGTAATGGAACTGCCGACATCGGCGAGCCTGCTGCTGCTCGTCTATTTCGTCGCGGGTTTTGTCGGCATTCCGGGCTGGATCCGGCTGAGCCACATGGCGGGCAAGCACAAGACGCTCGCCATTGCGATGGTCTATGGCGCGGTGACGCTGCCGCTTGTCGTGTTCTTTCCGCGCGGCGAATTCTGGTGGCTCTTCATCGGCAACTCGCTTTACGGCGTCGCCTATGGCGCGGGTTCCTTCCTGCTCCGTTCGATCATGGCGGACGTCATCGATACGGATTATCTGGAGACCGGCCAGCGGCGCACCGGCCTCTATTATTCGCTGTTGAGCATGACGGCCAAGGTGGGCGCGGCGCTTGCCGTCGGCATCACCTATCCCCTGCTGGACCTCATCAAGTTTGCCCCCGGCGGCGAGAATTCGCCCGAGACGCTCAACCTGTTCATGGCGATGTATGTGACGCTGCCGGCGATCGTCATGCTGGCGGCGGCGCTCGTGATGTGGCGTTTCCCGCTCGACCGCAAGGCGCAGCTCGATCTGCGCCGGAAAATCGAGGAACGGGACGGCGTTCACGCGCCGCATAATGCGAGCGACGCAGCGGCGGCCATCGCGCAGGTCGGGTCCGCCGGCGGCATTGCCGATCAGCCGGCCGATTGAGGTTTCATTCCCGTGTCCAAGGAACCCGGCCGGATCGAAACGCTGCTCGACATCATGGCGCGACTGCGCGATCCGGACGGCGGCTGCCCGTGGGACCTTGAGCAGGATTTCGCGAGCATCGCGCCCTACACGATCGAGGAAGCCTATGAGGTTGCCGACGCGATCGAACGCGGCGACATGGACGACCTCAGGGACGAACTCGGCGATCTGCTTCTGCAAGTCGTGTTCCACGCCCGGATGGCGGAGGAAGAAGGCCGCTTCGACTTTTCCGGCGTCGTGCGCGCGATCTGCGAAAAGATGATCAGGCGGCATCCGCATGTCTTCGGCGACGAGGACCAGCGCAGCGCAGGCGCCGTCGAAGGACGCTGGGAGGAAATCAAGGCAGAAGAGAAAGCGGAAAAGGGCAAGGCGCCGACAAGCATTCTCGACGATGTGCCGCTTGCCCTGCCCGCGCTCGCCCGCGCCATCAAGCTTCAGAACCGCGCCGCGCGCGCCGGCTTCGACTGGCCGGACACTTCGCTTGTGATCGACAAGCTCAACGAGGAAATGCTCGAACTGTCGGCGGAGGTCGCGAAGGGCAGCGATCCCGACCGGCTTGAGGACGAGTTGGGCGATCTTCTCTTCGTCTATGCCAATCTTGCGCGGCATATGAAGGTGGACCCGGAAGCGGCGCTGCGCCGCGCGAACGCGAAGTTCCGCCGCCGCTTCGGCCGCATCGAGGAGAAACTCGAGGCAGCGGGAAAGCGGCCCGAAGACTCTTCGCTGGAAGAAATGGACGCGCTCTGGAACGAGGCGAAGGCGGAAGAGCGGAAGGACTAGAGGCGGCGTTTCGCTTTTATCTGTTCCGCCGTTCTGTGCCAGCTCTCCTCATCGCGGGCGACGAGATGCGGACCCTTGAGCGTTCGAGGCGCATAGTCCATCCCCGTTTCGATATCGCGGACGACGCCGCCTGCCTCGCGCAGGATCAAGGTGCCCGGCGCATGGTCCCAGGGCAACATCCGGTGATAGGTGATGAAATCGTGCCGCCCGCGCGCGACATTGGTGTAGTCCCAGGCGGAGCAGAGCAGCGACGTGGTGGCGCCAATGCCGGCCGCGTGGGCCTCGATACCGGATTTCCAGCCGTCCGGCATGAAGCGGACATAGAAGCTCGCCGTCTGCCCTGCGGGGTCGGCGGGCGCTGAACCCGCATCGAGGCGCATGCTGCCCGATGCGTCGTGCCAGAAGGCCCCTCCCCCGCGCTCGCTCACCGCAAGCGCATCGACCACCGGCAGATAGATCCATGCACGGACCATCTCGCCGCCATCGAGGAGCGAGACCATGAGCCCGAACGCCTCACGGCCCGCAGCGAAGTTTGCCGTGCCGTCGACCGGATCCACCGTCCAGAGGGGCGTATCATCGTCAAGGTGAGACAGGAGTGCGGGGTCCGCCGCCGCGGCCTCTTCGCCCAGCACGCGAGAGCCGGGAACCAGCGCTTCGAGCCTCGGCGCGAGCCAGAGTTCCGCTTCGCGGTCGGCGATGGTGACGAGGTCGCCTCTCGATTTTTCCTCGATCTCATGCGCCGCAAGTGCGCGAAAGCGCGGCATGACAATGGCCGCCGACGCTTCCCCGATCAGCGCGGCAACCTTTCCGGCGAGATCGTCCATGCTCATTCGGCGGCGTTGCCGGCGGCAGCGTGAGCCGCGGCCTCGCCGAGGCGTCTCGACAGATCGGGAAACCGTTTCTCGAAGCGGCCGGCGGCGAGGGGCGTGAGGCCGAGATCGAGGCGAACGGTGCCGTCCTCGCCATCGACGCGGCGGCGAACATGAGCGTTCGCATGCAGCCAGGCGATCGCCTCGCCTTCATCCGGCGGCATGTCGAAATGTACATGGCGCTCTTCATCGACGACGAGGCTGTCGATGAGAGCAAGAAGCTCCTGCGTGCCCTCGCCCGTGAGCGCGGAGACGGCGACGGTGAGCGGCTCGCGATACGCCAGATTGACGGCCGCGTCGTGCATCTCGCCGGCGAGCAGGTCGATCTTGTTCAGCACGTCGACGACATGCTGATTGTTCTTTGCGGTCGACTCCCTTGTGACGCCGAGGGATGCGAGCACCGCCTCGACATCGCGCTTCTGAATATCCGTTTCCTCATGCGCCGCATCGCGCACATGCAGGATGACCTCGGCTTCGAGAACCTCTTCGAGCGTCGCGCGGAAGGCGGCGACGAGATGCGTCGGGAGATCGGAAATGAAGCCGACCGTGTCGGACAGGATGATCTTGCGGCCGCTTGGCAGGAGGAGACCGCGCATCGTCGGGTCGAGCGTCGCGAAAAGGAGATTTTCGGCGAAGACGCCCGCCTCCGTCAGCCGGTTGAAGAGCGTCGACTTGCCGGCATTGGTGTATCCGACAAGGGCGACGACGGGATAAGGCGCCTCGCGCCTCGTCTTCCTGTGGAGCTGGCGCGTGCGCTTCACGGTTTCGAGCTGGCGTTCGATTTTCGTGATGCGTTCCTGGATCACGCGGCGGTCGGCCTCGATCTGGGTTTCGCCAGGGCCGCCGAGAAAGCCGAAGCCACCGCGCTGACGCTCGAGATGGGTCCAGCTTCGGACGAGACGGCTCTTCTGGTAGTTCAGATGCGCGAGCTCGACCTGCAGCGTGCCTTCCCGCGTCCGGGCGCGTTCGCCGAAGATTTCGAGAATGAGACCGGTGCGATCCAGCACCTTGACGTTCCAGGCGCGTTCGAGATTTCGCTGCTGGCCGGGTCCGAGGGGGCCGTCGACAATGACGAGCTCGACACGCAGCTCGGCGATCTGCCCCTTCAGCTCGTCGACCTTGCCCTCGCCAAACAGCGTCGCCGGACGCCGCTGCACGAGCGGCACGACGGCCGAGCCGACGACGTTGAGAGAGATCGCAGCGGCAAGCCCCACGGCTTCGTCCAGCCGCGACTCCGCCGAACGGGTGGCGGTTCCCGAACGCTTCGCCTGATGTTCCGCCGACTTCATCCAGGGCACGAGCACAAATGCCCGCGTCGGCTCTTTCGGGCTTACCTGAAAGTTCCTGTCACCGCGCGCGCGGTTCGCCGTCGTGTCCGTCGTCTCTTCGGTCAATCAGGGCTCTTTTTGGCAGAGGCGTCAGGCCTCTTCACCGTTGGCATCGGCTTCAAACAGCTGAACGGGCTGGGCCGGCATAATGGTCGAGATCGCATGCTTATACACGAGTTGCGAATGGCCGTCCCGGCGCAACAACACGCAGAAGTTGTCAAACCAGGTAACCACGCCCTGAAGCTTGACGCCATTTACCAGAAAGATGGTGAGGTTCGTCTTGTTCTTCCGAACATGGTTCAGGAACGTGTCCTGCAAGTTATGAGTTTTCTCGTTCATGGGTAGGCCCCATTTATGGAGTTAAGTGGGGCCGGGCACTTGCCGCGCGAGCCCGGCTTTTTCTTTGCACCGCCCGTTCCCCGGGGGACCGGCGGGCTGCGGCTCGATCAGGTTACAGTCCGGCTTTTCATCTTATGCTGCAAGTGCGAAATTGACTTCGCACCTGCAAATCACACCAAATTTATCGGTTTCCGGCGCTTTTTTCCTGCTGGCCGTCAGGAAAGCTCGCCAAACCGGCTGTAGGCCTCCCGCAAGCGAAGCGTCGTCGATCCCGGAGCGGCATTACCGATGGGGTGCCCGTCGATACGGACCACAGGGATAATTATGGCGGAAGAGGCACTGATAAAGGCCTCGCGTGCGGCTTTCGCTTCTTCGGGCGTGAAAGGCCGCTCCACGACCTCCAGTCCCTCCGCCCTTGCCGCCTGCAGCAGGACGCGCCGCGTGACGCCGCTCAGGATGTCCGGCCCCTCCGGCCGCGTGACGAGCCGCCCTTCCCTGTCCACGATCCAGGCATTGGTGGAGGCACCTTCGGTGACGAAGCCCTCGCCGTCGACGAGCCAGGCCTCGTAAGCGCCTGCCTCGCGCGCCGTCTGCTTTGCCAGCACGTTGGGCAGCAGGGCGACGGATTTGATGTCGCGCCGCGCCCAGCGCTGGTCGGGCATGGTCATCACTTCGACGCCCTTCGCGACCGAGGCCGCCACGCGCGCCTCATTGAGCCGCTTCGCCGTCACGACGAGGGAGGCGTTCACGTTTCCCGGAAAGGGATGGTCGCGCGGCGCGACGCCGCGCGTCACCTGGAAATAGACCATGCCGTTCGAAATGCGGTTTCGCCGGACGACCTCGCGGAGTATGAGTTTCAGCGCGGAGAGCGAAACGGGCATGTCCATTCGCAGTTCGCGGAGAGAGCGCTGGAGCCGCTCGAGATGGAGCCTCTCGTCCATGAGCCTGCCGCCGCGAACCCCGCAGACTTCGTAGATACCGTCCGCGAATTGATATCCGCGGTCCTCGATGTGAACGCTCGCTTCCGCGTGGCGGAGGTAGCGGCCGTTGACATAGGCAATGCGCGACAAGGGAGGTTCCTTTCGCTCAGAAGAACTCGAGGCTGACGCGGAACATCTGTTCCACCTTCCTCACCTGGTCGGAACGGGCGAAGAGAACGACGCGGTCTCCGGCCTCGATCTCGGTGCCGCCCCGAGGGATGATGACTTCCTCGTTCCGGATGATCGCGCCGACAAGGATGCCGTCCGGCAGGTTCACCTCGCGCAGAGGCTTGCCCACGAGGGTCGAGGTTTCGAGCGCTTCCGCCTCGATCACTTCGGCCGCGCCATCATGCACCGATTGCAGCCCGCGAATACGGCCGCGGCGGACGTGCTGCAAAACGGTAGAGACGGTCGCGCCGCGCGGATTGATGAAGGCGTCGATGCCGAGCGACCGCATCAGCGGCGCATAGGTGTTGTTGTTGATAAGCGCCATGGTGCGCTGGCAGCCTTCCCGCTTCGCCACGACGCAGGAGAGAATGTTCGTCTGGTCGCTGTTCGTGAGTGTGACAAGCGTTTCCGTTTCGGCGATGCCTGCTTCCTGCAGGAGCTCGGGGTCGAGGCCACTGCCATGCAGCACAATCGAGCGTTTTAGCTGGTCGGCGGCCTGAACGGCTTTCTCTCGGTCGCTTTCAATGAGCTTGACGCGCGTGCCGGGATGATTTTCCTCAAGTTCGCGGGCAACATGGAGGCCGATATTTCCAGCGCCGACGATGATGATGCGCCGGGCAGCGACTTCCTCGTGACCGAAAATGCCGAGGGTGCGGCGAACGTCGCGCACATCCGAGGCGAAATAGGCTTCGTCGCCGACGAGCATGGGGTCGTCGCTCTGGGGCACGAAAAGTTCGCCATTGCGGACGATGCCGACCACCCGCGAGCGCAGGTCCGGGAAAAGGTCCGTCAACTGACGCAGAGGCGTGTTCACGATCGGGCAATCTTCCTCCAGCGTCACGCCAACCACATTCACCTTGCCGTCGGCGAAACTCAGAATGTCGAAGGCGCCCGGCACGGCGAGGCGGCGCAGAACCGCCTTGCCGACCTCGAGTTCGGGCGAAATGATGACGTCGATCGGCAGATGATCCTGCGCGAAGAGATCCTGGAAACCCGGCTGCAAATAACTCTGGGAGCGGACACGCGCTATCTTCGTCGGCACATTGAAGACAGAGTGCGCGACCTGGCAGGCGATCATGTTCACTTCGTCATGGAAAGTGACGGCAATGAGCATGTCGGCGGAAGCGGCGCCCGCCCGCTCCAGCACGTCGGGATGCGCGCCGTGCCCGACGATGGCGCGGACGTCGAGCGTGTCGGAAATCTGGTGAACGAGCTGTGGCGACTGATCGATCACCGTCACGTCGTTCTGCTCGGAAGCGAGCTGGCGCGCAATGCCGAAGCCAACCTGCCCGGCCCCGCAGACAATTACCTTCATGATCAGGATTTCCCGTTTTTGCGCATCGTCAGACGGATCAGGCCGGCACGTCCGGCCGGTTGGCCGCGGCAACGCCGAGCGACTTCAGCTTCCGGTGAAGAGCGGAACGCTCCATGCCGATGAAAGCCGCCGTGCGCGAAATGTTGCCGCCGAAACGGCTGATCTGGGCCATGAGATATTCGCGCTCGAAGGTCTCGCGCGCTTCGCGCAGCGGCAGCGCCATGATGTGTTCGCCGCCTGCGCCGTTCACCGTCATCTGAGCGGAAGCACCGACCTCGGCCGGAAGCATGTCGGCGGTAACCATTGCGCTCGGATCTCCGGAGGAGAGGATCAGAAGCCGCTCAATGTTGTTCCGCAACTGGCGGACATTTCCCGGCCAGTCATGGGCCTGCAAGGCGGCCATCGCATCGTCGGACACGCGCCGCACCGGCAGGCCCGTCGCATTGGAGATCAACCCCATGAAGTGCTCCACGAGAAGCGGGATGTCCTCGCGCCGCGCCGCGAGCGGCGGCACGACGATCGGCACCACGTTCAGACGATGATAGAGGTCCTCCCGGAAACGCCCCTTGGATATTTCGTCGAGGAGATCGCGGCTCGACGAGGACACGACCCGCACATCCACCTTCACGCGCGCGCCGCCGCCAACCCGCTCGAAAGTCTGGTCGACCAGGACGCGAAGAATTTTGCTCTGCGTCTCAACAGGCATTTCCGACACTTCATCGAGGAAGAGCGTGCCGCCATGCGCCTGCTCGAAAACGCCGACCTTACGAGGGCCCGACGCGCTTTCCTCGGTTCCGAAGAGTTCGACTTCCATGCGCTCGGGCGCCATGTTCGCGGCATTGAGAGCGACGAAGGAATGGCTGGAGCGCCGGGAGCGCGCATGCAGCAGCCGCGCGACAACCTCCTTGCCCGATCCCGCAGGTCCGGAAATCAGCACGCGGCTGTTGGTCGGGGCAACCTTGTCCACGGTCTGACGAACCTGCGCGATCGCCGGTGAGGCGCCGATGAGCGACGTATCGTCGCCCACACGCACGCGCAGTTCGCTGTTTTCGCGGCGCAGCCGGAAGGCCTCGATGGCGCGCTGCACGACGAGGATCAACCTATCCGCCTTGAACGGCTTCTCGATGAAGTCGTAGGCACCCTGCTTGATGGCGGAGACGGCCGTTTCGATGTTGCCATGACCGCTGATGATGACGACCGGCAGATCGGGATGACGCTCGCGGATCACATCCAGCAGCTCCAGACCGTCGAGCCTGCTGCCCTGGAGCCAGATGTCGAGAACGACCAGGCCCGGACGGCGCGCCTCGATTGCGGCGAGCGCCCTGTCGCTGTCGCCCGCGCTGCGCGTGTCGTAGCCTTCGTCGTTCAGGATTCCCGATATCAATTCGCGGATATCGGTTTCATCATCGACTATCAGAATATCAGACGCCATTAACAGCCTCTTCGCTTACATCGCCGGCAACGCTATCGGCGCTGCGCGTTTTCCCAAGTCTTCCACTGCTTTCGGCGTGGCGCCGGCGGGGGAAAACGAGACGCACACGGGCGCCGCTTTCCCACCCTTCATCCGCCGGTGCGTCTCCCAGCACCAGCTCTCCTCCGTGGTCTTCCATCACCTTGTTGACGATGGCGAGCCCGAGACCCGTTCCTTTTGCATGCGTCGTTATGTAAGGCTCGGTCAGCCGGGACCTGTTGTTGTCCGGCAGCCCGCATCCGGAATCCGTCGCCACGACGGTGACGATGTTTTCATCCGCGAGGACGCTCAGTTGAATACGGCCGATCTTTCCCCGCGACGCACGCAAAGCTTCCGCATCGTCCTCGTCTTCGCTGCCGTCGTGTCCGCGGATCGCCTCCGCCGCGTTCTTCAGGATGTTCGTCAGAGCCTGACTGACGAGCCGCCCGTCGCATTCAACAATAATCGGCTCCTCGGGCAGCACGAGATCATACTCGATTTCAGGATGCCCGATCCGCTGAAGGAAGACGGCCTGACGCAGTATTTCGTTCAGGTCGAGCGGCTTGAAGGACGCCGACGGCATGCGCGCGAAAGAGGAAAACTCATCCACCATGCGGCCGATGTCGCTCACTTGCCGGATGATGGTCTGCGTGCATTGTTCGAAGATTTCGGGGTCGGACTTGATTTCCTTGCCGTATTTCCGGCGCAGGCGCTCCGCCGATAGCTGGATCGGCGTCAGCGGATTCTTGATTTCATGCGCAATGCGGCGCGCGACATCCGCCCAGGCGGATGTGCGCTGCGCCCTCACGAGTTCGGTGATGTCGTCGAATGTGAGCACAAAGCCGCCCTGGCCGGAATCCGTCATTTCGCGCGTCACGCGCACATTGAGCGTGCGATCCTGCCCGCCCTCCGGAATGACGACCTGCGCCTGCGCCGTGCGATCGGGATGTGCGCGGGCATCCGCAACCGCCGGCGCCATTTCGGGGACCGCC
>Ga0180009_10007785_pt1 | contig 10836 bp, 7 predicted proteins | sample OS_PC_MetaG_FD_123537 | JGI IMG/M metagenome (GOLD analysis project Ga0180009, IMG submission 123537) | Groundwater microbial communities from the Aspo Hard Rock Laboratory (HRL) deep subsurface site, Sweden - OS_PC_MetaG | ecosystem: Environmental > Aquatic > Deep subsurface > Groundwater... | reverse complement strand
GGTGAAGATTGCCACGCCGCTGCCCGGCACCACGTCTATCAGGAGTGGGCCGGCGAAGCGATCCTCCCACCGGTGGACCTCGTTCCAGGCCGCGTCGGTGGCCCGCACGTCAAGCTGATTGCTTCCCGATGCCAGGGGCAGGCGCAACTCGAAATAGCCGTCCGCATCCGCCACGGTGGCGACGGTGGCGCCCAGGGTCGCATTGCCCGCAATCAGCTCCGCGGCGGGCTCGCTCAGGCCAGACACCTCCTGCTCAGTGGCGTCCACGGGGGTCACCACGGGATCCACCCACAGCCGAACGCTGGTGTCCTTACGCGCGGCGTGGGTGATCTCAGCCGACCGCAGGGCGCCCGCGTTGACCACCGCGGCCGCGAGGGTGAGCGGTCCATCCGCAAAGGCCGACAGGTTGATGGCAAAGGCCACCGTTCCCGGTCCCTCCGGCGCGGTCTGGGGGGCCGGCTCCGTGACACTGGCCCCGCCCTGCAACCGCAGCTGCACCCGGTCACTCGCCCGGGACGTGGGTCCCAGGGTCACCACCACCACCGCGGAGGTGACCGTGTCGGCGTTGACGGTCTGGGCCGGGCACAAGCCGGCCTGGGCGGGAATGGACACGCCCAGGGGCGGTTCCGGAGTCCCCGGCGCACCATCCGGGTTGCCGTCAGGACGTCCACCATCGACGAGCGCCGCGTCCACGCGGGCGTCCGACCCGGGCGACAGCGGTCCACCTGACGGGTCGAAGGTGCAGCCCCCCAGGACGATCATCGCGCCGAGCCCCACGCACCCAAGGGCGAGATCCATCCGTCGTGTTGTGGACCTGGAGATCACCTCCTCCTTATACCCCAGACCAGCCCCAGAATGTCGCTGGCTTGTTTCGCTGCCCAGGGCGCTTATATTGATACCCGACACGGTGGTCACACGACAGCGGAACGAATCAGGAGGCTGGACCCATGAGCGGTGGAAACGGATTCAAGGTGCTGGACCGACGCACCTTCGTCACCGACGAGCAGGGACAACAGGTGCCCGCCACAGAAGGGGTCGAGGAGTCCGACGTCTCCAGCGACATGCCCAGCTTCGTCCAACTCCTGCAGGAACGCACCCTGCGGGCCGAGGAGCAGCTCCAGCGCTACGGCCAGGAGTTCAACGAGGAGTTGGAGAAACAGCTCGTCCAGACCCGCGAGCGGCTCTCCCGGGAGGCCGAGCGGGAGCTGGCCCGCATGCGCGGGGACCTGGTGGCCGAGCTCCTCGAGGTCCTCGACAACTTTGATCGCAGCCTCTCGGCCCTGCCCACTGGCGCCAACGACGGCGTCCGCCAGGGGCTCACGTTGGTCAGGGAGCAGTTCTGGACCACCCTCGAGCGCCAGGGGCTCTGCGAGGTGGAGGCCCTCGGGGCCCTCTTTGATCCCACGGTGCATGAAGCCGCCGGGGTCACGCCGGTGTCGAATCCGGCCCAGGACAGGCACGTGACGGCGGTGATCAAGCCAGGCTATCGGCTGGCGTCCATCCTGGTCCGCCCGGCGCTGGTCCAGGTGGGACGGCTCTCCTAAGTTCCCCAAAGGCCACAAAAAGGCATGAAATTGCCCGGTCGGTCCCGATCAGGTACAATTTCTACTCAATCTCAGGGTGGGATCCGGACGCCGCTCAGCGAGCGTCTCTCCACTGGAGGTGGCCCGTGTCGTCGGCCAAGCAAATGGATGTATCCCCGACCGCGTCTTCGCCCCTGAAGCCCATGGTGTCGGCCCGCAAAGTGTCGCTGTTCCGGCGGGAGATCAAGGAGTGGATCTCCCTGCCGGCCTTCGAGATCCTCATGGGCGCGGCCGAGGTGATCGCCGAAGGGTCCTTTGACAACAGTGAGACGGACAATCCCCTCTTTCTGGGCAGCATTTTGATCAAGGTGGACCTGTCGGACTGCGAATCGTTCATCCAGGCCCCCCTGGACGCCGCGGCCGCCAGGCGCTTGACCCAGATGATCCTGTCGGATCAGATCGCCCGGGAGGTGCTCACAGAGCTGGCCCTGCGGGAGGCCGAGCGCGTCGCCGGGTGTGCGTTGTTCGGCCTGCAAACCGAGATGAACGCGAGCCATCAGGGCAACGAGTTGCGCATCAGCATTGAGCTGGAGGGGCTGGTCAGGCAGCGCTAGCAACCATGGAAGACGCTTTCACCGTCAAGGACATCTCCCGGCTCTTCGGCCTCTCGGACAGCCGCATCCGCTACTGGGCCCAGACAGGGTTCATTGGTCCGTCCATTCGACGGAACAACCGTCGCCTGTATAGCTTCAGCGACCTCATCGGCATCAAGGTGGCCCGGGACCTGCTCGAGTCGGGGCTATCTTTGCAACGCGTGCGTAAGAACCTGGCCTCCCTGCGCAGCCTGCTGCCGGACGTGGATCGCCCCCTGTCCCGACTGCGTGTGCAGTCAGACGGTGAGCGCATGTGGGTGCACGCCGAGGAGGCCAGCTTCGATGTGACCTCGGGTCAGATGCTGCTCGAGCTGTCCACCGGGGACCTGCAGGATGACGTCGTGCGCATCCTGGACCTGGCGCGCCCGCCGCACCAAAACCGCCCGCCCAAGCCGCCCCCTGAGGAACCGGGCCAGGAGGTGCACCCCCACCGCACTGCCTACCGGTGGTTCCTCACGGGCCTGGCGGCCCATCAGCATCGCGAGACCCTCGAAGAGGCCATGGCCGCCTACCGCCGCGCGCTGGATCTGGACCCGTCCCTGGCGGCGGCCCACACCAACCTGGGCATCGCCTGCTTCGACAAAGGCCAGCTCGGCCAGGCCCGCGTTCATTTCGAGCGCGCCCTGGCCCTGGATCCCGACCAGCCCGAGGCCCGATACAACCTGGCCAACCTCTACGAGCAGGAGAACCAGCTGGAGCTGGCCATCGCCGAGTTCCGCCGGGTCGTGGCCAGCCGCCCGGAGTTCGCCGACGCGCACTTCAACCTCGCCATCGCCCTGGAAAAGGTGGGCAGCCGCGTGCAGTCCGCCGATCACTTCCGCCACTACCTCAGGCTGTCTGGCGACGAAAACACCGTCTGGAGTCGCCTCGCCCGCGGCCACATCGAGTACCTCGACCCACCCGAGGAGGAGACCGATATCCTCCCGGAGGACCGGCGGCGCGGCCTGCAACCCACCCTCTGAGCACGTCGCTATTTGGCGATGAATTCTTCGTCGAGGCGGCCCTGGTGGAAGGCGCGCTCGATGTCCCGCACCAGCACTTTGAAACGCCGCTGCTCGTCGTCGTCGGCAAAGTCGATGCGGATTCCCATGGCCTTGCCACCCTCGTCCTGTACGTGCCGCACCACCGTGCCCTGGAGCTTCATCGGACGCAAATCCAGCGGCGGCATCACGACGATCTCCACGGAGGTGTCCTGGGGCAACAGCTCCGCGGACGCCAGCAGGACGCCGGACTCGGTGACGTTGCGCGTGAAGTTCATGCGCCGCGCGTTCTGGGTCTTGTAAGTCACGCGCAGCCGCACGGGCAGCCGCGGCGCGGCGCGCTTGTCGAGCAGGCCGCCCCGGGCAAAGCCCCGCACGTAGCTGATCTTCGAGTTTTCGGATTTGTGGAGCCGCACGCCCACCCCCGGGCGAAGACGCTGCGGTCCCTTGGCCGCGGGGCGCCGCCAGATGACCACTCCGTTCAAAAAGAACTGCGGCCCCTGTTGGAAGGTGAGCTTGATCCGCACCTGGGATCCCACAGGCGTCTGGGCATCGGTGGGGACAAAGAGCACGCCCTCCTCCCCGCTGGAGTCGAAGTACCCCTCCCACTGACGGGGCTCGGTTATGATCAAGGAGATGTTCTGCATCATCTCAGGCAGTCACAGCAATCCACCAATCCGGAACCAGCTTGGATCAGATCAAATGGTACGGATCACCTGGAAAATTGCAAACGCCAACGGTGCCGCAATATTACTTGCCCGGACGCGCCGGCGGCTGGTGTTTGACCACACCCTTGAGCCCGGGGGTCATGAGCACAGTGCCTTCGTCGGTGACCAGCAGAGCCTCCACCTTGTCGAACCGCTTGACCACCTCGAGCCCCTTGGGCGCCCCAAGCACGAAGATCCCCGTGGCCAGCGCATCGGCCAGGGTGGCCTTGGGCGCCACCACCGTGACCGACGCCAGCCCCGCGGTGGGCCGTCCCGTGTGGGGATCCAGGATATGGTGATAGCGCTTGCCGTCTTTGACGAAGAAGCGTTCGTAGTTGCCTGATGTCACCACCGCCATGGACTGCACCGGCAGGGTCGCGAAGTACACCGAGGGCTTGTGGGGATCTTTGATGCCAACCCGCCAGGGCCGGTCCGGGTGGCGTCCCGACACGTACAGATCCCCGCCGCCGTCCACGATGAAGGCTGTGAGCCCCAGGCCCCGAAGCACGGTGACCACCGCGTCCACCGTGTACCCCTTGGCGATGGCCCCCAGCGCGATTTTCATGCCCGGCCGGCGCAGCCTCACGGCCACCTTATCGTAGTCGAGCTCGATGTGCTTGCTGCCCACCAGGGTCAGGGCGTGGCGCAGCTCGACCAGGCTCGGGACCTGGGCGGGCTGTCCGTTTTGTGGCGGCCGATAGAGCTTGGCCAGGGGTGCGAAGGTGATATCAAAGGCCCCGGCCAGGCGACGGCTGAGCTGGATGGATTGCAGGATCAGGTTAAAGACCTCCTGGGTCACCTTCACCGACCGCGTGGGTGCCTTTTCGGCCGCGGCATTGATGCGGCTGATCAGCGAGTCCGGCAGGTAACTCGACAACAGCCCTTCAAGGCGCACCACCTCGGCAAAGGCCGCGCGCACCGCCTCCACGGCCCGCCGCCGGCTCTCGGCCAGGTGCTGACGACCGGGCTCGGTTTTGGGGTCACCCCGCAGGGCGATGACCACCCGAAACAGCGTGCCCATGTACGACCGGGTCTCGGCGTGGAGGCGGGGATCCGCGGCCTGATCGCTGCCCCGCCGGGCCGCCGGATCCGCCCCGGCGGGCAGGGTTTTTTCCGCGGCCGGGGCCTGGCGCCGCAGCCGCTTACAGCCCCCGGCCCCGAGCCCCAGGTTGAGGCCCAGGCAAACCCCCAGAAGGGACAGCAGCGAAACAACGCCGCCTCGGCGGCAATCAGGTCTGAACATCGTAGTCAATTTGGTAGCATCCGGCCCGCGGTGCTGTCCAGGTTTTTGCCTGGGCTCCAGACCAGCACAGAGGGCCGGCAAATGCTACAATAGAGCTTAGGCGTCGTCGCTGTAGCCGGCGACGACGCCCGGGGACCCATCCATGCGTCGCGTCATTGTATTTTTCGGTCGGCTGGTGCTCATCTCGCTCATCATGGGCGTGGCGGCGGGCTACTACGTCGCGAACCGGTACTTCAACGACGAGGCCCTGGCCAGCCGCCTGACCGAGAACTTCAACCGTACCCACCGGGGTCGCATCCAGATCGGGTCCATTCACTGGCGCTCCAAGGCCATCCTGCAGCTGCTGCGCAACGGCTACGACGACGTGGTCATCACCGATCTGCGGATTTACGACTCCCGGGGCCACCTGGCCCTGCATGTGCCCCGCGCCATGGGGAGCATCAAGCTCTGGGACGTCATCCTGCGGGGCGATTTTTTCCTGGATCAACTCTGGGCGGATCAGGCCACCCTCCGTTTGGAACGCTACCTGCGCCCGGACGGTCCGGACCGCACGGGGGACCGCTATGAGATCGGCCTGGTGGGCGCCTTCGAAACCACCAAGAAGGCCGCGCGCAAGGAGCAGATCGAAAAGAAAAAGAGCGAGGACGCGGGTCGACGCGGCTTCATGGTGGTGAAACGGTTCGAGCTCAAAGGCATCACCTTCATCACGGATTTTGGCGACGTGGGGTTCCGGCTCGACGACGTGAGCCTGGGCGGGGGACTGCACTACGCCACGGCCGGGGCCCGGCAGCCGGCCCGGTTGCACTACGACGTACGACCGGCCGCCCGGGGCGGCACCCTACGCTACAAAGAGCAGCTCTTCGACATCAACCGGCTGGACGTGCGTCGGTTGGCGGCCACCCGCAAACACCCCGACCGGGTGACCCTGGACGCCACGGTGGGGTTGGACCAGGCCACCCTGACGGTGCGCGGCGGGCTCCAGGGGCTCGGTCAAAATGGCGGGGCCCGGCCCGGCGCCCCCACGACGGCGACCCGGGGCGGCAAAGGGACGCCCCTCACCGTCCCCACGGTGGCCCTGCAAGCCACCGCCTCGCGGTTTGGGGGGCTGCTGGCCAAGCTGAGCGGGCGCGAGGTGGTGGACCACGGCAGTCAGGCCGAGGCCTCCGTGAGCGGTCCCATCTCCGACCCCGTGGGCGTGTTGCGCGCCTCAGGGCTGGGGCTGCGTCACGGAAAAATCGAGGCCAAGGGGTTGCAGCTCGCGGCCCGGTACGAGACCGGCGTGCTGCTGGTGGATCAACTGGTGGCCCAGCTCCTGGGCGGACGGCTGACGGCCCGGGCGCGCCTGGGGCTCGGGTCCGGGCAGTGGCGCGCCACGATCCAGGCCAAGAATCTGGATACCCAGGGCGCCCTGGCCGCCTCTCAACACGAGAACCTCGGGGGCCTGGTCAACGGCTGGCTGGACGCCGCGGGTCAGATCGACGACCCGACCCGGGGGTGGACGCGCTTTGATCTGGGGCTGCGACGCCACGCCACCGGGGGACCGCTGCCGGGCCGAATGCGGCTGGAAGGGGAGCTGCACGCCTCTCCCGAGCAGCTGGACATCCGGCGACTCTCCTTCCGATCGTCGGTGCTCACCGCCCGGGCCAAGGGCCGGTTCTGGCCCCGGTCGCTCAAGATGGACCTGGCCCTCCGGGCCGAGGCCAAACGCCTACGCGGCTTCTTGATGAAGCTGGGCAAGCCGCCCCTCCTGGCCGCCCTCAGCGTGGTCGGTCGAGCCCGGGGGCGCGTGTACAACCCGCGGTTTGTGGGCGCCGCGCAGGCCTACGGTGTGCGCAGTGGCCCCGTGCGACTGCGCCGGGTCACCGCGAACGTGGGGCTGGGCAACGGCACCCTTTCGGCCCAGGAGGTAAAAACCCGGCTCTTCGGCGGCACGGTCTCGGCCTGGGCGCGGGTGGGCCTGTACAACCGCGACGTCCGCAAGATGTACCGGAACCAACACCTCAAAGCCGGCGGACAGTTCGCGGGGCTCAATACCGCCGGGCCCACGGGGGGCGCCGTGCGGGCGCTCTTCGGCGGGCGCTTCAACGTGCAAGGACCCCTGGGATACTTGCGGGGCGGGCTCACCGCCCGGTCGCAATCGCTGTGGGCCGCCAACCATCGGTACCGCAACGCCCAGCTCGGCGTGCGATTCCGCCCGGGCCAGGTGACCATCGACAAGGCCCTGATCTACCGCAACCCCAAGCAGTATCTGAGCGCGAAGGGCACGGTCTATTCCCAGGGTCGCATCGCCCTGCAGATCACGCTCAAAAGACTGCCCCTGTCGATCATTCCCGCTCTGGCCGGGCACAATCCGCCGGTGTCGGGCACCGTGGATGCCGAGACCCTCACCATCAGCGGCACCACCGCCGCGCCCGTGTTCGAGGGCACCGTGCGGCTGCTCGAGACGGCCATCCGAGGGGTGCCCGCCGGGAGCGGGACCATCCGGCTCGCGCCCACCGCGGCCGGCGACCAGACCCGGGTGTCGGGCTCGTTGCTCTCCTTTTTGAGTTTCGTAAAGAGCCGCAGCCGCCTCTCGCTGGGCCGCATCCCCACCGCGGAGCTGTACTTCAAATTCCACGACATCCCGCTGGAGACCTACCTGCCCGAGCTCGCGCGGCTCGGAGACATCCACGGCATCATGAGCGGCACCCTGGCCGTGACGGTGGGCAGCCCCGGGGGCGTGCAGAAAGCGCGGTTGCTGATCAACAAGCTGCACGCCTCGCTGAACAAACCTCCCGACCCCTTTGACGACCGGCCGCCCGACCCGGCCGTGCTCAAAAACTGGGGCGACATCGAGCTGACCTACGACGGGGAGCGCCTCACGGTGCAGCGCTTCATCCTCACGGGCGAAAAAGAGCTGCATCGGTTGGCGCTGCGGGGCAGCGTCGGACCCACGTCCATGGACTTGCAGGTGCGGGGCCGGGTGGACCTGCTGCCCCTGGAGATGCTCGCCGGAGAGCGGCTCTCCCGGCTGCGGGGCAACGTGGGCATCAACGTCAATGTCAAAGGCAGTCCCCGTCAGCCGCAGGTGACCGGCGCCCTGTACCCGGCCAGCGTGACCCTGCGCACGCCGGGCCTGGACGACGACCTTGTCGTGCGCGGCGGCGCGGTGTTGGTCTCGAACCGGGGCCTCGACGTGCGCGGGCTGCGCATCATCCTGGCCGATGACGAAGCCGAGCTCAACGGACGGGTACACCTAAAAGACTGGAAGCCGGGCAAGCTCGCCCTCACGCTGGTCGGGGAGCTGTCTCCCAAGGGGCTGGGCATCCTGGCCGCCGAGTGGGTGCAGCGCCCCCGGGGCCGTTCCTCACACATCCACCTGCGGGTGGGCGGCACCCTGGCCGAACCGGACATCACCGGCGTGGTGGCCCTGGGCCTCATGCGCATGGGGCTCAAGGGCATGGGCAAGGAGCTCACCATCCGGTCGGGGCGCGTCGACTTCACCAAGGGGAACATCCGGCTGTCCACCGTGCGGGGCATGGTGGACGACGGCCCCTTCGAGCTCAGCGGCGACGTGGCGCTCCGTGGCTTCCAGATGAACGGGTTGGATCTGCGCTTCGTGGGCGAGTCCATTCCGCACCGGTCCGGGGGCACCTACGAGGTCGAGCTCAACGCGAAGGTGCGCCTCACCGGCCGCGGGGACTACCGCAAGTGCCGGGCCCACAAGGGCGGCTTCGGCACCAGCTCTTCGACCACCCCCCAAAAACGCGGCTGGGCCGATCGCTTCTCCACGACGCGCGGCCGCCGCAAGGTCCAGACCCTGCACACCGCGGGGGACCCCAAGCAGTGCTACACCCTGACCGGTACGGTGGACGTGGTGGACGGTCGGTACATCCGCAAGTTCAGCATCAACCCCGTGCAGCGCATCCTGTCCCCGAGCCGCGTGGACGAATCCGCGGCCAGCTCCGCGGAGCCCAATGAATTTCTGCGCAACCTCAAGCTGAACCTCACCGTCACCATGGGCTCGCTGAGCATCAAAAACAACCTGGCCGACATCGGCCTCGAGGGCGACCTCACGGCCAGCGGCTTTTACACCGAGTACCGCCTGGGCGGCACGGTGCTGTTCAAAGAGGGCTCCTTCACCATCCCCTTCCTTCGCGGTCGCTACGGCAACGTCAGCGGCTCGGTGAGCTTCGATCGGGGCCGCCCCGAGGGCATCGACGAGCCCTACGTGTCGCTGACCGGGGTTTCCACCTACACCGACCGCTCCGAGACCGAGCACGAGATCACCCTGAACATCACCGGCTACCTGAGCCGGCTCATCCCCAGCTGGTCCACCAGCACCGGCCTCACCAGCTCCCAGACCCTGGTCCTGTTGGCCACGGGCCGTACTCCGGACCAGCTCCGGAAGGGCCGCTCGGCCTCCATCCCGAACCTCGCGCCGCTCATCTCGGACTACCTGCCGGTGGACCTGCAGCTCGACCTGTCGTCGGACTCGGTGCAGGTCTTCGTGGAAAAACGTCTCGGCCGCTTCTTCAAGCTCCGGGGCGAGGTGGAGATGGGCTACTCGGGCAGCCAGCGCCAGGAGGGCAAGCTTATCTTCCGGGTCACCGACGGCCTCTCCACCCTGATCAGCGCCAAGCGCAAGGAGCAGGGCGAGGATGTCACGGTGGAGGACGACACCCTCTCGGGCCGGGTGGAGCTCCGCTACAAGATCAAGATCCGCACCTCCCTACGCCGCTCCCTCGGTCTCTAGCGCTCCCGCATCCGTACCGCCGCGCTAGCGTCCCACCGTGAACGCCACCACCGTGGGCTCCTCGGTGTTTTTGCCAAACTTCCAGCCCGTCACCAGCTTGCGGAGGCAAGCACCGATCCGCTTGTGACGACGCTTTTTAAACGACAGGCGCACCTCGCCCACGGTGCCGTTCAACCGGATCGTAAACCGCACCCGGACAGCGCCCTTCAGGGGCGACCGGGCCGTGTTGCCCTGGGTCACGCACTTTTTAAGGGAAAGCCCGCCGTGCGGGCCAGGAGCGCTCAGCTCGCACGCAGTCTCTCGGAGTCGGCATCATCCAACCGGCAGTGGTCGAGCCGCGCGATAACCGCGTCCACAAACCCTGCCAGACTGTCCCTGACGGGATCCAGCGGCAGACGCTGCAACCACGGACACGACGTTGCGCACAGTGGCCAGCGCAAGCAATAGACGTGACCGCCACCGTCGGGGCCGCGTCGGTTTTTCTTTTTGGCCAAGGAGAAGACGGGCTCCGGAGCCCAGGAAAAAAGCGCACTGCTTCGCTTTTTTCTTGACGGATTTCGGGGCCACGTCGGAGCGCTTTGTCACTCCCGATCTCAAGCTGCCGGGAGCGCCCCGGACAGCCACGCTGATGCCGTCTCCGAGAGGCTGGGTCTTCGCAAGCCACGCCTGCCGTTTTCAGGGCGCATTGGGTCACCCAGAAGGCCAAAATACCCGCGTGCTATAAGATGAAAATGGAAAATCAAAACATCAGCGTGGAGCCACTTGCGCAGTGCTCCCTGCAAGACATTGAAGATGAAATCGCTACTCTGTCGGCCACCATCGCGGCCGCTACTTTTCGGCTGCTTTGTCTGCTCGGCGAGCTTGACCGTCGTGGGGGCTGGGCCGACCCCCTGGACAGCAACGGCTTTCGGTCGTGCGCCCACTGGATGACCTGGCGCACGGGGCACAGCCTCGGCGTGGCCCGGCAGTATGTGCGCGTGGCCCGGTTGCTGCCC
>Ga0180009_10007784_pt1 | contig 10841 bp, 9 predicted proteins | sample OS_PC_MetaG_FD_123537 | JGI IMG/M metagenome (GOLD analysis project Ga0180009, IMG submission 123537) | Groundwater microbial communities from the Aspo Hard Rock Laboratory (HRL) deep subsurface site, Sweden - OS_PC_MetaG | ecosystem: Environmental > Aquatic > Deep subsurface > Groundwater... | reverse complement strand
GACCGCGTTCACTTCCTTTTCGCCGGTCGCCTTTTCCACGGCGTCGAGCGCGGCATAGACGCCTTCGAACATGTAGTCCTCGAAGGTCTTGAGGGCGAGGCGCGCATCGGGGTTCACCCAGCTTGCGACGAAGACGGTGTAGCCCTTGTCGAGGCACCACTTCACCAGCGACTTATCGGGCGTGAGATCGAGGATGTAATATTTGTTGATCCATGGCGGGAAGATGACGAGCGGGCGCTTGTGCACCTTCTCTGTCGTGGGCTCGTACTGGATGAGCTGCATCAGATCGTTCTGGTAGACGACCTTGCCGGGCGTGGTTGCGACGTTCTCGCCGAGGCGGAAGGCGGACATGTCCGTCTGCTGGATCTGGAGGTGGCCGTGGCCGCGCTCGATATCCTCCAGCAAATGTTCCATGCCGGAGACGAGGTTCTCGCCATTGGTGGCGAGCGTGGTGCGCAGGATTTCCGGATTGGTGAAGAGGAAGTTCGAGGGCGAGACGGCATTCGCCATCTGGCGGACATAGAAGTCGGCCTTTTCGCGCGTGTGCCGGTCGACGTCCTCGGCGCTGCGAATGCGATCGGTGAGCCATTTGCTGGCGAGCAGGTAGGACTGCTTCATCAGGTCGAAGACGATGTTTTCCTGCCAGTCGGGATCGCGGAAACGCTTGTCGCTGCGGCTCGGGGCGGCAACGGGCGGCACGTCCTCGCCGAGAAGACGGCGCGTCATGTTGGAGGCGAGGCCAAGGTAGCCCTCGAAGAGGGCGGTCTGCGCCTCGACAATCTTCGCCGGATTGCGCATGTAGCTCGCGGCGACATCCATCAGCGTCCGGCCGACGCGCTGGAGATCGTGAAAGGCCCGGTTCGCGTCGGATTTCGAATCGTCGTTCTGCATCAGGAGACGCGCGGCCTTTTGACCCAGGTTCGCTGCGTGAACGAGGTTGATCGCGAGGCGGGCGATATCCGGCATCACGAAATCGCGCGATGGCGCTTCGGGCGCGGCGGCAGGCTTTTCTGGGGCGGGGCCGGGCCTGGCCGCAGGCCCGCCGGATTCGGGCGCAGATGCGGGTTTCTTGCGGCGCGGCTTTTTCGGCTTGCGGGTCTCTTCCTTCGCGGGCACGGCTACTTTGTTGCCGGTCGTGTCCTTGAGGCTCATCTAAGGCGCTTCCCTGGGCTTTGTCGTGTGTCTTGCGGCGAATCTCGTCCGGGCGAGTGGGGGAGGGCCCTTCTGCCGCCCGGTTTCGCCTTGAAACGCTCTAAAGGTTTCACCGGCGCAGCGTATACTATACGCTTGAATGTGTCCGCCGGGTGACGCGGATATGGGGTTTGGAAAACGGCGCGAAATGCGCCAGCAGCAGGAGTGCGGAGATGTCGGTACTGGCGAATGGCCGGGGTGTGAACAGGGTTGCCGCGGCGGCCCGCTCAAACGGTTTTGCGGCGGTGCTGATCACGGCCGGTGCCCTGGCCGGCTGTTCGGCGATTTCGGACGATGTCAAGCCCGACGCGGCCTATGGCGGCACGCCTTCGCAGGCGCCGGAAAATGCCGCGTTCCCGGATCTGCGCGACGTGCCGCAGACGCCGCCCGCCGCGACGCCGCTCGATGAGCGCAAGGACGTCGCAAAGGGACTTGCGGCAGATCGCGACAATGCGCTTCACAGCGACCAGGTGCTGCGCGGCGGCACGGAGGCGCCGGCGCCCGCGCCCGTGGTGGCGCGGCCGACGCCTGTGCCCGCGCTCGACGAAGATGCGCCGGTGGCGAAGGACAAGCAGTCTTCCTATGAAAGCGCGCCGGTCATTCCCGTGCCGGACGCGCGGGGCGGGCACGCCGACTATTCGAAGGTGCTGGCGCCGAAGGAAGTTCAGACCGCCGCGAAGGAGCCCGATGAGGCGGCCGAGGTCATGACCGAGGATGGTGCGGCGGCGGCTTCCGAGCCTGCGGTGGATACCGGACCCGAGGTGACGGCGGCGCCGACCAAGCGCGTGACCGTAAAGCCGTCCGTCGGCGAACCCTGAGCGGGGGGCTCAAGGGACGGGATAGGCCCGGCTTTCCGCCATAAATCAGCCATATGACTACCGTCCTATTCGGCGGAGGCGGGCCGTTTTCGCATGGCCCGATTTCTCCTTTGGCGTTATAAGACGCCCTGAACCGCCGCGGGTCCGAATCGAGGGGCCGCGGACGGTGTATTGCGTCTCCAGGATTGAGCCATGAGCGAAGAGTTTCATCGCATAAAGCGTTTGCCCCCTTACGTTTTCGAGAGCGTGAACAAGCTCAAGGCGAAGGCGCGGGCGGAAGGCAAGGACATTATCGATTTCGGCATGGGCAATCCCGACATGCCGACGCCGCCGCATATCGTGGAGAAGCTGATCGAGGCCGTTCGCGACCCGAAGACGCATCGCTATTCCTCGTCGCGCGGCATTCCGGGCCTCCGGCGCGCGCAGGCCGCTTATTACGAGCGGCGCTTCGGCGTGACGCTCAATCCGGAGACGGAGGTGATCGCAACGCTGGGCTCAAAGGAAGGGCTCGCGAACCTCGCCCAGGCGATCACGGCCCCAGGCGACGTCATTCTGTGCCCCAATCCCAGCTATCCGATCCATGCCTTCGGTTTCATCATTTCCGGCGCGGTTATCCGCTCCGTGCCCTTCGAGAGCGAGACGGGCTTTTTCGACATGCTGGAGCGGGGCATCCGCCACAGCGTGCCGAAGCCGACGGCGCTCGTCGTCTCCTATCCGTCGAACCCGACGGCGCAGGTGGCCGATCTCGATTTCTATCGCGAGGTGATCGCCTTTGCGGCGAAGCACGACCTTTATGTGATTTCGGACCTCGCTTATTCGGAAATCTATTTCGACGGCAATCCGCCGCCTTCGATCCTGCAGGTGCCGGGCGCAAAGGAACGCACGGTGGAGTTCACCTCGCTGTCGAAGACGTTTTCCATGCCGGGCTGGCGGATGGGCTTTGCGGTCGGTAACGAGCGGCTCATCAATGCGCTCGGCCGGGTGAAATCCTATCTCGACTATGGCGCCTTCACGCCGATCCAGGTGGCGGCGACGGCGGCGCTGAACGGGCCGCAGGAGTGCGTGGCGGAAATCCGCGCCACCTACAAGCATCGCCGCGACGTGCTGGTGGACAGCATGAGCCGCGCGGGCTGGGACATTCCCTCGCCGCCGGCCAGTATGTTCGCCTGGTCGCCGATCCCGGAGAAGTTCCGGCATCTCGGTTCCATGGGCTTTGCGACGCTGCTGTTGGAACAGGCGGATGTGGCGGTGGCGCCGGGCATCGGCTTTGGCGAGTATGGCGACGGACATGTGCGCATCGGTCTCGTGGAAAACGAGCAGCGCATCCGGCAGGCGGCACGCAATGTGAAGCGCATGATGCAGAACGCCGACCAGATCATCGCCGAGTACGAGGAGCGCGTCGGTATTACCGCGAGCGTTGTGCCGCACCCCAGTTCAACGAGGGCAGGGCGGACGTGAGCAAACCTTTGCGGATAGGCATTGCCGGCCTCGGCACGGTTGGGGCAGGCGTCGTCAAGATTTTGGCCGCGCGCGGCGAGCGCCTTGCGGCGGCCAGCGGGCGCGCGCTGGAGCTTGCCGCCGTTTCGGCGCGCAGCAAGACCAAGGACCGCGGCATCGACCTCACCGGCGTGCGTTGGGAAGACGATCCGATGGCGCTCGCGGCGGCGGACGACATCGACCTCGTGGTGGAACTGATCGGCGGCTCCGAAGGCATCGCGCGCGAGCTCGTGGAAGCGGCGCTCCGGGCGGGCAAACATGTCGCGACGGCGAACAAGGCGCTGATCGCACATCACGGGACGGCGCTTGCGCGGCTTGCCGAAGCAAAGGGCGTCGCGCTCAACTACGAAGCGGCGGTGGCGGGCGGTATTCCGATCGTCAAGACGATGCGCGAGGCGCTGGCGGGCAACGAGATACGCAGCATTCACGGCATCCTCAACGGCACCTGCAACTACATCCTGACCGAGATGGAGATGACGGGGCGCGACTTCGCCGATGTGCTGAAAGACGCGCAGGATCTCGGCTATGCAGAGGCCGATCCGTCCTTCGACGTGGGCGGGATCGACGCGGCGCACAAGCTTGCGATCCTGGCGAGCCTTGCCTTCGGAACGGAAGTCGATTTCGCCAATGTCCATATCGAGGGCATCGAGAAGATCAGCGCGACCGACATCGCCTTCGCGAAGGAGTTCGGCTTCAAGGTGAAGCTTCTCGCCATTGCCGAGAAGAGCGAGGCGGGGATCGTGCAGCGCGTGCATCCCGCGCTTGTGCCGGAGGGAACGCCGCTTGCGGCGGTGTCGGGCGTCTATAATGCGGTCGCTATCGATGGCGACAGGGTGGGGCATCTCGTGCTCGAAGGACGCGGCGCGGGCGAGGGGCCGACGGCGTCCGCCGTTCTCTCCGATATTGTGGACGTGGCGCGCGGGCTCATCGTGCCGCCGTTCATCGTGCCGGCGACGAAGCTCAAGGCGCCGGCCAAGCCGCTCATGGATACACATAAGAGCTCGTTCTACCTGCGGCTCAGGGCGGTGGACCGCGCGGGCAGCATGGCCGAAATCACGCGCGCGCTTGCCGAAGCATCGATCTCCATCGAACGGATCGTGCAGCGCGGCGGCAAGAGCGACGAAAGCGGGCGGATGCCGGTTGTTTTCATCACGCATGAAACCGACGAGGGCACGATGGCCCGCGCGCGGGCCTTACTTGCAAAGCACGAAGATGTGGCGGGCACACCGCTGGTGATCAGAATAGAGGATGGCGAGCTCCGCTGAGCCGCATGCGATACATGAGGCCCGCGGAAACGGGCCGAAGAAACGGGGACTTGAGATGGTTGCGAAGAAGCCTGGCCTGAACCGTATGCTGGCGCTCGAAATGGGGCGTGTGACGGAACGCGCTGCCGTCTGCTCGGCGCTGTGGGTGGGGCGCGGCGACGAGAAGTCGGCCGACCAGGCAGCGGTCGACGCCATGCGCAAGGAGCTTAACGTGCTCGACATCGACGGCACGGTGGTGATCGGCGAGGGCGAGCGCGACGAGGCGCCGATGCTCTATATCGGCGAGAAGGTGGGGACGGGCAAAGGCCCGAAAGTCGATATCGCTCTCGATCCGCTGGAGGGCACGACGCTCACCGCGAAAGCGATGCCGAATGCGATGGCCGTGCTTGCCGCGGCGGCCGGCGGCACGCTGCTGAACGCGCCGGACACCTATATGGACAAGATCGCCATCGGCGGCGGATATCCGCAAGGGCTCATCGATCTCGATGCGAGCCCGGCCGACAACATCAAGGCGCTCGCCAAAGCGAAGAAGGTCGATGTGCGCGAGATTACGGCGTGCATTCTCGACCGGCCGCGCCATGCGGACCTCATCCGCGCGGTGCGCGAGGCGGGCGCGAAGGTGACGCTCATCACGGACGGCGATATTGCCGGCGTCATCGCGACGACCGATCCGGCGGCGGGCGTCGACATCTATATGGGTGTCGGCGGGGCGCCCGAGGGTGTGCTCGCGGCGGCGGCGCTGCGCTGCATCGGCGGCCAGATGCAGGGCCGTCTCGTGACGTCGAGCGAAGAGCAGAAGGCGCGCGCGGCAAAGATGGGCGTGACGGACTTCAACAAGAAATTCGACCACACGGAAATGGCGTCGGGCGACGTCATCTTCGCGGCGACCGGCGTGACCGATGGCTGGCTGCTCGACGGTATCCATCACGAACGCGGCGGCGTGACGACCCACACACTCGTCATGCGCTCGGCGACGGGCACCGTGCGGCACCTCAAATCCTTCCACGCCTTCCTCGACAAGTTCCACTAGAACCCAGCCGGTTGGGCGGGCGGGGCTTTCTCGCGCTAAGCTTGCGATCCGAGACGATTCCCGGTGAGGAAAATGGATTCGGATTCAACCACTGCAGGCAGACATTTTCTCGGCGTCGATCGCTCGGCGACGGGGCGCGCCTGGGCGAGCCGTCTTGCCGATGAGCGGCTGGCGCTGGCGATTGCGCAGCGCGAAGGATTGCCCGAGATCGTTGCGCGCGTGCTGGCGGGGCGGGGCGTCGCGCCGGAAGATTGCGCGGCCTATCTGGCGCCGTCGCTGCGCTCGCTGATGCCGGACCCTCGCGAACTCACCGACATGGAGAAGGCCGCGACGCGAGTGGCCGCCGCCATCATGTCCGGGGAGAAGGTCGCCGTTTTCGGCGATTACGACGTGGACGGAGCAACGTCGAGCGCACTGCTCTACCGGTTCTTCAAGGCGGCGGGAAGCGAGCTGCGCATCTACATTCCCGACCGCATCCGGGAAGGCTACGGGCCGAACGCGCCCGCGCTAAAACGGCTGAAGGACGAGGGAGTGAACCTCGTCATCACCGTCGATTGCGGAACGATGGCGCACAAGGTGCTGGGGCTCGCGGCGGATTACGGTCTTCCTTCCATCGTCGTCGACCACCATCAAGCCGAGCCGGCCCTGCCGCCGGCCTTCGCGCTCGTCAATCCGAACCGAATGGACGACACGAGCGGCCTTGGACAACTTGCGGCGGTGGGGGTCAGTTTTCTCTTCATCGTGGCGCTCAACAGAGCGCTCCGCGAGGCGGGCTGGTATGCCGGGCGCGAAGAGCCGGACCTCATGCAGTGGCTCGACCTTGTGGCGCTGGGCACGGTTTGCGACGTGGTGCCGCTTACGGGACTGAACCGCGCCTTTGTCGCGCAGGGCTTGCGGGTCATGCAACGGCGGCTGAATGCCGGGCTTGCGGCGCTCGCCGACACGGCGCGGATGAACGGCACGCCCGCGCCTTATCATTGCGGCTTCCTGCTCGGCCCCCGGGTAAATGCGGGCGGGCGCGTCGGCAGGGCCGATCTCGGCGCAAGACTGCTGACGACGGAGGATGCAATCGAAGCGCGCGCAATTGCCGAAGAACTCAACGTGATGAACAGCGAGCGGCAGGCGATCGAAGCGCAGGTGCTCGAAGAAGCGATCCTGCAAGTGGACGAACGGCTGTCATCCGCGAGGGCAAATGCCTTACCGCCGCTCATCGTCGCAGCTGGCAAAGGGTGGCATCCCGGCGTCATCGGCATCGTGGCGAGCCGTCTCAAGGACCGGTATGAGCGGCCAAGTCTCGTTATCGCCTTCGACCGGAATGGCGAGGGAAAGGGCTCGGGGCGCTCGCTCACCGGCGTCGATCTCGGACGGGCGGTGACGGCGGCGCTCGAAGCGGGGCTCCTCGTCAATGGCGGCGGGCATGCGATGGCGGCCGGCCTGACGCTGCGCGAGGACAAGCTCGAAGCGCTGGAGGCGTTTCTTGCCAAGCGCCTTGAGGGCGACGTGGCGCTCGCCTCGGAGGCGAAGTCGCTGAAGCTCGACGGCGCCATTGCGGCGCGCGGCGCCACGCGGGAGCTCTATGAATTGCTGCAGCAGGCGGGGCCCTATGGTGCGGGAAATGCCGAGCCGCGCTTTGCGGTGCCCTCGGTGCGGGTGGTGAAGGCCGATATCGTGGGCAAGGCGCATGTGCGCTGCGTCCTCGCGGGCGAGGATGGGGGACGGATCAAGGGGATCGCCTTCCGAGCGGCGGAGACGCCTCTCGGCGCGCTGCTGCTCGACAAGGGGGCGGGGCTTCTGCATGTCGCCGGGCGGCTCGGCGCGGACGATTGGCAGGGGCGGCGGGGCGTGCAGTTCACGATCGAGGATGCCGTTCCGACGCGGGACGCGCAGCCCTGAAAATCGCAGGATTTGCGCGCCTCCGGAGATGAAATCGGGGGTTGCCAGAGGCGGGCTGGACCCTTATAAGGCGCGCTCGTGGCGGCTCTTTCCGCCCGGCCGCGCCGCGGTCTCGCGTGCGCCCTTCGTCTATCGGTTAGGACGCCAGATTTTCATTCTGGAAAGAGGGGTTCGACTCCCCTAGGGCGTACCACATTTTTTCGGCAGGTTTGACAGTCGCGCGGCAGGAGGTTTGACAATCCTGCGTTCACCGTGCGTTGGCGCCGCCCCCCGCCCCAAACCGCTTGCAGCGGTTTGACCCCCCCGAGGGGAGGGTGGGAAGCGCGTCATTTCCGTTTCCGCGCAGCTCGTTCAATAGGCGCCGAAGCTGCCCGTCGTGCCGCCGGGGAGGATGTAGGTCTTGCCCTCACGGTCGAAGCATTCGGCATAACCGAAGCGGATCTCGCTGTCGGGATCGCCCGTCAGCCTGCTCCGGCATTCGGCGGGATCGAGGCCCGGGTCTCTTTGGGAGTAGCGACCCCATTCGGGCGAAAGCCGGTTGTAATAGGCTTCCTGATTGCGCTGCTGGACATAGGGCTCCCAGCGCGAATCGAGTTCGTTGCCGACGCCGGGGCGAAATCCATTGAGGCCGGGATGCATGGCGTCGACCTCATCCGCCGCCACGGCGGAGGCGGAGAGGGCGAGAAAACCGGCGACCAATGTGTGAGCCAGTATCCGCATCATAAAGTCAAGTATAGCACCGAAAATCACCAATGTCCCGTGTTCGGCATGGAGGCCCAGGGCTCGCGCGGATCGAGGGGTTTGCCGGCTTGCAGAAGCTCTATGGAAACATTGTCGGGCGAGCGGACGAAGGCCATGCGCCCGTCGCGCGGGGGGCGGTTGATGGTGACGCCCGCCTGCATCAGCCGGTCGCAGGTCTCGTAGATGTCGTCGACCTGATAGGCAAGGTGACCGAAATTGCGGCCTTCGCCGAGTTCCTCCGGATCCCAGTTCCAGGTGAGTTCGACCTGCGCGTCCTTCTGGCCGGGAGCGGCAAGGAAGACGAGGCTGAAGCGGCCTTCCTCGATGTCGAAGCGGCCGAGGTTTTCGAGGCCGAGCTTGTTGCAATAGAAGTCCAGCGACTTGTCGAGGTCGCTGACGCGCACCATGGTGTGCAGATATTTCATCGATGATCCTTGATGTGTGGGGCAGTTGACGCATGATTCCCCATGATGCGGGCAAGGTCAAAGGAACGGAGCGGGAATGCAGCGCGAACTGAAGCGTGCCATCGAGGAAGCTTATCGTGTGGTGATTTTCACCGGGGCGGGGATCAGCACGGAATCAGGCATTCCCGATTTCAGGAGTCCCGGCGGTTTGTGGACGAAGATGGCGCCTATCGACTTCCAGGATTACCTCAGCTCGGCCGACATTCGCGCGGAGGCCTGGCGGCGGAAGTTCGAAATCGACAAGACCATCGTGAAGGCGGAACCGAACAAGGGACACATGGCGATTGCGAAGCTGGTGGACGAGGGGAAGGTGGCTCACGTCATCACCCAGAACATCGACAATCTGCATCAGGCGTCCGGCATCCCGTCCGAAAAGATCATCGAGCTGCACGGCAACGGCACTTATGCGAAGTGTCTCGATTGCGGAGAGCGGCACGAACTTTTCTGGGTGAAGGAAATGTTCGATGCGTCGGGCAAGGCGCCGGATTGCCGCTCCTGCGGCGGTATCGTGAAATCCGCCACGATTTCCTTCGGGCAGGCGATGCCGGAGGAAGAGATGAACCGCGCACATGAGGCGACGCTCGGCTGCGATCTCTTTCTGGCCATCGGCTCGTCGCTGCAGGTTTATCCGGCGGCGGGTTTTCCGATCCTCGCAAAGCGGAACGGGGCGACACTCATTATCCTCAATCGCGAGCCAACGGAGCTCGACCGGATCGCCGATCTCGTGATCAACGACGAAATCGGCCCGACGCTCGCGCCCATCGCGATGTTGAACTAAGGGCCGGAACTAGCGCGCCGTTGCCCAGCCGCCGGCGACGGGGATCAACTGGCCGGTGATGAAATCGGACAATGGTCCCGCAAGGAAGGCGACGATGGCGGCGGCTTCCTCCGGCTTGCCGAGGCGGCGGAGCGGGATATTCGAGAGGATTTTCTCGCGCGACTTCGGGTCGTCGAGAAGCGAGGCCGGGAAATAGTCCGGGTTTTCGATGAAGTTGAAGGCCAGCGCGTTCACCTGGATGTTGAACGAGGCAAGTTCCTTGGCAAGTGTGAGGGCGAGCGAATTGGTGGCGCCGCGCGCCGCCGCGTAGAGACTGTAGTTCGGGATGCCGTTCAACGGCGCGGCAGAGGAGAGGAACAATATCTTTCCTGCCTGCTGGACCTTCATGGCCGGCGCGGCGGCGCGCGTCATGGCGAAGGATTTGAAAACCAGGGCCTCGAAGGTCTCGTGCATGTCCTTGTCGGTTGCCTCGTCGACGGGGCCGCGCACGGCAGGCCATGCGTCATTGTTGATGAGGACATCGAGGCGGCCCTCGGCCTCGATGACGGCGGCGACGGCTTCCTTCGGATCGGTCACGGGGAGGGTCTTCACGCCGGGCACCTTCTCCTCGAAGGCGGCGCGGGCGGCGGCGTCCGAGAATCTGGCGTCGACGCCATAGACCGAGGCCCCCTCGGCGAGGAGGGCACGGGCGGAAGGGCCGCCGACGAAATGGGCGATGTCGGTGATGAGAATGCTGCGCGCCATGGTTTCCCTGCGAAATCCAAGTTGTCAGTTCTTGTCAGGCCGTGAGACTGTGTTGCCTCGGGAAGAAGGTCAAGAACAAGCAGGGGACGCGGCGTGGGGAGCAAGGCTGAGTGGTGGAAGGGTGCGGTCGTCTATCAGATCTATCCGCGCAGTTTCCGCGACACGAATGGAGACGGGATCGGCGACCTGAAGGGCATCGAGGAAAAGCTCGATCATGTGGCGGGGCTCGGGGCCGACGCGATCTGGCTGTCGCCGTTCTATCCCTCGCCCAACAAGGATTTCGGCTACGACGTGTCCGATTATTGCGACGTCGCGCCCGAGATGGGGACGCTTGCCGATTTCGACCGGCTGGTCGCGGCGACGCACAAGCGCGGCATGAAGCTCATCGTGGACCAGGTGCTGGCGCATACGTCGGAGCAG
>Ga0180009_10007783_pt1 | contig 10843 bp, 10 predicted proteins | sample OS_PC_MetaG_FD_123537 | JGI IMG/M metagenome (GOLD analysis project Ga0180009, IMG submission 123537) | Groundwater microbial communities from the Aspo Hard Rock Laboratory (HRL) deep subsurface site, Sweden - OS_PC_MetaG | ecosystem: Environmental > Aquatic > Deep subsurface > Groundwater... | reverse complement strand
GCACTTATGAAAACGGTTTCGGTCATTGGATCTTGGAATTTGTAATTTGTTTGTAATTTGCTTGCCCGCCGTTTTTCTGGCGGGGTGCTTGTTATTTGAGATTTTAACAGGGGGTGCTTGTGTATTGTTTTTTCATAAAATGCAAAGAAATAGCAATTAAGACTCTAATAATCCGCGTTCATCCGTATCCTAAAACCAGTATCGACCGATAATAAGGACATTTCGTGACACAAGAGCTGCTGCTCAAAGTCGAAGATCTGCAAGTTCGTTTTTACACCTTGCGGGGTGTCGTTCACGCCCTGGAGCGGGTATCGTTCCATCTGAACCGCCAGGAGACGCTGGGCCTTGCCGGCGAGACCGGATGCGGAAAGTCGGTCACCGCCCGTGCCATCCTGCGCCTCATCGATCCCCCCGGAAGAATCGAAAAAGGTGCCATCCACTTTGAAGGCAGAAACCTCCTCGAAGCCGAAGAATCGGAAATGCGCCGGATTCGGGGGAGCCAAATCTCCATGATCATGCAGGAGCCGAAAGTTTCCATCAATCCGGTGATTCGGGTGGGAAAGCAGATCGCCGAAACCTTGCTCATTCATAACAAATCGTTAAACGGTCGAACCGCCCGGAAGCGGGCCGTGGACATGCTGGCCCAGGTGGGAATTCCGGATCCGGAGAAAATGTCCCGCCGGTATCCCCACGAACTCAGCGGAGGGATGTCCCAGAGGGTGATGATCGCCATGATGCTGGTCACACGGCCGAAACTGCTGATCGCGGATGAACCCACCTCCGCCCTGGATGTGACCATTCAGGCCCAGATCCTCGAACTGATGAAAACATTGGTCCGGGAAATCAAGACATCGGTGTTGATGATCACCCATGATTTGGGGGTCATGGCGGAAACCTGCGACCGGGTAGCGGTCATGTATGCGGGTAATGTGGTGGAGATGGGGTCGGTTCGTGATGTGCTCAAAAATCCCCGGCATCCTTACACCCAAAGCCTGTTGCAGACCGTTCCGGACAATGCAAACCCGGATCAGCCTCTGTTTTCAATCAAAGGAAACGTCCCGAGCCTGCTCGAACCCCAAACCAACTGCGTATTCGCACCCCGCTGCGAGTTTACAATGGATCGCTGTGTCAGGGAAAAACCGAAGAATTACGCAGTCACCGGCGGCCATCAGGCGGCATGCTTTCTCATAGAGGATAGAGGGAATCAGAATTGATGCCGGAAACAGCAAAGAAGGACAACTCACGGCTCCTGGACATCAAAAATCTCCATGTCCACTTCCCGATCCGGGAAGGGGTTCTGCATCGGAATCGGAGTACGGTTAAAGCCGTAAACGGAGTGTCCCTGATACTGAACCGGGGCGAGGTGTTCGGGCTGGTGGGGGAATCCGGCTGCGGAAAGACCACTTTGGGGCGAGCAGTGGTCGGGCTTGCGCCCATTACATCGGGAAGCATTGTTTTCAACAAAAAAAGCATTGTCCGTCTGACCGGACAGGAAGCAAGAAAACGGGCGAGACATATTCAGTTGATCTTTCAGGACCCCCACGCTTCGCTTCATCCCAGAAAAACGGCCTGTGATCTGGTTGGGGTCGGCCTGAAGCTTCACGGTCTGGCGAACGGGTATGAAATCGATGAACAGGTTCTGGCCATGCTCAAACGCGTGGGATTCAATGCAGAGCACCTATATCGTTACGCTCACGAGTTTTCGGGCGGCCAAAGGCAGCGAATCGCCCTGGCCCGCGCGCTGGTGCTGTACCCGGAGCTTCTGATTCTCGACGAGCCCACATCAGCCCTGGACGTATCGGTTCAGGCACAGATTTTGAATCTTTTAAAGGAACTCCAACAGGAATTCCATCTGACCTACCTGTTTATCTCACACGACCTCGGGGTTGTCCGTTACATGAGCGACCGGATCGGGGTGATGTATCTGGGACACATCGTTGAAATCGGATCCACCGCCCATGTTTTCGGAAAATCCCAGCATCCGTATACCCGGATACTGTTATCGTCTCTTCCATCCATCGATCCCGACACGCCTCCGGATCGTGAAGTTCTGGAAGGCGATCCCCCCACTCCCATCGACCCGCCGCCCGGATGCCCCTTTGCCCCCCGATGTCCGGAAGCCCGGGACCTATGCCGAAAAGATCTTCCTGATCTGATCCAAAGAGGAGATGACGCCGGCCACCTTTCCGCCTGTCATTATCCCCATATCAGCTAAGAGTTGCCTTAATATTAAAATTTTACTAACCTGAAACGGAGTATTTATCCGTTTTTCTTTCTTGTTTTTATGACTCAGGTTTTGAGGAAACCATATGATCGAGCTTATTGAAACAATCATCGACAAAAACATTCGCCGGAAAGCAATCGAGCAATTGCGGGAACACGGAATTATCCTGCCCACCTTTAAGCAGATGAGAGATCCTGACACCATTCCGGACATCATAAAATCAAAACTCAAGCAGATCGGCCTGTGGGACAACCATCCGCTGAATCTTTTCCGGATCAACTGGAAAAATGAACCCAAGGAAACCGGCGGCCTGTTCGGCCCGGTGAATCATCTTGAACTGCCGGAAAGCCTCACCGGGGTAGACGCCCGAATCGTTTTGATCATCGGAAAATGGTTTCCCACAGGCGCCCATAAGGTCGGCGCCGCCTACGGCTGCCTGGCGCCGCAGATTATCACCGGCCGGTTTGATCCCAGCTTTCACAAGGCGGTTTGGCCCTCCACCGGGAACTACTGCCGGGGCGGTGCCTTCGATTCCTATCTCATGGGTTGCACGGCGGTCGCCATACTGCCGGAAGAGATGAGTCTGGAGCGCTTTGGCTGGTTGGAAGATATCGGGGCTGAAATCATCAAAACCCCCGGTAGTGAATCGAACGTAAAGGAAATCTACGATGCCTGCTGGGATATCCGTGAAACACGCAAAGACTGCATCATCTTTAATCAATTTGATGAATTCGGAAATCCCTGCTGGCACTATAGTGTGACCGGGCCGGCCATCCAGGATGTGTTCGAATCAATCGTTTCGGGGTCGAGTTCGCTTTCGGCCTTCATATCCGCCACCGGATCTGCCGGAACCATTGCTGCCGGTGATTATTTGCGAACGATTCATCCTCGAATCGTTGTTGTTGCATCGGAAGCGCTTCAATGCCCGACCCTGCTGATGAACGGATTCGGCGCCCATCGTATCGAAGGCATCGGTGATAAGCACGTACCGTGGGTCCATAACATCCGAAACACGGATGCCGTAGCTGCTATTGACGATGAATACTGCATGCGCATCCTGAGGCTTTTCAACGAACCAAAAGGGAAGTCCCTGATGGTTCAGGAGGGTGTTCCCGAAAGCATCGTCAATCAACTGGAACTGCTCGGAATCTCGGGAATTTCAAATATGATCGCAGCCATAAAAACCGCCAAACACTATGAAATGACCGATAAAGATATTGTAGTAACGGTGGCCACGGATTCGGCGGATATGTATCAATCCAGAATTAAGGAATTAACCGGCGAACGCGGAGAATACACGACTCTCCAGGCCGCTAAAGATATGGAAAAATGCATCCTGGGTCTCACCAACGATCACTTCAAAGAGCTGACTTACTATGATCGCAAGGCCATACACAATCTGAAGTACTTCACCTGGGTCGAACAGCAGCAAAAATCGGTAGAAGATCTGAATCTGCTTTGGGAAGATCGAACCATTTGGAAAAAGATCTTCGCTCAAACCGAAATCTGGGATGCCCTGATTGATGAATTCAATGCTGAAACAGGGGTCCTGGAAAAAATGAAAATAAACGGTCATGTCTAAATTCTGCTTGAACCCGTATTACAAGCCCGAACCTGCCTGGGCTTCCGGGCTTTGCGCCGGGTTTACCAATCCGGATATTCAAGAATTTCATCAATCTCTCGCCGGCTATTCGACGACGCCGCTCATCGAGCGGCCGGCTCTCTCCAAAAAACTGGGCATCCGAAGACTTTATATCAAAGATGAGGCCCATCGCTTCGGAATCAAGGCGTTTAAACCCCTGGGAGCATCGTATGCGATTTTTCGCTACTTAAAAGCGCAGTGGGAATCCCGGTTCGACAGTCATTTCGGTATCGACGCCTTTCAAGACACCGGCAAGGTGGAAAGGTTGGGAGCAAAAACATTTTGCGCCGCTACGGATGGAAATCACGGCCGGGCCGTTGCCTGGACGGCACGGATGTTAAAGCAGCGGGCAGTGATTTATATGCCGGATAACACCGTTCCGGCACGGATCGAGAATATTGAAACCGAAGGCGGCCGGGTGGTTTTGGTTAACGGCACCTTTGATGACTGTGTTGCCCGGTGCGATGCGGATGCCAAAATCAAGGGCTGGGTCGCCATTGCAGACACGGCGTTTGAAGGCTACATCGATGTCCCCAACAACATCATGGCGGGCTATAGTACGATCTTTCATGAACTGACTCCACTCAACACACCGGTAAAACCGGAGGTGGACGTGGTTTTGTTGCAGGCTGGTGTGGGTGGATTTGCAGCCGCAGGATCGTGGTTTTATACCCATCGATACGGAAAAAATCGACCCTATTTGATTTGCGTGGAACCCATTGACTCAGACTGCTGCCTGGAATCCATCCTCAATGGAAAGGGAGAACCCAAAGCGACACTCGGAAAACAGATGTCCATCATGGCCGGGCTAAATTGCGGAGTTCCATCATTGACAGCTTGGCCGATTTTAAAGGATGCCGTGCATGCATTCATTGCCATTGAAGATCGTTATGCGGAAGAAGCCATGAGGGAGCTTTACTTTGCCGAAGGGGAGGACGAGTCGATTATATCCGGCGAATCCGGCGCTTCCGGGTTAGCCGGCCTGATGGCATTGTGCCGTGAAGAAATCTTCAAACCGATCCGTGATCGGATGAAACTGTCTGATTGTTCAGTGCTCGTCATCAACACCGAGGGCGACACGGATCCCGAAAATTTCAGACGGGTCGTAAGCCGATCCTCACACTAAAATCTGGCTGAGGAAGGCCTTTGTACGTTCGCTTTTGGGATGGGTGAAGAACTCCTCATCGGTGCCCCTTTCAACGATTTTACCTTTGTCCATGAATATGATCTCGTCGGCCACTTCTCGGGCAAAGCCCATCTCATGGGTCACCACGAGCATGGTCATCCCTTCCTTGACCAAATCGATCATAACTTCGAGCACCTCATTGATCATCTCGGGGTCCAGAGCGGAGGTGGGTTCATCAAACATCATGTAGTCCGGTTCCATGGCCAAAGAACGGGCAATGGCAACCCGCTGTTGCTGTCCACCCGATAAATTAGCCGGATACGCGTCTGCCTTTTCCGGAATCCCGACCCGTTCCAAAAGCGCCATGGCTTTCATCTCCGCCTTCTTTTTCGGCCACTTGCGCACCTTAAGAGGCGCGAGCGTGATGTTTTCCATGGCGGTCATATGAGGATACAGTTCAAAGCGCTGAAAGACCATCCCGATTTTTTCCCGCAGCTTGTATAGATTCGTCTTGGGATCACTCACAGATATACCGTCTACAGTGACTTCACCTTTCTGAAAGGGTTCGAGGCCGTTTACGCATCTAAGCAGCGTGCTCTTGCCTGAGCCGCTGGGCCCGCAAATCACGACCGTCTGCCCCCGTTCGATCGTCTCATCAATATCCGCCAGCACATGAAAATCGTCGAACCACTTGTTGAGTTTTTTGATTTCGATCATAAGATGTTGGCCTTTCTCCCTTTTTCCTCATAATAACGACTGGTTTTGGAGCCGATAAAACAGACAATCAGGTAGACCAGGGCAGCAAAACCATAGAGTTCTATGGAGCGAACTTCAAGGTTGTCCACGATGGACGACCGTCGCACCAGCTCTCTGAGTCCGATAACAAACGCCAGGCTGGTATCCTGAAACGTGACGATGGATTGGGTGATCAAACTCGGCAGCATGCGGCGGAAGGCGATGGGGATAGTGATGTACCGGGCCGTTTTCCAATAGGTCATGCCCGTGGAATAGGAGGCGTGGACAAGGTCCCGGCTGATGGTCTGATAACCCGCTCTGAATATCTCTCCAAAATAGGTGGCCTCAAAGACGACAAACGAAATCACTGCCGACGGAAACGGATCGATGGCCCGGCCCACCAGGATCGGCATGACAAAGTAGAACCAGAAAATGACCAGGATGAGCGGGATATTTCGCAACAAATTGACATACCCGGTGACCGGGTAATAGATCCAGGGTCTTTTGGAAAGTCGCGCCAGACCCACCAGCATGCCCAAAAAGATTCCGCCGGTCAGGGCAAAAAAAGACAGTTGGAAAGTGACCCAGAGGCCGCCAATGAGGAAAGTGAAGTTCCGGATGACTGCATCGAACATGAACTACCTCCCCAGCAGGCCCTGAATTTTATATTTCTTTTCGATCATACTCATGAACCTCACCACGGATATGCCCAATAAAAGATAGATCACCATGGCCCCGGTGGTGGCTTCGAGACCATGAAATGTATCCGCATCGATCTGATAGCTATTGAAGGTCAGCTCCGCCACCCCGATGGTCATGGCGATGGAGGTGTTTTTGAATACGGTCAAAAACTCGGTGGTTAAAGGAGGAATGATCAGCCTGAGGGCATGGGGAATGATCACGTAGCGGTACATCTGGACTTGGGTCATGCCGGTGGAGAGAACCGCCTGGTACTGATCCCGGCCGATTGAGGCAAACCCGGCTCGCACATGCTCGGCCACACGGGACGCGGTATAAAGCCCTAGACCAATGATAGCCACATAAATGTTCAGTCCGGAAATCCGGTTGATTTCGCGGGAAAGGCTTTCGCCGAAAAGCATGGGACCCGCATAGAACCAGAAAAACATCTGCACCAAAAGCGGAATGTTTCTCAGAATCTCCACATAGGTTGTCCCCAAAAACCGCAAGATCCGGTATTGGGCAATGCGAAGGGTTCCGACGACGATTCCCAATGCCAGCGCAATGATCCAGGCGGTCATGCCGATGACAATGGTCAACCCCAACCCCTTCAGCAGCCATATGCCGTAAGGATGGCGCCACAGCACACTCCAGTCGAATTCATAGGCAAGACCCATAGGCTTTACCCTGCAATAATTACTTGCTCAAAGAAGTGCCAAAATTAAAAGTGCCTAAAATGCCTAAAATAAGGATGATAATCATTATAAGAGATAGAATTCCAAAACTTTAGCTCACTTGACACTTTAGCTCACTTCAAACCGATTTGAACGGCCGAAGCTTTGGCACAAAGAAATTATAGCGTGTTCCTGTTTGGTTCGGGTTTATCCGGGAGGGGAATCGGAGTAATGGGTATTATAGTGTTTCCCATTACTCCAACATTCCACTTAAAACCCTATTTCTTCCACCAGCCGTCGGCCATGGGATAAACGATCATTTGGAGATAATCTTTGTATGCCGGTGACATCTTGATGGGAACCACACCATTGGGACCCATCCATTTTTCATAAATCTTGTAGAATTCACCCGTCTTGATAGCCCACAGAACCGTATTGTTCACGAAATCCCTGAAATCCGAATCATTCTCCCGCATGATGTAGGCATAGGGTTCGTAAGCAATGGCAAAATCGACGGTCATCCACTTGTCGGGGTTCTGATCCTTCATGCGGAGGCCTTCGAGAAGACTTCGATCCGTTGAATACGCATCGATCTTGCCGCTTTTGAGCGCCAGCATCCCCTGGGGATGGGTTTCGGTGATCACAATACCCGCGGGTTTGAATTCGCCGGCTTCGGCCAATTCTTCAACCGCCTTGAGGTTGGTGGTGGCCCGTGCAGCCCCTACCCGCTTACCGCTCAAATCCTTGAGGGTTTTGATGCCTGAATCCTTTGCCACCAGAAAGGTGGTTTCGGAGAAAAAGAAGATCAGGCTGAAGTCGGCCACTTCTTCACGTTTTTGCGTGTAGGTCGTTGAGCCCATCTCCACATCAACCGTCCCGTTGACCACCATGGGGATCCGGGTCTTGGGGGTGACGGTAAACGCCTCGATTTTAATCGTTTTGCCGAAGCGTTTGGATAGGTTGTCGGCCAGAAGATCCGCCATGTCCACCGAAAACCCCACATGTTTGCCAACCTTAGGATCGATGAAGGCAAAAGGAATGGAACCTTCCCTGAATCCCAGTTTTAATATTCCGGTCTTTTCAATTTTGTCCATGGTGGGACCGGCCAATACCGGCCCGGATAGGAATATGCTGCTCAAAAAAATGATGACAAAAATAGATACGAATCGTTTCATGATTTTCCTCCCTTGTGTCTAAGGTTTGTAGATGGTTTCCACCGCCGACCGGTTGAGGCAAAGCGCAATGCGTATGCCATGCGGCATGCGGGGAAGTTATGATATACACCATTTTATTGATGCCCTCAACGGTGAACTCGAGTGAACAGTTCCAGCTTGTCCTGTATGGTATTCAGTTTCCCGCCCGGGAATTGGAGAAAAGAGAAAGATCCGCCATTTCAGTGATATCTGTTTCATCTTAAGAATTTACATCAAAACAGTGGATATCTCAAGCGGTCAATGATTTCGTCGAATGCTGACAGATTGGATTGACAGGCAATTTGTTTTTTGCCATAGTCAAAATCCTATAAGGCAGGGTCTCACCCATATATCACTCAAGTATCATATAACCCTAAACAAAGGAGGAGGATTATGTCGCGAAAATGGCAAATCTTGGTTGGTGTTTTCTTGGCAATCACCCTGGTCTATGCACCCGTAACGTTTGCTGCCGGCAAAACAGCAGACTACAAGTTCAAGTGGCGGATGCCCCAGACCATGCCGGTTGGCGATGATCACGACCTGCGCGCCTTAGCCTTCGCAAAAGAGGTCAAGGAGAAAACCGACGGGAGAATCGATATCACGGTCTACTCCGGCGGGGTCCTCTGTGACTGGGTGGAATGCTATGAGAATGTCATGAGAGGGGACATCGAAATCGCCCTGTCATCTTTCCCGGACACTTTCGATCCGAGAATGGTCATCACCTACTACATGCCGTACCTGTTCACCTCCACGGAAGAGGCTAAAAAAGCATTCGCCACCGACGGCTGGTATTACAAAATGGTGGACAAGCTGTTGCTGCAAAACGGCATCAAGGGTCTGGCGCTCTGGCCCCAGGGTTGGGCGGGTATGACCGCGAGAGCGGAACCCGAGGGCTGGAGGGAAATGAAGCCCAACGGAATGAAGCTCCGGGTCATGCCGTTGAAGGCGTGTGAATTGACATGGCAACGGCTGGGCTACATCCCCGTCACGATTCCTTACAATGATGCGTTCAGTGCCATCTCAAGAGGGGTTGCCGACGGCCAAAGCGGCGGACCTCCGTACCAGGGGTATCAGTTCCGGGAAGTCCAGAAGGTCTGGCTCCAGTACAACGACTACCTGGAGCCGTGGTGGTTCTTCATCAACCTGGATTTGTGGAACAAATTGACCGAGAACGATCAAAAGGTTCTGATCGAGGCCGCTCAGAGGCAATGCCAGGGCCGCTGGGATGTCTTTCTCAAAGAGGCTGATGAATTCTCCAAAAAGATGGCCGATTTCGGTTTGAAAGTCATTCAGCCCACCGATGCGGTATTGAAAAGCTTTGCAGACGCTGTTCGGAAAGATGTGTGGCCCAAGCTGGAACCGTTGATGGGAAAAATCCTGGTGGATGAATGCAGAAAGAACGTGGGAATCCCGGTCAAATAGGATTCTACGGTAAATTCCGCAGCTTTTCTTCCCCCGAGGGGGCGACATCCATATGTCCCCTCGGGCACATCCATTCTAACTTCGGGTGATAAAATGAAGAATTTCTTTCTGTTTATCTGGAACGGTCTTGTCCATTTGCAAAGATGGTTTCTAATCATTGCAGGATGCATGATCACTGTTTTGGTCTTTACCCAAGTACTGCTCCGCTACGTATTCAAATCTCCCCTCTTCGGCATCGAGGAACTGATCGTTTTCATTGCCATGTGGCTTTATTTCATCGGGGCAGCGCTGGGAGCCCATGACCGGACGCATATCAAGGCGGATGTCATTCATGTCTGGGTCAAGTCGGCGCGGGGTATGGCCATCATTTACACCGTAAACAGTGCGGTTACCGTGACATTGTCGGCCATTATGGTCTCTTGGTGTTATGATTACTTTATTTTTGCACTCAGAAAGGGCGGTGAATCCCCGGCACTTCGCATTCCACTGATATTTCCGCAAAGCGGAGTATTCGTCGGAGCCATTCTGATGACGCTATATTTCGCCGTTGAGCTGGTTGACAACTTCCGTAATGCTGTCTCCAAGGAACCGACCATCGAGACTTATTCTTCATAGGAGCTGTGACTTATGGATATTATATTCAATCTGGTGCTTTTGATCGGACTGCTGGTTCTGGGTGTGCCTGTCCCCTTCTGCTTTATGGCAACCGTTCTTTCTACCTTCCTCATGGGGAACTACAGCACCATGTTCATCATCTCCACAGGATTCAAGCAGGTGAACTCCATGGCCGTCCTTGCGATTCTTTTTTTCATTCTCATGGGGGGCTTGATGGGTTCCGGAGGGATCGCCACCCGCCTGGTGGCCATCTCGGATTCGGTTCTGGGCAGGAAAAAACACGGCCTGGGAACGGTGACGATTATCAGCTGCGCCATTTTCGGCGCCATATCCGGAACCTGCAGTGCGGCGGTCGCCTCCATCGGCAGCATTATGATACCGCGCATGATCGAGCGGGGCTATCCGAGGGGCCAGGCCACTGCCCTGGTCGCCTGCCCTTCCGTTCTGGGGCAGCTCATCCCCCCCAGCGTTCCCATGGTGCTTTACGCCTGGGTCACCTGGTCGTCAGTCGGCGCCTGTTTTCTCTCCACGGTG
>Ga0180009_10007782_pt1 | contig 10844 bp, 2 predicted proteins | sample OS_PC_MetaG_FD_123537 | JGI IMG/M metagenome (GOLD analysis project Ga0180009, IMG submission 123537) | Groundwater microbial communities from the Aspo Hard Rock Laboratory (HRL) deep subsurface site, Sweden - OS_PC_MetaG | ecosystem: Environmental > Aquatic > Deep subsurface > Groundwater... | reverse complement strand
GTTCGCTCAAGGATGAGCCGGTGCGGTCCAACCGGAATCTGACAAGGGTCATCTCCCCGTTCATACGATACATGGAGGAGGACACCGACACGGAAGCCCGCGGCTGCTGCTCGGCTTACCGAAACGCATCCGTCGACAACTGGATGTACGGTGTGATGGCGGCGATCGAACCTGAATACTGGCATACGGAGCGAATTGCGCTGGTCGGCCGGGCTGGGGTCGGCGTCTATGGCTACAGCGTCGATGGGTCGTTCCGATCCTCCTCGCAAAGCCCTTTCAGGCCCGATCCGTTCGCGGCATCGGTTTCAGATGACGAGTCGGGGGTCGGTTTCCGTGGAAGTCTTGGCGCTGGATTGAAGTTCAAAATCTCAGATCGTGCGCTTCTTGAGACGTTCGCAGAAGCTGATTATTTCTCCGCCGTCGGCCGCGCCGCTTTTTCCAACGCCAGCCCCACGAACGGCGCACGTTCGGGCGTCGAGATCGACGACATGTGGGAGTTGCGGGCTGGTGCCCGGCTCACGATCGGGTTTGGCGGCGGCAACTGACGCCATTGCGAGGCCACCTTGACTTTGTGGGGAGATCGACACGGTTCGATCCCCCACAGGCGTTTGAATCTGGCGATCGACGGTTTCCGCAGCGGGTTGCCGCCGCAAATTCCCTCAATATCGCCGCAGCGAGTATCAGGGGGGCTGCGTACTCGCCAAGATTATCGAAGTAAGAAGATCCGCCAGCAAATGATTTGATCTCATCCATAAGGGTTTTTCGGGCCGAAAACCGCGCCAATCGGGCATATGATGACTGCGGATCAACGACTCTCAACTAACTGTTTTAGCACAAATTTCGTCATTGTCCGGCGCGTTGAAAGTGTTGTCATTTGGCTTCATAGCGGCAATATGTCTGTCGAAACGCGTTGTCTTGTTGACAGCTGGACAACTTCTGAACAACTTGTGGATAACGTCGGTTTACTGGACGTCATTGCAGGGTTTCGAGGCCATTCAGGACCGTTGCAATAGCAGCACCGACCGAAGTTGACGTGAGGCCAAGATTACTGGTCATCGGACAATATACCGCTGAGACCTGACGCCACTAGGGCCAGCGGAACCAAGATGCGGAATTGAGATTTGGGCTGAGGCTCAAGTCGTGAGTGCCACCTTTGCGGGGTGGGATAGCCGTGTTTTGGAGTGGTGCCACACACTCCGAAAAATAACCGGTAGTAGCCGACGCGTCCACGCGCTCGGGGGGACTGGTTAGATATGCGATCGGTCCGCGAGGATCGACGGGCCTTAAGGCGAATCCGCTTCGTGCGGGTGCGCCGGCCGACAGGGAGCTGTGCGCGGAAGCGATGTGGCATCGCAGAACGCGCACGAAAGGGAGGTACGAGCGCTGCCCCGCGGGCTCGTACCTTCCCCTTAATTGCCACGCCAGAGGGGGGAGGACTGACGGCCATCAGGGCCGACAGTAAATCCCGGACAACGATTTTTCAGTAGCCGGCTGAGCATCCGCTCTGCCGGACCGGGTGGGTTTTGCCCAGGGTCGTAGAGTTGGGTGAGTTGGTCATGCGTAGGGAACGGCGTCAGTCGGATTGCAGCATTCTTCGCACACGCGGAGAGGCGCTTCGGAACGGTCGAGCATATGGCTCGCTAATCGCGTGTTTGCTGCTTGCTTTTGCGATTCTCATTCCCACCCAGACTCTTGCTCAGGGTTGCACGGTCAATGGCAACAACATTTTCTGTGACTCTTGCGCCGCTGCCGCCAGCGCTCCCGTTGGTGATCGCCAAGTCAATTTGAGCGATAGCGTAAATGCCCAGGGCGGGACGAACGGCACGAACAACTCGTTCTGCCGGATCACCAGTCTCGCCGCAGGCGACGAATTGATCCTGACCGTCGAGGACAACGGTAGCCAGAACCTTGCCAGTTTTGATGCGGATTTTTCGCAGAATGGCGCCCAGCCAACGACTCTCGCGCCAGATACACCTGCGGGGGCTTTTGCTGGGATGATGGGAGTACTGACACGCACCGTTACTGTGCCGAATGGCAGCGTGACGCAATCGTTCAGCCATACGAGCGCACCGACCAATACCGCAGTCAACGTCAACATCGCCAACACTCAGCCGACGGGGGCCAATGCCTCGGTATCCGGAACGGTTACGTGTTCGTGCGCACCAGCTACCGGTTCGCTGAAGATCAACAAGGTCGCAGAAGGTGGCAACGACACGTTCCCGATCACGGCGACTCTTGGCCAGACCGTCCTTGATTACACAATCCCGACCGTTGGTGGAACAGGTTCGGAAACCAAGGTCGTACCGATTGGGACATATACCATTGATGAAACGCCCCCCATGGGTTGGGAACGCGTCAGCATCCAGTGCAACAATCAGACGACCGACCAAGCCGTTGTGACCAAGAATACGACGACTGAGTGCACGGTAACCAACCGCAAACTCGCACAGGTCACGATCAAGAAGCAGACCATCGGCGGCACGGGGAACTTCGAGTTCAACGGGACGGCCGGACCCACTGCGATCAACCAGTTCTTCCAGGACACGGCTGGCAACAATCCGAGCACGGGACAATTGCTCACCAACCTTGCGCCTGGCGATTACACGATTACCGAAACGCCGCCGACGGCCGGTTGGTCGCTCACCGGCTTCTCTTGCACGGGAACCGGCGTCAGCAACGACACCTCTAACGCGTTCGATGGCAACTTTACGCTAGCGGCAGGCGCAGAGGCAGAATGCACGTTCGTCAACACGCGCGCACTTGGCGACCTGAAGATCACAAAGGTAGCGAGCGGTGCCATCGCAACCGATCTGTTCGACTTCGAGATCCGTGATGACCAGAGCGCGCTGGTTGGAAACACCTTCCAGTTGACCGATCAGACCGTCGGCACCTCGATGGAAACGCGCACAGGTCTGCCAACGGGTATCTATACGGTGACCGAAACGAACCTGCCCGCAGGCTGGTCGCTCGATGCGATCAGCGCGTGCGGAACGCGCAACGGCAATAGCGTGGAAGTGGAAGTGCTCCCCAACCTGCAGGTGGAATGCATCTTCACCAACATCGAGGAGGCGGGGGCGATCGAGGTTACCAAAGTCACGGTCGGCGGCAACGACAACTTCGACTTTGAAGTCAGGGATGCCGGCAATGCCATCGTCGGCACTCCAACCGGCCTCGCCAACGGCGACAGCGATACGGTTACGCCGCTGGCGCCCGGTAACTACACGATTTCGGAAATCAACCTTCCGGCCGGTTGGGATCTCACTGGAGTCACCTGCGGCGGGCAGCCTGTTATGTTCGCGAATAACACGGTCGACGTTACGGTCACAAATGGCCAGACCACCGAGTGCACGTTCACCAATGAACTGAGGGAGTCGTCGCTGACCATCGTCAAGGACGTTCCCGGCGGCGACTCGACGAAGTTCGACTTCTCCAACACGGGTCCGCAGGGTCCTGCCAGCTTCAAGCTCGGCGGCGGTCAGAGCAGGGTCTTCACGACGGCCGGACAGTACGTCATCAGCGAAGCCCAGGCTGCCGGTTTCAAGCTGACCAACCTTGCCTGCACGGGTACCGGTGCCAACGGAGCTGGTGACTCGATCAACCTGCAGGGCGGATCGACGACGGTCAATCTCGATCCGGGCGACAACATCGTCTGCACGTTCCGCAACGTCCGCCAGACCGGCACGATCACGGTGCGCAAGGCGACGATCGGCGGCGACGGCGACTTCTCCTTCCAGGTGACGGGCCAGTCCGGCTTCAAACTGAGCAACGGCGAAAGCCGCAAGTTCACCGGCTTGACCATCGGCCAGTACACCGTTCGTGAAACCAATATTCCGGACGGCTGGGAATTGCAGAACGTGAGCTGCACCGGTGGCGGCAACAAGCAGGGCAACGGCATCACCGTCGACCTGTCGAACAACCAGGCGATCACCTGTACCTTCACGAACTTCAAGAAGCGTGACGACCGCATGCGTGAAGTCACCCGGCTGTTCATCCACCGCCGTGTCGACAACCTGCTGACGCACGGCCCGGACCGCGCGCGACTGCTGCGCAGGCTTCAACAGCAGGATCCGCCGGCATGCGGTCTGAAGGACTGCGGAAGCGAGCCGCCGCCGCCCTTGAAACTCGGCGCGGCCGAACCAGGCACGCTTGGCGGAACGAGCGGCGGTTTCGGTATCGGCTCCGGAGGCTCGCCACGGATCGGCGGCGTGGGAATTAGCGACGTACCGAATTACGGCAACCCCGCGTTCTCTTCGGAGCCGTTGAGCAGCAAGCCCTTCGACCAGCAGAACGCAAGCGGCTTTGCCGGGCTGGCAAACGAGCAAGACGATCAGCCTTGGGACCGCCGGGGTTCATCAACGAGCCCGCTGCTGGCCTCCATCATGGGACAGCTCCAGGGCGCCGCAAGCGGCGGCCAGAGCTTCAAGTTCGGCACCAGTCTGAGTGAACTGAGAGAATCGGCCAAGGCGGCTCAGCTCCAGGACGAGCAGAAGAAGCTGCAGGATGCCGGCCTCGATTATAATGGCCAGATGTATCAGATGCCGAAAAATGCACTGAACCAGCGGCTCGACGTCTGGGTCGAGGGCCAGTACAGCGGCTACAACGACTCGACCGGCGGCCTCGAGCGCGACGGCAACTTCAGGATCCTCTATGTCGGTGCAGACTATGCGATCGCACCGGGAATCCTGGTTGGCGCCCTCGTGCAGGTCGACGACACCCGCGAGGACATCGACGATCCGACGCTGCTTGGCGAAGTCGAAGGCACCGGCTGGATGGTGGGCCCATATATCGGCATCAAGCTGACCGACACCTTGTACTTCGACGCGCGCGCCGCCTGGGGTACGTCGGACAACGATATCTGGCTGCAGGACGCGGCGACAGGCTGGCGCAGCGGTTCGTTCGAAACCGATCGCTGGCTGGCGAACGCGAACCTGACCGGCAACTACCAGTTCGGCAACTGGCGGCTGTCACCCCAGGTCGGCGTGGCATACGGCAGTGAGTCCTACGACACCTACTTCAACAGCCTCGGCCAGGCCGTCGACGGCGGCGAAGCAAGGATCGGTCGCCTGACCGGCGGCGCGGAAGTCGGCTACCAGTTCCGCAACTCCGACGGGTCCACACTCGAGCCGCACATCGGCATCAAGGGGATCTGGAACTTCCAGACCGACGAACTCGTCGTCAACGGGGTGGTCGTCGACACCGACGAGAGCCGCGCGCAGGTTGAAGGCGGCGTGCTGTACCGCACGCCGAGCGGATTGGCGGTGCGAGGTGCGCTCGCCTACGACGGCATCGGTGGAGACGATTTCGAATCCTACACCGGCCAGTTGTGGGTCAACATTCCCCTAAACTAGGGGACGCCAGGGCAGAGCCACACCTTCCCCGCAGGAAATGGTGGCTCTGTCCGGCAGCTTTCCGGGAAGGCTGGGACGAGGGGCAGGAGACGAACGCGTACGCGATCAGAAGAGCAGGCATGTCATGCGTAGACCTGCTCGAAGAGGGGGGAGAGGGCTGACCCAGGGTCGGCCCTTTTCTTTTCGACGTTCCGGTTTGCAGCCTGACCGCATTCGCGAGCAGCAAATCACCCAGTCCGAACGATCTGCGGATGCGGCAGGGGCGTCGGGCTACCCAAAATTTTCGGGACCGCAGGCGTTCAGCGTGCGGTCCCGAAGTTGGTGTTCGCGTCGCCCTACATTAGAGGCGGTCCTGGAACCGCTTCGGCTCCAGGAGTGCGGCGCGCGTATTAGACAACGGCTCCGATGATGTCCGCTGCGGAGACACCTACTGTGTCGGCGAGCACAATCTCAATGTCGGCCATTGTGTCACCGGTTGCCTCGACGCGAACGACCGTATCACTGCCCACCTGTTCCCAGGTGATGGAGTTCATCGTGATACTCGTCGTTTCGCCCTGGAACGCGAAGCTGCCTCCGGCCAATCCGCTGAAGTCGAGCTTGTCGGTTCCCGCCATGAACCCGTTGATGATGTCGGGCGTCCCGGCCGGGCTGTCGGCAATCGCATCGAACACGAAGGTCTGCATTCCGTCGGCCCCGTTCAGCGATTCATCTGCGCTGCTCGCTTCAAGGATCGAACTTCCTTCGATGGTGACGGTCAGGGTTTCGGCGGCGGTCTTGTCGCCATCGTCGTCCTCAAGCGCGACATCGAAACTCAGGCTGGCGTCGAGGTTGCCAGAGGTTGTCGTGATGAAGCCAACATTTGTTACCTTGATCACCTCGTTGCCATTTTGGGTTTCAAACGCGACGAGATTGGTTGTGTCCGAGCCACCCATATCCCCTGTCGTGCCAATGAGGTCGATGGCCTGGCCGGTGACATCTTCCGCTGAAGTCAGGATCTGCATCCCGCATATCTGGAAGCTTTCACCCGCGCCGTTGTAGTCGTTGCTCTCGATGGTGATGCGGCCTGCGACGACGTCCTCGGACCCAACGTTCAGCGCCCTCGTCGTCTCGGTTATTCCGTCGAACAGTTTCAGGATAACCAGGATGTCGTCGGTCGCATCAAATTGCAGTACGTCGATGAACACGCTGTCAGTGTAGACGCGGGCGGGATCGCTCATGCCCGGTTCTTCAGGATTGTCGACGAAGAAATCAAGGTTCAATACCTCGCCGTTCTGAAGGGTGTCGCCTGCTACGCCTAACGTGTCGTTGCTGGCCTGGATGTACGTCTGGGCGCCGACGAAGGTAGCGCCATTGACGTATGTCATGGCATTTGCGTCACCGACGGTCGTCAGGTCGGGGCCGGGGTTATTGCCCTCAGCGGCACTGAGGCGCACGAAGAAGTCCGTTTCCAGCTCCAATACGACGTAGGGCGGCTGGTTGCTGGTGGTCGTGCCATTGTCATCGTACTTGAAGAAGCCGGATGAGTCCGATGTCTGGACCACCGAGAAGCCTTCAAGCTGGGCGTCCAGCTTGACCGTATAGGTGCCCGCCGTCTTGTCGAAGACCAGCGTACCGGTCGCCGTTGTGGTGTCGGTCGGATCAGTTGGGTCCGGGGCATAGTCGAAGGTGATATCGAACGTGGCCGTTGTCGGCGTCTCCGTGTCGAGCACGATCGACTGGTTGGAGATTGCCGTCGTTCCCACGGTTCCTGTGAAGTTCGTGATCGGACAGAACACCTCATCGGCATAGTCCGCACCGATCATGAATTCAAACACGCCCATGCCCATCGGCATCATGCCGGTGTTGGTCATGACGATATTGGTAGTGTTCTTGATTTCGCCTACGTCATCGACAACTTCGGTTGAGACGTTGCCGGTTGCTTCGTCGCCATCGGTATCCGTGGCCGTGACTGCAATACCGCTGATCGTAAGCGAAGCTTGACCGTTGCCATCAACGTGCAGGAGATTGTCGAGTAACGTTGCCTTCACGCCTACGGTTGTCATGCCGCAAGCTGCTGCGGTCAATGTGCCGGTCAGTTCCAGTTTTATGACGTCGATACCATCGACGGTTCCAATCAGCACGTCGCCGGCCATGTTCGGCGTCCAGGTAATGGCCGTGCCATTGTAGCCTGTCAGCATTATGCCGCTGGTGTCACCGAATGCGATTGTGATGTCGTCGGTGCCGGCAGTGAATGTCAGGGAGCCGGTTGCATCCATGACGTCGACGCCATCGTTGTCGGTACCGGGATGATCCGCGGTTGGCGATTGCAGGCCGTCCTCATCTACCACCATCAGGCCGTCATTGACCTGTACCGTCGGGCCCTCGCCGTCCTCCACCGTGATCGTCAAGGTGGCGGTTGCCTGATCGCCGTCGGCGTCTTCGATCGTATACGTGAAGACATCCTCGACACCCATCGGGTTGTCGATGTTCTTGTCCGGCGTGTACATGTAGCTGCCGTCAAACATCAGCATCAGCTCACCGTAGGCGCCCTGCACCGTGAAACCTGCCGGGACGCTCACGCTCGTCGGATTCATCGACGAGTCGCTGAGCACAGCCACGACACCGCCGCCCGCCGCCGGGCCATCTGCGCCGAAAGTGTCGCTGGTGATGCCGTCGGTCAGGACGTTGCCGCTGATCTTGCCGTCGTCCATCGCGCAGCTCTCGGTGGCCGTCGCTGTCCCATCGACGGCCAGCGGTACGTCGTCGTCGAAGGTCGCTGTGAGCGTGCCGGTGGCCTCGCTGCCGTCGCTATCCTTCACGACGTAAGGGATATCGAGACTCGCGTCGTTCTCGTCGTTGGCCATGTCGTCGATGTGCAGCACGTTGTCGAGAAGGGTCAGCGTGAAGGCGCCGGTGAGGGCGTCGGTGATCGCGACGGTGAACAGTTCGCCGCGCGGGCCCGTGGCCGTCAGCAGCAGGCCGCCCATCGAGACGGTATACGTCACGGTCTCCTGGCCGAGCATCGCCGTGGTGCCGTCTAGCGTCTGCGAGAAGCAGAAGCCGCCGGCGCCGTCCTTGCCGAAGCTGCCGTCGAGCACGCCCTGGAAGATGGTTTCGTCCATCGTCTCGAGGTCGCCGGCGTTGGCGTCGAGGTCGGTGGCGGCATCCGACATGGCGTTGCCGCCCATCAGGCCGTCGTCGTCAACAGCTGCAACCGCCTTGCCTGCCGTCGGCATGTTCTTGTCGCCCGAGAACGTGAACTTCAACGTCGCCGTCGACTGGTCGCCGTCGGAGTCCTGGAGCGTGTAAGTGAACGTGTCCATCGAACCGTGGGGGACGGAATCATTGGAGGTGTAGGTATATTTGCCATCCGATTCGATGGTGAGCTTGCCGTAAAGGCCGGCAAACTCCTGGCCGATCGTACCGCCGGAAACCGCGACGACGGTTGCAGGCGTATCCTGGCCGATCGTGTCGTTGAGGGTCACATCTCCCATCAGAACGTGACCACACTCCATGACGTCGTCGACGTAGTCGTTCTTCGCATAGATCCCATCGTCTTCGAACTTGACGATGCCGTTGAGGGCGACAACGACCATGTCCATGTCGCCGTCGCCGTCAGTTACGCTAAGCTGGACATCGATCAGATCGTCGGCGAGGACGGCCGGTGACATCGCCTCGTCATGGTCCGTCGGGTCGTCGTGGTAGACGGCGCGCGACTGGGTCAGCGTCATCTTGCCGTCGGTGGTGATGGTCAGCGTGAACGACACCGGGCCCATGGCGCCGCCGACGCGGCCCTCGATCGTCTGGCTGTCGACGGTGAATAGGAAGATGTCCTGCATCATCTCGTGGTCGTCGAGGCCGCTGTCGACACCCTCGCCGCCGCTCAGGACGAATTCGAATGCACGCGCGCCCATGGCGGCTTCGCCGTCGGCACCGAACATGGGGAATTCGTTGAAGGCCTGGTTGGCGGTCAGCATCGACATGCCGAGATCGCCGCCGAGGACGTCGGTTTCGTTCATGTCGGCTGCAACGCCGTCGGTTTCGTCGACGAGCAGCATGGCGCCGGTGAGGGTCAGTTTGGCGACCGGCAGGTCGTCCTTGATCTCGAAGTCGAGCGCGTCGGTGGCGTGGCTGCCGTCCTGGTCCTCAAGTTCGATGACAACGCTGTCTACGACGCTGTCGGGCCCCTTGACTGTGTGGTCGAGCGTGTTGCTGGTGAGGGTGTACTTGTAGTCGATCTGATAGGAGTCAAAGGCGGTCTGGGTGATGCCGGTGATGATCAGTTCGCCGTACTGCGTCATGATAGGCGTGCCGATTACGCCGGCCACGACGCCGTTCGCGTCGATGACGGTGACGCCGCCGATCTTGAGGAACTTGAAGCCGTCGCGGGCGCAGACGTCGAATGAGCCGGTCACCATCGGCAACATCGGCACTTCGGATTCGTAATCCTGGCCCATCATGTTCGAACCGCCCGGAAGATCAGCTTCGAACAGGCAGTGCTCGGCGCCTTCGAGATTGAGCCCCTTGATGAGGACTTCATCATCCATGCCGAAGATGGTGATCTTCAGCAGAGAATTCTTTTTCAGATAGCCGTTGGTGACCTTGTAACGGAATACTTCGCGCAGCGTTTCGCCATCGCTCAGGCCCTGCACCTTCTGCCAAGCGGCCGGGTCCTGGAATTCCTTGAAAAGCGTGTACTTGTAGGTACCGTCCTTGCGGAGGATCAAGGTGCCGTAGTCGCCTTCGAACTTGCCGGGCTTATCAACCTTGAGCCTGACGCCCTTGTCTGCCTGGTCTGCGAATTTGCCGAATGGCGCACCGTTGTGGGCAACCGTCTTGAAGACGTTGCCGGTCGCCATCTCCGGGCCATCCTCCTTGACCCAGTTCGAATCCATCTTGGTGAAAATTTTCTTGAAATTTGGATTGCGCTCGCACAGCTCTTGAAACGTCAGTCTACGCACCATGTCACATCACCTATGCGCGGAGGACAAAAGCAAATAACTGGAGAGGGGTTCGCAGGGCTCTTGGTTTTGTGCTGAGAGAAAACGTTCTAAAGAGCCGAGTTGCGAAGCCGATCGAATTCCGCGCTTTAAAACAGGGCTATCATTTATATTTTCTTAGGAGTTGGGTAACTGATTGTTTAGATTAATAGCAGTCGAGCATTGACCCCGAAGCGCTCAATATTGCCGGTGGGGCAGTGACGCAGGGTTTCGATGCGCTGCCGGATGGTCGCGAACGGGGAGTTTTGAATTTCCGTTGGAGAATAGGCGCGGCGCGAAGCAACGCGCATTCATCCTCCACAGGGGCAGGCGGAAGAACGCTAAAGTTTGCCAGTCGCGGCTGTTTTTGATTGCCTTGTTGGCTGGTGGGATACAGGATTAAATCGCCATTACAACCAATGCGGACCGGCAGCATTGTCGGGACTATTGTTTCAAGTCCGGCAGTCGGCGGGGCGATTAATTCGACGAGGTCTCAGGCTTGTGCGGCGGCCGGACAATCGGAGGCGATTTCAGTTTC
>Ga0180009_10007781_pt1 | contig 10844 bp, 8 predicted proteins | sample OS_PC_MetaG_FD_123537 | JGI IMG/M metagenome (GOLD analysis project Ga0180009, IMG submission 123537) | Groundwater microbial communities from the Aspo Hard Rock Laboratory (HRL) deep subsurface site, Sweden - OS_PC_MetaG | ecosystem: Environmental > Aquatic > Deep subsurface > Groundwater... | reverse complement strand
CAACCACCTCCTTCGATGGCACCTTGCGGTCGGTTCCGCCTCCGAGCGGCGCAACCCGCACCTCACCGCCACGCCCCACCGCAACCAGACCATAGCGTGCAGAGAGCGCGAAGTTCGGGTGAACCTCGTAGTCGGGAGCCATCAGGACACGTGCCAAACGCTTGCCCGTGTCGAGCTGAATGGCCTGCAATTCCCACTCGAATCCCAGGTCGTTCTTCGCCTGGGGCCGAACCCCGCGCAAGGCCAACACCGCGCCCCACTTCGGCAGCAGGAACAGGTCGCCCGCGTCCTGTTGCGTGCGTGTCCACACCTGTCGCTGTCCAGGTGGCATATCGAGACGGAAAACGGCCAGCGGTGCTGACTCCTCATCGATACGGGTACGCACCAGGACGTAGGAACCTGCGACCGAAAGGCTTATCTCACCCTCGCCGGCAATCGGCCACGAGAAGGCGTCTTGTGGGTCAGCGAGCTCGAGGAACTGCAGCGCCTTGTCGTTGCCCACCCAAATCAACCACGAACCAACGACGTCGACCGCCGAAAGACACGTGCTGATGGGCACCTGGGCCTGCACGCCCGCGCTCGTCCACAGCTCGACATCGGAGTCACTTCGACGCACGAGCCATGCGTTCGATCCAAGGACTTCCAGGTCTTCGACGACGCCTTCGAACAGCGGTGAGGCATCCTCACCCCGTTTCAGGTGCCAGAGGTACCGTCCGGTCCCGGATAGGCGCCAGATGTCATGCGTGAGCTCCCCAGCGAACGCCGTTCGGAGGCCGCGACGGCAAGTGTGTCGGCTCCTCACCCAGCCGCGGCTCACTGGCGATAGCGTCGTCGGTTGCGGGGCCACGTGGGTCTCCCGGCGGTAGGCCAGGTAGGCGCGATCCCACGCCGCGCTTGCTGCCTCGGTTCGTCCGCCGGCGCTCGCCGCACGCGCTTCGTTCACATAGTCGTCTCCGCTCTTGGGTGCGTAGAGTGCAGTTCGGAGCGACGCGAGCACCTGCGCGAGCGCCTTGGCCTGTTCGGCCTCCAACCCCTGCGGTTCCTCGGCGCAGCGAGCCGCCGCCCGATTGGCCAACGCCGCTGCTTCCAACAGCCGACCCTCGTTCAGCGACTTTCGGAGCAACCTGGTCGTCTCGGCCTGGGTCGCGGTTATCGGCGCGCCCACGGACAGCTCGTCGAGCGCTACCTGTTCCCACGCAGGACAGGCCGCCGTTGTGTTCGTGGCCGCGTGTGGTACCGCCGCGGGCGCGGCCGCAATCCCCCCACACCCCGCCCACCCCAACATCATGGCCAATTGCCAGGTTACGGCTTGCCAGCAGGGTTTCCTGGGTGTCTCGTGATGCGTCACCCGTTTGTGCGTGCCACACCCCTCGCCGGGGTCAAAGCGAAACGTTTGACCGGGCTCTCGGTGCTTGGCCGTGGGAGCCTGACAATCGTGCGATGGGACGACGAGGCTACGCCGGGGAACCATCCTCCCCAAGGGGTCAGGGCAGCAGAAAGCGAGTGGAAGAACGTCCCTGTGGACATTGCCTGGTCGAGCACGCCATGCGAGCTCGCCGTGGTCGCCTCCAGCGGATGGACCATCGAACAGGCCTACCACCGATGCGTCGAGCGCTTCCGCGAGCTGCGCCGGTGGTGGGACGTCGATCCATCGCGGGTGCGGCGGGAGGAAAGGGACATGCGCGACCGAGACATGGCCGAGAGTCTGGCCTTCATCTCGAAGGGACAACGGCGCCCGCGGCCGGAATGAATGCCGATTCTCGCGCGAGGAGACGTACAGCCTCATAAAACCTCCACGAAGTCGACTTGACCGGAGAGGCCAGCTTGGGAGGTCCCGGGCGCCCTGGTGTCTCCGGGGCGCGACAACCGTGCCCCAACGGCACGCTCGTGGTCTGCAGCCCACGCACGAATGACTCCTACCGCAAGATTTCCCCAACCCACGCCGCCTGCGACGCTGGCACGGCCTTTGCGAACGTGTGTGACGACCACGACTTTCACATGCTGAAAGAAAGAAGGCCTGCCTTGAAACGACAAAGCTTTTTGGAGTTCGACAACCTAGCGGTGGACTTGTTCTTCTGCTCCGAGGTCCTGAAGCTGTCCTCCCTGCACTATGGCCTTTGGGCAGATCCGGGCGCAGAACCGCTGACCTTGGACAACCTGCGGGCAGCTCAGGACCGGTACACGGAGGCTCTCTACCAGCTCATTCCTGAAGGCACCCAGAACGTTCTCGACGTGGGATGCGGCTTGGGAGACATGGCGCGGGGTCTTTCGTCGCGAGGACATTCCGTGACGGCCATCTCGCCGGACAAAAACCACGGTCGCTACCTGCACCGGTTCGCCTCCAATGTCCGATTCGTGCAGGCCCGCTATCAAACGTTCGAGTCCACGGAAAAGTACGACTTGGTTTTGATGAGTGAGTCGCAGAACTACTTCCAGCCCGATATCTGTTTCGAACAGACCAGGCGTCACCTGAATGCCGAAGGGCACTTGCTGGTGTCGGGCATGTTCCGCAAGGAAAACACCACTCCATTCCCCGACTTCGTGAACGTGGAAGATGACTTCATCTCCCATGGCACGCGGGCCGGCTTCGAGCTCCTCGAAAACCGCGACATCACCCAACGGGTGCTCCCCACACTGAAGCTCGTACACGGCGCGATCAACACCTATGTCGATCCGTCCCTGGAGCTGTTGCAACGTTTCATGCTCACCTCCGCACCGGTCAAGATGAGAGCCATTGCCTGGCTCTTCAAGAGGCAGCTCGCGGAGTTGAAGGGCATTCATCAATACCTGCTCGCAAAAACCGATCCCAACGTATTCGAGGAGAATGCGAGTTATCGGATTCTGCTTTTCCGCAGGGCCGCCCTGCGCGCGGCAGCGTGATGGACAACCGTCACGCCCCCGCTCCGCTCGTTCGCCTGGCTGCGCTTCAGAGCCGCTACCCGTGGCACTTCCTCGCCCTCGGTCTCCTGACCCTCCTCCCAGCTCTCTGGGGAATCTTCGGGGATGGCGGCCTCGGGTTCAGGCCCTCGTTCACCGAGCTTCTGCCGGACAACAAGGCAAGCGTCATCGAGATGCGGCGCGTTTCAGAGCGCCTGCCCGGAGCCGCTACGCTGACCATCGTTGCCGAAATCGACGACGGCAACAACCGCGCTAAGCTCGAGCAGTTCGTCGAAGAGCTCGTCCCCAAGCTCCAATCCCTCGGCCCAGAAAAGGTAGGCGCCGTCGACTACGGGGTGAGAGACACCCGCGCGTTCTTCGAGGAGAACAAGTTGCTCTTCGCCAGCCTCGAGGATCTGAAGAAGGTCCACGACCAGGTACTCGAACGCTACGACTACGAAGTGGCCGCGGCCACTGGCAACCTGCTGGATGAAGAGGAACCGCCAGCCATCGATCCCGACGCCCTCGAGGGACAACTCCGGGGAGACGAGAAACAACCTCTTCAGAGGTACCCCAATGGGTACTACATGAACGCCGAAGGCACGCTCATCGCCGTGCTCGTCCGCACGCCGGTGACTGGAAAGGCCAACAAGGCCGCGCTCTGCAGGGAAGTCCAGGACATCGTCGCCTCTGTCCAGCCCGCATCGTTCGACGAAACCATGCGGGTGGGATACACCGGCAACGTCATCACAGGAGAAGAGGAGTACGACGCGATCGTCTCGGACCTCATGCACGTCGGCGGCTGGGGCCTGCTGGGCGTCTTGCTTGCCGTGCTGCTGTTCTTCTTGCGAATCCGCACGGTTCTGGCCCTGGGCGCGACCATCGTCGTCTCCCTGCTGTGGACCTTCGGCTTGACGAGACTGACCATCGGATACCTCAACAGCTCCACGGGCTTTCTGGTCAGCATCATTGCAGGCAACGGCATCAACTACGGCATCATGTACATGGCGCGCTACATCGAGGCACGCCGCGATGAGGCGATGGGTGTGGCCGCATCGATACAGCTAGCTCATCGCGACTCCTGGTTGCCGACCCTCGCCGGCTCCGCGACCGCGATGCTGGCCTATGGGTCTCTCTTGCTCACCGACTTTCGAGGTTTCAAGCACTTCGGCGTCATCAGTGCCTATGGAATGATGCTGTGCTGGATTGCCACCTACACGCTGCTTCCCGCCATCCTCGTCGCCAGCGAGCGCATCCGGCCCTCGTTCCCCTCCGAGCCCACCCGGACATCAGCCCGCATCAGCTATGGACTTGCGTTCGCCTGGCTCGCGCGCCTGACCCCACGCACCATCGTGATCGCCGGCGTCCTGGCCGGGGTCGCCGTGTCCTATGCCTCCGTACGCTATCTCAGTGACGATCCGATGGAATACGACATGAAGAACGTGCGCAACGAGCGAACGGACCGCTCCTCCGCGGCTGTTCTCAACTCCAGAGTCGATGCGGTCGTGGGTCGGTTGGGGCAAGACGGAATGGCGATCATGACCGACCGGCTCGATCAGGTTCCGATGCTCGAGGCCGAGCTGAACGAGCGCTGGGCGGCGGCGCCCGACGGGGAGAAGCCATTCGACAAGGTCGTGACGATCTTCTCCCTGTTACCCACCCAACAAGAGGCCAAGATCCCGCTGATCAACGAAATGCGCGATCGCGTGGAGCGTGCTCGAGCACGCGGCTTTCTCGACCAGCAACAGTCGGAAAAGACGCTGGCGCTTCTGCCTGCGGACGACCTCTCGCCGCTCACCATCGCCGCCCTTCCGGAACAGGTTGCGCGACCGTTCACCGAGCGAGACGGCACGCGAGGACGAATCGTGTACATCGTTCCGACCACGGGTTTTAGCGTTTGGGATGCCCACTACCTGATGCGGTGGGCGGATAGCTATCGACGCACCGAGTTGCCGACGGGGGAGGTCATCCAGGGCTCGGGCTCAGCGGTCATTTACGCGGACATGATCGAGACCATCGCCGAGGACACACCGAAGGCCATCGCGTTCTCCGCGCTGGGGTCGATCCTGGTCATTCTGGTCGCATTTCGCTTCAATCGGCGAGCGCTGGGGGTATTCATCCCCTGGTTGCTGGGCATCGGGGGGTTGTTTGCGTACCTCTACTTCTCGGAAACCAAGCTCAACTTCCTGAACTTCGTGGCCATTCCCATCACGATCGGGATCGGTGCCGAGTACGCTCACAACATGATGCAGCGCTATCGGCGCGAGGGGATGGAAAACATCTACCGGGTGACCGTGGAAACCGGCGGCGCCGTGACTCTGTGCTCGCTCACCACCACCATCGGCTACCTCGCGTTGACCCTATCCATCAATCAGGGCATCAAGAGCTTCGGCACCTCCGCTGCCATCGGGGAGATCGCGTGTGTGTTGGCTGCGGTCCTCGTGCTTCCGGCCGGGCTGTTCTGGCTGGCAAGGTGCCGAAACGAAATCCCGCACAATCGCATCCAATCTCCGGGTAGCCCCAAGGCTCACATGCTTCGACAGCGTGATGCCTAACCCACCACCGGCGTTGCTCAGTGAGCGAGCACCTCGCACACCACGACAGTGAGGATGAACGAAATGGCAAGGCACACGCCAAGAATCACTTTCTGATAGCGACGCCGTCCGGACGACAGGGCTCGTGCGTCTGCGATATGCCAAACGCCCATCGATACGAGGGAGGGAATCAGCAGCACCAGCTTGGGGTATAACCCCCGCGACCAGTTGATGTCGTTCACAGTGAAGAGAAAGCACATCAGCGCGCCCAGGATGAACGCGACACCGACCAGGCGAATATGCTTGGGTCGGATGTCTCTCGTGTCGAGGTTCGAAGCGCGGGCGACGCTCCGGGCGATGGTGAAGTCACGTTCGTCGTTCATGTCGTCTCAGCGATTCCTTGATACCGTCAGTAACAACATAGCCCCTTGGCGGACAGTCTCAATTGAGACGATCTTCAGATTCCACACGAGGACTTGGTGCCTACGGCGCCCGGGCCGCGCCGCGTAGCGACGCGCTACCAATGCGCGCCACTCCTCTAGGTCGCGGTGGTCTGGGTATCGCGCACGAGCGCCGTGGTGGGGGCTACAACGTCGCAAGCTCAATGTGCGGAATGCGGTCTTCCAGTCGCGCCGCGCGGGCAGCACCGTCGGGCCAGTACACCACATAGAGAATTGCCCGGTAGTCGATGTGCCGGAATGCCTTGCGCACCGGACCAACCATCGGATTCGCATCCATCAACCCGAGCGAAAGATAGGCAAGCTTGCGGCCGGCCGCGGCGTGCAGGGCATGACGAACGAGCGCCACCAGCACCGAGCCGTCGTCGTCGTCCACCGCAACATGCGAAAGATGCGCGTGGGGGATGGCTTGTCCCACGGCGGGCAGGCGGGGGATGGCCGCGACGTGGGAAGCGACGTTGACGAGGGGGCGGGCCCAGCGCAAGGCCTTCCCATAACCCCGTATCACGCTCTGTTTGAAAGCCTGCTGATCCCACATGGCCACGCATCCGATGACCTTGCCCCGACGCATCGCAACCAGGAAGTCCCCCGGGGACAACCCGCGGCAGCGATCGGGATCGGCGAGCATCTCGGCGGTCCAGTGCGGTGCAAACTGGTATCGCTGGTAGTTGCGCTGCAGGCACGCGGCGATGTCCGGGAGCATGTCGGCGCGGGCTCGGCGAATCTCCGGACCGAACGGCAACCGCGAGCGGAGAGAGCGACGGCGCGGCACCAGCGCGAAGGAGTGAAGCTCGCCCTTGGGCCGATAGCACGGTTTGGTGGGACGATCCTTCTCGAGAATGCGCCGCGCGAGCTTGTTGTCCGCGATGATCGACGTGACGTACGCGTCGAGCGGATCGCTCTCGTGAAGCTCGCGCACCTTGGCCCATCCGCCCGCCAACACCGAACGGCCACGGTGGGCCGGATCGATCCGTACCTGGCTCAGGTATCCGAGACGGGACACCGCTCCGTCGAGGTAGGCATCGCGCACCGACCGGCTCGCCACGCCGACGACCCGCCCCTGGGTCGGCTCGCAGGCGACCAGGGTCTGGTGGACGTCCCCCTCGATCTTGGCGCCCAGCAGAAAGCTCGGTTCGCGTTCGAAGGTCAGCGAAATCATGCCCGGCATCGGGTTTTCGCGCAGCAAGCGCCGCACGTCGGCGTCGTGCTCTTCGGTGGCGAGCTCGAACTTCATGGAAGGCCTTCCGGAAGCTGGGGTCGAACGCAATGTGGATAGACCGCCTCCGAGCGCGCGGCAAGCTGCCACGCTCCACCCAGATTCGGAGGCACGAAAGGTGCTGGCGGAGCAAGGGGGGCCGCAGGACTCGCGAGCGTTCGCCGTAGTGCTTGAAACGCGGCCAACTCCAGCCAGCTTCCGGGCTACCCCGAGACGCGGTAGCTCACTCGCTTGTAGCCCTCGTAGGCCAGACGGACAGCCACGGCGAGGGCGCTCACGATCAGGACCATCAGCTCGTAGCCGGCGATGGTGAGACCGAAGCTGGCGATCCCGGCGAAGGCCGCGAGCTGGAGAGCGAGGACCCTCGGGGACGTGATGGACACGCTACGCCCGCACTTCGTGCAGCGATACATCAAGTTGCCGCGACCGACGAGACCCTCGAACCCTGGCCTACCGGTGTCGTGCGCGAGCATGGTCGGCTCCCCGCAGGTGGGACAGACGCGGTAGCCGCGCTGGAGCACGAGATCCTTGTCGAAGCAGCGCACCAGCCCGCGCGCTGAGCACTTCCGGCACAAGAGCCGGCCTTCCTCGTCAAAGGCGAGGTCCTCACGAGGCATCCGATCCCCGCATTGAACGCATCGAGGCGTATCGTCTTCCCGGTATTCAGCCACGTCGCACCGCCCTTCGAAGCGTCAAGGTCGCGCCGTCGACCAATACCGTTGAGATGAGACCATCGCCACGTTTTGGTCGAACGAGGCTCGATCGCGCGTGGCCTCGTCCATGGCCGCGAGCACGCCCTGCCGGAACACGGGATCGGTGTCGAAGCGCTCCTTGAATCGCGCGTCGCTCTTCAGCGTCTTGTCGAGCATCGGACGACCGGTGATGTTTCCCGCGTAGGCGTCCATCCGCCCCATGTTGAAGTCCCGAACCACCACGTCGCGCAGCTCCACGGCGTCCGGGTCGCCCCGGTCCGCACGGGACGCGATGTCCGTCGCCGTCTTGAATGCCGGGTGCTGGAATCCTGTCGCGCCGGCGACCGCGGCACGGTGGGCGAGATAACCCTCGGGCAGCGCCTTGGAGTCCGTCTGGGCCACGATCATCAAGATGGCGACATCACGGCTCTGTGCGGCATACGCTTCGTTGAGCTCCTTGCCCTCTTCCCTCGATACGTTGATGATTTCGTTGAGCAACAAGGTGCCTTTTACGGCGGAGATGGCAATCGCCACATACGGGATGGCCTTTCCTGCCTTGATCGCCGCTGCGTTACCCGAGCGCTCGGCTGCGTGCTCGATGCCGTGGGCGCCGCCATCGATCAGGGCCTCCTTCGCTACCTCTTTCATCACGAGCTTGCCGCGCCTCAACGCGCCCGCCGTCGCTGTTTGGCCGCGCTTCACTTCGTCAGGGGACGGCTCGGGCTTGTGGCAAACGCTCCGGTTTCTCGTATTGCATATTGCAGGGGTGGTCATGGTTCGTTCCTCCTGCCGCTCTCTTCGGCCACAGGAGGAAGTGGTTGCGTAAAATCGACATCGTGGGCACGAATCGGGCTTTGTCGAACCCACCGTGGCGCGGAAGCCGACCGCCAATGGGTTGCGTCATCCGCACTCGCCGACGGGGATCCCCGCAATGGAGGTTCGGTCGATGCAAACCTGGTTCGGGGAGGCACAGTTCGCGGAGCCGTTGGGATCGCAGAGCTCGACACACCCGTTGGCCGCGTAGTCACATTGGAAGCCAGGCGCGCACGTGCCGAAGCTGCTGCAGGCCTCCCCGGCCGTACCCGTTCCGGCTAGGCATCCTTTTTCGGTCCAGGACATGGATTGCCTGCTCAAACCACGGAGCGACCCCGCGGAGGGCCAATGACGGGCAGACACGGTGATTGTCGTTGGTCGATCCGGCACCCGTTGGAGCCCATTATCGGTATTGGGTGAAGACACCATTCCGAGGATGATCGCGAAGAGCAAGATGGCGCGCAGATTCGCGACGTGAGGGCGGCGCATTCTCCCTTGAGCGCGTGGCTCTGCTCCAGATACGATGCAGCTCGGAGTGCAATTCGCATGAGCTACTGGCGGTCTTGGGTTGCCGGTGTGTGGGTCTGCGCAATCCTCGCAGTCTCGCTGTCGACTGGCCCGGCATGGGCGCAGGCAGACGCGGGAGGATGCGATGAAGACGGGCAGAAGGGAGTGGTCGTCCCGTGCGCCGGCATCGAGTTCTGTACCTGCGCTGACAAGTGCACGACGGCTTCGGACTGCGCATCCGAGTGCTGCAGCTCGAACGTATGCGTACCCAAGTGTGTCTGCGAGGGCGCGGGCGTTGCCGAACCGTGCGACGTCGGAGACTGGCCTCCCAACGCGCGGGAGAGCGAGAGCGGAGGGTGCGCCGTAGATCGCCTGAGTCCGGCCACGGCTCCCGCGGGGAGCTGGGCTTCCGTCGGCATCGTCGTGGGGTTGTTCGCTTGGAGTCGCCGCAGGCGAGCCAAGAAAGAAGGACGAAGTGCGCGCTCGTGACCTGTCCGTGCTGTGCGCTGTGTTTCCTTTGACCGTGGCTGTTGTGGGCTTCGCAGCAGATCCACCGAAGGAGGTCCCTGCGAGCGGGTCGGCGAGCGCGCCCGTGGACTCGGCTCGTCCTGCGCGTCGCGGGCGCCGTGACGCTTCGGCCCAGAGAGCAGAAAAGGAAGCTCTCGCCGACTTCGAGGCCGCGAACTACGGCCAGGCGGATCGACTTCTGAGGCGGGAGCTCGAGCGGTGCGGAACCGAGCAGTGTTCCTCCTGGGTGCGCGCGAGGCTTCTGATCACGCGGGGGTTGGTCCAGTCCGCGGGCTTGCGCAAGGCGGACGATGCGGCAACGTCTTTCGAGCAGGCATTGCAGGCCGACCCACAGGTGACGCTACCGGCCGGTGCGCCCGAGGAAACGCGCAAGGCCTTCGACGATACCAGGGCGCGGCTGTTCCCTCCCGAAGTACCTGAGGTGGCCCCCAGCCCGACTCCCTCGGTGCCGGATCCGGTGCCGCCGCCGGTGGAGGTTCCGATTGAGTCGTTGCAGAGCCTGGGCGACGCACGCTGGACCGAAATCGGATTCGTACGTACAGGTGAAGCGCCTGCTGCCCCCGCAGGTAGTGTCGATTCGCTCGGCAGCCCGCTCGCGCTGCGTCCGGTGTCAGCGCTGCGTCTCGACGATGTGGCGGTCCACTTGCGCGGGGGCTGGGTCGACTACGTGCCCATCAACGATGGCAAGACGGATGATGCGACCGATCTGGGCGGCCTGTGGGTCGGCCTTTCGGTTCGTCCGGAGTGGCGGTCCATCACCTCGCCCGTGGGAGTCTGGCTGGACTTTGGTATGGCCATCACCCCGCGCGTGAAGGGAGCCATGCAAATGCCCTCTTCCGACAACGCGTTTCCCACGCCGATGCACGGCTCGCTATTGCACTTGGGCGTGGGCGGGCAAGGCGGCATCGACCTGGTGCCCATTGGCTTCCTGAGCGTGGGACCGCTGATTGGCTATCATGGCGACCTCTACGGTTTCAAGCTCGACGACGAAATGAGCGTGAAGAGCGCGTCGTCCGGGGGATCGGATCCCTTCTTCGATCACGGACTCGACTATGGCGGCCATCTGCGGCTACGGACGGCGGAAAAGGTTGGGAGGCCGTCAGTTCTCTTCGCGGATGCGGCGATGTTCCATCGGAAGGGACGATTCCTGACGGGCACGTATCAGCGCTTCGAAGCGGGTCTGCAACCTGGGGGCGACTTCTCCCTGTTGTTGTTCTAT
>Ga0180009_10007780_pt1 | contig 10844 bp, 10 predicted proteins | sample OS_PC_MetaG_FD_123537 | JGI IMG/M metagenome (GOLD analysis project Ga0180009, IMG submission 123537) | Groundwater microbial communities from the Aspo Hard Rock Laboratory (HRL) deep subsurface site, Sweden - OS_PC_MetaG | ecosystem: Environmental > Aquatic > Deep subsurface > Groundwater... | reverse complement strand
TCCAACTCGTGCCTGCTCATCTGGAGTATTTCCTCCTTTCCTGCTTGTCTTATCATCCATACATCTTACCCGATAGGACATTTCTACTTTGCAGGAATAGGACATTACTACTTTGGACTGACACGACATTTGGGCGCTTGACAATTTCAACGAAAAGTGCTATGATTTTTTTAATTCAATAGAATCCGAGGAAAAAAATGAATCCCCCCTTAAAAAAACATGGAATTTTATTGTTATTTATGGTTTTATCAGGGATTTCCCTGAAATATGCTATCGTTCTGTCGGCCAGGCAGGTCGAAAACCAGAAAACCATCCTGTCACTGCAAACAACCGTCCATAAACTCAATTATCAACTCAACGTCCACCGTGAAGCCATGGCCAAGACTGATTTTTACCGCTTCCAGGAAAATATTTACCGCCTGCAAAAACCTGGATTTGCTAAGATCACCAATTCGGTTTTCATCCAGAGCCGCAAACACGGTTTCAATCCCTACCTGGTCATGGCAATTATTTTCGTGGAAAGCAGTTTCAACCGCCATGCCGTATCCAAGGCGGGCGCCTACGGCTTGATGCAGGTGAATTACCCGGTCTGGAAGAGCGAGCTGAACATCGACCACAAAAAACTCACCGAGATCGATTACAACATCGAGCTCGGGCTCACCATCCTGAAAGGCTATCTGCAGGAAACAAAGGGGGACATGGTAAAAGCCCTGATCCTGTACAACAACGGCTACAAGTACACCAATACCCACTACCACGAAAAAGTCATCGCTTCCAATTTTTACAAGCAGGCCAAGATCAGCTGAAGCAATCTCAATGAATAGATGCGGGGACGGAATTAATCCGTTCTTGTGCCCGACGAAGCCGTGTCGGGGATCAGGGAGTCCAGTTTTTCACAAAGACCCGGGTCCGGGATTTTGTCGCGGGTCTCGGCCAGCAGGGCACCGCTCACGCCGGCCAGGACAAAGGGGATGAAAAAGGCCTGGTGCAGCAGCCAGGCGATGGCCGCGGCCAGGACGATCCCGATCTCGACCGGCGCCCCGGTGCTTGTGAAAAAGAACCAGTTGGGGATGGCGAGGCAAAGGAACAGGAAAGCCAGCCCGACCGCTGAAAACCAAAGCCAGCGGCGCGCCAGGCGCCGGCTTTCCATGCCATGCTGGAAATACAGGGCCAGTCCTTCCCGGGCTGATCGCCCCAGATCGGTGTTGCCGCGAGAAAAGGCCAGGGCCAGAATGGCCTGGCCAAGCGGTCTTGCGGCCAATAGGTCAAGGGCTCTCGAAAAACGCCCACCCGAAATCGCGACGGGTTGTGCGGAGAATCCATCAGTACCGCGGTAAAAAGCAGATAGGGCCCGGCGCAGGTTGCGGTTCAGAACCGTCCAGCGAGAATAAGCGGGGAAAAAGCGTGTAACCTCACGAATGGCCGCAGCCAGGCCGGGAGTTATGTTGGGGCGTCCGGAAAAAAGAAAAAGCAGGGCGGCCCGGTGGCGGTAGAGAAAAAACCGCTGTAAAACCCGGCCGCAACCCCACCAACCAAAAATGGCCAGCGCGATGACTACGATGACTGCGAACGGGCTGGCGCCGCCGGCAAGGCGAAAGCCGAAAAGCAGCATGCCGAAAAGAATGATGACCATTAAACCGCTGGCAACGAATATTCCGGCCCTGAAAAGGACTGCGGGCAACGCCCGGGAGAGCGTCACCAAGGCTTCTCTGAAATTGCTATCCATGGGCGCCTCTTTGTTCTCCAGCGGTCTCATCTGCACGGGCAAGGAGAGGAGAATGAATTATCAAATTCCGCGCCTGCTTTTGGTGTCGAGCAAGAGCTTGCGGGTGAAGGGGATAAGCCCCCCGGCGTCGATGATAACCTGGCGGGCTTTGGGCAGGGCCTCGATTGCAAAGCTTTTGCCGGAGTTTTTGTTGATCACCAGGTCGGCGCTGAATTCCAGTTCGTCTCCTTCATTGGCCTCGATGGTTGGACAGATAACCATCTTTAATCCGAGATTGATGGCGTTCTGCAGGAAAATGCGTGAGAAATTCCGGGCCACCACCACAAAATCAGGACCTTTCAGGCAGGAAGCGGCCTGCTCGCGCGAAGAGCCGCAGCCGAAATTTTTTCCGGCCACGATGATGCTCTGCGGCGGGAATTCCTTATTCTTGACCTTGGCGTTGAACTCGGGATAATCGATAAAGGCGAATTGCGGAGTTTCGGTCGGCAGTACCGTGGCCATGAATCTCCCCGGATAAATGATATCGGTGGAAACATCGTCTCCAACTTTAAAGACAACTTTAGCCATATTATTTTCCTCCTTTTCTGGGATCGGTGATTACGCCGCTTATGGCGCTGGCGGCGGCCACGGCAGGCGAACACAGGTAAACCTCAGCGTTGGGGTTGCCCATCCGTCCTTTGAAATTGCGGTTGGTGGTGGCCAGGGCCACATCACCGTCGGCCAGGGCGCCCTGGTGAATACCCAAACAGGGGCCGCAACCGGAATTCATAACCACGGCTCCGGCTTCCATGAAGGTGGTGATATAGCCCTTCTTCAAGGCCTGGAGGTAAATCCTTGTCGAAGCCGGAAAGATGAGCATGCGCGTCTGGCGGGCCACCTTCTTGCCCTTTAGTATCTTGGCGGCGATGGCCAGATCGTCGAGGCGGCCGTTGGTGCAGGAGCCGATGACGATCTGATTGATCTTGATGCCGGCGACATCCTTGATGGGCTTGACGTTGTCCACGGTATGCGGGCAGGCGATCTGCGGTTCCAGCTTGGAAACATTTATGGTAATCACCTGGTCGTAAACCGCGTCAGGGTCCGGAGCGATGATGTCGAGTTTATCCTTGACCCCGGCCTCTTCCTGCAGATAGCGAATGGTTTCTCCGTCAGGCGGCACGATCCCGGCAGTGGCGCCGGCTTCGACCGTCATATTGCAGATTACCAGGCGACCCGAAGTCGACATCTGTTCGATAGTCTGACCGTGAAATTCGATCACCTTGAAATTGGCGCCTTCGGCCGTCAATTTTCCGACCAGGTGCAGGATCAAGTCCTTGGGCGCGACGTGGCGCTTGAACTTGCCTTGGCAAACCACCTTGATGGTGCCCGGGACCTCGACATTCAGCACCCGGCCCAGGGCCCAGACAGCGGCCATTTCCGTGGCGCCGATGCCGAATGAAAAAGCGCCCAGGGCGCCGTGGCTGGTGGTATGGCTGTCGGTGCCGACCACAACCTTCCCCGGTAGGATATAGCCGAATTCGGGGAGAATCTGGTGGCAGATGCCGCCGCTGTCGCCGCGAATGTCGTGAAATTTTGCGATTCCCTGCTTGGCCACGAAATCCCTGATCTTCTTCTGGTTGCCGGCTGTTTTTGAACTTTCGGCCGGCACGCGGTGATCGAAAATAATGGCGATCTTGTCAGGATCCCAAACCTTGGCATCCAATCCCGTATCTTTGTAAATTTCGGAGAACTGGTTGATGACCAGGGCCCCGTTTTCATGCGACATGGCCATGTCGACCATTGGTTCCAGCACATCTCCCGCCTTGACCGCGGCCTGGTTGGTGGCCTTGGCCAGTATCTTTTCAACCATTGTCATTCCCATGTTTTAACCTCCTTTTTTTATTTAAAACTTAAATCGCGCCTTTTTCTTTTAAGGCATTGATGTCTTCCTGGCCATAACCAAGCCCTTTCAGGATCTCTTCGGTATGGGCCGAAAGCCGCGGCGGCGGCGCGTCGATCTTGGCCGGCGTCTTGGAAAACTTGGCGGTCATGTTGAAAACCTTGATCGGTCCGATGCCCTCTTCCTTGATCTCTTCGATAACGTGCCGGTGCTTGGCCTGGTCCGAAGTCAGGGCCGTTTCCAAGCTGACAATATCGCCGGAAGGGATGCCCTTGTCGTTGAGCAGGTCGACCCAATAGATCGTGGTATTCTCTTTCAGTTTGGCTTCCAATAGGGGGGTAAGCAGCCTGCGGTTGGCTTTGCGCGTGTCCCGCTCCTGGAAGCGGGGATCGGTCTTCAGTTCCGCTACGCCCAGGGCGTCGGTCAGGTCTTCCCATTGCTTCTGCTGGTTGGCGGCGATATTGATGTAGCCGTCCTTGGTGACGAAAGTACCAGAGGGGGCGGCGGTGAAATTGTCATTGCCAAGCAGCACCGGCTGCTGGCCGCCGATGAGCAGGTTGGCAGCCACCCAGCCCATCAAGGGCATGATGGAGTCGAGCAGAGACACGTCGATGAACTGCCCCTGGCCGCTGACTTCACGGTGATACAGGGCGGCCATGACGGCAAAGGCGGCGTTCAGGCCGCCGACCGTGTCGCAGACCGGGAAGCCGCAGCGCAGCGGATTCAACCGTTCATCGCCATTGATGGCCATGACGCCGCTCAAACCCTGGATGATCTGGTCATAGGCGGGCTTAAAGGCATCGGGGCCGGTCTGGCCGAACCCGGAAATGGCGCAGTAGATCAGTTTCGGATTGATCTCGGTCAGCTTCTGGTAGGAAAAACCCAAGCGCTCCATGACCCCGGGCCGGAAATTTTCCACCAGCACATCGGCCGTCTTGACCAGCTCGCGAAAAATCTTTTTGGCTTCGTCGACTTTCAGATTCAGGGTCAGCGACTTTTTATTGGCGTTCTGGGCCAGGAAACTGGTCCCCATCAGCTGCTTGTTCAGATTGGAAACGTTGCCCAGCTTACGGGCCAGGTCGCCGCCCTCGGGGTTTTCCACCTTGATCACTTCGGCGCCCAACAGAGCCAGGTGCATGGTTGCAAAAGGGCCGGAAAGGACATTGGTCAGGTCAAGGATCCTGACTTTTTCCAGTAATTTCATTTTCACCCTCCTTATCTATGCCTTTTTAAAATTGATCAGCGAACCCGCTTTCAGGATTGAGCCGGGCAGATCGCGGCTGAAAAAGCCGCCGACGTCGCGGGCGGTTTCCAAAAGTTTGTCCAGGTTGATGTCCAAGACCATGTCCTGGCGCTGCAGTGAATGCACGAGGTCTTCGGTGCAGACATTCCCGGCCGCTACTTTGGTGAAGGGGCAGCCGCCCAGGCCGCCCAGTGCCGCTTCAAAGTATTTCACGCCGGCTCTCAGGGCGGCAAAGCAGTTGGCCAGGCCCAGGCCGTAGGTGTTGTGGAAATGGCAGGCCAGTTCGACCTGGCTGTCGCGCTTCACTATTTCGGCGTAAAGGGATTCGACCTGTTGCGGATAGGCGTGCCCGGCCGTGTCGGCCAGGCTGATGTTGCGGATGCCGGCGGCCAGGTACCTGTCCACGATGGCAAGTACCCGCTCTCGGGGAATGGCGCCCTCAAAACCGCAGCCGAACGCCGACTGGATGGAAACCTGGATCCGTTTCTGCGCCTTCATGGCTGCCTGGGCCATGGCGATGATCTGTCCCACGGCTTCATCGGTGCTTTTACCGGTGTTTTTGCGGCTGTGGGTATCGCTGGCCGAAACCCCCATGCAGAACATGTCCACGCCGCAAGCCAGGCCGCGCTCCAAGCCTTTTTCGTTCAAGACCAGGCCGGAAAAGATCACGCCGGACGGTTTTTTGCCGGCCTGAACAAAATAGCTGAACAGCTTGTCGGTGTCGGCCATTTGCGGAACCTTTTCCGGATTGACGAACGATCCCAGTTGGACCATATCGATGCCGGATGCGAGCAAGCTCTCCACCCATTCGACCTTTTTCTCAAGGGGCACGGTTTGCTTCTCGATCTGCAGACCGTCCCGCAGTCCCACTTCATGAATTTTTATTTCACTCATTCGGCGATCTCCCTATGCGTGTTTCGCGGCCGATATTCGAAGGTCCATCCCGGGCTACAGCTTCGCGGAGATGGCTTCGGCCATTTCCAGGGTCTTGCTGGTCCCGCCCATGTCATAAGTTCGCACCTTGCCCTCGGCGATAATCTCGGCCACGGCCTTCTCGACCCTGGCGCCCATCTCTTTCTCGCCCAGCCAGTCCAGCATCATCTTGGCCGCCAGGATGGTGGCGATGGGGTTGGTCTTGTACTGGCCGGCGTACTTGGGCGCCGAGCCATGGGTGGGCTCGAAAACGGCCAGTTTCTCGCCGATGTTGCCAGAGCAGCCGAAGCCCAGGCCGCCCACCATCTGGGCGCAGAGGTCGGAGACGATGTCGCCGAACATGTTGGTGGCCACCAGCACCGAGTAGTTCTTGGGGTTCTTCAGTAGCCACATGCAGATGGCGTCGATGTTGGCGTCGTCCATTTGGATGCCCGGGAAGTCCTTGGCCACTTCCTTGCCGATCTCGAGGAACAGCCCCTCGGTGGCGCGCACAACGTTGGCCTTGTGGATCACGGTGACCTTGGGGTAGCCGTGCTTCTTAGCGTACTCGAAGGCGGCGCGGATGATGCGCTCCGAGCCCTTGCGGGTGTTGATCTTGCAGGTAATGGCGTACTGGTCCAGGGGCACGTCCTTGAAGGCGGCGAAGGCCTTGGCGTTCTTCAGTAGCACGTCTTTGATCTCCTGCGGAACGGGGTTGAATTCCACGCCCGAGTAGAGGTCCTCGGTGTTCTCGCGGAAGACCACCAGGTCGATCCCCTCCTTGTAATTGATGGGATTGCCCGGGTAGGCCTTGCAGGGGCGCAGGCAGGTGTAGAGATCGAATAGTTGACGCATGCGCACGATCGGCGAGCGGTAGACCATCCCCTTGCCCTGCAGTTCGGGCACCAGTTCGGCCTCCGCCGCCTTGACCGGCTTGGAGGTGATGGCGCCGAACATGGCGGCGTCGACGCTTTTTAACAGGTCGATGGTGCGCTGTGGGAAGGATTCGCCCTCCTTGCACCAGAACTCCCAACCGATATCGCCGTGGATGTACTCGGCGTTGAACTGCAGCTTATCGAGGACGATCCTGGCCGCTTCCATCACTTCCCTGCCTATGCCATCGCCCGGCAGCCAGGCGATCTTGTACTTTTTCCCCGTTGATTTTTGACCTGAAACGCTCATATGTTCCTCCTTTTTAGACAGCAATGCACAATTTTTATATCATAGAAAAATCCCCCCGTCAATCAAAAAAAATGCAGCCTTTAACAAATAAACCCGCTTCCAGATTTGCCGAAATTCAGGTTTTCAGAAAAGAATTTCTATTGCTGCAGTATCGGTAAAAAAAAAAATTTAATGAGATTCTTTTCTTTTTTTTTTATTTATAATATTATTGGAAAGCAAAGAGGAAAGAAATCATATTCTTTCCAAAGGGAGGAAGAAATGAAATTAGTGAATTTTTACCACAAACCGATTTCTATGTTCGTGATCATCGCCTTCACCATCATGCTGTGCTTCTGGGCCAACCAGACACCCGCGGCGCCGACCAATTCGGCACCCGAAAAGAGTTCATCCGCAGCGTTGGAAAACAGCAAGGGTGAAAGTACCGGCTTCATTGAAAAGGAAGAGTCCGCGCCCGTCATCAAGAAGGGAAAGAAATTCCCCTGGTTGATCGTGGCCCTGGTCGTCGTGGCCGGGGGAGCAGCACTCTACTTTTTGGTGCTGAAAAAAAAGAACTACACCCTAACGGTCACGGTCGGCGAGGGCGTTACCGGGACTCCCGCCGCTGGGACATCGACCAACGAAAAAGGGACGGCGGTCAGTTACAATTACTCTCTGCAAAGTGGCTACAACGACCTGTCCGTGACCCTGGACGGCGCCCCGGTTGCCGCCAGCGGCACGGTAACCATGGATGCCAACCATACCCTTGAGGCCAAAGCCATCAAGACCTTCGTTTTGACGGTCAGCAGAGGCGAGCACGTAACCGGGACCCCGGTCAGCGGCACCTACAGCTACGCACGCGGCACCAATGTCACCTATAGTTACGCGCCCGCCAGCGGCTACGCGAACCTGGAAGTCAAGCTCGACAACGTTGCCGTAGCCAACGCCGGCACGATCGCCATGGACGCCAACCACACCCTGACGGCAAACCTGCACGGGGCGAACCTCATAGTCAACTCGACTCCGGCCGGAGCGCGCATCTACATGGATAACGCTGACAGCGGCTTTACCACCCCCCACTCTTTCTTTTTCACCACGGCCGTGATCAACAAGAACGTGCACGTGCGCGCCGCCACTTGCGGCTACCAGGAATACCACCAGACGGTCAGCGTCAACGTCGGCCAGACCATCACCGTCAATCCTACCCTGGCCATCGGCATCCGCGAAGATTTCGGCATCCCTGCCTCAACCTGCTGGTCGCCCTATTACTCGACCGGGTGGAGCATCTTCGGAGGCCATTACCGCTACACCGGAACCCCATCCGGAGGGTCGCCCAATGTTTTCGTGCGTTCCTTCAGCGGCGACTACACGGTATCTTCGGAAATGAACCGCAAAAAGGGGGGCACCGGCGCCAACGCCATTTTCCTGGGCACCAGCTCCAGCAAGACCAGCGCCTATGGCTATTTCTTTGCATATTACAGAACCGGCTACTACCAAATTTATCGCTTTCATCCATTCAATTTTGTAAGTTGGACCGGCTCCTATACATTAATCAAATACAGCACATCGAGCGCCATCCAGGCTGGCCTCGACAGATGGAACACGCTTAAAATTGTCAAGGTGGGCAGCAATTATACGTTTTACATAAACAATACCAATCTGCATTCGTTTACCGATTCAACCTACAATCCGACCTACCTGTCGTTGGTTTTCCACGGCGGCGGTTTGACGACCGAAACCCGCACCGATTATGTATATCTGATCCCCAGCTCATGACCGGCGAACAGGAGGGCTGAAAGACAAGCAGGTGCAGCGGTGCAATATGTAGTATAGTATTGGATTTGTTGCCAAGGCAATTTTAATTTTTCAGTAGATTTGCAGTTGCCCGACGGAAATTCTTTTGTTACAATGGGTTTTGGACCAGGATAAAACCCTTCCATGAAAAACAACCGAAAACCTGAAAGACGCAGTGCATCTTTTGTCAGTCTGGGCTGCTTCAAGAACACCGTGGACAGCGAAGTGCTTGCCGGGATGCTGCAGGAAAGGGGAATGGCGATCGTCTGCGAATATGAAAATCCCGACTGGCTGGTCATCAACACTTGCGGCTTCATCCGCGATGCCAAGGAAGAGAGCATCGAGGAGATCCTGGCCGCGCTGGAAAAAAAGGAAAAGAGCGAGATCAAAAAGCTGGCCGTTTTCGGCTGCCTGGTCCAGCGCTATCACAAGGAATTGCAAACCACCTTCCACAAAGCCGACATCCTCTGGGGCGTCAACGATATCGAGGAATTGGCCGCCGCCATCGCCGCCGGCCGACCCACTGAGTATCCCGACCAAAAACTTTTCCTTTACTCGGACCGGCACCTGCGCCCGCCTTTCACCACCGCCAATTCCAGCTTCATCAAAATTTCCGAAGGCTGCAACATGACCTGCAGTTTCTGTTCCATCCCGCAGATCCGCGGCCCTTTCCGCTCCAGAACCATCCCTTCCATATTAAAAGAAGCCGAAACATTGAAAAAAAGAGGCCTGGAAGAATTGAATCTCATTTCCCAGAACTCCACCCGTTTCGGCCAAGACAGGGGCAAGTGTTCGCAGCTGCCGGCCTTGTTGAAGGAAATATCCGGGTTGGGTTTCCGTTGGCTGCGCGTACTCTATCTGATGCCCGAAGAAGTGACTCCAGAAATTCTCGACGGTTTTGCCCGGCCGTCGGTCCTGCCTTATTTCGACCTCCCCTTTCAACACGTTTCAGCCCGCGTATTGAAAAAAATGAATCGCGGCGGCAGCTACCAGAAAAACCTGCGTTTGCTGCGGGAGATCAGAAAAAAGTTCCCTGATGCCGTCCTGCGCAGCACCTTCATCGTCGGCTTCCCGGGTGAAAGCCAAGACGACTTCAAGCAACTTCTCGATTTTGCCAGCGAAGCCAAATTGGAGCGGATCGGCGCTTTCGCCTTTTCACCTGAAGAGAACACGGCCGCTTTCAAGCTGCCCAACCGCAAAAACTCGCAGACCCTCGAAGACCGGAAAAACATGCTGCTGGATGTTTCGGACCGGAATATGCAAAAGTTCAACCAAGGCCTGATCGGGCAAACCTTGGAGTTTTTACCGTTGGCCCCCTGGACCCACGACAGCACCATCGGCCGCATCTGGGCCCAAGCGCCCGAAGTTGATGGGCATTGTGAGGTGCAAGCCAAATTTAGTGAAGGCAGCCCGATGTTTTCCATCAAGATCAGCGGTTTCCAGAACGAAATGCTGCATGGAGAAAAATCATGAAGAAAATTGGAATCGTGGTTGCCACCTTTTTCGGAGCCGGCCACTTGCCCGTGGCCCCGGGCACATGGGCATCCCTGTTTACCGTGCTGATCGTCTTTTTCACGCCGCTTTCAACGCTGCCCTTTGTGTTCCTGGCTCTGATCACGGCGGCGGTATACGCCATCGGCATCCCGGCTGCTGGACTTAGCGAAAAGCACTATCAAAAACAGGATCCGCGCCAATGCGTCATCGATGAAGTGGCCGGCCAACTGGTCAGCCTATGGTTTCTGCCCCGGCAAGCTGGGTTTTATATCGCCGCCTTTTTACTCTTCCGGATTCTCGATATTATAAAACCTTACCCGGTCAACAAAAGCGAAGCATTGCCCCGAGGCATCGGCATCATGACCGATGACGTGCTGGCCGGATTCTACACCCTGGCCATCCTGCAGGGTATCCGTTACTTGTTTTTCAACTAAGCATTTCTCGGAACAAAGGCAATTTTCTCATCCTGGACATCAGCTACCGGCTGACAACGGGGGCAAGGTTTATATCAAGCAACGTATTGCCTCATCTAATAATCTACCTGAACGACGATTCGTTGCCTCATGGAAAAAACTACCTGAAAAGGTGGAGAATGACACCAAAGAGATCAGGCAAGAGACCTGATGAGCGAGGTGTCG
>Ga0180009_10007779_pt1 | contig 10844 bp, 11 predicted proteins | sample OS_PC_MetaG_FD_123537 | JGI IMG/M metagenome (GOLD analysis project Ga0180009, IMG submission 123537) | Groundwater microbial communities from the Aspo Hard Rock Laboratory (HRL) deep subsurface site, Sweden - OS_PC_MetaG | ecosystem: Environmental > Aquatic > Deep subsurface > Groundwater... | reverse complement strand
TTATCAGCCCTGTGACCAGTTGATTTGGGGTAACGTCAAAGGCTGGATTACGAACCTTTATGCCTTCCGGTGCAGTTCGACGTAACCCGAAGTGAGTTACCTCATCTTCACCTCTTTCTTCAAATTCAATATCCTTACCTTCTGGGGTGGAGAAGCTGAAGGGTTAGATGAAGAAGTATTAACCTTAAAGGTTTGCAATACAAACTCTTACCCAGCTTTCTTTTCTGTTTGGAAGATATCTTCGGCTTCCTCAACTGTCGCATTTTCATGGACAATGGCCCGGAGGGCCTTCACCATGGCCACCGGGTGGTCATGCTGCCAGACATTTCTCCCAAGGTTCAAGCCGATGGCTCCTTTTTGCATGCCGTCATAAACGAATTCGAAAACCTCACGCTCTGTTTCGCACTTAGGGCCGCCTGCTATCACCACTGGCACAGGGCAACCATTAACCACTCTGTCAAAGTTTTCACACCAATATGTCTTTACAACTTTTGCACCGAGTTCAGCCGCAATCCGGCAACACAGCCCAAGGTACCGGGCATCTCGCTTTTCCAACTCTTTCCCTACAGCCGTGACGGCCATAACGGGGATACCGTAACTTTCGCACTCATCAACAAGTTCTCCAAGATTCACTAAGCTGTCATGCTCGTAATCGGTTCCAACAAAAATTGACATGCCCACGGCCGCCACATTGAGACGGAGAGCATCCTCGACCGACGTGGTGATAGCCTCATGGGAGAGGTCTTTTCCGATGATGCTGGTCCCGCCAGAGACTCTTAGAATAATTGGCGGGCTATTCTCGGGATCGACACAGGATCGTAGCACTCCTCGAGTCACAAAAAGGCCATCCGCATACGGAATCAAGGGCTTGATGGTCTCCGCTGGTTTTTCTAATTTCCGCGTAGGCCCCTGAAAATAGCCATGATCAATGGGCAAAAAGTAACAGCGCCCATCTGATTTGGTCAATCGAGCCAAACGATTTTTCATTCCCCAATCCATAATAACCTCCTCATTTTCAATTCTATTGGTGTTGTTTTATGACCCAAATCTCCATTTCAAAGGGAGCCACAGGGTAATGAAATTCCTTCACTGCCTTACATTCTTCCAGGCTTCCCCCGGTTTCGGCTTTGGCGCCAACAACCTTCCATGCCAGAAACTCCCCTACTACCCCACGTCTGTTAGATACCTTGTCCTTGGGTGCCGAGCCTACATCATCATTTGCTAATCATCTTCCCATCGGAAAAGCCCGTTATTCGTTCATTGGCAAAGATTCAGCCGTATTCATAAATTCAACCGTTTGCGCCAGGTCGGTAATTCCAGCGTCAGACCCTAATCCTTGGATGACCAACCCTCCCGCTGCAGTTCCTAACCGTCCGCATTTCTCTAGATCCCAGCCCATTGAGAGTCCCATGATGAATCCGGCACAATAGGCGTCACCGCATCCTGTGGAATCGACCACCTGTACATTAAAGGAAGGAATACGCGTTTCTTTAACCTGGCCATTTTCCATATAGGCAATACTGCTGCCCTCAGCACCCATTTTGAAGACTGTGTGCTTGGCACCGCGATCCAGGAAAAATCTAATTATTTCCCGGCGTTCAGTTAGGCCACACATCATTACAGCTTCTTCGAAGCCTGGCATGAAGTAATCCACATGGGGTAGACATGGTTCGATCAGATCCAAAAGATCCGGGCGTTGAATTGCTACCAGGTCAAACGTCGTTGTAACGTTATTCTGCTTTGCAAATTCGAGTACTTTGCGGGTTGGTTCGCCATCAAACTTGGGCATTAAGGATGTTCCGCCCATATGGAGGAAGTCCGCGTTGGCAATTACATCGAGATTAAGATCCTCATAAGCCAGTTCGCCATTAGCCCCCGGCACATGCAAGGCCGGACGTTCTCCGTTCGGTCTAATGGGAAGTATGGTAGAGGATGTCTGAACTCCTGATTTGCGCTTTAAACAAGTGGTATCAACATTGTAGCGTTGCATGGTATCGACCAGAAAGTTACCGAGTTCGTCCTCTCCAATGGCACCCATCGCAATGACTTGTGCACCGAGTTTAGCCAGATCAATACTAGTTCCGGCAGCCGTACCGGCAACCGTGATTCGTATCTCCTCAAGCAGAGCAAGGTTTTGTCCTTCCGGAATATGGGTCACGGGCCGTCCTAGAATGTCAACGATGTGTATTCCCAGACTAACGACTTTGGCCATCTATTTTCTCCTTTCTGATTGATTGTGTCTTCAGTTATTAATCTCCTTGGGTCTAATTCCCCGAAGCTTGCTTCGCTATAAAGGGTATCCGATTTTGATACCCCGTAGCTTGCTGCGGGGTAGTTCATTGATTTATAGAGTTTGTCCGATAATCTTTTAGAAATTTTTGTATAATTTTTCCTGATGCAAAATATCGTTCGCTAAATAAACAAAACGGTTGTCGCGGACAGACTCTATAATTCGGATTAAGGCAAAACGAATGCGTGTTATACTGACAGCGTGGATTCGATCCGGTGTCCATCAGGTCCGAACAATGTGATCCATTCCAGAGGACACTCAACCCAGACTTCTTTTCGAATTTGTTGCCCTAATACGGGGCCAACTTTCACTTTCAATATTTTGTCCCCAAGTTTGATGCTGACTAGATACTGGCCACCGACGATAATAAATTTGCGCAGTACTACTCCCCGTATAGCCAGGGGGGAGTGTTCATGCCCGATCTTGACGTGTTCCGGTCGGATTCCGATGGTGATCCGCCCCTCGCCATTTCCACCGGTTATCTGGAGAGGTACCGGGAGCAGCGGTGTTTTCAGCCGTGAAGTCCCTTCGATGGTTTCCACATCATGTTCAAAAAAGTTCATTCCGGGATTGCCCAGGAACCATCCGCCAAATACATCATTGGGTCTGTTGTAAAGTTTCCTGGGATCGTCAATCTGGACGATTTCTCCATCTTTCATCAAGGCAATTTGATCGGCAAGTGTCATTGCTTCGGTCTGGTCGTGGGTTACATAGATAATGGTCTGACGGAGCTGTCTTGTCAGTTCTTTTAGGGCTCGCTTGAGTTGCACTTTGGCTTCAGCATCCACATTTGTAATAGGTTCGTCGAACAAAATAACTGCCGGCTGTCGAGCAACCGTGCGGGCGATGGCAACTTTTTGGCGGGTACCATTATCTAACTGAGAAATCTCTTTGTCGACACTGTCATGCAATCGTAAAATATCAATGACCTCTTGAATCCGTTTTTTTCGTTCCACACCCGGCAGCTTTTCCTCCAGCAACGGCAACTCAATGTTTCGATAAACACTGATGCTGCGATAGACCACCGGGTATTGAAACACCATACCAATTTTGCGCTTGCGGACCGGCAGGTCTGTGATACGATCATCGTCAAAATAAACATCACCGGCAGTTGGTTGCTCCAAACCGGCAATCATCCGCATAATGGTGGTTTTGCCGCAACCGGACGGCCCCAACAAACAGGTAACGGTGGCTGTCGGGAAAGTAATGGTGACGTCTTTGACTGCGACGACATCCGGATATTCCTTGCGTAAGTCGGAAAGGCGAACTTCTGGCATATTATTCAGTCCCCTGTCCTATTCGTTGACCGGTTTCAGGTTGGAAAAGTACGGCGGTTGAAGGCCGTACGGCGATCGTCACTTTGTCATTGCCGACCAAATGGTAGCCAGCATGGCTGATAACCGTAACCAGCGCTGTTCCGTTTACTTCCAAGTATACAATCACTTCACTTCCCAAATCGTCCAGCAACACCACATTGGCCTGACACGTCAACAGTCCGTCCTGTTCCGTATTCAGCTCGATATCTTCCGGTCGAATCACCACCCTGACCGTATGGATTTCGGCCAACGAATCAGCAGACTGCGGCGCGGTTACCGGGAAATCAAACAGTCCCGTGCGACACCACGTCCGGCCGGATTGGGTAAACAATTCTCCGGCAATCTCGTTGGATGGCGGAAAACCGAGCAAGGCCATGGTGCTGATGTGTTGCGGCCGCCGGTAAAGTTTTTCCAGATCTCCATCTTCAACGATCCGCCCGCCTTCCAAGATGGCGACCTTATCGGCGAGTGCCAGGGCTTCCAGCGGATCGGAGGTCGTGTATAAAAAGGTAGCCGAGAGGGCTTGCTGCATTTGTTTGAGGTCATCAAACATTTGCTCCCGCAGCTTAAAATCCAATCCTACCAGCGGGTCGTCCAAAATATAAATATCGGTGTGCTTGACAACCCCGCGTGCCAGAGCCACCCGCTGTTTTTCACCCCCACTGAGTTGATCCGGATGCTTGCGCAGCAGATGGTCGATTTTGAGCTGATCGGCGATTTGGCGCACCGCATTATCCACCTGATTTTTGGGGAATTTAATCAAATCCAGCGGATAGGCAATGTTATCATACACATTGCGGTGGGGATACAAAGCAAAGGACTGCGGGACATAGCCGATATTGCGCTCGCCGGAATCTACTCTGGTTATTTCGTTGCCTCGCAGATGGATTTGACCGGCGTTTGGTCTTTCAAGACCGGTGATCAACCTTACCAGGACTGATTTTCCACAGGCCGGAGAGCCCAAAACAACACTGAACGTGCCGGCCTCAATACTTAGATTCAGATCTTCCAGAACCCACACCCGGCCATATCTTTTCGCTATTGCGCGAAGCTCAATCGCATTCATTGCCTTACCTCTGTCCCAGATTGACCAGATGGGGAGCCAATATAATTCCCAGCCCAAAAAAGATGGTGACAATCCCGAACACGATGACCACCAGTGTCATGGACTGTTTGAAATTGGCTTCGGGCGGAAGGTTGCCAAATACGATTTGTATAAAAGTAGAAGCGATTAACAGCACAAAACCAAAGCGGTAAAGAAATTGGCTGGACTGCTGGGTGATCAGCGCAAAACTGCAAGCCAACAGGACAACGAGTATCCCCTGCATAACCGCCGCAAATGGTTGTTTGAAAAACCGCCGAATCATACTTCACCCCTCACTGTACCGAAGGTCATACCAATCAAAAGATATTTTTGGAAGAAATAGATGGCCAGAAATGGCGGTATCAAATAGACGGTGGCCAGGGAAGCCACAAACGTCCAGTCAACTCCCCCCTGGGCCAAGGAGCCGCTGACCAGGCTTACCGGAATCATGGTGGTTTTTTTGCCGCCGATAATGAAGTTGAACAGAAATTCATTCCATACAAAAATCAGATTAAATATGAAGGCCGCAATCAATCCGGGCCGCACCTGGGGTAGTATCACCCGAAACAGGACATGCATACGCGATCCGCCGTTGACAAGCCCTGTTTCATCAAAGCGCGGCGAGACGCCGTCAATAAACCCCTTTAGAATCCAGACTGAAAAAGGGATGCTGAACATGGCGTAAAACAGCATGACCCCCCAGAAGTCGTCTTTCCAGCCGAAAACCGTGTACATCAAGAAGACGGGAACCACCACTGCCGCTGCAGGCACCATTCGGATGGTCAGCAGCACGAACATGATGAAATCGCTGCCCCGGGGTTTGAAGCGCGAGAAACTGTAAGCGGCCAGAAAGGCAACGACGATGGCGATAAAAACGGCACAGGCTGAAATTAAAAAACTGTTGCGCAGCGAAGAGAAAAAATCGTGCCGGGAGAGCAAATCGGTAAAATTGGCCAAGGTTGGGCTAAAAATGATCTTGGGCGGTATCGCCAGCAGATCGTCTTTGGTCTTAAAGGCCCCCATGATAATCCAGACGACCGGCAAGAAAAAGATAATCGATACCAACCACAGTGCCAGATGATAAATTTTTTGACGCCATCCGGTTTGCATCAGCTTTCTGCCACTCTTCTACGGAGATTTAAGATGTATAAAAATATCGACGTGAACGCAATGGCGATCAGCAGGGTGATCACAGCCAGAGCGGATGACCATCCCATGGTAAACCCTTCAAACGCCTTGCGGAAGAGAGTTATTCCAACCACTTCGGTAACGTTTCCCGGCCCCCCCCGGGTGAGCTGATAGATCAGATCCATAACTTTAAAGGCATCGATGGTCCGCAGCACAATACCCAACATCAGGATAAACTTGGCATGCGGCAGCACCACATACCAGAACCGTTTCACCCAGGACAGTCGATCCACCTCCGCGGCTTCCAGTTCCGCTCTCGGTACGGAGCCAAGGGCCGCCAGCGTAATTAACATCATAAACGGGGTCCACATCCAGACGTCAACCAGCAATACCGCCGGCATAGCCCAAAATTTATCGCCCAGAAAATCGATCTTGGCACCGAATATCGTTGTCGTGAAATAATTGGCAATACCGAAAGTAGGTTCATAGATGAGGCGGAAAAATGTTCCCGTAGCCGCCGGGGTGAGCACCATCGGCGAAAAAAGCATCGTTAGCGCTAGGCGGCGGCCGGGCAGTTGCGTACTGCCCCAGAATAAAATACCCAGCAACATTCCGAGAAACGTCTCGATTCCGACCGCAAAAAATACGAAGATAAATGTTTTGCCGAGCGCTCCCCAGACGGCATAGCTGTCGTAAAGATCGAAAAAATTGCGAAAACCGATAAATCGCGGAGGCATACCGGTAACCAGGGAATAGTTGTAAAAACTCATTCCCACCATCCACAGCAGCGGGATGATGTTCCAGAGCAAAAAGAAAATCAACACCGGTAAAAGCAGCATCAGCGGGAAATAGCGCGAGTTGTCAATCCAGGCCATCCGCAAGGCCCGGAGGCGACTTCCGAGGCCTCTACGGTACTGTGACCACGCCGTCTGAGCTGGGTCGGTGTTTGCTGTGTGGTATTGCATAGTATAGTTACCGCTTTAAAATGGAAATTAAAACGCCGGTGAGCAGCTTGTTCCAATGCTCACCGGCTTACTATTGATATCACCGTATTCAAACGATCACTTCAATCTCACATCTCTGCATGATTTCGGAGGCTTAATCTTGCTTCGTCCTGCCTCGTAGAGAATTTTTTGCTGCTCGCAGGCCGCCCATTCGAGTCCTAGTTTCGGATCAGATATCTGACCGGTGGCAAAGGCCGTGAAGGCTTCCTGCTGGGCCGCCAGCATTTCGGAATATTTTGGCTCATGCCAGAAGTCACGGGAGCGATCCGTGCGCAACATGTACTTATAGGCGCGGAACCACGGTTGAATATCCTCAAAGCCGGGGGATTCCAGCACGACCTTGACGCAGGGATTGCCGCCGCGTTTGGCAAACTCTAGTTGTATTTCCGGTAAGTACCACCATTTTAAAAAGTCAATGGCCACCGTCATGTGGGCTTCATCATTGTACGCATTGACCACCCATGGCTGACCTCCAATGGGATACAGCCGCTTCAAGGAGCCGTCTTTTTGTTTGAAGCCCGGCGGCGGCACCACTATCACACGGTCTCTGTTCTTGTCGGTAATCATGGCCAGGCCAACTGCTGCCCACTGAAATGCTGTGGCGACCTTATCCTGGGTAAACGCATCGATATTCTCGGCAATTCCATAGCTGACGGCTCCCGGCGGCTGATATTTGAGCATGCGCTTGTTCCATTCCATCGCCTTGGCATTGATATCGCTGTTGAGGATGCCATATACCCTGCGTTCTTTCGGCTCCCAGATATCGCCGCCCATCGAGAACATAAAGGGGTAAAGATACATGGTCATAAAGTCATACTCTTTGGAGTACTGCATGGCCGTCCCCCACAAGCCATCGTTCGGACGCGTAAAGAACTCGGCGATTTTTTCAAAATCGGTCATGGACAGATTTTCAAAATCCTCAAAGGTTTGGGGTAATTCCATGCCGTATTTTTCCTTAAAGGCCTTTTTCTCTTTGGGATCATGGAAAACATCGGTCCGGACAAAAAGCGCGATGGTATCCCCTTCTTCCGGCAGCCCCCAGAACTCGCCGGAGCCTTCCGGAAATTCCATATAGGTTTGCCAGACCACGGGGTCATACCACTCGATGTCCAGCACCGGATGTTTTTCAATCAGCCTACTGATATTCACGATCCAGCCGGGCGAGGCGAGAGCCCCCAGCCACTGGCTGTCACTAATGATAATGTTGTATTCCTGTGATCGAGTTGCCAATGTTGAAGCCGCCTTCTGGAACAAAGCCGAAAAAGGCGCCTCGGCAAAGGTAAAACTGACATCATATCCAAAATTCTTTTTGGCATACTCGGCAAACAAAGGCGACATATCCACACCGAGCCTGCTCGGTAGCCAACCGCCGATGCCCAAAATGGCCATATCAATCTTTTTGCCTTTGAGCGGATGCTCCGCCGCTTCGGTTTGGGAGATGCCAAAAGCTGTTGCCAGGCTCATGACCAACAACAGACTTACCATTAAAAATAGATTTTTTCGTCTTAACATTGTTAGGTTCCCTCCTTATTAATAAAGTTAAAAAAACGTATTCTTAGCACCATTACAAAATCTTTCTCACCCCCTTTCCATATTCTGGAGAGCTTTACATTGATCACCAAACAATTCCACAAGAGTACAAGCATTCAATATTCTATTAAATATTTATCCAGGGTCAGTAGCAAAATCTCAAGAAAAGCTGCGACTGTGTGCACATGCGCTCACTTATTGAGCAAATGATCAGCTTGAACTATCTTTATAGCAAATAGAAGTATTTGTCAAGCTTTTTTTCATTTTTTCTTCATCCAGATAGTTTTAAAATTCATGGAAGCACGTGCATTGATAAAACGCCATCGCACAAAATGGCGACTTATCCGGGCGGAACTTTTCGGAAATAACCAGACCGGGAGCCCCGAAACTGAAGGAAAACCGCTCTTGATTAAGTGCTCAGGCCTATAATTCGAAAGGTATTGACAGGATAGTTAGCATAGTTATAATAGGAAAGTGAGCATTATTTCAGTAACTGAGCATCTGTATTATATGATTATTGATTTCTTGCATTGATAACAAAGTGCTCCTACATCATAGAGACCTATGGTGAATGCATTCGGAGCTAATTTTGCCAGAACCTCCTGTGGTAAGAGCTTGGAAATGCACTCTACACAGAGTTTAGGATTGAATATGCCAAAAGCCAATGATGATTTGAGCGATCAAGTGGAACTTATGACTCGAGTGGCGTCTCTTTATTATATAGACGAGCTCACTCAGGAAAAGATCGCCAGAAGCCTTAACCTTTCTCGAGCCAAAGTAGGACGTCTGCTTAAAAAGGCTCGCGAAGAAGGGATTGTGGAAATCAATGTTCGCCAGCACCCTAACCTAAATATTCAGTTAGAGAATGAGCTGGTTGACCGATTCGGTCTACAGCGGGCCCTGATCGCCATCGATCACCAAGATCCAGATGTCCAACGGGCAGCCGTAGCACGACTGGTTGCCGGTTATCTGTCGCATAATTTGCGGGACCATATGATAGTGGCAGTGGGTATGGGGCGTAATACTGGCGCCATTTCCGACCAGGTCTTTAATCCATTACCTCACACCTGTGTCTTCGTCAGCGCAATAGGAGGGTTATCCGGGGCTGGGGAGTTGATTAATCCTGATCACATCTGTCGGCGGCTTGCTGAACGCTTTGGCGGCCAAAATGAAATCCTGTACGTGCCAGCATACGTGAAGGACTCGCTCACTCGGAATTCATTTCTTAAACACGAAACTATCCGCCAGACATTGGGCCGGGCACGTCGGGCCGATCTGGCTATTGTTGGAATCGGCGATTCCACTGATAATAGCAATGTGGTTAGAATGGGCTGGCTTTCTGCCCAGGAGATGGCCCAATTGCGCAGTTTAGGCGCGGTAGGCGATATTTTGGGCTACTTCTTTGACATAAATGGTGAACCGAGCAAAAACAATATACAAGGCCGGGTGGTTGGCCTTAGCGAGGAGGATCTCCACCAAATCCCGACCGTGATAGCCATCGCAAGTGAGACGAACAAGCCTCTTTCAATTTTGGGAGCTCTGCGCACAGGTATCGTTGATATCCTGGCCACCAGTACCAGCAACGCTCAAGCTGTACTGTCTCTGGATAAAGGGGCTCATCGCACGAAATAGGCTTTAAGCCAGACCATTGCCTTTTGTAATAATTCTTTCCTCGGTATCCGAACCAGGAAGACATTTTTTTTAGACGCAGGTATTCATTCTGATGGCTTGAATCTTCTTGCCCATAATTGCCTTTATTTCTCCTAAATGGAAAAGGACGAATGAAAAAGATAGCTGTGGGGTGCGATCCCAGCGCGGTTGATCTGAAGGAGGTCGTCAAGAGACACCTCAGTGATTTGGGATATGAGTGGGAAGATTATGGGAGAGATGATCCCATCTATGCGAATGTTGCCATCGCGGTGGCCGAGGCCGTTGCAAGTGGAAAACATGACCGAGGGATTCTTATTTGCGGTACGGGCATTGGCATGTGTATCACCGCCAACAAGGCCCCAGGGGCTTACGCGGCCCTCTGTGCGGACCCTTACTCTACGGAGCGATCCAGAAAGAGCAATAATGCCAACATCATGACATTGGGTTCCCAGGTGGTGGGCGTAGAGCTGGCCAAAACCCTGGTGACCATCTGGATGAATTCGGAGTATGTGCCTGGCGGGAGGTCAGAGCCGAAGATACAAAGGATTTATGAGTACGCAGAAGCACACCAGAAATAGACCTATGAATTATGAGCTAAGACAGGGAGGAGAATATGAAGAAATTCATCAACGATCCATACGATGTGGTCGATGAAATGTTGGAAGGTTTTGTTGATGTGCACAGTCAATACGTTCGAAAATTGGAAACGGCCAGGGTCTTGGTCAGGAAGGATGCCCCTGTCGCGGATAAGGTGGGCATTGTTTCGGGTGGCGGTTCCGGCCACAAACCGGCCTTCATCGGCTTTATCGGCGAGGGCATGCTTGATGCTGTGGCTGTCGGCG
>Ga0180009_10007778_pt1 | contig 10845 bp, 8 predicted proteins | sample OS_PC_MetaG_FD_123537 | JGI IMG/M metagenome (GOLD analysis project Ga0180009, IMG submission 123537) | Groundwater microbial communities from the Aspo Hard Rock Laboratory (HRL) deep subsurface site, Sweden - OS_PC_MetaG | ecosystem: Environmental > Aquatic > Deep subsurface > Groundwater... | reverse complement strand
TGCATTATTGATTCAAATTTGTCTTTGAATTTAAACGGCACTTCAACTAAAATCCTTGAATTTGATTCAGAGAAAAGCAAAACTGTATTTGTTTTTTCTTTTTCATTTCCTTCAAAAACAATTTTCCTTAAATCTATTTCTGCTCCAAGCATTCCTCCAAAAGCCATTTCAGCTATTGTTACAGCTAATCCTCCTTCTGAACAGTCATGCATTGAACGAATAATTCTTTCAGAATTTTTTTCTCCGATCAAAGCAATTTCAGATAATTTTTCATAGGCTTTTCTTGCTTCTTCAGCATTTAATTCAGGAACATTTTTTCCAAGTTTTTCCTGTAATTTAAGGAAATGGCTTGCACCTAATTCGTTTCTTGTTGCTCCAACCAAATAAATCAAATTGTTTTTTTCTTTTAAGTCCATTGAAATCCTTTTGATTGCATCAGGAAGAACTCCTATTGCAGAAATAAGCAAAGTGGAAGGAACTGAAATTGTTTTTTCTCCTAACCTGAATTCATTATGAAAAGAATCTTTTCCTGAAATAAATGGAGTTCCAAAAGCTATTGCGGTTTCCCTGCAGGCAACTGAAGCCCTAACCAATTCAGCCAGCTTTTCTTTTGTAGGAGAACCCCAACAAAAATTATCCAATAATGCAATATGGTTTATTTGGGCTCCAACACAGATTAAATTTCTTATTGCTTCATCTATTGCAGAGGCAGCCATCCAATAAGGATCAATGTCTCCATATAATGGATTAATTCCGTTTGAGACTGCAATTCCTTCTTTGAATTCAAATAAAGGCTTTATTATTGAAGCATCGCTTGGAGCATCATTTTTTTTTCCCATTAAAGGCTTTATTATTGAAGTGCCTTGCACTTCATGGTCATACTGTCTTATTGTTGTTTCTTTTGAGGCAATATTAGGCATTGCAAGCAATTGCATTAAAACTTCATTAAAGTTTTCTGGTTCACTAAATTCTTCAGTTAATGTTTTTTCTTTCCATTCAGCGTTTTTTTCTGTTTTTGGAATTTCTTTATGCAAAAAATCCATTTCCAAGTCAATGATTTTTTCTTCGTTAAAAAATACTTCTAATTTTTTTGTTTCAGTGAATTCCCCTAAAACTGTTGCTTCAACATCTTCTTTTCCGCATAATTCCAAAAATTCTTTTGTGTTTTTTTCAGGAACAGCCAGAATCATTCTTTCTTGAGCCTCACTTACCCAGATTTCCCATGACTCTAATCCTTTATACTTTAACGGCGCTTTTTCCAAAAAAACTTTTGCGCCTGTTTCTTCTCCCATTTCCCCTATAGCTGAACTAAATCCTCCTGCGCCACAGTCAGTAATACAAGAATATAATTTTTTGTCTCTTGCCTGTAAAATTACGTCCATCATTTTTTTTTCTTCTATTGGGTTTCCTATCTGAACTGCAGTAGAAGAAGTTTCCTCGTTTAATTCAATTGAAGAAAAAGTTGCACCATGAATTCCGTCTCTTCCTGTTCTTCCTCCGACTGCAATAATTTTGTTTCCTTTAAAGGCTTTTTTTTCATGCAATCCTTTTGGAATCAATCCAATAGTCCCGCAATACACTAAAGGGTTTCCTAAATACCTTTCATCAAATAATATTGCGCCGTTAATGGTTGGAATTCCCATTCGATTTCCGTAATCTCTTACTCCTGCTCTTACTCCCTTAAAAATCCTTTTAGGATGAAGCAAATTTTCAGGAACATCTTCTTTTTTTGTTTCAGGGTCAGCAAAACAAAATACATCAGTGTTTGCAACAGGCTTTGCTCCTAATCCAACGCCTAAAATGTCTCTTATTACTCCTCCAATGCCAGTGTTTGCCCCTCCATAAGGATCTAAAGCAGAAGGATGATTATGTGTTTCAACTTTGAATGCTACATCAAATTCTTCATTAAATGAAATTATTCCTGCATTATCAGAGAAAACAGATACAAGCCAGTTTTTTTCTTTCATTAATTTGTGTGTTGCTGATTTAATTGTTTCCCTAAACAAGTTATCAAACTTTTTTTCTTTTATTGTTCCATCCAAAAAAATTTCCTTATAATTTATTGCTGAATTAAATGTTTTGTGCTTGCAGTGCTCGCTCCATGTTTGTGCAATTGTTTCTAATTCTGCCTGAAAAGGATGCCTGTTTTTTTCCTTAAAGTATTCTTGAACTGAATTCATTTCTTTTGCGTTTAAAGCCAAAAGCATTTTATTGCTTAAATCTATGAGTTCTTTTTCGTTCATCTTTGATATTTCAATTGTGTTTTTCATTTCAATCATTTAATTTCATTTTGCATTTTAATTATTTTTTTTAATTTATTTCTTTATTATTTCTGTTCATTTTTTTTATTCATTCTTTTTATTTAATTTTTTATTTTTTCACTTTTCAATCCAGCTTTTTTATTTCATATGATTCTACTACTTGATTTGCAAGCATTTCCCTGCAGATTCTCTCAATTTCTTTTTCTTTCAGGTTTCCGGAAAAAAAGTATTTTTTTGATGTCCTAATATTTTCTTTTTCCCTGAATTCCCTTTTAAGCAAATCTTTTACTCCAATCATTGCTGCGTTTCCTTCATTGTCTGTTACTCCAGGCAGAAACTTTATTTCAACCATAAAGTCTGCTTTAATCCCTGAATCTGAATCAACTGAATAATTCTGCACTATTGGATCACAAAAAAGTTTTTCTGCAGCAGTTTTTGCTTCTTCTTCACTTAATTCAGCATTAATATAATAACAATGCACAATTTTCACTGATTCAGTTTTAATCCCTAATTCTGATTCAATTTCTTTTTTAACTGAAATTGATTCAGCATCATTTTTTTCTTCTCTGAAAAATACTTCAATTCTGTGCATAAAAAATTAAGCAAGGGAAGCTTTTTTATTTTCTTGGTTCAGCAAGAGTTCAATTTTACTCCATAAAAAATCATTTATTTTTTCTTTTGTTTTCAGTTTCCCTTTTTCAGTGCATTCCACTATAAACCAGTTTTTTTCTGTTCTGCATAATTCAAGAAACATTTCCCTTACTTTTTTCTGGTAATCTAAATCTTTTTCGTGAATGTCTTTTTTTTCTTTCATGTAATCCTTTTGTTTTCTTGAATCCATTAATTTTTGTGAGAATTCAACTGGAACATCAAGAAAAAAAACCATATCAGGAAAAGGCATGGCTGATTCAAGCTTTTTCAGCCAACCCAAAAAATCTTTTCTTTTTTTTTCTTTGCTGAATTTGGCTGTCTGGTAAGCAAAATTAGAAGTATAATACCTGTCCATTAAAACAACAAAACCTTTTTCAAGAAAAGAATTGATTTCTTTTTTTATTTCATATCTGTCAAGAGAATAAAGCAATGAAACAAATTCTTCTGGCACATCTTCTTTTTTTCCGAATTTTCCTTTAAGGTATTCTGCAATAAGTTTTCCAAAAAATTCATTGTATCTTGGAAAAGAATAAGTTTTTGTTTTAATTCCTTTTTCTTTAAGTTTTTCTTCAAGCAGTTTTGTTTGAGTGGCTTTGCCGCTTGAATCCAGCCCTTCTAATACAATAAGCATGCCTTTATTCATTCTTTTAAATTTATGCTCACACCATTTTTTAATCTTTTTTTGTCTTAATTTACCCGGAGCAAAGTGAAAATTAATGAAAGGAAAAGATTACCTTAATTACCTGTTTTCTGCGCACAAGCTTGGGACTGTTTTAGGATTAGAAAGAGTTAATGCTGTTCTAAAAAAATTAAATAATCCGCAGAATTCATTCAAAAGCATTCATATTGCAGGAACAAACGGCAAAGGCTCAACTTCAACAATAATCAGCCAAATCCTTCAAGAATACGGGTTTAATACAGGGCTTTATATTTCTCCTCATATTAAAAGATTTAGTGAAAGAATAAAACTTAATTCTTTTGACATAAACGACAAAGAACTGATTTTTGAAATAAAAAAAATAAAGAAAATAACTGATAAATTAAAGAAAAAAGATTCTTCTTTGTTTCCCACTTTTTTTGAGTTTTCTGTTGCAATAGCATATGATTTTTTTGCAAGAAAAAAAGTTGATTTTGCAGTAATTGAAACAGGTTTAGGCGGACGCCTTGACGCAACAAACGTGATAAAACCTGAAATTGCAGTAATAACCAATGTTTCAATTGAACACACTGAATATTTAGGCAATACAGTTGAACTAATCGCAGAAGAAAAAGCAGGAATAATAAAGCCTGATTCAATTGTGGTTACGGCATCAAAAGACAAAAAAGTCCTTAAAGTAATCAAAGAAAAAGCATCAAAAGAAAATGTTCCTGTATTTGAAGTTCAAAAACTCTGCAAAACATCTAATCACTTGTTCAGTTTAATAAAACAGAAATTTGATTTGGAAGTTGAAGGAGAAAAAATAAAAGGAATTGAAACCTCTCTTTTAGGTGAATTCCAGCCAATAAATATTGCCACTGCAGTTCTTGCAGTAAAAAAACTTAAATTAAAGTTTGACAAAAAGAAAATCAAGGAAGGAATAAAAAAAGCTTTTATTCCAGGAAGATTTCAGGTAATCCAAAGAAAGCCTTTGACTATTTTTGATGCAGGCCATAATTCAGACTGCTTTAAGGAAATAAAAAAAACCCTTTTGTTAATGAAAAAAAAGAAAATGTTTGACAAAATGATTTTATTGATTGCCTTGTCTTCAGATAAAGACGCTGAAAAAATAAGCGAGCTGATTTTTCCTTTAGCAGACAAAATAGTTATTACAAGGGCAAATTACAGGGGAATGGACATAGAAAAACTGGTTTCTTTTGCAGAAAAACACGAAAAACCTTTTATTGGCTTTCATGACTCACAGGAAGCATTTGATTTTGCTTTAACCAGAACCGAAGAAAAAGACTTATTGTTTGTTGTTGGCTCAATTTTCTTTTTAGGCGAAATAAACGTTGACTTTTACAAGCATGTTTAACTGAAAATTTTTTTTCCAATCCTAATCATATTGCTTTTATTTTTTACCGCAAAAACAAAATCTGTGCTCATTCCCATTGAAAGCACTTCAACTGAAGCAAAAGAATTCTTGAGTTCAAAAAAAACTTTTCCTGCTTCAGAAAAAAAAGGAACAGATTTTTCCGGCTGTTCAAAAAACGGCGCTATAAACATTAATCCTTTTAATTCAAGGAAGTTCATCCGGGAAATTCCTTCTGCAATAGTTAGTATTTCTTCTTTTTTTACCCCGAATTTTTGGTTTTCCCCTAAATTTAATTCAATAAATACAGGCATTTTCTTGTTAATGCCTGAACAGGCTGAATCAATTTTTCCTGCAAGCTTTAATGAATCAACTGACTGAATGCAGTCAAACAATTCAACTGCCTTTTTTGCTTTATTTGACTGCAAATGCCCGATAAAATGCTTTCCCACTTCAAAATCAAATTCAGAGAACTTTTTTTCTGCGTCCTGCACGACATTTTCTCCGATTACCCTTATTCCTGCATTTACTGCCTGCTTTATTTTTTCAGGATTCTGGTTTTTTGTTGCAGCAAGAACTTTAACGTTTTTCGGGATTTCAGAAAAAATTTTTTTCACGTTTTCTTTTATTTGCATTATGAGTTAATTGAAGAACAAAAATAAAAAATTACTGTTATTTCCCTTTAGTCGGCTTACAAACTCCCAGTATTATTCTTTTAAGAATATTTTTTATCTCAATTATTCTTTTAAAATTGTTCTATTCTTTTTTTTTCAGTGATTTAATGTCTTTTTTGGGAGCAATTCTTTCAGGCCCTGTTTCAAGAAGCGCTGAAACAATTAGTGAGCACAGGCTTTTAAGGGACGGGCACTCAACTAAAGAGAAATTTGAGGAACTTTTGAAAAAAGATGCAGAAAAAATAATTAATGCGCAAGAAAAAGGTTTTGCTTTTGTTTCAGCAGGGCAGGCAAACTGGCTTGACTTATTAAGGCCTTTTTCTTTTTTTAACGGCTTCAGGAAAAGGAATTCTTCAGGAGAAGATTCTGTTGGCCCTGTAACAAGATGGTATTCAACCAACACTTTTTACAGAAAACCTGAAATAATTTCAAAAATAACTGCTAAAGGGAATGAACTTTCATCTTTTCTTCCTGAAATTGAAGACAGGAAAGGAGTTTTGTTTTTGCCTGGGCCTTATTCTTTTTCAAGACTGGTGCAGAATTCTTTTTACAATGACAATAAAGAGCTTGTATTGGATTATGCCCAAGCCATTGCATTAAACCTTGATTCCCTTAAAGAAAAAGGCTATTTTGCTGTAATTTTTTCTGAACCTTCTTTTGGCTTTGATTTCCTTAAAGAAAGTTTTGACGAAAAGCTTTTGGTTAAAGGATTTGCAGGAAAAATAAAGGAAAAAAATTTTACTCTTGGAATAAATTTTCCTTTGGCTGACGCATCAAAAGCAATCCCTTTAATTGAAGAAACAGCTTTTGATTTTATTGGAGTTGACTGCTTTTATTCTGATTTTTCAGGAATAAAAACAAAAAAAGACGTTTTTTTGGGTTTAGTTGACGGTTCAAGAATCGGAATTGAATCAATTGAAAGCGTTAAAAAAACAATTAAAGACTTTAAATTGAATGCGTCTTTTTCAGGAAACTTTTTTATAGGGCCTAATGACAGGCTGTTTGATGTTCCATTTGAGCAAGGCCTTGAAAAAATAAATATTCTTTCAAAGGCAGCAGCAGGACTTTCAGGAGAAGAATAAAATGAATAAAACTTTTTTGACTCAGGAAATTGGAAGCATTCAAAGGCCTATCTGGAGGCAGAAACTTAATGCTCCTTCCAATGAAAACTGGATTAAAGATGCTCTTGAATGGGGAAAAAAATTTGATGTAAATGAAAGATTTGAATTAGCAAACGAAAAAAAAACAGGACTGCTTCAAAAAAACGGCGAAAAAAGAACTCAAGAAGAAAAACAAAGGATAATTGACATTTCTTCAATTTATGTTATTAGAATGCTTGAAAAAGCAGGATTAGACAGGGTTTTTAACGGAGAACAGCCAAGAACTGAAATGTATGACGCTTTTGCATCAAAAACAAAAGGAATCAAAACAGCAGGGTTTGTGAATTCTTTTGATGCAAATTATTTCAGGAAAGGAATAATTACAAAAAAAGTTGAAATCTCTGATGAAGGAATTGACTGGTTTAAAAAAGAATTTGAGTTTGCAAGAAATCATTCACAAAAAATAATAAAACCCTGCCTTACAGGCCCTTATACTATGACTGACTGGAGTTATGTTGAATATTACGCTGAATTACAGGAAAAAAAAGCTTCAGGAAATCCAGTTAAGGAAGCAAGAAGAAATGCAGTTCTTGATTTTGCTTCAGATGTAATTAATCCAATAGTAAAAGAATATGTTAAAGCAGGGGCTGAAGTGATTCAGATTGATGAGCCTGCTGCTTCAACAAAACAGCATGAAGCAGACTTAGTAGTTGAAGGAATTAATGCATCATTTAAAGGCGTCCCAAGAAATGTGGAGAAAGCAGTTCATTTATGTTACAGCAATTATTCTTCTTTGTTTCCTGAATTAGCTGAATCATCTGCAGACAGCTACTTGATTGAATGCACTAACCATTCAACAGGAAAAGAATTTAATCCAAACCAAATACATGAAGAAGCATTAAAGATAATTGAATTATTCAAAGAATACAAAATGAATGCAAGCATTGGCGCAGGGTTAATAGACATTCATTCAGATTTGATTGAATCCCCTGAAATTATCAGGGACAGGATTCTTTTTATCAACAAGCTGATGGATGACCCAAAAAAAGTGCAGGTTAACCCTGATTGCGGTTTAAGGACAAGAAAATGGGAAATTGCTTTCCCAAAACTTGAAAACATGGTTAAAGGCGCAGAACTTGCAAGAAAAGCATTAGAATAATTAAAAATTATGAAAAATTAAGTGAATGAAAAATGACTGAATTAATGCTTGAAATTGTGCCTCCAAGCAGAATGACTTCAGACAACTACAAAGAAAAAGTAATGGATAAAGTAAGTGAATCAGTTAATTCAATTAAGCCTGATGTAATTAATGTGCCTGAAATAGTTGATGAAAACTTTGAAGGAAAACCTTATTACAGAAATGTTTCTGCAAGAAGATTTGCAAAAAAAATAAATGAATTAACAGGAAAAAAAGTTATTGTAAATAAAGTGGTTGTTCACTGCAACGGGCTAAACGAACTTCAAAAATGGATTAACAAAAGCGTTAATGAATTAGGCTTAAAGGATTTTGTTTTTGTAGGGGGCAGTTCAGACAAATTTTCTTACCCAGGGCCTTCAGTTACTGAAGCAAACAATCTTGCAAAAAGCTTTTCTTCAATTAATGCAGGAAACATCATGATTCCTTCAAGAGAAAATGAAGCCCAAAGAATGTTAACCAAAACACTTTCAGGCGCATCTTTTTTTACTTCACAAATTCTTTTTGAATCAGAAAAAACACAAAAAACACTTTTTGAATACAATTCTCTTTGCATTGAAAAAAAAATCAAGCCGGCAAAAGTTTATTTAAGCTTTTGTCCTGTTTCAGGAATAAACGAACTGTTTTTTTTGAGATGGCTTGGAGTTGAAATGCCTGAAAAAACAGAAAAAGAAATTTTTTCTGAAGAAGAAAAAATCCCAGTGAATTCAATTAATAGTGCAGAAAAAGTCTGGAACAAAATAATAACTTTTTCAGAAAAAGAAAATTTAAGCATTCCATTAAACCTTAACATTGAAGAAATTTTTTTACATAACCTTGATTCATGCATTGAACTTGCCTTAAGGCTTAGACAAGCCTAACTTAAAAAAGCTTACCATGCTACAATATAATATTAACAAAAATAAGTTTTAATGGATTTTTTGGAGGGATTAAATGAAAACAAGTTTAAGGGATTTGGTTACAGGGAAAAGAATAATGTTTCTGGCATTATTTTCTGTTCTTGTTTTAATAGCCAAGCAAATTAATTTTTCTTCTATTATTGGTGCAGAACAACAGTATTTTACTTTATTCCAGTTTTTTGGGCCAATTGCAGGAAGCTTTTTAGGTCCTTTTATTGGTGCAGGAGCAGTATTAATTGCACAATTAAGCGACATGCTTTTGTTCGGCAAAACATTTGATTTCATAAATATTTTTAGGCTGACTCCAATGCTTTTTGCAGCAGCATACTTTGGATTGCAGTCAAAGAAAAAATTTAATTTTTCTGCAGTAATCCCTTTAATTGCAATGGCTTTATTCATATTGCATCCTGTTGGAAGGACAGTATGGTTTTATTCCTTGTACTGGCTGATTCCTGTAATAGCAACAGTCTTCTTCAAAAACAATTTATTCTTCAGAAGTCTTGGTTCAACTTTTACTGCTCATTCAATTGGTTCAATTATATTCCTTTACACTATTCCAATGCCTGCAGAAGCATGGCTTGCATTAATTCCAATTGTTGCAGTTGAAAGACTTGCTTTTGCTTTTGGAATAAGCATTTCTTTTGTTGCCTTTACAACAGTTTTGGCAAAACTAGAAAACTTTATTCCAAGCAATGTGCTTTTAATAGACAAAAAATATGCATTGCAGAACATGTTAAGCCGTTAAGGCTTAACCTTCTATTTCTTTTTCTTCCAAAACAAATTTAATTACTTTCTTTCTTTTCTTAATATCTTTTAGGGGGTCATTTAATGGTTTTAGAGAAAGCTGATTCAAAAGTTTTTGAGGCAATACAAAACGAAACAAAAAGGCAGATGCAAGGATTAGAATTAATTGCATCAGAAAATTATGTTTCTAAATCAGTTTTAGAGGCAATGGGCTCTGTTTTTACAAACAAATACAGTGAAGGCTACCCTCATAAAAGATATTACGGCGGAAATGAATTTGTTGATGTAATAGAAGATTTAGCTATAGAAAGAGCAAAAAAATTATTTAATGCAGAACACGTTAATGTCCAGCCATACTCCGGAAGTCCAGCCAATCAGGCAGTTTTTGTGGCTTTAATGAATTTAGGAGACAAATTCATGGGAATGAGCCTTGCAATGGGCGGTCATTTAACTCACGGTCACAAAGTCAGCTTTTCTGGAATGCAATATCATGCAATAGGTTATGGCGTTTCAAAAGAAACAGAATTAATTGATTATGATGCAATAAGGAAAACTGCTTTAGAAGAAAAACCTAAAATGATTATTTCTGGTGCTTCAGCTTATCCAAGAAAAATTGACTTCAAAAAACTAAAAGAAATTGCAGAAGAAGTTAATGCAATTTCTTTTGCTGATATTGCACATATTGCAGGCTTATGCTGTTCAGGCCTGCATGAAAACCCTGTTCCATTCTTTGAAGTAGTAACAACAACCACACATAAAACTTTGAGAGGCCCTAGAGGCGCAATGATTTTATGCAAACAAGAACACGCAGAAAAAATTGATAAAGCAGTTTTTCCTGGCCTGCAAGGCGGGCCACATGACCATATTAATGCAGCAAAAGCAGTTGCATTCGGCGAAGCATTAAATCCAGACTTCAAAGATTATTCAAAACAAATAATAAAAAATGCTCAAGCCCTTGGAGACACTCTGCAAGACTATGGCTTTCGCTTAGTTTCAGGCGGAACAGACAATCATTTGCTTTTAATTGATTTAACAAAAAAAGAAATCACAGGAAAAGAAGCTGAATTAATTTTAGATGAAGCAGGAATTTACTGCAATAAAAACATGATTCCTTTTGACACTAAAAGCCCGTTTAATCCTTCAGGAATAAGATTAGGAACTCCTGCTTTAACTACCAGAGGCTTTAAAGAAGAAGAAATGAAAATGGTTGGGGAATGGATTAACAGGATAATTGAAAACAAAAACGATGAATCTGTCAGAAAAAAAGTCAGAGAAGAAGTAAAAGAACTATGCAAAAACTTCGTGATTTACT
>Ga0180009_10007777_pt1 | contig 10846 bp, 13 predicted proteins | sample OS_PC_MetaG_FD_123537 | JGI IMG/M metagenome (GOLD analysis project Ga0180009, IMG submission 123537) | Groundwater microbial communities from the Aspo Hard Rock Laboratory (HRL) deep subsurface site, Sweden - OS_PC_MetaG | ecosystem: Environmental > Aquatic > Deep subsurface > Groundwater... | reverse complement strand
TCTTTTTATTTCGTAGCCAGCTTTTTTAGCTAAATTTTCTATGAAACTTAAATCCGCGAAATTTGCCCAAGACAAATATATCTTACCGTTTTCTTTTAAAAATTGCTTAGCACTCTGGAAAAATTTATTTACGGTTTTGTGTCCCTCATCCCAAACTGTTTTTTCAACCACATCTTTTGCTTTTTTGTCTGTGTAAGGTGGATTTATTAAAATAATATCAAATTTAATTTTGGATTTAGGGAAAATATCACTTTGTATAACAGTAACTTTATCTTCCAAATTATGTAGTTTAACATTATCTCGAATATTTTTGACAGCATATTTGCTGATATCGGTTGCGATTATTTTTTTAGCTTTATCGCCCGCAAAAATTGTATAAATGCCAGAACCTGAACAAGCATCTAAAACCACATCCCTACTTTTAAATTTAACTGTTTTTACTAAAAGAATACTATCCGTTGCTGGCGGAAAAACTTTTGGTAAAATTATTATTTCTTTATCTTCTACTTTGATCATGTAGGGTTTTTTACAACTCTTTATTCTTTTAATCAATTGTTTCTGAATCTTTAAAGACTCTTGTATTAATTTTTTTGGCATAAATACTATTAATAGCTTTATTTTAATAAACCTTTTCTTTTTAAAAGTCGGCGGTGAGTAATATTTCTGCTAACATTTATTAAACGAGCTTAAAACCCACAAAATGTTTAGTGGGCTCAGGAAGATGGATTTTGTGAAGCAAAAAATCCCGAAGAGTTCATTTATACCCTCTTCAAGGAAAAGAATTAAATAGTTAAATATGATATAACTTAAAATCATGATATTCAGACCTGCTAAATTAGGAGATATTTCTCAAATTCAGAATATTGAGAGAAAATATTATGAAGGATTTAATTGTCCAGAGAATACATTAAAATCATGGATTGAGCAATTATCTGAAAATTTTATTGTTGCTGAAGAGAATAATAGAATTGTTGGATTTATCTTTTTTGAATACCTTGATGAAGTTAAAGCAGTACCACTCATTCATAAAATTGAACATAAAATAGATGGTAAATATGTATATATTTCTGAAGTTGGAATTTATGATAATAAAGAACAAATTCTTCAGCAACTTTTTGATAAATTAGTTGAAAAAGCAAAGAAAGATAATTGTGAAAAAATAATATGGCTAACAGGTCAAAAACATAAACATGACCAAATAGAATCAAGATTATTAATTAATAATAAATTTGAGAAAGTTAAAAATATTAAAGATTGGGAAGCTTATCCTAATCATTTTGTTTCTGACCATTGGATCTGGCAGAAATCTCTTCGCTAGGGCTTAAATGAATTGCAACTAACATCGCATTGCTGTTATGTGCCCCGAACGAAGCGTAGCGGAGTTGGCATGAAGAGAGGAGCAAAGTGACGAAGAGTCAGCAGTGAGCTTTAAATAAACTTAAATAGTAAAGGTAATTAATTGTCAATATGAACGAAGATCAAATTAATTATTTATTAAAAGATATTAAAACAGATAAAGAAAGGGTTAAAAAATCAATTTATGCAATTCTACATATCTACAATCTTAAGTTAGATGAAATTATAGTTTATCGAAAAAAACTTAATCCTTCAGAGATATTTATAGCTGCTATTGAAGAATGCAATTTGGAAAGTGCCAAAAAAATCATGAAAAAGAAATACCAGAATATTCTCCCTGCTCCAATAACTGTTATTGAATACAGAAAAAAATATTATTTATTTATGGGTTCTAATAGAAGCATTATCTTTATTCTGAAAGGAGAAATCCCTGATAGTGTTATAGTAAAGATTCCTGACATCACAAAGACTCCTATTTTTGTATCAGAAGCTAAAGTAACACTACAGGAAATATTAGAAAAACAAAAAAAGCCCACCTCCAATTGAATATAACTATAATTATGCTTCTTAAACCAAATATATTTATAATAAGTTGTATTTTTACTGTTTATGAAGCAGGAAATAATTGACAGCATAGGGGTTTTTTTGCTGAAAAAGGGCTTTACAATAAAGAGCATGACTCATACATGCTTTGACATTATTGCCAGAAGCAGCTCCATGGTTCTGCTGATAAAGGTTTTGGAAGATGCAAACTCTATAAAAAAGGATTTTACAGACGAGATGGAGCACATAAGCTCTTATATAAATGCCTCGCCATTGATTATAGCAGAAAAAGCAGGCTCTAACCTGGAAAATAATGTGGTTTACTCAAGGTTTGGAATATACACATTGAATCTTGCAACATTCAGAAACTGCATAAACAATCATTTTCCTTTTGTAAAAAGGACACAAGCCGGACTGACTGCATGCATTCTTGGAAAGAAATTAAAGCAGAAAAGAGAGCAGGAGGGCTACTCCATAAATGAGCTCTCAAAAAAACTTGGAGTGAGCAGCAGGATGGTAGTTAAATATGAGAACAATGACTCAGAGATAAGGATTGAAAAAGCAATACGCCTTTATAACATACTTGGAGATGAAGTATTTGACAAAATAAAAATCTTTGATTCTGAGACAAGCCTATATAATCAAGGAAAATCAGACATATCCAAGAAATACTGTAACCTTGGCTTTAAATCACTTGAAACAAAAAAAGTGCCTTTTGACATAATCTCTAAAAAAGATAGGGATGTAATCCTTACAGGCATAGGGGATAAGACAAATCCAAAATTTGGCTCATTATCAAGGCTTTTAGATGTTGATAATCTTATCATTTTCAAAAAGAAAAGACCAAAAAACATTCCATCATTGACAAAAGAGGAATTTTTAGATTTTGAAAAATCCCATGAATTGATAAAGTTTTTAAAGGAGTTTGACTAACCATATAATATGGCTCAGACAAAACAATGCGAGCTGTGCAATGAAGATATGACTAAAATATCTTCTGTCATGATTAGTGATACAGAGTATGCTATATGGAAATGCCAAAAGTGCCATCATGAGATTGCAATTACAGAAGATTAATTCTAAAATAGATGGGGGACAAACCAAAATGAAGTCAAATAAACCTGAGTATAATGATAATAAAAAAATAACAATAGAAGGGGGAGAAGGGGAGCATAAAGCAATAACAACAAGAATTGAAGGATTAGTTGAAAAATTAGAACAGGGAAAAGTAAATATTTCATCTATTTCAGGGGGAATTAATAAGCTGATTGATGGAACATATTTGATTATTAAGTCAAAAAGAAGAGTATACAAACTGGAATTTCCAAGAAATTTTTCTAAAGAAGAGAAAAAGTTCATCCGCAAAAAAAAGGTTGAATATAGCAAGAATGCATCATTTTATGGGGAGCATTTAAATCTTGCTGAAAAGTTAAATTATGAATTGAAAATCCTAGATGAGCCCTATAAAGACTGGGAGTTAAAGGTAAGTATTAGCCTTAAAAAATAATTTTAAGCATAATTAAATTCCTATTAACCATTGCAAAGCCTTTTTATATTAGTTCTCAAAATCTTTTTTAAATGAGAGCAATAATTGTTTCAAAAAAAGATATTGCAGGAATGAACATCAAGGAATGCTTACTTAGGTTGTTTGACTTTAAGGAAATCAACGAAGAGTTTGAAGAAGAAAAAGTATATGAAATCGTAGTTGAAAGAGAGAAAATAAAACTTTACACAACTAAAAAAGAATCAATCAACTGCGAGAATATTGATGAAAAGATTGATGCTGATTTTATTGTTTTTGCAACAAAACACCAGAGCAAGTCAGGCATTGCATCTCTTTCTGTTCACATACAGGGAAACTGGTCAAAGGCAGAGTTTGGCGGCTCTGACCGCAAGTTGTGTATTGCAGATGCAGATTACTTAAGAGATTGTTTATTCAGGATTAAAGAGCTTGCAAGCAATAACAAATATGAAATAATACAGGAATGCACTCATCACGGCCCTTATTTAGCAAAAACACCCTGCATGTTTATTGAGATTGGCTCATCTGAAAAGCAGTGGCCTGACAAAGAAGCAGGAGAGATAATTGCAGAAACAATAATGTCCATTATCCCAAAAACACCAAAACACTATAAAACAGCATTTGGAATTGGCGGCCTGCATCACTGCCCTAACTTCACAAAAGTCATGGAAAAATCTGACTTGGCTTTCGGCCACATCTGCCCAAAATACATGCTAAATAATTTAAATAAAGAAATAATAACACAGGCAATTGAAAGAAACACCCATGAGTGCGAAGAAGTTATTCTGGACTGGAAAGGCCTCAGCCAATACAAGCAAAAAATCACAAAAATGCTTGATGAACTCAAAATAAAATACAAAAAAACAAAAGAAATTTCTTCTTGAAACTATTTATTTTGTAAGAAGAGCCTGCTTTATGATTTTATAAACTTCTGGATAAAGCTGCGGGTCAAGCATTTTGGAGTGAAGCATTTTCAGGCCATCGCATGTGCCGTTTATTATGAAATTTTTCACCATCTCGCCTTCAAGCTTTGCATTTTTTATAAGCACCGTCCCGTCTCCTGGCTGGCCATCCATATGGCATCCATCCCCAATTATCATATAAATCTCAATATTTGGAAGCTCACCCCTGTTAAGTTTGTTCATGAAAAGGCTGTTTACAGCCATATCACGGCATGCATACTTGTCGCCAATGATTTGGCACATATGTGCAATATCCCCTTCTATGCCCTGATTTGGCGTGCCTATCATTATAAGCTTTTCAACATCATCTTCTCCAAATATCTGCAAATACTTTCTTGACACAAGGCCACCCATGCTATGGGCTATTAGTATTACTTTTGGCTTTCCTGTCCTGTGCTTTATGGTTTGTATTATTTCTCTTAACCTGAGTGCATAGGTGTCAATATTCTCACTTTTTATTTGGACAACAACATAGTTTTCAGGCTCTTTAAAGACATCAAAATAATAGCTTGCCTTTATGCTTACTGGTGCCTGCGAAAGGCCCCACACGCCGGGGCTTGTATCAACAGGAGTGTAAAGCGAGATTGAGCCTGCATTAAGGTAGCCATCTTTTTCAAGCTCTTTTTGCAGTTTATTGAATACATCAAGACTGTAGTCTGCTGCGGTCTTTTTGTTAACGCTATGGCCATGAACAAATACAATAGGAAATTTTGATGGATCATTAATACATTCTTCACTTAAGCAGCATGGAGAGCATTTTCCAAAAACACAGCATTTTGGCAAGGGATCATCAAACTCAATGCCAATTTTTACAGGCATTGTTTCTTCTTCTTTAATTAATTCAATGCTTTCATTGTTCAAATCATAATAAGTTATGTTGGGTTTTTGGCAGCTTTCAGGCTGATCCTTTATAAGCTGCTCAATTATTTCTTCTGTTGAGTTAATATCATAAATTCCTTCTGTTGAATTTGTGACATAAGCTAAAAGAATTTCTTTTATTATCTCATTATTATACCCATCTTCAGGCAGTTCATTAAGATAGTTTTCTGCAATATCCTTTTTAATTGTATCTGTGCTTCTATTTGCATAGTCATTTTTGCTCATATTAAGATAAATAATTTTAAGCTGCTCTATTTCATCACATGCGTTTTTAAGCTCAAACTCTGTCTGATTTGCTCTCTCACTTATTGAATGCCTTTTAACACAAGTTTTGTTTAGCATGCACAAAATATCATAGTTTATATCAACTTCTATGCTTCTTTTTAGAGTCTCTTTTCTTTCATAGCTCTTAACACTTTCATGCAGTGTATAAACAGAATAATTTATTGAGTATACTTCAATATTCTTTTTTGAAATATCATTTCTTAACTTAAATGATCTTATGACAGAGTTAAAAACGTTTATGTTATTATTTATTTCAAGGGCAAAACCTTCATTCAGAACTAAAACATTTTTTATCCCTTTCAATGTTTCCCTTGTTTTATTAAGTTCATTTGCAAGATTATTATATAGAAAAACAGAGCTAGATATATTTTTGTCAATCTTTATAACCAAGTCTGATGTTTTTATTGATTCTGTATCCGCATCTTTGAATTTTTTATTTAATTCATAATAATCCTGATTGTCCCATATTTTTTTAAGCGAATTTAAATCTTCAATAAGTTTTGAAATCTCTTTTTTCGCATTATCAAATTCCTTTTTTGTTTCATCAATAGAAACATGATTGTCCAGCTCATTAATAACTAAATTAACCCCATTTGCTTTGGTAGCCAAATCAGAAAGCATTTCTTTTAAATCGAGTAGTTTATTTTTTAAATCATCCTTTAATCTTTTTTCATCTTCTGTTAAGTTATATTTAACAGTAACAAGTATGTTTCTTGATGTTGACTCACCTTTTGTATGACATAAGAAACTAGCAGAACCAATGCACTCAAGCCTGAATCTGTAAAGTTTTTGACCCTCTCCAAAATCATCCACTCTTATTTTGTATTCTTTGGTTATTGGTATTCCTGGAGCAAGTTTAAAGTTGTCATAGTCAATAGATTTATTATTGCTTATGTCCTCAAATAATGACCCGCATTCTGCAGCGCAAAATGGATTTGTTGTTACACCTGCCTTAAAATTAATCAATCCTTCTTCTCCACGAACAAGATTTAACTCCTCTTTATCTGCATCCAAATGGATAATAATATCATTCCCAACAATAAAATTAAGGTAAAGGAAAGTTTTTGTACCAGATGCAACAAAAATTATAATCATTATAATAGAAATTATAATTATTGCCCTGTGCTCTTTTAGCCAATTTCTAAAATTCTTCTTCTTCTCTTTTTTTTCTTTGCTTTTTTTCTTTTTTACTCTTTTTTTGCTTCTTGCCATATTTCAGGATATTTAAAATAAACCATTATTTAAATACTGCGATAAAAATAGCCTGAAAAACAAAAGATTTAAATAGGTAAAAATACATAATACAAATAGACATGAACAAAAAAACTTTTTCTTGTAAAAGATGCTAAATCTATTTGAAAATCCAAAAAGGTGGTGCGGCAATGCCTTACAAAAAGATTTGTATGAGATGCGGTGCAGAACTTAAAGAAGACGAGTATATATGCCCAAAATGCGGGAAAAGATATGATGATAATGAGGCTTATGCTTAAGATTATTTTGCTTTTTTCTTAAGCCATTTAACTCTTTGTGTAATTTTTGAGATAATTTTTTTCCTGTCCTTTATCTTATAAAGCTCCTTTGCAAGCTTAGTGTCTTTTATTATATCATTAATCCAGTTGGCAAAATCATTCTTCTCTTTGTTGATATGGAACTGAAAAACATTTTTCTTCATTTTTTTCAGTGCAAAAAGAAGATCATTTATATTTTTTAAAATACTGCCATCACTTACCCAGAAATTATGCTCAGGATTGACATCTGACAAAGCCCTTAATGCATCTTTTTTTGAATTTACAGACATTTAAACCACCCCTTTCTAGCTTCATAAGCATAAACTTATATTTAAAACTATTTATTTTTGAGAATTAAATCTATTTTTTCTCAGGTTTAGCTCCTTCTTCTTTCTTTTCTGGAGCTTTTTCTTCATCAGGCTTTGCTTCAACTGGCAATAATTCGTCTATTATAACAATAGGTATTTCTGCTTCAACAAGTTTTGCCTTTATTTCTCCTCGTGCTTTGCCCCCCATCTTGGAGATTATCTCCTTTGCATTGGTAATGAACTCCTCACGCCTTTCTTCCATTTCCTTTGCTAATTTCTTCTTCTCTTCCTCAAGCTCTTTTAGCTCTTCTGCTGAAATCTCAGTCTTTTCTTCCCTGATTTCCTTGTCAAACTTGCCTTCATTAATTTCTTTTACTGCATCAACAGATGGCTTTCCCTCAACAAGAATCCCCATTGAGCGGCAAGTTCCAATAACTTCTTTTATCTTTTCCTTTAATGTTTTTCCAAGTAAAGAATCCTCTTTCATCTTTGCAATCTTGATTATCTGCTCTATTTTTAAGTCAGCAACCTTGTCTGTTTTTGGGCTTGAGCTTCCTTTTTCAATGCCAGCTTCCTTTATAATTAATGATGAGCATGGTGGTGTTCCAACTGATATTTTGTATTTTTTTGTATCTTCATCTACTATAATCTTGACAGGAACCTGCATCCCCTTAAATCCAGAGGTTTTTTTGTTAATGTCAGCTATTATCTGGCCTATATTAACACCTAATGGGCCCAGGGCAGGTCCTAAAGGTGGAGCAGCTGTTGCTTTTCCGCCTTCAATCAATGCTTCTACTGTTTTATTTGGCATTTTAAAATTGAAACTTATTAATTATATATAAAGCTTATGATAAAGAAATCAATCTTCTGGCTTTTCCTCCTCTCCCTCACGCCTTATTACCTTGATAGTATCCATTTTTACAGTTATTGGGATTGGAACTGCTGCTTCCAAGAGCTCGATAACAACATCTTCCTTTGCCTTGTCTATCCTGGTTACCTTTGCATTTTCCCTCTTGAAAGGACCGGATATAACCTCAACAATATCATTCTTCTTTATATTCATCTCTACTTTCTTTGATTCCTCAAGCATATGCTCTATTTCCTTATAATCTACTTTTTTTGGCAGGATTCCCCTGGCATAAGGCACATTAAATGCAGCCTGCTCTGCCTCTGCCATGTTGGCTGCCTCAACAAATATATAGCCCCTCATTCCATGAGGCCTTATTATGGAATAAACATTTATGCCTTTTTTTGTGGCATTACTTGTAACAAAATCCATTACCTGCTCCTCTCGGTTTGCAGTAGTTCTTAAAATGAAAATATTTGATTTCTCTTCCACTTAAAACACCTCAGAAGAATAATTGTTTTATCATTTGTATCATAAATCCAATTAAGCCAATGATTATCATTCCAAGGCCAGAGGCCTTGACAATGGTCTTGAATTCAAGATTAGAGGGTTTTTTTGTTACCCTAAACACCCTCTTGCATTCAACAACAAAACTTTTAAATTTAGATATCAAAGATTTAAAATTCATTTTCAGTCAACAAACTCTATCCCGAGCTCTGTTTCAATCTGCTGCTTCTTTCTGTCTGTAACCTTTATTCCTGAGCCAAAGATTTGCGATGACTTAACACCTGTAACTATGAGCATGGCTCTTATTGTATTTTGCAAGTCTTCTGAGATTTGAGCGCCCCAGATTAGTTTTGCATCCTCATCAAGCTTTTCAGATACTGTTTCAACAACCTTTCTTGCCTCATCTAGAGTCATGTCAGGACCGCCAGCAACATTAATTAGAGCGCCATTTGCTCCTGATATATCAACATCTAATAATGGATTTGATATTGCTTTCTCAACTGCCTCAACAGCCCTGTTTTCTGAATCTGATTCGCCGACGCCTATCAAGGCAACTCCGCCGCCAGTCATTACAGCCCTTATATCTGCAAAATCAAGATTAATAAGCCCTGCTTTTGTAACCATTTCTGCAATTCCCTTTACAGCATTTGTTAGTATTTCATCTGCAACCTTAAATGCAGTATGCAATGGCAGATCAGGTGCAAGCTCCAATAATTTATCATTAGGAATAACTATTAATGTATCCACAATATTTTCCATCTTTTCAAGGCCAATTATGGCATTTTCATATCTTCTTTGACCCTCAACTGAAAACGGGATTGTTACAACACCCACAGTAAGAGAGCCTACTTTTTTGGCAACCTCTGCTATTACTGGTGCAGATCCTGTTCCAGTTCCCCCGCCAAGGCCGCAGGTTATAAATACCATGTCTGCACCCTGTAATGCGTGCTTTATATCCTGCTCATTTTCCCTGGCAGCCTCTTCACCAATCTTTGGATTAGAGCCAGCACCAAGGCCATGGGTTATATCCTTGCCAATGAGTATTTTTTTATCAGCTGTTGTGTAAAGCAAATCCTGGGCATCTGTATTAACAGCTATTGTTTCAGCACCAACAACCCCTACTTCGCTTATTCTGTTGATTGTGTTATTTCCTGCACCGCCTGTGCCAATGACTTTTATTTTAGCTTTTTGTTTTGACAGCATCTCCTCTAGTTCAGCGTCAAGTTCAACATTCTTTTTAGTTTGTTCAGGTTCTATAATATTTTCATCAGGGTTGTCTTTGATAAAATCATCCAATTTCCCCACCTCATATCTAACAATAAGATTATTATTCTATTACTTATATTTAAAGTTGTCGAAAAGCTAGCTCTTATTTTCTTTTGGTTTTTCTTGTGGTTTATTTTCTTTTGCTTTAGCTTGTATTGCCTTAAATTTAATCTTTTTAATTGAGGGAATAATTTCCTTAATATCTTTTGTTAATTTTTCCTCAATAGGCTTTGGCAGCTCCTGTTTTATGCTTAAGATTACAGTTGCATTTCCATCTTTAATATCTGCCTTTGTGTCCTTTAAATTTAGCTGTAAATTTAGCAGGGCTCTTAGCTTTTCCTCATCATCTTTTACTATTTTATTAATCTTGAAGTCATAAACCAATTCTTTTCCTGCAAGAGGATGGTTAAAATCAACTAAAGTGCGGCCTCCGCTGACTGTTCTTATCATACCCATCATGCCGTCTATATTCACCTGCAATCCAGGCATTGGGTTAATCTTCTGCTTTATGAACTTGCTTGTAGCTACTAGCTGTATTAATTTTGCATTCTTTTTTCCAAAGCCCTGCTCAGGGCTTAGCTTAATGTGATATTTTTTTTCTGGTTCCTTGCCCTCGAGCTCTTCATCTAATCCCTTGATTACATGGCCTTGGCCAATGCAGATTATTATAGGGCCGTAAGATGCCCTTGCATCATGGATATTGTTTTTCTTTGCATCTTTTTCACTAGTTGTATCAAAAACAAAATCCATGTCTTTTACTTTTCCAGTATATTCAAGCTCTACAAAATCTCCTTTTTTCATCAATTTAATCCCTCATTAACAGAAGAAACACTCTAAGAGTATTTATAAATTTATCGAATTTT
>Ga0180009_10007776_pt1 | contig 10846 bp, 8 predicted proteins | sample OS_PC_MetaG_FD_123537 | JGI IMG/M metagenome (GOLD analysis project Ga0180009, IMG submission 123537) | Groundwater microbial communities from the Aspo Hard Rock Laboratory (HRL) deep subsurface site, Sweden - OS_PC_MetaG | ecosystem: Environmental > Aquatic > Deep subsurface > Groundwater... | reverse complement strand
AACAATACTTTAATGATCTTGTCACAGGGATTGAAGCCAAACTGGCTTCTGAACCGCACAACAAAAACCCCAGGAGAATATATGCCCTTGAGGTGGCCCGGCTTGGCCGGCGACTTTACGCCCGAGACAATCAAGTGGCCTGGTGTGGCGTGGCCGCTCCTTTTGACCTGCTGGCCGCCATGGGCGTTACCTCATGCTTTGTTGAATTTGTGGGCGCCATGCTGGCCACCACGGGGATGGCCGGTACATTTCTTGAAGAAGCCGAATACGCGGGGTATGCCGGTGACACCTGCGGATACCACCGCGCGGTTATGGGCGCCGCCAGAAAGGAACTGATGCCGGTGCCCGACTTTCTGATCGGCACCAGCTGTCCCTGCAGCGGCGGATTGGCGCTGATGGAGAACCTTGCACGTCACTTTGGCAAAAATCTTTTTGTTTTAAATGTTCCGCAGGAACCGTCCGAAGAAGGGGTCCGTTACCTAACCGGGCAACTCAAAAACATGGTTGGGTTTGTTTCAGACCACACCGGTCATTCTCTGGACGAAAAGCGCCTGCGACAGGCGATCGACCTTACAAACAGGGCCAGAGAGAGCATGGTCGAAGCATATCGGCTGGCCCGCCGGGTACCATCCCCGGTAAGCGGCAAGTCGCTCGAAAATTTTGGGATTGTCATGGCGCTGTTGCTGGGCACCCAGGCGGGAGTGGACGTTGCCGCAGCATACCATTCGGATTTTAGTGAAAAGGTCAAAAGCGGGGTTGCCGGTATCGATCACGAACGCATCCGGCTCATGTGGATTCAGAATCGGATTCAGTTTCAAAACCCTCTGATCAAGATGATGGAAGAACGGTATGGCGCAGCCGTGGTGATCGACGAATTGAATCACATCAACTGGGATCCCATTGATCCCGAATCTCCCTATGAAGGGATTGCCCGGCGGACGATTCTCAATCAGTTCAACGGAAAAGCTGATCGGCGGATCGATTATTTGAAAAAACTCGCCCGGGAATACCGAATCGATGGTGCCATCAACCCGTGCCACTGGGGGTGCCGGCAGGGGACCGGAGCAAGGGGGCTGGTTGCGCAAGGCCTGAAGGAAATCGGTGTGCCCGTGCTTAACCTGGAAGTAGACTGCGTCGATGCAAGAAATTTTTCGGAAGGTCAACTCATTACCCGGCTGGAGGCTTTTGCCGAGATGCTTGAAAACCGGGATTCGCCCTGGAATGCCGATGCCGGCAGTTCTTAGCCGGCCGGAGGGAAAGGGATTTAATTATTCCGGCGTTCTTTGTCTCCCCGGCGGCTGTAACGCTCGCGGCGACGGTCGAGACCACTTCGTCTGTCCAGACCGGACCTTCTTTCAGGAACATGGAAGGGGCTTAGCGTGATTCGTCTATCGCTCCCTGATCGTCTGCCTCCATTATCCATTGCTGCAACAAAGCTCCCTGGTACTGGTGATTGTTTCCGGTTTTCAAACGTTATGGCGCTGTGTCCTGTATCCGCGAAGTATCCCTTTGGGGGAAAGCACCAATTGCCACAGCTGATTTTTTCTGGCGCGGAAAGACCCGGCACAGGACAACAGGTAATATTTCCACATCCGGTAGAAGTGGTTGTCATAGGAGGCACTGAGGACTTCCCAGTTTTTATCTAAATTACGGAACCATTGCAACAGGGTCCGGTCGTAATCCGGACCAAAACTGTGCCAGTCCTCCAGAACGAAGACCCCTTCGATGGCGGTACATATCTGTTTGGCCGACGGCAGCATGGAATTCGGAAAGATGTAGCGTTCGATCCAGGGATCATTGACGATGTCGGATCTGTTTCTCCCGATGGTATGCAGCAGAAAAAGGCTTTCATCATCCTTCAGACAATTCCTGACGATGCGCATAAAATTGACATAGTTCTTGTGGCCGACATGTTCAAACATGCCGATGGACAGAATGCGATCAAAAGGTTCATCAATCTTTCGATAATCCTGCAGGCGGATATCGATGGGGAGTCCCTGGCACAATTCTTTTGCATAGGCTGCCTGCCGGTCTGAAACAGTGATGCCGACAACTTCGACGTCGAACCGTTCCGCGATAAACTTGGCGGTCCCCCCCCAACCGCATCCGATGTCCAGAACCCGCATGCCCGGCTGCAAATCCAGCTTGCGACAGACAAGATTCAGCTTGCTTTCCTGCGCGGCTTCAAGGGTGGTTGCGGTTTCCCAGAAACCGCAACTGTAGATCAGCCGATCATCGAGCATGTGCCGATAGAAATGGATGTCCATATCGTAATGATGCGCTCCGACCTGGTAGGCCCGTGACGGCTTCTGGCGGTTGCACAGCCTGGCTTTCAAGGAATCGACGCGCTTTGTCCGGGGCTTTACCATCGCATCCAGTTGCGCCCGCAGAATTCGATAAAAAAATTCGTCCAACCTGGGGCAATCCCACCAGCCGTCCATGTAGGATTGACCCAAGGCCAGGGAACCGCCTGTCAAGACACGGGTATAGACCCCTTGATGATGGACGTTTATATCCCACGCGCGCGTTCCGCCGATTTCAACATCGGCCAAGGCCAATAACTTTCTAAATCTGTTGGCCGGCGCATTTCCAGCCATAGACGGTTACCTCCTGAATATTAAAGATACGAATGAGAACACCTTCCGTAAGATTGAGAAAGAGGGCCAGGCGAGGAGAGATAGTTTTCCAGGAGAAACGCAGAGCATTAAGCACTGGAATGAAGATTAATTGACGGTTAAATTTTATCCGGGATTTCCTGATTCGTCAATAAAAAAACCACAGACCGAATAGATCCGGGGGAAACGGTCATGTGCCGGCGTTTCGGGCGGGAAAGGGACGGGTTCCCTGATGTGACTGCGCTCCAGCAGCGTCAATTCTTGGGCACCTACCCATCTTTTTCTTGGAGTTAATCCTTGACTTTCCAGCGTGCGTCTCATAAGTACCCCGGCTGCATGCATTTTTTTTCTCACAGCCGCCAGATGCCCTGCCATCGATCGCAGCGGGGGGTGCTGAGGAAATATCTGCACGCTCCTAAAACAAAGACTGGTGGGTCCGCTTGTGGCTCCCAAATAAAAGATTCAACTGATGAATACCGGACTCAATCATTCTATTAAGCCTCATTTCGGCTCTTTTTCCGCGGTGCTTCATTTCATAAACCGGCAGCAGCGCGACTGGAAAGTCACGGTTGGCCGGACATCGCTGGACAAGCTTGCCTACCAGATGATTTTCCCCTACCTGTCCATCTATATCGTGGCCCTGGGTGCCAGCGCTACACAGCTGGGGATGGTGAACAGCATCGGCATGATTTGCGCCGGCGTGGCCAGCCCGCTGGTGGGTTGGTTCATAGACCGGACCGGTCCCAAAAAAATCTACCTCACCGGCATCGGCTTTATGGCGATTTCGTATTTGATGTACAGCCTGGCCAGCGGCTGGATGATTACCATCTTTGCCATGATAGCCTACTGGCTGGGCCAATCAATCAGCACCCAAAGCTGTGCGACGGTTTGCGGGAATTGCCTGCAAAACCAGGACAGGGCCACCGGCATGACGATCTGCGAGACCGTCGCAGCCGGGCTGCTGGGGATGGTCGGCCCCATGCTGGCAGCGTGGTTGGTTACGTCTTTTGGCGGGGTCAGCGTTGACGGCATCCGTCCGCTATTCTTTGTCGCCCTGGCCATCAGCATCGGCAGCCTGTTTCTGGTTTACACGCAGCTTTCAAACCGGAAGTGGAACAACGTCAACAGATCCCCGCAGAATTTATTCTCCGACCTTTACGGGATTATCCGGGGGGGCCGTTATCTCAGGCGCTGGCTGATACTGGCCGCGATCGGCAATCTGCCCCTCGGCATGATTTTTCCATTTTCCCAGGTTTTTGCCAACGAAGCCAAAGGAGCGGATGGGTTTATCCTGGCAGCCATGGTTACCGGGGCGTCCCTGACATCCATTGTCCTTGCCATACCCTTGGGGCGGCTGGCCGACAGAATCGGCCGCAAACGGGTCCTATACCTGACCATTCCGCTTTTCTGGGTATCCAACGCCATCCTGGTATGGGCGACAAGCCCGGGCTGGCTGGTCATCGCCGGTATTCTGCAGGGGTTCTACTGGATCAGCGCACCCATCGCCATGGCAATGGAGCGGGAGCTGGTGTCGGCCGATCAGATGGGACGGTGGCTGGGAATCACGCGCTGTTTCCGGATGTTGCTGAATGCCGCCATGGCGTTCATGGCAGGTCTGATCTGGGATAAAATCGGACCGCAATACGTGTTCATGGCCTTTGTCGCCCTCGACCTGCTGATCCGCATGCCGCTGTTCATCTCCATGCCCGAAACCCTTAAGTCACGTTTCAACGCCCAGGACGTTGCTGAGCCTGCGGCGTTAAAATAGACTGTAGAAGCTCAAGAATTTTTGTGCCCGCCGTTCAGCCCAGCGGCCATGGTAGGTGAATGAGGCCCTGGGGCCAGTCCATGGTCAGTAATTTTGAGACCAGTGCAAGAAATCCCATGCCCGCCGCACCGGCAATAAACGCACCGATCCATCCTGTTTCGGTGACATAGCGGTAAAAAAGGATGATAAATAGCGTAATGCTGAGGGGATATCCGATGATCCATATAAAGAGGTAGAGGATTAAGATACCGGCCATATAAACCAGCAGCTTCGACCAGACTTGCGCCATGGGGATATCCCACTGAGATTCGAGGTCGGCGGTGCCGGCGTCGATTATTTCAGTTACACCTGAAGCCGTTCGGGTTTCCCTGATCTCCTGGATAAGGTTGATGAGTGCTGTGATGAACAGAACCAGGCTGATGGATAAGGGGAATATCTTGGCCAGATACATGTAGGAGAGGGACTCGTAGACGCCGTAGGCAAAAACGACCGGCAAGCAGGCCGAAAAAATAATGTTGAAATTAGGGGCGACTTTTTTCATATTTTTCTCATGAGCCGGGGGATTTCTTTTTCTGATAAAAGATTCCCATGGTAACCGAAGCGAGTATGATTAGCGCCAGGGCGAGCACACCGGGTCGGGCCAACCAGCTGAAGCCGTATCGTTGGACAGAAATGAACAGGTAGGTTTCGAGGTTGTCCGACAAAACATATCCGATCAAAGCCGCGGGACGGGGCCAGCCATATTGTTTCATGATCCAGCCCAGAATTCCCATGAATAAAAGCGCAATCAGGTCGCCCCAGTTCCGGCTAGCCTGATAGGAAGCGAAGGTTATGATCAACACCAAAAAAGGCGCCAGGTAGCTGAACGGAATGATCGTCAGGCGTGTAATGGGTTTGGATAGGAGAATGCTGAGGCCCGCGCCGAAAACGTTTGCCAGGGCCAGGCTCCATATGGCGGTATAGATAAGGTCCACATTTTCAGTGACCATGGAAGGGCCCGGCTGGATGCCCAGAATCAATAGCCCGCCCAGAAATACGGCCATGGAACCGGAGCCGGGAATGCCGAAAAGAAACGTGGGGATGAGACCGCCGCCCTCTTTGGCGTTATTGGCGCTTTCCGGCGCAATCACACCGCGAATGTCTCCTTTGCCGAAATTTTCCCGGTCTTTGCTCGTCTGAACAATATGTCCGTAAGCAATCCAGTCCACAACCGAACCGCCAAGGCCCGGCAAAAACCCAACGATAACGCCGATGACGCTGCATCGTAGGATGATTAATTTGTGATTGAGGGCATCCTTGACGCCGTCGAGCCAGCCTTTGCCGAGGGTGGCGACCTTGGATATGGACCGGCCCTTGATCAGCAGATCCACAATTTCCGGGATGGCAAAAAGTCCCAGGCCGACAATGACCAGGGGGACACCGTCCATGAGGTAGTCAAAACCAAACGTGTAGCGGTATTCGGGTACCGCCGGGGCATCTCCCAATGCCCCCAGCATCAGGCCGATGCCGGCGGCCAGAAAACCCTTGATGGGATTCTGACCTGAAAGAACCCCTACCATGGACATTCCCAGGAGCGCCAGCATGAAAAGTTCCGGGGATGCAAAAACAAGGACGATCGGTCGCGCGATCGGAATGATAATGGTTAAAACCGTGGCGCCAAAGAGTCCGCCGATGAGGGAGGCGGTAAATGCCGCGCCGAGCGCCCTGGCCGCCTCCCCCTTTTTGGCAAGCGGATAGCCGTCCATGATTGTGGCCTGGGAAGCCGAGGAGCCGGGGATTCCCATCATGACCGAAGGAAAGGTGTCTGAAGTAGGAATAACAGCCACCATGCCGATGAGCAGGGCAAAGGCGCTGTGAACTTCCATGCCGTAAATGACCGGCAGGAGAATCGTCATGCCGACAATTCCACCCAGACCGGGAAGAATGCCGATAGCGAGTCCCATCAATACGCCGGCGATCAGCATGACAAAATGAGGCGGCGACAGCACCACTCCCAGAGTCTGAAAGAAAAGCTCCATGGTTTTCCGCTTGATTGCGTTTTATTATGATTTTTAATACCCCGCCCGTTTAGGGCGGGGGGAGGGGCTTCATTTTATGGTGACGTCGTATTTGGTTTTGAGCCAGTTGATCAGCCAGGTCCTGTCCTTTTTGGGAACCCGCAGCACCTGGTCAAAAGCCTTGCGGGCCTTAAGACCGGCCATCTGCGGATATCCGCCCAGACTTTTCTCTACAATTTTCTGAAATTCCGGGTCGGCGATGGTTTTTGCAGCGGCTTCACGATAGGTCGCAACAATGTCGTCCGGTGTCTTTTCCGGGAGCCACATGGCCTTTTGCACGGCAAACCCTGCGATAAAAAAAGCTTTCCAGGCGTTCCAGGCGGGCCCTTTCGGTTTTTTGCCGTACATGATTTCATAGGCTTCCGGCAGGCTGGGAAGATCGGGCTCCATCGGGTCGCGAACAATATTGCCGTCATCGTCAACCACGCCCCAGGATAAGAGGGGGACGGCCTGGCCCTGTTGAACGAGGGGCCGCACATTCTTGATATAAGCCGGCGTGGTCTGATAGTCGATATTGACCTCGCCCTGTTCAAAGGCCACACGCCCCGGACCGCGTCCCTTGTAGCCGAATACCGCCTTGACTTTGAGACCCAGGATGTCAAAAGCCAGCAACGGTACGATGTCCAGGGAAGTGGCGCCCTGGGAGGCATAGGCCAGTTGTTTCTTGAGTCCCTTGAGATCGGCTACCGATTTTACGCCGAGTTTGGGGGTGATGTAAGCCATACCGCCAACCGGGGATGCAAACACGATGGGATATTTGGCAAAGTCATATTTTACCTTGGGGTTTTCCAGAAGATAGGGAAAGGTGGTGGACCCGGACGATCCGAATGCGGTCAACCCGTCCGGTTTGGCCCGGGAATCAAAATGATTGCCGCCGATGATACTTCCACCCCCCGGCATGTTTTTTACGGCCACGATCGGGTTTCCCGGCAGATATTTCTGGAGAAACGGGGCATACAGCCTGGCCCAGACATCGCTTCCACCGCCGACGGAGAACGGAATAATCCACTCGATGGTTTTACCTGAAAAATCCGCACTGGAAGCGTTCGGTACTGCAATAAACGATAAGGCTATTACCAGTGCCAGCACATGTCGCAGTTTTTTCATGATCCTCCTCCTCTGTTTAAGTGTTTACAAAAGGAAATTCGAAGGGTTGCAGCTTCCGGCGGCGGAAAGATGGGGAGTCGTGGACTGCGCCATGAATCTGCAGAACCCTCGGATAGTGACTATCCCGGGTATATCGCAATGACTATATATGCCGCTTTATGCGATGTGATCGGATAGAGAAAAGATTTATTCAGTATGTAAACTAATCGAGTATATCAGATTATGATGTTGCTGTTCGGCCCGAGGCGACAATTCTAAAACCGAATGTTTTTTCTAAAGGTCTCTTAAATATGCGTACCGAATGTGGGTCGACTTGTCAAATAAAAGTTTAAAGCCGCCGGCCCTAACGGATATTCTTTACCCTGCAACAACAGGGTTTACGCAACGAAACTCCAGCCGGTGAGTGCCGGTGACGGTATCCTCCGGCGTCCAGCGGCGGGTGACCCGAACCGATATCGGTGTAATAATCATCCAGATTTTCTTTGACATCGGTTATGAAAATGCTCTATAGATGGCGCGTTTAGGTTAGAGAGAAAGTTTTTTTAATAAAATTTCTATAAATTTGGAGGTGACAAAATGGCCGACGCTTACATTAACATTTTTCTTAACGATGACAAGATCAAGCAGCTTCAGGAAGCAGGACTGGCCGGCCAGGTCAAGACAATCGACGGCAAACAGGCAGTTCAGGTAGGAATGACCTCAAAGGACCAGAAAAAACTGGTCAAGGGCTATGAGGGATTGACCTTTGACGCTTCAAACGCCTGCGTGCTTCCGGAAAAGGGGGAAGAGATCCTGTGGAAGATTGTCATCGATATGAAAAGCATCGATGTGATGAAATTTGCCATTACAAAACTTTACAACCCCCTGGCGGGTCGCGACGTATTTGGCCGCGGATCCGGCGGCCGTTAGCCGGTTTAAGTAAGATTTCAATTATCAAGAGCGGATGACCATGGGCCCAGGCCCGTGGGCGTCCGCTCAAATTCGGTGTTGTTAACAAAACTTCAGAACGAAAGAACGTCCCTGACATCACTCGTTTTCCCTTCTTCAGATGTACGTCCCCTTCTATCGCAGGAAATTCCTTGACGCTGAGGTGTAGGATGAAAAAATGTGCAGTCATCATTATGGTTCTTTTGATTGCGGCTTTGTCGGCGTTTGCCCAGACAAAACCGGCGGAAGCCTCCATCAAAGGGTTTATGGTGTTTTCAAATGGATCTATCTATAACTATGCACTGGGTCCGGACAAGAAATTCACCCTGAAGGCAACCGCCAAGGCCGGAGAGGATTTCGAAAATTACGCGGCCTGCGGCGGGAGCCTTTTTTCGGTAGACGCCCTGTTGGGAACCATCGTCAAACAGGACGGTGATCTCAAAGAAGCCAAGCAGATAAAATTAAAGTCACCGGGAGATATCACCCGATTTCTCGGCAGCGACGGAAAGCATCTTTTTTTCCTGGCAGGCAATCGGGTGACGGCGCTGACCCCGGAACTCGATCCGGCCGCAATCATCGACCTGAAACCGGAAAAACTTAGCAGCATAACACCGGTGATCTCCTCCATCGATTTTGATATCCATGACGGCAAAGAATACCTGTTGGCGAATACAGGGGATATTTTCATTATCGATATCAATGACCCCAAAAACCCGGTGGCGGCAAGGATAGCCGTGATCGAAAGGGACAGACCGCCGGAACTGCGGGCCCAGTGGATCGATCCGGACACAAAGACCCTGAATGTTCTGGCGGCGATAAAAACCGAAGAGCGCGATCCCGCCCTTGGGCCCGATGAAACCCGAATCATCGAACGTCAGTATGTGTATACCTACCGCCTGGAACATATGGACAAAAAGCTATCTGCGACAAAAATCTATGAAAAGAGACGGATATATAAGCCCTTCACTGCGGAGTTTAAGGACTATATGCAACAGCAGAATCAAAGCGGCGTCATCATCGACCCGATTCCGCCTTACCGGGCTGACGGTGAACCCTGGGGGGTCTATATCAGCAAGCTGAGCAAAGGAACCCCCTGCGTTGCCGATGTCTTTTTTCAGGAAAAGGGCGTTTTGGTTCACGGGGCTGATTTTGTGATCCTGGAAAGCGAAGGCAGGGTTCAAACGCTGGAAGTCTTCCGGGACATCGAAACAGAAGCGCTCTGGTTCCAGCATAAAGGCAAGGTCAATTTTATCTATAGGGATCCCCAGCAATGGATTTTGCATATTTATCCGCATATCCTTTACAACCTTCTCGGCGAAGATGTGATGAAGGCAAAGGATGTGCAGTTTCTGGCGTATTAATGGCCGGCTGCGCGGCGGAAGGCGACAAGCCTTTTTATGTTTTTAACTTTTCTTTAGGCAACCCGAATCGGTTTCGCAGCGCGGCTACAAAGTGCCGGTCTGTTTTTTGTGAAAACAGGCTCACAAAGGAAAATCCCTGCTGCCAGGCCAGATAAAAAGAAAGCAAAATGGCCAGGGCGGTAATGATAAAATTAGGCCATGCATTCAGGGCCCATTGTCCCTGCCATGCCAGCTGCAGGGAATCGCTGAAAGGCAGCAGATAGGGTATCGGCCACTGATAGCCGTCAGGGCCGCGGGCGCCGGCCAGGTCCCCCAGCAGATGAAGATGAAAGGCCAGTAAGGCCAGAAAAGCGGCCGATCGGCGACGCGTCCCCAGAGAGAAAGCGAGGATGGCGGCGCATATTCCGAAACCGAGGCAATGGCCGATGACATGATGAAAACTGTCCCACCAATTCAAGGGGTTTGCCGTATTCTTCGTCAAAAGGTCGGCCATGATTCCCAGGCCGTCCACATCCGGGGAGACACCGGCGGCAGTGATCAGAAACCGGTCTTTGCGGGTCAGCCGACCCGTGTTGGCAACCGACCAGCTGATAAAAAAATGGGTAAATGGACTCATATGATTTCCGACCCTGTTGGATTATTGCAGTTGTCAGATTCAGCCGCCGGACAATTCCGTTTCAATCGGAACATATTTTTGACAATTGCGCTAAACCGTGATTTTCCAGCAGCGATGGATCGTTTTTTTCTTGCTGACGTAGTCTTCCGGAATCGTCATCGAAGTAATTTCCTTCACGCCGGTTATTTTCAGCTTCTCAAAGTGCGATCTAAAATTCTGGTGGTTTGTGGAGAAAAAGATCGTAGCGCCGGTCCGCATCAGCTCCACCACGGACTGGAGCAGTGTCGGGTGATCCGTTGCGATGTCAAAGGCGTGTTTTCGATTTCGGCTGGTTGAAAAGGACGGCGGATCAACCACCGCGAGATCAAAGGACTGGTTTTTGCGCTTGGCTTTTT
>Ga0180009_10007775_pt1 | contig 10847 bp, 9 predicted proteins | sample OS_PC_MetaG_FD_123537 | JGI IMG/M metagenome (GOLD analysis project Ga0180009, IMG submission 123537) | Groundwater microbial communities from the Aspo Hard Rock Laboratory (HRL) deep subsurface site, Sweden - OS_PC_MetaG | ecosystem: Environmental > Aquatic > Deep subsurface > Groundwater... | reverse complement strand
TTAATGATTTTTTTTAACTTTGCGAACTTAAAACTTTGCGTTCTTGGTCCCGACTAAGTCGGGAAGAGATTAAAACGACTTTTTAGAGGGGACTCACGAATGAAAAGACAAAAAAAGCCATTATTTTAAAACATCCAACATAAACAAAAAAACTCAAAATATGCCCAAACAAAGTATAACAACATTATTTGGTTTATTTATTATTACCATTTTATCTGCACAAAATTTTGACAGTGATGGCTTTGCCATTCCCGGAAGTATAAAAGGTTCAAGATTTGGATTAGGCGAAGACAGTGTTAAATGTGTAACAAATTTTTCGCTTTACAGAGAAAATTACAGACAATGGAGGGCTAGCGATTTTCAAAATGAAGCTATAAAATATACCATTGATTCCTGGAGATATGTATTTAATAATTGTCCGTTAGCTAGCCTTAATACTTATCTTGATGGAACTAAAATTGTTGAATATCTATATAATCAAACAAATGACGAAGAATTAAAGAACAAGTATATTGACACATTAATGTTGATTTATGACCAAAGAATAATGGTTTTTGGAAACGATCAGGAATCAGGTGAGGGATTTATACTCGGAAGAAAAGGTATAGAGTATGTTTCATATAGACCAGATGATTTCCAAACAGCATATAATATCTTTAAAAGATCTGTAGAAAAATCAGGAAATTCTTCAGAATCAGCAGTTCTTTACTACTATTTTTTAACTAATGTCAGAATGGTTAGAGAAGCAGGTGCCGATAGCATGCTTGTTTTTGACGCTCATAACAAAGCATCTGCTATAATAGATTACAATATCAGGCAACTTAAAAATGAAATAAAGCAAAACCCTGATAACGGAGAAAAATTAAACAAACAAATTACTAGCTATGAAAACACTATGGGCAATATAGAAAATCTTTTTGAGCCTTTTGCTACTTGCCAAAACCTTGTTGATATTTTTCAACATAAGTTTGAAGAAACCCCAAAAGATAAAGAATTACTTGAAAAAATAATAAATTCTTTAGAAAAAAAAAATTGCACAGAACCTCTTTACTACAAAGCTTCAGAAGCCTTGTATGAAGTTGATCCAACTACGGAAGCCGCATTTGCTCTTGGACGTATGTATTACAGACTTGAAGAGCATAACAAAGCTATTTTTTATCTTCAAGAGTCAACTAAAGGTTCAACTGATACTACACGTATAGCCGATGCATATTTGCTATTATCTGAGATTTACAGAGGGCAAAGACAATTTGTTAACTCCAGAACAAATGCTTTAAATGCTATAAGATACAGACCTAATGATGGACGCCCATATATACTAATTGGCGATTTATATGCTATGTCTGCCTCCGATTGTGGAGATGATGAAAAATTTTCAAAAAAAACTGCATACTGGGCCGCTGTTGATAAGTATCAACGTGCACGTAGCGTAGATGATACAGAAAGCGTTAGAAATACTGCAAACTCAAGAATTTCTACTTATACTGCTCACTTTCCAAAAACCAATGAGATATTTTTCAGAAACTACAACAAAGATGATAGTTATACCGTTGAATGCTGGATAAATGAAGTAACAACAATTAGATCTTCAGATTAATATAAAGGTAAGGGGTAGAAGGCAGGAGGCAGTATCCAATCCTCAATCGGCAATCGGCAATCCTCAAACTCCAGATTTCAAACTTTAAATTTCGTGTCTTTTAGTGTATTTCGTGGGCATTATAAAATATAAACATATGAAAAAAATAAAGAAAATTATTCTATTTATAATAATGAGTAAGATTTTTTTCGCTTGTTCAAATGATATTAAAACAATATCAGGTTTTGCAAATGATGAAAATAGCCCTGTTGAAAGTGCTAAAGATGTTGAATATTACTATAGCGAAAATGGCTACATAACCGTAAAACTTAAAGCCGGCAAGTTAAACTCATTCGAGTATCCCGAAGAATACACGGAACTTAAAGATGGTGTTTATTTAGAATTTTTCGATTCAACAGGTAATATAACTTCAGCATTAACTTCTAATTATGCAAAGCGTTTTGAGAGGAAAAAAATTATGGAAGCAATGCATGATGTAGAAATTATTGATTTTATTGAAGATAAAAAATTAAATACAGAACATTTAATTTGGGATGAAAATAGCAGAAAAATTTATAATGAAAGTTTTGTAAAAATAACCACACCCGATAAAATTATTTACGGTGATGGTTTTGAAACAGATGAAAACTTTTCAGAATATATCATAAAAAAAACAAGAGGTGAAATTTTGGTTGATAGAAAAGAGAAGTGAGAAGTCATTAAGATTTGTAAGATTCATAAGATTTGTAAGATTGGTTTCTATCTGATAATTTGATAATCTTCAATCTTTAATCTTCAATCTGATAATCTTCAATCTTCAAGTCCTTTTATCAGTATTTCAACTTCTTTTTGTCTTTTGCTATCATTTATTATTTTGTATGAATGAGATAAGTTATTCAAGATTCTTTCAACAATATCAATGTTTGAACAAGTTTTATAAAACTTTTCTTCTGGCTTTATATTAAGTTGTTTTAAAAATAAATCAATTTCATTTTTCGTAAAAACTGCTCCATAGTTAAAGGCATTAACATAAAAAAGAGCTTTGCCTCTTGGAACAAAAGAAATACTATTTTCTTCGCCTTCATTAATAAAAGCTAATACAAAATGTTCGGGTAGGTTTACACCATAAACGGGCAATCCTAAATCTTGAGCAATTATCATATATATAGATGCAAGCATAATAGGATTCCCTGTTTTTTTTGCAATAGCATCGTTGATAAAAGAGTTTGATGGATTATGATAGTCTTTTTTATTACCCCTATATCCGTAAATATCGTAAAAAACATGATTAAACACTTTAATTTTTTCAAGGGCAGTCATGTTTTGATGTAGTTCAATCCAAATATCTTGTCTAATTGTAGAAATTTCTTTTTTTATTTTTTCAATTTCTAAAGTTGGATAGCGATATTGAGCTATTAAAGTTAGTCCTAATAATAGATTCCCAAAACCAATTTTTTTCCAGTTGATTAGTTCGTTGTAAACATTTTTGAATCTTATTTTCTCTAAAACATTATTAATTCTATTAATAACATTTTCTTGAAAGTTGTTTTCTTTAGCATCTATTAAAAAAGGAACTATACTAATCTCATAAGATAATATTTTTTCTTCTATCATAGAATAGATGTTCTCATCGGGCTCGTCAATAAGAGACACTAGTGATTTAAGCTCTTTATCTATTATATTGTTCATCAATTAATTAGATTTTGTCCACAAAGTTATTCTTTTGGATATTTACAATTTACGATTTACGATTTACGAATTACAATTTACGATTTACGAATTACGATTTACGATTTTGTTTTTCTCTCAATGACACTAATTAATCCGGTTAAAACTATTTCAATAAGTTCATTTATTTTAGGTTTATAGTCTTTCAAAAAATCTCCATTTATGCGATTAGCAATAATAAGACAAACTGTAAGCATATTATGGTTCATTAGTTTTCCAAAACCATATAATGCTGATGACTCCATTTCCAGGTTTGTAACTTTAAGGTTATTATATGAAAAGTCAATAATTTTAGTTTCTAAACTTAGGTCTATTGGTGGAATAAAAAGATTTCTGAATTGCGGACCATAAAATCCTGGTGCAGTAAGAGTTATTCCGCGGTTTAGGTCTTTAGCAATTTTATTCATTAGCATTTCTGAACATTTGCAAGCATAAGGTTTGGCAAGGATATTGGGCCAATTTGTAAATACAGAAAAACTATCAGCCAATGAATTTTCAAAACCAGATTTATCTCCTCCATAAAAATTTAAAACACCATCAATACCAATAGCATATTCAGACGCAATAAAGCTACCTATGGGAATATCTTTTTGATAAGCGCCGGATGTTCCAAGACGGATAATATTATATTGTGCAGGATGTTCAAGCAACCTTTTGTTTTCAATATCGTAGGCTGCTAAGATATGAAGTTCGTTCATTACTATATCTATATTGTCAGGTCCCATGCCTGTTGATAATACTGTTATTCTTTTGCCTTTGTATTGCCCTGTATGTGTATGGATTTCTCTGTTTTCAACTTTTAATTCTATGTTGTCGAAAAAAGATGAAACTTTAGAAACTCTGTTAGGGTCGCCAACGACAATAATATTATCAGCTACTTGGTTGGTATGAAGTTTAAGATGATAAACACTGCCATCTGAATTAAGAACTAATTCGGAAGATTTAAACCTTTTATTCATAAAAAAAATACACTAATTTTATTCTTTATATTTTTTCGTGTCAATGCGTAATTTATGTCCCAATTTTAGACACGAATTTACACTAATTTACACTAATTATTATTTACACAAATCAAGTATAATTTTCATAAGACCATTCTTTTATAGGTTAAACTGTCTTCTCCGAAATTAACTAATAATCCTAATTTAAGTTTAGATACTGCGAGATAGTTCAGGGTTAGTTTTATATGGCTGTCGGTTAGGCATTCAATAGCTTTAATTTCTAATATAATTTTTTGAGAAACAACAAAATCAGCATTGTAATGATGTCGCAATATAATTTCTTTGTATTTAATTTTATACTGCTTTTCTCTTGAATACTCAATTCCTGCTTTTTGAAATTCATATTCTAGTGCATCCTTATAAACTACCTCACTATGCCCTTTCCCAAGAATATTATGTACCTCCATACAAATTCCAATAATCTTGTACACTTCTTCTTTATATATTAGTTTCTCCATATTTGTATTTATTAGTGATAATTCGTGTTAATTCGTGTCAGAGTAACGTTATTTTAAACACTAATTACACAAATTTACACTAATTTTCTTAATTTTATGTAAATTCGCAATCCCGATAAATCGGGATGCAAATATAATAGATTTATGTCAGAATATTTTGATTCCATAGTTGTTCCCGTAGATTTTAGTTCAAGAACTTCTCCTACTTTGAAACAGGCATATATACTTGCAATGCTAATGAATATTGATGTTGCATTATTGTATGTATATAATAAAAACAGCGAAGAAAAAAATGATATTTTAAAAAAAATTGTTGATTCAAAAAACGATTTATCAGAAAAAGAATTAATTAAAAGAGAACTGGTTTCTCTTTCAGCTAAAGCTAGTGAAAAATATGATATAAAATTTTATCCGGTAATCACAGAAGGCGAGGTTGCTGAATCTATTGTTGAATTTGCTAAAAAAAACGAAGCCAGGATGATAATTATGGGTAATGCCGGCTTAGCTCATATACATAATAATAAAAATCTAACACCTGCAATTGGTTCAAACACATCACAGGTTATACGTAAAGCGGAATGTCCTGTATTAACAATTAACTCAAAAGTTGTTTATGATATTGATAGTATTTTAGTGCCAGTAAATTTAAATAAGCCAATTGAAAAGAAACTAAACTGGGCAATGTATTTTGCAAGATATTTCGGGTCATTAATTAAAATTATATCAATAATTAATGTTGCCGAGATGGATAAAAAACCTGAGTATGAAGAAATGTTAAACAATATAAAGAAAGAGCTAAATGATAATAATATTTTTTGTCTTACAAATCTGCTTTTATCAACATCTGACAGTTCTGAAATTGGAAAAACTATAGTTAATTATGCAAAAGAAAATGAATGCGATTTAATTATTACAATGACACAGGAAGAAGATAGAAACAATAAGATGTTTATTGGTGGAACAACCACTTCGGTAATTAAAAATTCAGAAAATCCTGTTTTGAGTGTTACTCCTCAAACTAATACAGATATATAGAATTTGTCCATAAAGTTATTCTTTCGGATATTTACAATTTACGATTTACGAATTCCGATTTGCGATTTTGTTTTTCTCTCAATGTTTTTAATGATAACACTGTTATTGATAGCAATTCATTTCTTTCTTTAATTAAAATATTAATACTATTATCAAAAGTAGGATTAAAATATTGTGATAATTCTTTTAAATCACTTTTTTAAATATTCACTGTTCATAATTTTTCTATTGTAATTCGTAAATCGTAAATCGTAAATCGTAAATCGTAAATCGTAAATCAGATATTATACAGTCAGACACTATATAGAGTTCTACCCTACATCCCAAACATCACCACTATTTAATAAATCATCCATATTTTTTACAGGCGATGTTTTTTTTGCATGTTCAATTTGTGCCTCCATTAAATCATCATAAGTTTCTGACTTAACTGCTCTGATTACTCCAAATACTATTGGAAATTCCGGAGGTACCATTCTTACCAGACCACGTCTTAGTCCTGCATTTTTAGAATATATATCATGAATTAAAATATCTTTTTCTGAAATTTCATTTTCACCAATTTTTGCAACATCTAAATTAGTTCCGTCAAAAATAATTCCTTTATCTTTATTTTTTCCAAAAATCATTGGTTTTCCATGCTCAACAATTAGTTGATTATCCTCGCGTGTTGATTTTTCAGTAAAACTGATATATGCTTTATCATTGTAAACTACACAGTTTTGCATAATTTCAATTACTGATGTTCCGTCATGCCTGGCTGCTTCATACATAATATCCGACATAAGCGGTATATTAGTATCAACAGCTCTGGCGTAGAATGTACCTTGCGCTCCTAATACTAAAGCACCGCAATTAAATGGATGTTCAATCGTTCCGTGAGGAGATGTTTTGGTAACAGAGCCAAGAGGCGAAGTGGGAGAGTATTGCCCTTTAGTTAATCCATAAATCTGATTGTTGAAAAGTAAGATGTTAACATCAATGTTCCTTCTAATAATATGTATAAAGTGATTTCCTCCTATAGCCATTGAGTCGCCGTCACCGGTAGCAATCCAAACACTTAATCCCGGATTAGCTAATTTAACACCTGTCGCTATAGCATTCGCTCTGCCGTGTATGCCATGAAAACCGTAGGAATCAACATAATATGGAAATCTTGACGAGCATCCAATGCCTGATACCATAACAAATTTATCTTTTTCATATCCAATTTCAGGAAATGTTTTTGCCACTGCATCTAAAACAAAATGTGCTCCGCAACCGGGGCACCATTTAACCAGCATACTGCTTTTAAAATCTTTTTTATCTAATTTTTTAATTGATTTTTTAATTATATTATTAATTGGTTCGCGCATGATATATTTCCCCTATAAATTTTTATTAAATTCTTCAATTAATTCGCTAACTGTAAAAGGCAATCCTTGTATTTTGTTTTTTTGAAGGTAAGGTATTTCAGGAAAGTTCATTCTTAAGTAATTAGCAAACTGCCCTCTGTTTAATTCACAAACAATAACCTTTTTGTATGATTGTAAAACTTTTTTAGTGTTTTTTGGCAATGGATTAATAAAACTGAAATGAGCATGTCCTACTTTTTTTCCACTTTCTCTCATTTCATCAACAGCTTTTCTTACAACCCCTTTAGTGCCTCCCCAACTAACAACTAAAAGATCGCCTTTGTCGTCACCATATAGTTCTTGTTCAGGAATATAATTTTCTATAAGTTTTACTTTTTCTTCCCTTAATTTAACCATCAGTTCATGGTTTTCGGGGTCAGTTGATGGTTGTCCGTCAATATTAGTTTTTTCTAACCCTCCAATTCTATGAATAGTTCCCGAAGTTCCTGGAATAGCCCATTTTCTTGCAAGTGTTTTTTCGTCTCTTTCGTAAGGCTTATATGGTTTATCTGCTTCTGCATAAGGAGGATTGATATCAGGAAGTTCTGACATTTCAGGAATTTTGAATGGCTCAGAGCCGAGACCAATAGCTCCTTCAGTAAGCACAATGGCTGGAGTCATGTGTTCCATAGATAGCTTGGATGCTGTAAATGTAGCCCAAAAACAATCTGCGGGAGATGAAGCTGCAACAACTATCATAGGAGCTTCACCATTTCTTCCGAATAATGCCTGTAATAAGTCAGATTGTTCAGATTTTGTCGGTAAACCGGTTGATGGACCTCCTCTTTGAACATTAACAATTACCAAAGGAAGCTCTGCAATAACAGCTAATCCCATTGCCTCAGATTTGAGCGAGAAGCCAGGACCAGATGTAGTAGTAGCAGCTAAAGAACCGGCAAAACTTGCTCCTATGGCAGAACAAATTCCTGCTATTTCATCTTCGGCCTGAAAAGTTTTAACACCTAAATTTTTGTGTAATGCAAGTTCTATCAATATTTCAGTGGCAGGCGTGATAGGATAAGACCCAAGAAATAATGAACGTTTAGATTTTTCACTTGCTGCCATCAATCCCCAGGCAGTAGCTACATTTCCGGTAACAATTTTATATCTGCCCTTTTCAAGTTTCGCCTTGGGAATCTCAAAAACAGAATGTATCGCTTCTTCTCTGCCTGCATAATCATATCCGGCATCAAGAACTTTCTTATTAGCTTCAATGATAGCAAACTTCTTTTTAAATCTTTGTTCCAAATATCTATAGGTATGCGATTTGGTTTTATTAAAAATATAATAAAGCATACCAAGAACAAATATATTTTTAGACCTTACCGCTTGTTTGCTGTCAATACCTTCAATGTTTTCAACAGATTTTTTAGTTAAAGCAGTTACAGGAATTTTAATTAAATTATAATTTTTAAGACTGTCATCTTCAAGAGGGTTCTTCTCATATCCTGCTTTTATTATCGCTTTTTCATCAAAAGTATCTGTGTCAACAATTATTAAAGCATCGGGCTTTGTCCACATAAGATTTACTTTTAAAGATGCAGGGTTCATTGCAATTAATACATCACAAAAGTCGCCTGTGGAATAAATTTTTTCACTGCCAAACTGTATTTGAAATCCTGATACACCTGCTATGGTATTTTGCGGGGCCCTGATTTCGGCAGGAAAATTTGGGAAAGTCGCTAAATCATTGCCTTCAAAAGCTACGGTTTCGGCAAACAATGTGCCTATTAATTGCATACCATCTCCCGAATCTCCTGCAAATTTAACAACTGCCGACTTTTTCTCAATAGTGTTTTTCATCTTTGTCCATTTATTTAATGTAATTTTTACAAAGTTATATTTTTTATTTAACAAAGTTAAAATTTCTTTTCTTTCGCAAAAACTCTTTTAATCCATGTAGGCAGAATTATACTTCCAACAATAAGATAAATATAAAAACTCAGCAATCGCCACATAACTGCTAAAACAGGTGCAAAACCGGCAATTATAAATACACCAAGAAAGTCAATAAAAATAAACTCTGCTATACCACTAGCTCCGGGTGTTGGGCTAACTAGCATAATTACCCACATAATAAGTTGTTTTGCATAAATATGCAAATGGCTGTCAACAGGCATAAAAGCCAAAATAAGAAAATTCACTATCCAAAACCGGGCTGTCCATGATAAAACCGTAACAAAAAAAACTTTGAGCCAAAAATAAAATGATTTACCTTTCATTTCGGCAGATGTAATGACTAAGTCATTTCCTGTAAGCATAGCATTATATCGCCATTTTCTAAGCCATCTGATTTTAAATACAGATACTATAAAATACTTAACGGCTCTCGGATTAATAAATATTGCATAAATAATAATTAGCGTAAGAGTTAGCATAAAAGTATAGCCGAATAAAAACACATAGAAACTATGAACTTTAGAGCCAAACAGTATAAAATCATGCTCAGAAAATACATTATATCCTGAAAACATAACTATACCAAGGATGAGCGGAACAGTAATAATATAAAAAAGTTCATCTAACATAACTGTTGCCATAACTATTGCTGTGGAGCGTCCAAGAGGAATTTTTTCTTTGTTAATAATAAGTACAGCAATAGCTGAACCTCCGACAATGGAAGGAGAAATTGCAGAAGCGAATTCCCACAACATTATAACATCAAAGCATTTCCGCCAACTTAAAAAATTATTTGTAAGCAGGCGAATTCTTAAAATATAACCTAAATCCCGTAATACTAACATTAATATTGCCAGGAACAACCAAAAAAATGATACAGGCGCCCAATTTATTTTTTCAAATGTTGAAAAATCTATTTCTCTAACAATAAGAAATGCTGTTATTCCAAGACCGATAAGAACAGGTATTAATATTCTTCTAAACCTGAAAAAATTTGTAATTTTTGTGACATCAGTCATTGGTGTATATGGTTATTATAGAGGTATAGGGTATATTTACGATTTACGATTTACGATGTGAAAGAGTGAGGGAGAGAAGTAAAAAGTTAAATGGTTTAGGTTATATTGTTAAATTGTTTCATTGCTTCTCTGCGGTTAAAACATTCGTGTTAATTCGTGTCTCAAACCTGAAACCCGAAACCTCAAACAATAATATTTTCCAGAACTAATTCTCAAGAACTTTAAACTCTGTTCTTCTGTTTTGCTGTCTTCCTTCTTCAGTATCATTTGAAGATATGGGTTTATCAAAACCGTATCCTTTATATTTAAGCCGATCTGTTCTGATTCCATTTTCTATTAAGTAATCAACAACAGATTTTGCTCTGTCTTCTGATAATTTTTGGTTGTATTGAGCAGAACCAATATTATCAGTATGGCCGGATATTTCAATTTTCAGTAAGGAGTATTCATTAAGAAGCGAGGTAAGTCTGTTAAGCTCAGCTTTAGATTCAGGACGCAGTATAGCTTTAGCAAAATCAAAGAAAATATTATTCAGCACTATAGTGCTACCAACAGCTATGCTTTTCAAATAAATATCTTTCTCAATCTCTTTATAACCTGCATCTTTAGGAACAATAAAGTTTTCAGAGTGGAATAAGTATTGAGCGGCATTAACTGCTATTCCATAGTTTCTGCCAGAGGGGAGAGAAACCAAATATTTGCCGGTAGCACTGTTTGATTTAAATACAGCAAGCACT
>Ga0180009_10007774_pt1 | contig 10848 bp, 10 predicted proteins | sample OS_PC_MetaG_FD_123537 | JGI IMG/M metagenome (GOLD analysis project Ga0180009, IMG submission 123537) | Groundwater microbial communities from the Aspo Hard Rock Laboratory (HRL) deep subsurface site, Sweden - OS_PC_MetaG | ecosystem: Environmental > Aquatic > Deep subsurface > Groundwater... | reverse complement strand
TGAACCAGTACATGGGTCTGCACCAAAACATAAAGGGAAATTTGTTGCTAATCCTACTGCTACTATATTAGCAGGAGTGATGATGTTAAAGTATTTGGGGGAAAGTAAGGCAGCAGATAGAGTGGAAAAAGCTGTAGTAAAAGTATTAGAGGAAGGAAAATATTTAACTCGCGATCTCGGTGGTAACACCGGGACAATAGAATATGCTAAAGCGGTTATAGATGCTATGGAATAAATATGACCGAATATATTTATACAATAATGTTATCACGAATACAGTATTCATGATATCTTTTGGCAAAAGTGTACCAATTCAGCAGTTAACCGATTATTTTAGTTTTACTCCTGAGAAAATCACCCAAAAAATCATTAAACTTTGTTATGGGACGGTGAGATGAAATAATCAGCTGAACAGAACATCGATTTTGTTGAGTTAGTGTAAATTTTAATGGGGTAGTTAGAAAGAAAAAAATAATAAGAGAAGAATTGTAAAAATATAATAAAAAGGCGTAAATCTACCCTATGGAAAACTTAGAATTCAAAACTTAGAAGTTAGACTTGACAATTTATTAAATATGGAGTATAAATTAAAAAGAGAGCGAACGATCGCCCAAATTAGGAGGTAGATTAATCTTGGCAGGAAAGAGAATCACTTTAAAAGATGTAGCTCAACAGGCTGAAGTAAGTTACCAGACGGTATCTAAGGTTATTAATAATAAAGCCCGAGTCTCCGAAGAGACACGAAGACAGATTTGGAAAGCTATTGAAAGATTAGGTTATCACCCTAATATTATTGGTCGTGGTCTACGACGGCTGAGTATGCATACCTTAGGATTTCTTATTTATTCTCACAAACAAAGCATCTTAGACCCATTTTTCAATGAACTATTAACTTCCATAGTAGAATTTGCCAGTAAGGCCCAATATGATGTCCTTGTCTCTGTCTGTCGGTCTGGAGATAACGAAATTAAACCATTACAGCAGTTAATTAAAACGGGGCGTGTGGATGGTCTGATTCTTCATGCCACTCGAGTGAATGATGTACGTATAAATTATCTAATAAAAGAACAATTTCCCTTTGTAGCTTTTGGTCGCACTGGACTTTCTCTGGATTATCCCTGTGTGGATGTGGATGGGAAAACTGCTATATATACCATTACTCGACATCTTTTGGAGAAAGGGCACCATCATTTTGCTTTTGTGGGTCCTTCCCTGGAATATTTTTATGTGAGAGAACGTCTTTCTGGTTTTATGGAGGCTCTGAAAGAAGCTGGGATTATCCCCTCTCCAGAAGCTATTCTTCTTGGATACGAAAGAGAAGAAGGAGGTTATAAAGCCCTGGATTGTCTTTTAACCCTGAATCCTTTTCCCAGTGCCATTGTCTGTGGTAGTGACCTCATTGCTATAGGTGTTATGCATCATGCTTATGAACTTGATCTGGATGTAGGGTATCGACCAGCAATAACAGGTTTTGATGGGATTTTACTTTCTGAATATACTTATCCTTCTCTTACCACCGCCCGCCAGCCTATTACTGAGGTAGGAAAATATATTGTCCACCTCTTAATTAGCAGTATAGAAGGAACAAAATTAGAAAATCCTCATATTTTATTACCTGCAGAAGTAATAATACGTAAATCTTCTCAAGGTCCTAATCATTAAGATATGAAAGGAGGGATAAATATGTAATTTATTATAAAAGAATATAAATTAAGGAAGATAAAAAGAGACTAAAAAATTAAAAGGAGGAGTTAAAAAAATGAAGAAATCTTTAGTTAAAATTCTTGGGCATTTAATTCTCTTAATAATGTTAATATCTATAGTTGGAGTTGCCCAAGCAAAAATAGAAGTTCGTTTTACTTTTTGGGGTGGTAAAGAAGAAAAAGCTGCATACGAGGAGATGATTAATAAATTCAACACTCTTCAGGATAAAATTGAGATCGTTCCTGTTCATATTCCTGATAGATACGAAGAAAAAGTTTTAACAATGATTGGAGCAGGGGATATACCAGATATAATGGCTATTGGAGGAGCCCACATTCCTGCCTTTGCAGATAGGGGAGCCCTTCAAGGTCTCGATCTATATGCCCCTCGCATAAATACCGAAGTTTATTACTCTACTGCTATCGATGCTATGCGATGGAATAGAATATTATATGCTTTACCATTTCGCATGAATACAAAACAAATGGTTTATAACCTTGATATGCTTACTGAAGCAGGTATCACACCACCTGCACCCGGAGAAGCTTGGACCCCTGAAGAATATCGCATATATGCTAAAACGCTAACTATACCTGGTAAAAGGTGGGGTTCAGGTTTTCCATGGTGGGACCAGTGGTTAATCCAATTCGGAGGGAGAGTCCTTAACGAGGCTGGTACAGAGTGTATGCTTAATAGACCCGAGGCTCTTGGGTCTCTAAAGTATGTATACGATCTTATATGGGTAGATGGAGCTGCTCCAAAGCCTGAAGAAATGGCAGGTCAAGGTAATTCTGCGCTATTTATGGCTGAAAAAATAGCTATGTTTACCGACATAGGTCCATGGTACATGCCTGTTCTTAATGGAATTACCAAATTTAAATGGGGATTAGGGTTGCAACCTGGTGGTTCTGGAGAAATGGAGGTGGTAGGTTTGACTATCCCTTCTGGGGTGAAAGACAAACAAAGAGATGCAGCTTTTGAGGCCATAGCTTTTCTTACAGGGGATCCCCGCTCTCAAGATATTTTAGCATTAACGAAGACACAAATTCCTTGTCTTAAGAGTTCAGGGATATTATTTGCAAAACAATTCCCAGGAGCAGAGTTGTTTATTCAAGCTATTGATATGCAGATACCTCAGTATAAGTCACCTGATAGCCGTGCTATAGGAAGTTTAATCGGTGAAGTTCGTAATACAGTTTTAACTAGCTTTGATCCTGTACCTCCAGAAGAGGCTCTCAAGAAAGCCTACGAAGGGATTAATAAAATTCTAGAGGGAACTAAGTAAGAATGAAATAATGAAATAAGGGAGGAGATTATTCTAAGATTAGGATGATTTTCTCCCTTATTATTTATAGGTTAAAAAAGGAGGAAGTAAAAGATATGTTTATTTTCAAAAAAAATTTATCTTCTAAGAAGCGTCGGTTATTGTTAGAAAATTTAGAAGGATATCTTTTTATTAGTCCATGGTTATTTGGTTTTATTGTGTTTAGTTTATGGGCTATGTTTGCTTCTTTATACTATTCTTTTACTAAATGGAATATTCTTTCCTCACCTCAGCTTATTGGTCTGGAAAACTATAAGGATATGTTTAAAGACCCATTATTTTATAAATCCCTCAGAAACACTTTTTACTTTACTTTATTAGCTGTACCAAGCCAGATGGTTGTTGCTCTTGGTCTTGCTCTGTTGTTAAATCAAAAAATCCGAGGTCAGCAAATTTATAGAACGGTTTATTACCTTCCTACAGTAATTTCTGGAGCTGCAGTTGCTTTATTATGGATGATAATTCTTAATCCAGTATCAGGAGTTATTAATCGTATGTTAGGATGGTTTGGCATTGAAGGACCAGCATGGATGTTGGACCCAAAATGGGTAATTCCAGCATTGGTTTTAATGACTTTATGGGGAGTTGGTGGTCCTATGGTGATTTTCCTGGCAGCCTTGCAAGGAGTTCCTCGGGCACTCTATGAGGCAGCAGAGATTGATGGAGCGGGGCTCTTTAAACGCTTCATACATATTACATTACCTATGATTTCTCCTGTATTGTTTTTCAATTTTTTAATGGCAGTGATTGGATCCCTTAAGGTTTTTAGTTCTGCTTTTTTTATGTTTGGTACTGAGGGGGGTCCAAGAAATTCAGCTCTATTTTCTGTGCTTTATTTGTTTGCTAATGCCTTTCATTATTTCAAAATGGGTTATGCCTCTGCTTTAGCATGGGGCTTATTTATAATCATTCTTGCTGTGACTCTGTTGGTTTTCAAGTCATCACCATTATGGGTATATTATGAAGGAGAATTAAAGAAGTAGAAAGGAGTTGAAGATGTTTTTAAGTGTAAATTTAAAACGTATTTTTTTAAAAAAAGTTTTTAAACAAGGAGCAATTTATGCTATTTTGTCTACAGGAGCAGTACTTACTCTTATACCAGTAGTTTGGATGATTTCCCGTTCTTTTATGAGATTAGAGGATACAAGTACTGATATGTGGATACCAAATCCTTTCACCTTAATGGCTTATATTGATGTATTTACCAAGCAACCCTTTGGACTCTATTTGTATAATACTGTTCTTGTAACAACTCTTGGCGTTTTAGGGACACTTCTTTCTTGTTCCTTGACAGCCTTTGGCTTCGCCTTCTTACGTTTTAAGGGAAGAGAACTTTTATTTATATTGGTACTCTCTACCATGATGCTTCCAGGGGAGGTAACCATGATTCCCCTATATAGAATCTTTTATAGTCTCGGCTGGATAGATACCTTTAAGCCCCTTATAGTTCCCACATTTTTTGGTTCAGCCTTTTTTATTTTTCTTTTACGACAATTCTTTCTCACTATTCCTCGAGACATTTTGGAGGCAGCCCGTATAGATGGAGCTTCCTCTCTTCGTATCTGGTGGCAAATCATTCTTCCCATCTCCCGTCCTGCCTTAGTCACTGTAGCTGTTTTTACTTTTCTGGGGCTTTGGAATGATTTAATGGGACCTCTCATTTATATTTCCAGTCCTAAAAAATACACTCTTTCTATGGCGTTACTATCTTATAAAAGTCTCTACTTTGAGTACACCAATATGATGTCGGCTGCTGCCCTTATTACTCTTTTACCATGTGTTATAATCTTCTTTTTAGCCCAACGGGCCTTTATAGAGGGTATTGCAACTACTGGCATCAAACGCTAAGATAAGAAGATCTATGATATAATATTTTTCAATGCTTTTTAAAGTTAAGATAAGAGAAAAAACTTAGTGTTAGGAGATTTTCCATGCAAAAATACGAAGCAATAATTTTTGATTGGGATGGTACAGCAGTTCCTGACCGGTATTCTGATGCCAGTTATTTAGCTGAGTCCTTTCACAGATTATTAGCCATAGGGATAAAGTTACTCATAATTACCGGGACTAATGTAAATAATATCTGGAATCAGGTGGAACCATGGATAAACAAAGATTTAACCTCAAATTTTTATTTTTGCACTAACAGAGGTTCTGAAGTATTTCAGTGGCAAGGTGGACAATTCATAGTTTTGGAGAGAAGAATAGCTACCCCTGAAGAAGAAAAGAAACTAAGTCGTATAGCGGAAATTTTTAGGGATGAGGTAAAAAATAAATATAATTTGGATGTGGAAATTATTTATAAACGTTTGAATAGAAGAAAAATTGATTTGATTCCTCTGCCTGAATGGGCGGATCCTCCTAAAGCAAAGATTGATAAACTTCTTTTAGCTGTTAATCAGAGATTAAAAGAACATAATGTTCCTTCTTTAAGCTATCTTGTTAAGAGGGTAAAAGAAATATTTTTGGAAGTAGGATTAGAAGATCCCAGAATCACCAGTGATGTAAAACATATAGAGGTTGGTCTTACAGATAAATCAGATTCCACAAAATTTATAAGGATAAAATTGGGAATTCCTCCCGAAAATATGCTTATTTTAGGAGACGAATTTGGCCCTGTAGGAGAAGTAGAGGGCAGCGATTATCTAATGCTCAATGAATATACTAAAGGAGCTACTTTTATTTCCGTAGGAAAAGAACCCCAAGGAGTTCCTATGGAGGTGATTCATAAAGGAGGGGGACCAGAAAAATTTGTGGAAATATTATGGGAAATTATAAAGGAGGAGGAAGAATATAGAAACTTGGAAAATAATACAAGAGAAATTTGAGAAAGAAAATGTTGTAAGGTGGGAAACGATATTCACTTTGGGGAATGGATATTTGGGAGTAAGAGGGGTGGAAGAGGAAGACTGGAATATAGAAGACGTGGGTTTATTCATTAATGGAGTTTATAATCGTTCCGAAGGAAGCGTAGTAGAACTTGTAAATTTTGGTAATCCCTTTGAAGCAGGTTTATATATAGATGGAGAACCCTTATCCTTTGAAGATTATCAAAGAACTCTTAATTTAAAAGAAGGGATTCTCGAGAGAGTAGTCTCTAACAAAAAAGTAAAAGTTGTTACAACAAGATTTGCTTCTATAGAAGATAGGAATCTCTTATACTGGAAGATAGAAGTAGAAGCCAAGGACAGAGTAAATCTCGAGCTTTTATCCTGCATAAATACCCAGAGTAAGGGGTACGACCATCTTATTTCTCAGTACAGTGATGAGAACAGTTTGATTTTAAAAACAAAAGAATCAGGAATTGAGATAGTTTTTCTTTTGGAACATAGGAAGGATGGATGGCAAAAAGAAAATCCCATAGTAGAAGATAGGAAAATTGGTAAGAAAATTTATACAGAATTACAACCAGGGAATAAAGTATTTTTAGAAAAATTTATAAGGATAAGTGATAGTAGAATTGATGAACCACAGCCTTTGGAGAGATTGAGAAAAAAGACCTGGGATGAGAATTTTAAAGAAAAACATATTGCAAAATGGGGAAATTTATGGAATAAAGCTGATGTTAAAATTTATAGTGATGATTTAGCCCAAAGAAATCTCCGATATGCTATATTTCAACTTCTTCAAATGGCTCCCTGGCACTCTGATAAAGTTAGTATTCCTGCTAAAGCTCTAAGTGGAGAAGCATATAAAGGGCACATTTTCTGGGATAACGAGATTTTTGTTTTTCCTTTCTTTCTATATACTTTTCCTGAAGTAGCAAAAAATCTTCTTCTTTATCGATACTATTGTTTAGAAGGCTACCGAAAGAAGGCAAGAGAAGATGGATATGAAGGAGCATCCATTGCCTGGGAAAGTGCCGATACGGGAGAAGAAGAGACTCCAAAATGGGGAAGGGATGCTAAAACGGGAAAGCCTGTAAGAATCCTTACGGGAGAGCAAGAGGTTCATATAACAGGGGATGTGATGTGGGCTATATGGCAGTATTATTTGGCTACAAGTGATAAAAGTTTTCTTCTGGATTATGGAATAGAAATGTTCTTAGAGACAGCAAGATACTGGAGCTCCAGGGTTAAATATAATCCTTTGAGGGATTCTTATGAAATATTAGAGGTAATTGGACCTGATGAGTTCCATGAGGGAGTAAAAAATAATTACTATACAAACTATCTTGCTAAGTGGAATCTTTTAAAGACTATAGAACTTATAGAATGGATAGAAAGGGAAGATCCTGAGAAAGCCCAACAACTCAAAAGAAAGATAAATTTTAGAGAGGATGAAAAAGAAGATTGGAGAGAAAAAGCAGAGAAAATATATCTTCTCTATCAGGGCATTTTTATAGAACAATTCGAAGGTTTTAATCAATTAGAAGAGGTAAACTTAGAAGAAATAAAGAAAAGCGGAAGACCTGTAGATGCCATTCTGGGACACAGTGGAGTTTTAAAGAGTAAAGTGATTAAGCAGGCAGATGTTATTGTTCTCTTTTTCCTCTTTGAGGAGGATTTCCATTACGAAAAGAGGCTTATTAATTTCAAATATTACGAACCTTTAACTTCTCATTCCTCATCTCTTTCTCCCTCTATGCATTCTATAGTAGGAGCAAGACTTGACCTCACTGATCTGGCATACAATTATTTCCTGAAAACTTCTGAGATGGACCTTAGTGATGTAATGGGGAATACAAGACATGGTCTTCATGCAGCTTCTATAGGAGGAACCTGGAATTCTGTATTTTTTGGATTCTTAGGGGTTAAGGCTTTGGAAACTGGTTTAAGGATAGATCCAAAACTTCCTTCCCATTGGAATAAAGTAGAAATAACTTTATCTTACAAGGGAAATAGGTTAAGATTAGAGACAGAAAATAAACTAAAAGGAGCTTAACCCAAGTTTATCACTAGACCAGTAACCACCTGAATTAGTTGTTACTTTAATAATATCAGGATGATAATTATTAAATGATACTAACTCAAAATTGACCACTGGCTCCTTGCAAATGCAGCCGAACTTGCTATGATCCTATGGGGAGGACATACTCATTTCTTTGATGAGAAAGGTAATTGCTTGGTCGATAATGATAGATTTGTAAAAGCCTTTACCATTGCTAAGAAAATTCGTGATGCTGGAATGGATGCTCAAATTGGCTCGTGGACACCTGGAATGGTATGAGGCATTCAAACAAGGTACAGTAGCAACAGAAATAAACGGTGTTTGGATGCTTGGTCACTTCAAGAATTGTATACAGTAAATTGGGGAGCAATAATGAATGGAGCTGCACTTAGTATTTTACCGATATTAATTGTATTTATATTTGCTGCTAAGAATATTATTGCTGCATTTATAGCCGGTACAGGATTGAAGGAATAAAGAGTAATGGATATATATATTTTAATAAAGATAGACAAAGATGATTAAATTACCAATATTCAAATATCCAAGAAATCAGATTTTTAATATAAAATGATTTATTAATAATAGGGGGTTTAAATGAAAACATTATCTCTTAATGGTATATGGAAATATCGTTTAAATGAGCAAGAAGAATATCGTGATATTCAAGCTCCTTCTAATTGGTATCTACAAGGATTGAATCACAATGGTAAAGTATATTATAAAAGGATGTTTGAAATATCAACCCAGAAAGATAAAGACTATTACCTCATCTTTAAAGGAGTGGATTATTTCTATAAGGTTAAGCTAAATGGAAGGTTAATCGGAAAACATGAAGGATACTTTCAGGAATTCTCTTATTCTATAACCGATATATTGAAAGATGGTGAGAATCTTCTCGAAGTTGAGGTAGATTCACCTCGCGAGTCTGTGGATATCTGGCCCAATAAGAAACAACTAATAAAAGGGATATTCAATCATCATGACACCCGTCCCGGTAGCTGGGACCCTGAATATGGACAGGATAGAAATACTGGAGGTATATGGAATGATACCCTGATCAGGGAGAAGGGTAAAATACATGTAGATAAAATTATTAAGGTATCTCCATTGTTATTAAACGGTGGTCTGGTATGTTTGGATATAGATATACCATTGAACAATATCACTTCTCCTCAAGAAATAGAAATTAAGTTGGAAATATCTGGAATCGGGTTTAAAGAAAATTTAAAAATCAATAAAAAGTTTTTTTTATCCTCAGGCAAATATCATATTCATTTAGTAAAGACACTGGATAAACCCAAACTGTGGACGGCGTGGGATAGAGGGAAACCATATTTGTATAATCTGAGATGTAAGATTTTGAATTCAGCAAAAGAAAAATTAGATGAAGAGTCAGTACGATTTGGCATAAGAGAAATAAAGATAGACGACAAATGGAATTGGTATTTAAATAACGAGCGATTCTTCCCTCGTGGTACAAATATCATCCCTACCCAGTAGCTAAGTGAGTACAATAGTAAAATGATAGCAGAGGATATGCGCTTGTTAAAAGAAGCAAATATAAATACTGTCAGGGTTCATGCCCATATTAATCGTCAAGAATTCTATGATGCCTGTGATGAAGCGGGAATTTTGGTATGGCAAGATTTCCCTCTTCAATGGAGTTATGAGGAAACTGACGAATTTGCCCAGAATGCTGTTAGTCAGATTGCGGCTATGATAGATCAGTTTTACAATCATCCTAGTATATGTATTTGGTGCTGCCATAATGAACCAAATATTAATAGGCATACACTCGATCCATTATTATACTTAACTGTAAAAGCCAAAGATTCCACCAGATATATTGACATAGCCTCTGATTTTGCCTATCATCCCTATCCAGGTTGGTATAGGACTCATTATTATGAATTTTATTCTGTCCCTAGTGCACCATTTATTAGTGAATTTGGGGCTCAGGCACTCCCAAATGTGGAGACGATGAGGGAAATGATGAAAGATGATGAACTATGGCCTCCTAAGTGGTCGGTATGGGCTTATCATGATTTTCAATATGATCCTACCTTTAACGTGGCTAAGATAGACAAGGGTAATTCTATCGAAGAGTTTATTGAAAATAGTCAGGACTATCAAGCAAAATTGTTAAAATATGCCATAGAAAATTATCGAAAGAATAAATATTCTAAAGTAACCGGAATATTTCAATTTATGTTTGTAGATAATTGGAATGCTATAACCTGGAGTGTGGTAGATTACTCCCGAAGACCAAAAAAAGGATATTATACTTTAAAAACAGTCTACCAGCCGATATTAATAGGTATAGATTTAGACAGAGAAAAGATGAGTCTGGATGCATTAAGAAATATAGGAATTTCCAGCATCTGGGTAGTTAATGATACACTGGATAAATATGGAAATATATATGCCCAGATAAGCTTGTTTAAAGATAAAGGGATAGTAATAGAGAAGAGGATCGAAATAGATTGCATACCAGCCGATAGCGTGAAACATTTCTCTAACCCTCCAATGCCAGAGGGATTTATGAATTTAAATATAAAAGAAAAAGGTAAATATATCATTAAGATAGAATTAATAAATAATTCAGGAAATGTTATTTCAAAAAATTCTTATAAAATAGAAGTGATATAATTTTTAATAAATTTTTAAAATAAAAAACATGAAAGGGAAAGATCTCTTACAGAGTATAATTACATTGTGTGTAGGAGCGTATTGCAATACGCTCCTACTGATTTTTAATAATATTTTTTGGATATCTGAGTTAGTGTAAACTTTTAGTGGGGTAGTTAGAAGAAAAAATATTATATATTAATAATACTTTCTTTTGTTAGTAATAAGACAGGTAGCAAGAGAAGGATTGTAAAAATATAATAAAAAGGTGTAGACTTACCTATATACAAAAAACCTTT
>Ga0180009_10007773_pt1 | contig 10849 bp, 9 predicted proteins | sample OS_PC_MetaG_FD_123537 | JGI IMG/M metagenome (GOLD analysis project Ga0180009, IMG submission 123537) | Groundwater microbial communities from the Aspo Hard Rock Laboratory (HRL) deep subsurface site, Sweden - OS_PC_MetaG | ecosystem: Environmental > Aquatic > Deep subsurface > Groundwater... | reverse complement strand
ATACAGCCCTAAAAGACCGGTGAAAAGCTTCCAGGATTTGGAAGTGTACCAAAAGTTATTGGCTCTCTCAGTTGCTGTAGCCAAAAGAGTCAAATCCGAAAAAGTGACTGCCATTGCCTTAGATTTGCCGGTTAAGATAGCCACAGCTCACTCATCGAGATTTGGTGATCAGACAAAGGCAATTTACGCTCTGGATGAAGTAATGCTTAATTGCAATCTGCTTGTTGTTTATTTGGAACAATACCGGGATATTGAAAATCCGTCTGCTAAAGAGGCAGAGAAGATTGAATCTGAATTTTTTGAGGAGCAGATTAAAAATCTTTTGTCAGTCAGAATGAAAATTTTGCATTTACAAAATTCGTGGAAGAAATTCGCTAAAGAATATGCCAAACAAAAATAACAAGAAAAATTTAATAGACACCCACCCTGTAGGCAGGATTTTTAATATTGGCAAGGAAAAGGCCGTCTGGAAAAGAGTAACCGAGCTAAAACCCGGGGTAAAAATTGCTGTCGAAAAAGATGGAAACCTCGCTTGGGATGAAATTGTTGAAATAAAATCCGTCGGCCTCGAAAGAGTCTGGGACATTGAAGTTGAAGGCACGCATAACTTTGTCGGCAACGGTATCATCGCCCACAATACTTTTCTCAACGATCTTGTTGGGATAGGAACTACAAATCCAGCAGATACAACCTTAAACTTATCAAGTACAAGCCCGTCTAGTATAAATATGCTGGATGTTGACGGAGTAATAAGAATCAACCAATCAGTAGTCACCGACACAGTTTCAAACACCTTATACAACAACTCGGATGTATTAATGTGGAATGATAAACAAATATCAGCCGGACCTAACCTGTACTCGATAAACGGATCCGTTTCCAACGATGAGTATTTATCGCTACAACACAAACAGGGTACAACTGACATACTGGTCACAGCATGGGTAAACGACGGAACAAAATGGGTAAAGATTGCAAATCTAGGAGACCCGTCAGATACAACCGGGGATTACTACTTCACTACACCGGACAGCGATACGGTCCGTTTACACAATAAATCCGGAAACTCACAGTCATTAAAACTAGACATATTCGTATCCGGAGCTAATGTTGCAGAGTGGTACACACTCGATAACACATTTGCTGACACTAGCACAGCTTCAGATGTTTCAGATATCTCAGACACTTCGGATACTTCAGATGTTATAACTACCGGTACATCCCCAAGCACTGAAATTACCCTACCAGGTTCATCACCTGATACCTCAATCACCGAGTCTACGTCCGTACCTAATACTGAAATTACTAAAATTGAATCCGGTGATGTTGTTGCACTATCTACAAATATTGACGATTACGGAATGCCGATGATTAGAAAAACAAGCACCTATTACGACTCGAGTTTATTTGGAGTAGTTACTACAAGTGCCAGCCACGAAATGGGAATACAAAGAGATGGAAGAAAACTTGTTGCCCTGTCAGGTAGAGTCCCTGTAAAGATAGATCCCGCTTCTTCAGATATTAAACCCGGAGACTTCATTACAGCATCATCTCTTGAGGGACATGCAACCAAAGCTGAAATGCCGGGAAGAGTCATTGGTACAGCGCTGCAGTCGTGGAATAAAAATTCCGGTGACAAAAAGGTACTGGTTTTAGTCAATCCAACATACAACTCACCTACCGCCCAAGCACTCACATCAGCTTTATCATCTGACAGCTCTACATCTGGAGATATTTCAAATGAAATGCTAACTCTAAGAGATCAGATAGTTGCCCTATCTAACAATCTTAAGGACACACTATCTTCCCTTGGGATGACATTAACTAAGGATGAGGTTTCAGAAAAAGACACGCTGGCTATTAACTCAGACATGCACATACTTGGGGATGTGACACTTACTAACCTGACCGTAACTGGCGATATTCAGGCAGGAATGGTCACAATTGACACACTTTCTAACTCAGTAGACGTGCTTGGATCTTCCTGCTATAACTCAGAAACTAATACAATCAATGACACATTATGTAATGATCAGGCTTTACATCTTCAAAAATCTGGCTCCGGTATGATTGACATGTTCGACGGAAAGATAGTTGCCAAACCAAACGGAACATTGGTTATAGAAAACTCCATAGAAACCAAGAAACTTGTCATCAACACATCTGATGTAGAATCCGCAGCTGCAGGAAAAACAACCATCAAAGCCGGTGACACCAGTATCACAATAGATACGAGCGCTGTAAATGACAAATCCATAATCATGATAACTCCGGAAAGACCGGCTACTGTCGGAAGCAAATACAAGCAGGAAGGAAAGTTTGAAATAGTCTTGAAGGAGGCTCAGGCGGAGGATCTTGATATAAGCTGGATAATTGTGGATAGAAAAGATTAAACTACTCAAAAAGCCACTGAATAGAAAACTTGGTTTTTGGTCTACTTTACTACTCATCACTTATATTTAAGGTTGAGATAGTAAAATCTCCCGCAGACTTACGTTGGATTATTTTCCGAGAGTATGCCAAATCTTCCCAAAATTAGCGGTAATTTTTCCATGTTGATAACTTCAACCGGAAGATGATATAGGGAAGTGAAAGCCTTAGATTTAGACGAACTCTTTGACCATTTTATCTCAAAAGCTTGTATTTCCCCTTTTGAATTTTTTACCACCAAGTCAACCTCGCTATTGTTTCTCGAACGCCAATAATAAAGCACACTTTGTTTGCCTAACAAAAGATTCCTCTTAGCAAATTCCGCAATAACCCAGTTTTCCCAAAGTTTACCGATATCTCCTCTATTGTTATTTTCCTGCATCTCACCAATCAGGGCATTCCTTACTCCTGTATCCCAAAAATAGATTTTATTGCTTTTGGAAATTTCCTTTCGGGGATTGGTACTATACGCAGGTAGTTGAAAAATAACAAAAGTTTCTTCCAACAGATCTAGATATTTTACGACTGTTTGTCTGGAAATACCCAAACTTCCAGCAATTTCATTAATCGAAACAACTGACCCAACTTGATAAGCTAAAAGAAGCAGAAGCTTTCTTAAGGTCCCCGGGCTTTTTACTAAACCAACTTGCAGGATATCTTTTAGAAGATAGTCAGAAATTAAATTATTAAGATACTCCCGTTTATCTAAAGTTTTAACTGCCTCAGGATAACTACCATAAATAAGACTGGTAAATAAAATTGAATCTGTTTGATCCCGAAAATTCCCTTTATCCAATCTCAATTCCGGCTGGTACCAGCTTTGGGAGGAAATTATCTCCGAAAAAGTTAATGGCGGCAAAAATAATTTAATATTTCTGCCGGTCAAAGTTTCTGCAGATTGATCAAGTAAATTCAAGCTAGACGATCCTGACAGAATTATTTTGGTTGTAACCCCGAAATCGTACCATCCTTTCACTACTCTACTAATTTCGGGTACCCTCTGCGCCTCATCTACAATTAGAATTTCGGGGGAACCCAAAAGAGATAGGGAGGATTTCGGATCCAAGGGCACGGACGACAACAGCCTTTGTCTGTCAACCTCAATATCTAAATTAAGATAAGTAGTTCTTTCCAGCTTGAAGGCATTTTTCAAAAGCGTGGTTTTTCCAACCTGCCTAGCACCCAACAGCAACAGAACTTTTCCCGAGTCAAACCACTTCTTTAAATTATCTTCTGCTAAGCGACTTATGTACATATTTTGATAACTGCAGTTTACAATATATGTATCTATTTTGTCAAGTGTATGTAATCATAATCAGGATCTATAAATGACACGTCCATAATCATGATAACTCCGGAAAGACCGGCTACTGTCGGAAGCAAATACAAGCAGGAAGGAAAGTTTGAAATAATCTTAAAAGAGGCTCAAACGGAGGATCTTGATATAAGCTGGATAATTGTGGATAGAAAAGATTAGAAAACTTAAGAGAAAATATATTAAAAGCCAAACCAGCGTTCCCCCGATTAGTCTAACTTAGAACTGCAGGTTATTCCCACTCACCAAACTATAAAATGGAAGAAAGTAAACACGAGTGCCACCTATTGTGGTTTCTTTGCTTTCACCAAGGTGAATAATATAACCCGCTTTTGGCTTATATTTCGCCAGAAAATTTCTAAACGAACGCGGAATTTCTATTTTTGAAATCTTCGCGTACTTAGCCTCCATTGGTAACACATCCAGCCCTTTTTCTAAAACAAAATCCACTTCAGCCTGATCCCGTGTTCGCCAGAAGTGTATCTGAGTTGGTGAAAGCCCTAAACGCTCTCTCAGTAAATTAAAAACAACGTTTTCAAACAAGTGTCCGCCCAAATGGGCGGGAATCTCAGATAAGCCAAAAAGGCCCAGGAGCCAGTTTCGAAGCCCTGTATCATAAAAATAATAGGTGGGAGTCTTAGTAATTTCTTTTCGGGTGTTACGATAATATGGGGTAACTTTCTTGATGATGAAAGTCTGCTCTAAGTAGTATAGGTAATGCTTAATGGTTCTTTCGTTAAGATCAACGGTTGAGGAAAGTTCAGCTATATTGACAAGACTTCCGATTTGGGAAGCAACTATTTTAAGAAGCTTGGTAAATGCATCTGTTTTCTCCAAGTTCAAAAGATCACGAATGTCTCGTTCGACATAGCTTCTGTAAATCTCCTGCATTTCTTCTTGTTTTGAAGTAACTGAATCAGCAAGAACTACCCGCGGGTATCCTCCAAAAACCATGTATTCGGAAAAAAGACGCTCCGTCTTACCCTTTTCCAGCTCAAAAAAGTCTTGTAATTTACCCTCATATAAATAATCGGTTCTAAAATTGACAAACTCCTCAAAGCTTATGGGCTCAATGCTAAACAGCCGCTTTCTGCCGGCCATCGACTCCAGAATCTTTGCTTTAAGCTCTAAACTGCCAGAGCCAGAAATAATGAACTTAAGAGGTAAGTTCATATCAAAAATACCTTTTAAAAAAAGCCCGACATTTTCCTTGCGTTGTATTTCATCAATGAAAACAAACGCCTTTTCTTTCCCTACCGCAAGCTCAATATGAGATAGCAATGTCGCCTGAGAGGTGAACTTAACCTTGTCCTCATCGTTGTCCAAGCTCAACCAAACTGTTTTTTTGCCTTCTTCTTCTAGCTTCTTCTTCAAAATACGCATGAGGTATGTCTTACCAACCTGCCTCGGACCAATAAGAATAGTCATTTGATCTGACCCCAGATGTTCTTCCAACCTAGTAAGTATTTTCCTCTTTATCATATATTACTATTTTAGTACCTTATTTATGGTAGTCAAGTACTAGAAAGGTCGCTCACTTTGGGATCTGGCAAAATCTTTCCTGAGAATCTTGGCATAAACTGAGTAATTGCGGATAGAAAAGATTAAGAAACTCAAAGTGCTGTTTATTCCCCTGCCTCATAGACACACTCCCCCAAATTGTCAGGTTATAGGGATTAACAGTCCCTGTAATTGGAACATTACGGGGACTTTAAATAACATTGGAAGTCGTAAATATTCCGACCTGCGATTATGTTTTTGCATTATGAAAGACAGTCTATTACCTAGAAACGGTTATATAAAAAAACTAGAATCATATCCTCAACCAAATAATCGTTTCATCTATCGACTCATTATGATGCGGTAATGCATATTGGTTAAAATCCTAAAGCGAGGAAACGATCTTCTTAAATAACTTCATCTTTTGTGTATCCTCCGGAGAAAATAAAAAGGGCTCCAATTTATGATAAAAACTTTCCGGAACTCCCTCAACTTTTAATTTCTCGGAAGCCTTCCCTATCAGATTATCTAAATTGTTGGCGTGTGCAAATTCTAAATCCGGTTTAGCCCCCTGTGAAAACAACCAAACAACATCATAGATATCCCTAGGCTGTGTTTGCTTTCTTTGTAAATAGGCTGCCAGTTTTTGGACGATTAGCTGATTTATTGGATTTGTCATCACATTGGCTACAAATCCATACTTATTAAAAAGAATCACTTCGTTTTTCTGACCCTTCCAAAACTCCGCGTAATCTATCTTGATCATAAGTTTTTCTCTTGGGTTTGAGGTTATCTCCAATTCTTTAAGCAAATCTGGAAACCTTAGATCAAAGTATTTCTTGTACTCCTTAACACTGCTATGCACCTCAACATTAATACCTTCTACTCCAAATCTCCTAACTACCTCTTCAACTAGGGCCGAAACTTCACCATCAGTAAGCCCTAAATTATCAAAATCTAAATCCTCCGAAAACCTGTTTATACCTCTAAGTAAACGAAGACTAGTCCCACCAATAAAAGACATCTTCTCTGATTTGGATAATGAATACAATGTCGTAATGAATTTTGACTGCAGAAACTCCCGAATAATACCTCTCCTCTTTTCCATTGGTATGTTGTACTGACGGGAAAATTCAAGTATTTGGTTGTAGTTACTTACGATATTATTCATGATTTTAAAACTTCCCCAACCCACTTTGGAAATTGGGCTGAAAACTTAGTTAAAACTTTATTACTTAAACCGGATAAGTCAACCCGGCTTTCTCTAATGTTTCTTACCTTTCTAATATAGATGTAGTCCAGAAGAGCCTTTTCAGGGAGACCGATTTGGTAATACAAGCCACTGCTTTGATCTAACACATTTTGAAAACCAAAAAATAGATCTTTGTTAATCTTACTATATAGAAATGTCCCTTTTGATGTAACTACTCTTTTTGATGTTACCGGGGATACGCTGGTTACATTTGCGGTGATGTCAGGAATAACACCATAAGTGTTTAGTGCTGATTCCAGGCTGACGTAAGACGGACTATAAAGCTTGTTTGCCAGTACAAACTCATCTATTTTTACACCTGGAAAAAGGTAGATGTCTCTTTTTAGACCTATTAAATCCCCGCGCGCGGACATCCGCCTAAGCTGTGTGTTAATCTGGGATTTTGGTTCTTTAGGAAACATTTTAATTAGGTCGTTACCGTTAAAAACAGGAATATTCAAGGTGTGTTTTAAATCTGATAATCTCATTAATAGATAATATACATCTGTGTACATTTTCTGTCAACGTTAATTAAACCTAACTATGATTTGAAGATGAAATGATGCTAAATATAACGCCTTTAAGAAACAAGGTAAGAAGGGAGTTTTTTGGTGTTGACACTCTCCACTAAACCTGTAAAATACCATTTGTACCAAAGACAGCGGGGTCTCGACTTAAAACGAGCTTAAATATCCTGCCGAGGGCAAAACGTTTCCAACCCAAGCGTTTCTTTTAAGCTCACCGTCTTTGGTGGGTATTTTTTATTTAATAATTATTTAGTAACAATTTAATAAACTAATAAACAAAATAAACACATGCCAAACGAAAAAAACAAAAATACAGTAAAAGATATAAAAGAGAGGCTTGAAAAAGCTAGGTCGATTACGTTTGCCGATTATGTTGGCTTAAGTTCTGAACAAGCAAATCAGCTCAGACGACAGGTAAAAGACGCCGGCGGTGAGGTTATGATTTCCAAAAACACGTTGATGAAAGTGGCTCTAAAAGAGGCTGAAAACAAGAATTTAAGCGATGCCGAGAAGGATTTAGAAGGCCCCATAATGGCTATATTTGCCTTTTCTGACCCAATAGCACCTATTAAAGCCTTGTTTGAGTTTGCTAAAAACTTTAAACTTCCAAGAATTAAATCAGCAATCATAGAAGGGATATACAACAACACAGAAAAAGTTGAAATGATTAAAGATATACCTTCAAAAGAGGTTTTACTTGCAAAATTTATTGGCGGTTTAAACGTCCCAATTTCTGGATTTGTTTCTGTGATTGGCGGAGTCCAGAAAAAATTCGCATATGCAATAAATGCGATCGCCAAGAAAAAATCGGAAGGGGGTGCTAACTAATATGCCAGAAAAAAAGAAAACGAAAGATACTATATTAAGTAAAGACGCAGAAAAAGTCATGGAAATGGTCGAAAAGATGACCGTACTTGAGCTAAACGATTTAGTTAAGACTTTGGAAGAGAAATTTGGAGTTAGCGCTTCCGCACCTATGATGGTTGTCGAACCAGCAGCAGCTACAAACGGAAACGGAGCTGAGCCAGCAGAAGAAAAGACAGAGTTTGACGTTGTTTTACAGGATGCGGGTGCAAATAAGATCGGGGTTATCAAGGCTGTAAGAGAAATAAACCAAACTCTAGGACTTGTTGAGGCTAAAAACCTTGTAGAATCAGCACCCAAGGCTGTTTTAGAAGGTGCAAAGAAAGAGGATGCACAAAACGCCAAGAAAAAGCTTGAAGAAGCAGGTGCAAAAGTTGAACTTAAATAATATTCAATAAAAAATATTATTTGTTATTAATAACAGACCCCGCAAAAAGCGGGGTTTTTGTTTATCAAACACTCGCTTCAACTGATAACTAGCCCCATATATTGGCTTTACAACAAATAAAAGGACGTTATTTTAGACGTCTTATAGAAATATTCAATAATTATCCGTGAGAAGGGATTCATGTAATTTTTAAACCCAATGTCGAGTATAAATAAATGAGTAAAAAATGACTACAATATTGAAACTAAAAACTCATAATTTTAAGCTAGGTCACTTTTTGTTGGTATAACAAGATTTATGGGTAGTAGCAACTAAAGAACTCCTTGTACCTGCAATCTAAAGTCAAGGTTGAAGCAAGGATAAAAAGTACCCAATTTTAGAACGTAGTTTACTTGCTTCAGGATACTCCGGAATAATATTCAGACTTCTAGTAACCAAATGTGTAAAACTATGCAATTGTTTAAAGTATGTTTCCTTCCTGTCTGGGTCAATTAAGCAATGATTGAGATACAGATACTTATTAAAAGACATAAATTTACTTAATAAAATAAAATAACATACATAACGCTGCAAGGTGCTGTCAGGAATTTGATTCCAAGACTCTTCCTTCCATATCGGTAGTGTAGAAATGTCATGTAAATCTTCTTTTTCCTCGATTGTCTTCTTAATTTTTGAGAACTCTTTGTCTATACTCTTAAGAGTGGCGAGTTTTTCATCATTTCTCATAAAGTAGAAAGAAAGTATGTCATCTTCTTTTTCCGAACTACTTTTTTGGTACTCCAGATTCTCTTCCTCGCCTGTTTCCGTTAAGTTAGTCCTTTTAATAAGATCAGGAACGTTCACAACCTCTATTTTTGACGCTTCCAATGTCTCAATTAAAACATCTATTAGTTCAAACTCCTTTTTGTAACTGTCTGCATCTAAATCATCTTCAAAACCTTTAATGTAAAAAAGATTTGTTTTCCACTCACCGTTTATTTTGTTGTTAATCTTCTTTTTTAATTCAGAGATACTCCCCTCTTTATAGGAACTTGCTATATCTATTATTTCCTTATCCAGCTTAACAACTACAACCTCACTCCCAGGTATTTTATAAACACAAAACTCGGGTTTTTGATATTTCTCGGGAAGGCAACAGTTGCTCGTGAGCACCCATTTATATCCCAAACCCTCAATCGATTTTAATATTTGGCTACTAATATAAAAATGGGCGGGAACAAAACCTTGAAGATCTTTTATCATTATTGAAGGCTCTCCCTCAAACCCCTGTCTGGCACCAAGGTAGTAACCCAATGCATACTCATTAAGTATGATTTGATTTTCTATAACATCGTAAGGAAGGTCGTCCAGAAGGGCCCCATAGGCGGAGGAGCCTACCAGATCTACCCTTTCGGCCATGCAAAGGTCTTTGATCTCTCCAATTTGACTTTCGAAACCATATTTATCCAATAACTCCAGTGTGCTAAGAGGAATAGAAAGAGTTATTTTCATGTCTCTTTTTGATTTTATTAATCTGATTAGGGGTATATAAAGGTCGCTTGCGGCCTGCTTAAAAATGCTCTCTTCCTGGATCGGAGACTGATGTAAGTCGATTATTAATCCTACTTCCTTCACGAAAGACATTATCTATTAATTGAACAGGTGTGTCAAAGGTTTGGGAAAAATTAATAACTAAAAACCCAAAGAACCCTATCCGGAAGAGACGATTTCTTATACTCCTGCCCACAGCATAAGAAACTTTAATGTCTCTCCCAGATAGGGTTCTCTAGTTAATGTGCCGATTATAACAAAATGCTATAAACCTGTCAAATCACGCTTTAAGTAGCCAATTACTTCAAAATGCTTTCGGCGTCTTTCAAAAGATTTTCATCCATTTTGCCTATATCTTCAACAAGCCTTTTCTTATCGACAACCCTTAAACCATGAAGCTCTTCGGACCCGGAGTAAACCGCTTCATCGTCTGAGATTATCATGCAAAGCTGTGCGCTGCTCTCATCTGAAGATGTCAAAGCAAGTATCCTTTCAAAAAAATCTTTGTCTTTTGATCTGATATAAACATGAAGTGTTGAGAACGGATTTATTGGTCTATACAATGACAAACCTGCATTAAGTGTGAAAGCGTAATCAAGCCCAGAGTTCTTTGAAGTTTTATCTATGTTCTGAGCAATATCTTTAAGTCCCCCAAGTCTGCTTCTGTAGTATAAGATCTTGCTTTCTTCTTTCTCCTCCACTTCCGGTTCAGAAGCTCCCAGACCTGTTACTTCCTCCGACGCTTTTTCCTCGAATTTCTTAGCGGCCTCTCTGAATTTTGCTAACCAGTCCACGGGCTCCTCTTCTTTTACTTCCTCTTTCTCAACTGGTTTGACTTTCTCTTCTATCTTAGGTGCTACCTCTTCTTCCTTCAGCTTTATAACTTCCTCCTCCGCAATTGCTACGGCCTCTTCAACTGGTCTAGCAACTTTCTTTGGAGTTGATACAAGAGTCGGTTCAGTTGCCGGCCCCTCTATAATTTTTTCATCTTCCGGAAGTCCTGTGGGATACAAAAAATCTAGTATATTTTGTCTAGTAAACCT
>Ga0180009_10007772_pt1 | contig 10849 bp, 10 predicted proteins | sample OS_PC_MetaG_FD_123537 | JGI IMG/M metagenome (GOLD analysis project Ga0180009, IMG submission 123537) | Groundwater microbial communities from the Aspo Hard Rock Laboratory (HRL) deep subsurface site, Sweden - OS_PC_MetaG | ecosystem: Environmental > Aquatic > Deep subsurface > Groundwater... | reverse complement strand
TTTAAAAACGGGTACGGGATTGTTCATCAGGAAAGTGTTTCAGAGTTAATAGGCAAAGAAGAGAAAGATTTAAAAAACTATTTAAACTTTATTTATCAAGGAATTGATTTAGACTTGGAGGAGCACAACCCCTTTAGATCTTTAGAAGAAATATTGGGTTCAGCAAAATTCAACACTGCTCAATTTAAAAAGATGTGATAGGTTTCCACGGATTCAAACGAGTTTCCCAGCCCCGTCCCGAAGTTAGAAGTTAGTCCCGAAGTTATTCAAACGAGTTTCCCAGCCCCGTCCCGAAGTTAGAAGTTACGAAGTTACGAAGTTAGGTCCCGAAGTTACGAAGTTAGCCGAAGTTCGCGAAGTTCGTTCGAAGTTCAGCGTCCCGAAGTTCCCGAAGTTCCTTGACCAAATCACCGACAAAGTCTTCCCCAAAAAAACTACTTCGTCTTTCTCAAAGAAGCCAGCCATTTTTTCCTTTGGCTGTAAGCCCAGAGCAAAGCAACTGCTCCTGAAAGGACAAAAGCAATGCTCAGAATCATTTCCCACTTATCCAAGCCTTCGGAAATGCCAAACAAGGCTTCCCCGCTCTGCCAGCCCAACCAGCCAAGAAGCATTCCCCGAACCAACAGCCCTAAAGCAGTGTAAAGATAAAAACTGACCGGCTTGATCCTGACTGCCCCGCAGGCAGCGGAAAACAGAACCGAAGGTACCACCGGAATTGCCCGGGAAGCAAAAATCACCAGCTCATCGGTGGCCTTACCTTTAAAATACTTGGTCTTAATCGCCTCAACATCTTCCCAGGTGATCTCCAACCATCTGCTGAATTTATCAATCAGCCATTTGCCGCCAAACCAGGCGGCCAAATAAACCATGGTCGAGCCGATGGTCGAGCCGATCGAAAAAGGCAAGGCCGCTTTTAAAAAGATTTGCTTAAAAACAGCCAAAAATCCAAGGCTGTCTTTAGGAACAAACAAAAAACCGGCCGCCATCGGAATAATCGGCGAAGGAATCGGCACAATCACCTGCTCGATTAGCCCACCTAAAATAACGCTGGCCCAGCCGTTGTTTTTAATTACCGTAAAAAGGGTGTTGTTTAGATCAATCATTTTATAAGCTAAAAACTAAGGGCGAAAAGCAGGAACTAAACGCAAGTTTCGCGCTTTCTGTCATCGCGAGCGATCCCGATCCGATCAGGAGAGCGTGGCGATCTGGTGACGGATGAACTGAGATTGCCACGGTCGCTTGCGCTCCCTCGCAATGACAGTTACAGAGCGCAAGCGCGAAATTCGTACTAAAATCTAAAATCTTTCACGTTTTGTGTTTTTATTTTTTGCTTTTTAGATCTTAGTTTTTAATTTGGAAAAGTTCAATAACAGACTACCCCTTTGCTAACCTGACCGTACTCCAGCCTAAAAACAAATTTTCCTTTCTTTCGAGCATCTTCTCCGCCATACCGACGGTCTGCTTTACCATCCATTTTTCGGCAGCAAACTTTTTAAACCCTTCCTCATTGTGGGCGTCGCTTCCCCCGCTGGCCAAAAGATGATATTTCCCCACCAATTTCTTAATTGACTCTTGCTCTTCTCTCAGCTCTTCTTTTTCCCCTAAATTAATCCGGTAAAGATCATAGACTATCTCCGCTCCGTCAATCCTGCCTTCTTTAAAAATCTTCTCAACATTTTTCAAAGGAAAACCGGCTTTAGATTCCGACCAATGAGCCAAGATAGCAATTCCTCCCGCCCGGCAGATCAATTTGACCGAGTCGTCAAAGTCAAGATTCACTTCTCTCTCGGAGTAAGCCCCGTGGTAAGGCGCGTTAGCCGAAAGGAAGAGTTGATAAAACGGCTGCCGGTAGGGGCTGTCGGGCTCGGCCGTCATCACCTTGATCACCTCCTGGTAAAGCTTAAGTTTTTTAGGATCGGTTTTACCGGCGTTTTTCAAATCATCGATAAAAAATTGCATTCTTTCACTGTTCTCTTTCCTTTTTAACAAAGCGGCGACCAAATGAGGGCGCTGCATTGTTTTGCCAATAGCTTCTTCCCGGCAATCGTCAAAAGAAATGGTAAATCCATACCCTGCCATTGCTTTGACCATTTTTTTCATCCTTTGGTTACAGTCGTCAACTACCTGGTGGCCATATTCAAGCAAGTCCTTGTTGGCAGGATCAATAAAAAGGCCAATAATATGGAGATTGGGAACGGTCTTACCAACCAACTCTTTCGGCGGATCAGCGGAAATCTCTATGCCGACAATCCACTTGGTCGGGTGGTTTCTCAATTTATCCAAAACGGCCAACTCTTCCTTCTCCGGGACCAAATCATGATCGGTGAAAGCGACAACACCAATATTGTTTTCCAAACAGGCATCAAGAGACTGGCGATAAGTAGTTTTTCCATCAGAAAGGATTGTGTGGCTATGCAGGTCTTGGTACATCATAAAAAACTTAAAAGTTAAAATTGAATCTTAAAAGGCAAAGGTTTCCTCAGGCTGCCTTCCCGGATTCAACTGTTGTATTCTATCGTAAAAGAAGTTCTTTTCCCAACCCCTGATAGAAAGCCTTCTATTTTCCGGGAAGAATACGGCATTACTTGCTCGAAGTCCGTATCCAAGGTGTTTTCGGAACGAAAATCCTGCCACTGCCAGGAAAAATTTTCTGCCGAAGGCCGGTGTTTTTTAACTAACTCCCCCAATTGCTCCGTCATTTGAATCAAAGTTTTTTGATCGTGAATCGTCGGAACAATCGTCGTTCTAACTTTAATTGCTAAGCCGGATTTCAAGATAATCTTTAAAGATTTTTTCACCTTTTGATACAATAAAGATCCGCGATCGCGGGTCCTAATGTTATTGCCAACAAGGCTGGAGTAATTTTCCCAGGGAACTTTAAAATCAATTGCCCAAAAATCTACCAACCTTTCCTCTATCAATTTTTCAACCACCTCAGGAAAACCACCATTGGTCTCAATCATTGTCTCTATTTTAAGCTCTTTTACCCTTCGACAGAAGTTGGCCAGATCTTTTTGCAATGTCGGTTCTCCACCGGTAACTACCACCAAATCTAACCAGTCCTTCCTGGAATTCAGGTCGGTCAAGATCTTTGATTCGGTAATCATTTTGACCTTTTTAATCTTTTCGGGCAAAACTAAGTGGGAATTATGGCAAAAAGGGCAACGAAAATTACACCCGGGAGTAAAAACAACCGCGGCAATTTTTCCCGGCCATTCAATCAAAGAGGTTGGTAAGTATCCGGCAATTTGCACAGTAATAGTTTAAAACATACGGGGCGGCTAATGTTCGAACCCTTCGATAAACTCAGGATCAAAGACCTGTCGAGAACCAAGTTAGACTCGGTTGAGAACCGTTTACGCCCCGGTGGGATCAGAGTCCTGCCTACCGGCAGGCAGGCTGCCCCTGGGGTGAAAGTCCCTCCATCCGTCATCCTGAGCCTGAGTTTACCGAACGGAGGAGAACGCCCCTCCCATTTCCCGTCATTCTGACCCTGAGGCTTTGTCGAATGGGGAAAAATCCCCTCACTCCCCCCGTCATTCTGAGCGTAGCGAAGAATCCCTTAATCGTTGGTACTTTGCTCTCTCGACGGGATCCTTCGTCGTAAGAACTTCCTCAGGATGACGGGGTTGCCTCTCTCCGCCATCCTGACCCGCTTCAGTGCGCGGAGCGCTTTGGGCGAGGAAAAGATCCCTGTCTGCCAGCTTGCCCGCCGGTAGGAGGGCAGGCAGGTAGCAGAGCGTGTCTGCTTTTCTAATTCCTAATCCCCAATGCTTAATGATAAATGTTAAACGATCAAATAGACACGAGTTTCGCACTTCAAACCCAATACACCTACTGTCATTCTGAATTTACCGTGTCCTTCCATAGCTATTAGCGAAGGAGGAATTCAGAATCAAACAGGGTTCAAAGGCTATGATCCTGAATCCACAGTACCATTCGATACGTGGCACGGCCCCGAAGGGATCCCCTTGGGGCAAGTTCAGGATGACAAGAACTGCGAAACTCGTAATAAAGAAAGAATGTTTAATGGTCAATGAATAAATGACCAAATAAATTAGTATTTCTTTCTCATAGCAAACTCTTCCCTTTTGCCGTCGTTCCAGGAACTGACCGGCCGCAGATAGCCGACGATTCTGGAAAAAATCTCACAATGCTGACGGCAAAGAACCTTTTTTGCTTTCTTCATCTTCACCCCCTTTAAAATACTCTAATGATTCGAATCATTAGAGTATTGAAATTGTTAACCAACTAATCGACTATTTCTACCGAAAAACCTTTCTTTTCTAACTCTTTCTTTTCCGCTTCCAATTCTAAATCGCATTTAGGGCAAAACCGGCGCTCACCGTCAATATAGCCGTGTTTTGGGCAAATGCTAAAGCTCGGAGTCAGGCTGAAATAAGGCATGGAAAAACTATCGGCGACTTTCTTAACTAACGACTTGACCGACTTAATATCCTTTAACCTCTCGCCTAAGAAAATATGAAAAACTGTTCCCCCGGTATATTTGGTCTGTAAACGATCCTGAATTTTCAAAGCCTCAAAAAGGTCCAGGTCGGCGTCAACCGGCAACTGGCTGGAATTGGTGTAAAAAGGGGCAGCGCCTCTTTTACGAACTTGCTTTTCGTTGGCAACTTTAATTCTATTTCCAAACTTTCTTTTATCAGTTCTGGCCAAACGATGGGAAGTGCCTTCTGCCGGAGTCGCTTCCAGATTATAAAGATTGCCTGTTTCTTCCTGATAGTCAGAAATTATTTTTCTCATAAAATCCAAAACCTTTGCCGTAAAACTCACCGCTCTTTTGTTGGTCAAATCCTTGCCCATAAAATTGACCATCGCCTCGTTGAAACCGTTAAGGCCGATGGTGGAAAAATGGTTGGCCCAATACTCCCCTCTAGCCTCCTTGACCGTTCTAAGATAGTACTTTGAATAAGGGTAAAGCCCTTTTTCGGTATAACGCTCAACCACTTTCCTTTTTACCTCCAGAGAACTCCTGGCAATTTCCATTAGTTTTGCCGTCCTTTTTAAAAATCCGTCTTCAGACTTAGCCAAATAGCCGATTCTGGCCATATTTAAAGTCACCACTCCGACCGAGCCGGTTAACGGGTTGGAACCGAACAGACCACCGCCTCTTTTTTTAAGCTCCCGCTTGTCCAATCTCAGCCGGCAACACATCGACCGGGCATCGTCCGGACTCATGTCGGAATTAACAAAGTTACCGAAGTAAGGAATGCCGTATTTTGCGGTCATTTCCCAAACCGGATTCAAATCCCGGTTATTCCAGTCGAAATCCGCGGTAATATTGTAAGTAGGAATCGGAAAAGTAAAAACTTTGCCGTTAGCATCGCCTTCGGTGTAAATTTCCGCCAAAGTCTTATTAAAAAGAGACATCTCTTTTTGAAACTGGCCGTAATTCCTGTCTTTCAGCTCTCCGCCGACAATCACCGGCTGGTCTCTCATCGAAGGAGGAACTACCAAATCAATGCTGATATTGGTAAAAGGCGTTTGGAAACCAACCCGAGTGGGGACATTCATTCCAAACATAAATTCCTGCAAGGCCTGTTTTATTTCTTTATAAGAAAGTTTGTCGTAGTAAATAAACGGGGCCATATAAGTATCAAAGTTTGAAAGCGCCTGGGCCCCGGCCGATTCTCCCTGCAAAGTATAGAAAAAGTTAATCGTTTGGGCCAAAGCAGTTCTTAGATGCCGTGGCGGAGCGCATTCGATTTTGGTTGGCACTCCCCTGAAACCGTGAAGCAAAAGATCCTGTAAATCCCAACCGACACAATAAGGACCTAAAAAAGAAAGATCGTGGATATGCAAATCACCGTCAATATGCGCTTCCGCCGCTTCCTTAGGGTAAATTTCCTGAAGCCAGTAGCGGGCCACGATTGAAGCAGAAATATGAGTATTCAACCCTTGGAGCGAATAACTCATATTGGCATTTTCCCGGACCCGCCAATCGGTTTCATTAACATAACTCTTAATTAGGCTGGTAGTCTGATCCAAAAGCAGTTTTCCCCGGCGCAACCTGGCGTGCTGGGCCCGGTAAAGAATGTAAGCCCGGGCAGTCTGGTAAAAACCGGAGCGCATCAGAGTTTCCTCGACAATGTCCTGAATCTGTTCTACGGTCGGAACCCTGTGGCCGTCAAAAGTCTGGTGAAGTTTCTCTACCACTAAATCCGAAAGCTGTTTGGCCCACCTTTTGCCAAACTCGCCGGTGGCCTGACCCGCCTTAAAAATGGCATCGGAAATTTTTTCCGGGAAAAAATCAACCACATTGCCGCTTCTTTTCCTTACTTTAGTAACCAGTTTTGTTTTTCTTTTTTCAGGCGCCATTATTTAAAAAATATCCCAATACTTAAGATAAACTTCCGCGGACTAAGAACTAAAAACTCCCCTTAAAAATTGGGCAGAAAAACCGAAGTTCCAAAGAGTTTTAACCCTCCCGGATCCCTCTGTTTTTATTACTAATCAAGTTCTTGATAAAAAAACCAAGCCCACCGTGGCAAAAATTGATCAACCTTGGCTCCGTTATCCAGCCGACTTACCTAACAGCAAAAGCGGATTAAAAACCTCCCCTGGGGCAGATGATTGGGAAAGTCAAACGAATAGTACCAGTTAACCTCGCCGTCTTAAGCCTTGTCAACTACTAATTTTAATATCAAAATGGAGCATAAATTTTAAAAACACCGACAGTTTGGAAGATGATGAATTTCCTTCGAGAATTACCGTAGTTTAACCGAGATGATAATCTCTTAATTTTCGGTTTTCCCGTTTCGGTTTCAAATCTTCAAGCAAATCAGAGATCAAAGTTTTATCGACTTAATAAAACTTTCCCGATGGTACCTAGTTTTGCCAAAGTGAATTATTGCCTCTCGGTGAAGCTTAGTTCCATAGCCCTTATTCCTTTTCCAGCCAAAATTTGAATAGAACGGAAACCGCTCCGACAAATTTGCCATTAGGCTATCCCGGTAAACTTTGGCCACAATTGAGGCGGCGGCAATAGAAAGAGACTTCTGGTCCCCTCTGATAATCGCTTTTTGGTTTGCCAGACCAACCCCGGGGACGTATTTAACCCTTAAAGCGTCAATCAACAAAAAAGGTTTTCTTTCTAAATTCGTTTTTTGGATTGCCGCTAAAACCGCTGTCCGCATCGCCTTGCAAGTGGCCCAAATAATCCCCTTTTTATCAATCTCGCCGGCGGTGGATAAACCAACCCCCCAGGATAGAGAACATCTTTTTATCAATTTTGAAAGTTTTACCCTTTTGACCGCAGAAATCATTTTAGAGTCATTTACTCCTTTTTGCTGTAAAAAGGTCTCCAATTTCCCATTACTAAAGGGGTCAAAAACCACTGCCGCCGCCGCCACCGGACCGGCCAAGGCTCCCCGACCAACTTCGTCAATACCAAAGACTAAAAAGTTATTTTCTATCAGTTTTTTTTCTTCTTCAAAGTTTGGCGAGATCATAACCCTATTTTACCCCGGCGCCAATTCTAAGACTATATTCTGTTTCGCATCTAACCTTATCCAATCCAAGAACATACCAGTTTCGCACTTGTGCACTATAACTGTCATTGCGAGGGAGCACAAGCGACCGCGGCAATCTCAGTTCATCCGTTACAAGATCGCCACGCTCTCCCGATTGGATCGGGATCGCTCGCGATGACAGAAAGTGCAGAACTTGTTGAATATTTTTGGTGAAAGAAACCAAGACGGTTGGAAAAATAAGCTATTATAGGATATAATAGCTGGTGGGAAAAAGAAGGAATCTTATCTGGAATACTCTGCGTGGAATTAATGTTCATGAAGCATATCAGAAAGTCTATGGCCAAGGTGGTGTTGTGATGCAAGTTGCAGCGGAGGCAAAGAAAGGAAACCGGGTTGGTGCCAGAGAAATCATCTATCAAATACGTCCGGCAATGCAGGCCTTTACGATCTACCAACCACTTAACCCAGAGATTTCAAGACTCAGATTAACCCCAGTTCACGACCTTGCAAGAGTCGCCCGCAGAGCGCCAGCCAGTAGAAGGGGCCACTCCAAGCGTTGGCCGCCTCCAAAAATCGTCTCAACTTTAATCTGAACCCTGCCCGTGCTATCATATACTGAACTGAGGATGAAAAAAGTAAAAGAATTCTTAAACGATTTGAAAAAAATCATTAAAGAAATTACCTGGCCAAATCGGGAAACTTTAATTCAGCTGACAGTTGTGGTAATATTAGTTTCGGTCGTTTCCGGGGCCTTTTTAGGGGCCGCGGATTTTGGTTTCACTAAATTAATCAGTCTGATTACCTTAAGATGAGCAAAAAACTGCCGATTAAGGCCAAAATTAAGAAAAGCAAAAAGAAATACCGCTTCCCTATCGGCGGAGGCAAGGCTCCAGCCAATGCCCGCTGGTATATTGTCCACACTTATTCGGGCCATGAGTACAAAGTAACCCAGGCGTTAAAACAAAGGACTCAAACCATGGGTCTGGAAGATGAGGTTTTTGAGGTAATTATTCCGATTCAAGATAAATACAGCATCCGCCAGGGGCAAAAAATCAAAAGCCAGGAAAAAATCTTTCCTGGTTATATTTTGGTTCAGATGATTTTAACCGATAACTCCTGGTTGGTAATCAGAACCACTCCCGGGGTAACCGGATTTTTGGGAACCGAAAACAAGCCCACCCCGATTCTCAACGAAGAGGTGGAAAAAATTGTCGCCGCGGTAGAAAAAGGCAAACCGAAATATAAAACCCAATTCTCTATCGGCGAAGCAGTTAAAATTACCGATGGTCCTTTTGCGGAATTTTTAGGAACAATTGAATCGGTAGACGAAGAAAAAGGCAAATTAAAAGTTTTGGTTTCTATCTTCGGCCGGGAAACCCCGGTTGAACTCGATTTTTTGCAAGTTTCAAAAATATAAAATTTAAATTGTTTTGAATTTTGATCCTTAGAATTTATTTAGAGTTTCGATATCTTAGATATTAGAATTTAAAAAAATCGTGGCTAAAAAAATAAAAGCGGTTGTCAAGTTGAATCTCCCTGCCGGAAGCGCTACTCCCGGTCCCCCGGCCGGACCGGCCCTGGGCCAGCACGGAGCGCCAATAATGGATTTCATTAATCAGTACAATGAAAGAACCAAAGAACAGAAAGGCGATATTATCCCAGTAATCGTTACCGTTTACGAAGACAGAAGTTTTGATTTTATTACCAAGCTACCCCCTGTTTCCGCTTTAATCAAGAAAAAATTAGGCCTGCAAAAAGGTTCGGAAAAAACAAAACGGGAAAAGGTCGGTAAATTAACCATGGCCCAAGTGGCAGAAATCGCCCAGGGAAAAATGGCCGATCTTAACACAAAAGACCTGGAAGCGGCCAAAAGAACCATTATCGGTACTGCCACCAGCATGGGAGTAGAAATCACAGGATAATTATCCTGTGATTATTTGGTCACCTGCCTGCCCTCCTGTCGGCGGGCCTGCCTGTCGGCAGACAGGTAAGCCAGCAGGCCCTGTACCAGACGGTACGGGGCAGGCAAGTTTAACATTTAGCATTAAACATTGGCTGTTAGGGCTTAGATTAGAGATTTCTGAAGTTTTACATTTTTATTCCGTCATCCTGAGGAATTCTGCCCACCCGTGTCATCCTGAGGAGTTCTGATGACGAAGGATCCCCTTGGATTAGTGAATCACTAACTCCACAGGGATTCTTCGCTACGCTCAGAATGATAACAGCGCAAAATTTAGATATTAAAATTTAGGATTTATTTTAAAGATGGGCAAAAAGAAAATAAAAGTTGTTGGAAAAGAAGAGGCTAAAGAGCAGAAAAAGCGTCCGGCTTTTAAAAAACAAAAACCGGAAGAGCCTGTCGTGGCAGAAAAAAAGGAAGCCATAACCGAGGAAAAAAATGCGGTAGAAAAGGTTGAGGCGGTAAAAACAGAGAAAAATACCGATAAAAAAGAAGAAAACGCCGAGCCAAAGGAAGAAAAAAAGGAAAAGGTAAAAAAAGAGCCGAAATCAAGAGGTAAAAAATACCTGTCTGCCAAAAAAAAGGTTGATCCAGACCTGCTTTACCCGGTTTTAAAAGCAATCGCCTTAGTAAAAGAAACCTCAATCAGTTCCTTTGTCGGAACCTTAGAGGCCCATATTCAAGTCAAAACAGCGGGCGATTTAGGCGAGCTGGTTCTGCCCCACTCCAAAGAGGAGGGAAAAAGAGTCGTTACTGCCAACGATGAGATTATCGCCGAAATCAAAGAAGGCAAAATCAACTTTGATGTTCTTTTAGCCAGCCCGAAAATGATGGCTAAAATCGTTCCCTTCGCCCGGACTTTAGGGCCAAAAGGTTTGATGCCCAACCCGAAAAACGGCACCTTGGTTGAAAATCCGGAAGAAGCGGTAGCCAAGTTTTCAAAAGGAGGGTTCAGAATCAAAACCGAAAAAAAGGCTCCTGTCGCCCACCTGAGACTGGGAAAACTGGATCAACCGGACAAGGAACTAATCGCCAATGTCGAGGAGCTGATTAAAACTATCGGCGTGGTAAATATCGAAAAAATGTTTTTAAAGGCCACTATGGGCCCGGCGGTAAAGGTAAAGATTTAGAATTTGGAATTAAGAAATAAGAATTAAGCAAATTTCTTCTCGACCCTTAATTCTTAATATAGATGAACCAGATCAAATCTGCTGTTACACAGGTTTGCCCCAGCACCAGACCCGCTGCTGCGGGACGGTGCGGGGTTTCAGCTCGTGGAGAGTTCACTCGATTGACTATTATTGGCAAGGGAAATAAACAGCATTTTTAATTTAATTCCTCAATAATTTCAAAAGAGAGGTAAACTTTTTTAGTTAAGTTAGATAAGAAAACGTAA
>Ga0180009_10007771_pt1 | contig 10849 bp, 9 predicted proteins | sample OS_PC_MetaG_FD_123537 | JGI IMG/M metagenome (GOLD analysis project Ga0180009, IMG submission 123537) | Groundwater microbial communities from the Aspo Hard Rock Laboratory (HRL) deep subsurface site, Sweden - OS_PC_MetaG | ecosystem: Environmental > Aquatic > Deep subsurface > Groundwater... | reverse complement strand
ATACCACCAATCTGTGATTGGTGGTTAGTGGTGGTATGCTGAGCATGCTCAAAAGGCGGCAGGGGTGAGCGAAGCGAACATGCCACCGGTCTTTGACCGGTGGTCCCCTGCCGCTTTTGACATGTGTTAAGGGTATTTATTTTTTACGCTTACTGAGGTCTGTTCTTATCGCTTTTATTATGTCAGGATTTGGCTTGATATTCTTGCATTTTATCAGGAAACCCGCCGCGTTCTTAATTATCTCTTCGTATATTTCCTTGTTCACTTCCTTGTCAACATAGTACTGTGAGTCATTTCTTGCCTGGAACGCATCTTCCAGGATGTCGAGATCCTGCTGGTTTAGGAAGTCATGGAGGAACCGTTTTGCAAATTCAATTGTGCATGAGTGGATTTCGCATTTGATGCCCAGCCTCATGAGCACGGAGTAGAGTGAGAAATACATTGCGTAATATGCTGCGGATATCCTCCAATCCCTGCTTTTCGCTATCCTTGATTCTTCCAGTGCCTCTTCAGCCTTCAGCACATATCCTTTCGCAAGGTTTTCGTTCGGTTCGATGAGCTCAATCCCGTTCTTTACTTTCAGGCACCAGTTTATCTTGTCCAATCTATCACCTTGTCGATGAATCCTTCTCTTCCGGACAGTAAGACATGGTTATCGAGCACTTCTTTTATCAATATGTCTTTATGTAGCTTCTTCCAGAATATCTCCGGAGCGTATTGTTTGACGCTTATTTCAAGACCATATAGTCTTGAAAGCTCCCTTACCTTCTTCCTGTCGCATGTTCCGACAACCAGGATGTCCAGGTCTGAGTCTTTCTTCTGCAGCCCTTTTGAATAGCTGCCGAATATCATTGCCACACCTTTGATTGCAGGCAGCAGTTTTTCGACGAGGTCTTTTATGACCTGCTGTCTTTCAAGCAACTGTATCGTCTTGTAGTTCTCTGCAAGCAGGACATATTCTTTAGCCAGTATTGTGGGGACCAGGCCGTACATCTTGTTCTTACCTACAGTCTTTGATCCGAGAATGCCTCTCTTTTCAAGGTCCTGTAGCACAAGCTGCGCTGTCCTCGTGCTTATCTTGAGCAATTTCTGGACTTCCCTGATGTAGCATTTCTTGTCAAACCCGCTTGTGAATACTGAGAGTATCTTCAGGTGGTTCTCAGATAGTTTGTTTACTTTTTGAGACATATGACTATAAAAGTAAACAGTGCTATTTAAATCTTTCGGTATTTTCAATGGCATTTCAGCATCTCATGATGTGTCTTTACTGCGAGTCTTCTTGCAGCTGCTACCTGGGCGGGCTTTGCGCGCTGATATCATAAAAATCCGCCGCAGGCGGTTTTTAGGACGCTCAAAACCCTGCGGGTTTTGGCGTGCCAAAGCCGGACGGCTTTGAGCATGCCAAAAACTTCGCCCTAAAGGACGGGGTTTCCAACCCACGCACAAAAACCTCTGGCGAAGTTTTTGTGCATGATATTTATGTTACACGTGTCACAAAAAGATTACAATATCAGGATTGTTGAGACCATTATCGGATGGCGACAAAAGGTTTATAAACATTTTAATAATATATGCACCAGTCTACATTTCCGGGATAAAAAAGGGGTTTTGTAAGATGCCGAAGAGAAGATCATCGTCAATCATCGACTCCATCATCACTGACATAGAGAACGCTCGCCTGGTCAAGCTGGTCGCATCTTCGTTCAAGGCATGGTACACCAACTGGCCCTGGATTCTTCTCAGCGTATTGGTGGATTTCATCTTCCTCATCTCTGTCGGTGTCGTAATAACCCTTATCCAGTTCACGCTTCTTGAGCATCTTGATGCGTTGATGCGGCTGGCAGGCGAGGCCACTGGCGGATTGATGAATATATATAATGACACTTCCGCGGTCGCCTCAGGACTCGGTATTATTCAGGGCACAGACTTCCAGTACCACCTGGGCATAATATTCAAGTATCTTGCCATAATGATAATCTCGTCGTTCGCGCTCTGGCTTGTGTTCCAGGGCATCAGCTGGTACATCGCGCACAGGATGGCCTCTGACCCCAGGCACCGCCTTCAGTTCCTGGTCTTCTGGAAGAATTTCGCGTTGGAGTCCCTGCCTTTCTACTTCCTTTCCATCGTCTGGATATTCCTTTCCATAAGGGTGCTGTTCGCGATAAAGATAAGCATGGTGCCTTTCATGAGCGAGGGTACGCTGAACTTCCTGTTCGTCCTGTTCGTCCTGGTGACATGGTATTTCGGCACGCTGTGCTACACCCTGCCCAGCAGGAACGCCTGGCAGAACTTCAGGCAGTGCTTTGCATACGGCATCCTGAGGTTCCCCAAGGTCATACAGAGCTTCCTTGCCATGACTGTCATATTCATCATCATCGACCTTTTCCTGCGCATCAGCTTCATCAGGGATGACCCGTTCGTCCTGATGGTCATAGGCACGGTGCTGTTCATGCCCGCGGTCGTCTTCGCAAGGATACTTCTCTTCAGGACGACTCAGGAGTATTGGCCTGTCAGAAAATAGGTCCTTGAGGTCTGTTGGGCAGCTGCCACCGCTTCAGCGTCGGTCGGAAAGAAGGGGCAGAAACCGGCCCAATCACCCAAGATATTGCAGGCATTAGCTGAAGCGCAAGGATAAGCGTATCTTTGCCGGCACGCAGATTAGCAGCGTGGCAGCTGCCGCTTACATTATGACCTTGTCGTCGCTGCCTAAGAGGGTGTAGAATGCGTCGAACACAGGTGTGTCCGTCGAGACAGACAGGAACTTTACGTTCATGCTGTCGCATATCTTCTTTATGTTGTATATGTGGTCGAGGAGCCTCTCAGAGTAGTTCTCTATGAGCCTGTTGCTGATGAACGTGCGCATGCTGTCCGCGGTCTCCGAGTCGTGGAGTATGACATCTCCTTCCAGCGCCAGCTCCCTCTCTGAGGAGTCCAGCACCTGGAGGACCATGACTTCGCTCTTCTTGTACCTGTAGAGCGTGTTCCTCAGCTCTTCCGGGTCGAAGAGGAAGTCTGATATGATTATGACCATCGCCTTTGTCCTGATGGCGGTCTTGTACTTCTCGAGGCTCTCCCTGAACTTGGAGTGGCCTTTCGGCGTTATGCTGTTGAGAGTGTCCACGACGCCGACGAGCTTGTTCATGCCCTTCTTTGCCTTGAATATGTTGAGGTCTTCCGCGAATGTGCTCACCTCGAAGCTCTCGTTGTTCCTGAGCGCCATGTAGCAGAACCCGACGCCCATCATGGACGCGTACTCGAACTTCTTGAACCGCGTCCCGAAGTTCATGGAGGCCGAGGCGTCTATCACGACGTGGATGCGCATGTTCCTCTCTTCCTCGTACCTGCGGATGTAGAAGTCGTCTGTCCTTGCGTAGACCTTCCAGTCTATCGCCCTGAAGTCGTCGCCCGGCACGTAGTCCTTGTAGTCGTAGAACACGAGCCCTGTGCCGTAGTTCTTGCTCTGCCTCGAGCCTGCGTAGCTGGAGATGACCCTCTTCTTCAGCACTACGTCGAACCTGTCCAGCTGCTTCAGGAATGATAGGTCGATTGCCATTTTATTTGGTTTGTTTATTGTTTGCTGATGCAACGTTGGATCGGGCCTTGCTTGATGCAAAGCCGCATCCTTGCTCCACCACTAACTCTATGCCCGCAACGTCGAAGCCTGCCTTCGCTTGCTCGCTCTCTGCATTCGCTCGCAAGCTCCGGGACGCCGCGCACGCCTGACGACGTATTGTATGGGTTCGCCGCAGGCGCACCCTATTTATTGATTCGATGTGATGGGTTGAAAGCGTGCTAACAGGCGTCACCGGCTTCGACGTTGCTCGTGTTGACCGTGCAGATGTTTGATCTCCTGTTGCTTACAGCTTCTCAAGCAGCTGAGTTATAGCGTCCTCAGGCGTCCTTCCCTCGCGTTCTGCCTTGAAGCTGAGTATTATCCTGTGCCTCAGCACAGGGTATGCCATCTTCTTGATGTCTTCCATGGACACGTATGTCCTGCCGTTTATGAGCGCGTGCGCCTTTGAGGCGAGCACGATCCCGAGCGATGCCCTCGGCGACGCCCCGTACTCGATAAGGTCCTTGTTGGTCCTTGTCTTGTTGACAAGTGCCACGACTTTCTTCTTGAGGTCGTCTGATATCGGGACCTGCCTGCAGTACTTCTGTAGGTTGAGCAGGGAGTCCTTTGCCATGATCTTCTTGACTGTGGGCATGTCTGCCTGCGTGGTGTAGCGGTCTATTATCTCGAGCTCTTCCTTGTCCTGCGGGTAGTCCACCTTTATCTTGAGCAGGAACCTGTCTGTCTGCGCCTCTGGAAGCGGGTATGTCCCTTCCTGGTCTATGGGGTTCTGCGTCGCCAGCACGAAGAAAGGCGGGTCGAGCTTGAAGGTGCTGTTGCCCACAGTGACCTGCTTCTCCTGCATGGCCTCGAGCAGTGCTGACTGTGTCTTCGGTGTCGCCCGGTTTATCTCGTCTGCGAGCACGATGTTCGCGAATAGGGGCCCCTGCTGGAACTTGAACTGCTTCTCCCCTCTCTTGTCCTCGAGTATGTACGTGCCTGTTATGTCCGAGGGCATCAGGTCCGGCGTGGACTGGATCCTTGAGAACTTGAGGTCCATTATCTGCGACATGGTCTTGACCATCAGCGTCTTTCCCAGCCCAGGGTAGGACTCAAGAAGGGCGTTGGCGTCGCACATTATGGCCACGATTATCTGGTCTATGACCTCGTCCTGGCCGACGATGACCTTGCCTATCTCTTTCTTGAGATTCAAAAACATGTTCTTTATGTTCTGCACTTGCTGCAGGTGTACTGCGGGTGACATTTTGTTTACCTCCTTATCCTGTTTCCTTAAGCTTGAGATTGTAGGCTATCGCGATCTTGGACTCCTTGGGCAGCTTCTCCTCGCTGGACTCGTCCGACACCGCCGCCATCTCTGTCGGGAACGTGCCTCTCTCGAACTCCTTCTCCTCGGGCTCCTTGATGTTCTCGAAGCTCATCTCGTTGATGGATGGGCTGATGTGGAGCTCGAGGGTCCTGTTGCCCAGGGCTGCCATCTCAGGGTCGCCGTAGAGCAGTTCGTCTGTCTCGTTGAACTCTATGGTGTAGAAGTCGAGCCTTTCCCCTCCTGGTTTGGCGAACCATTTGTAGTACGTGTCAGGGTCGAAGACCGACTTTGGTATGTGTATGTTGTTCGCGGACACGATGACTACAGAGAAGCTCAGCAGGCACACGATGACGACCTTGATGACGAGGTTCTTCTGGTTGAGCAGTGTCCCTGCGGATACGCTCTTCATCTTCTGTATGAGCTCCTCGAACATGGCCAGCACCATGAAGTTCGTGCCCTCGACATGATCCCTCGCCGTCCTGAGTATGTCCTGGATCTGGGGGTTCTTCGCCTCTATGTCCCTGAGCGTGGTGTGCTTCATCCTGAAGAGCAGGTCCGCCAGCAGGAACAGGGCTGACGCGACCAGGGAGATGTAGAAAGTGATGTCCAGGAGAGTGGTCATGTTGAGGGCCACCATGAAGAATATGACGCTGTCTGTGAAAGCGTGCAGGAATGATATCTTGAACACTTCTATGTACAGCTCTGTGAAGAGCCTCTTGACTTCTGACATGTTCTGTCTGTCACCTTTCTTAGGGATTAATCATTGATTGATCATGGCTTGCAGTCCGCTGCGTCAGCCTTCATCGCAGAGGTCAGGCCCGCGTCATAGTCTGACAGGAACCCGTCTATGCACATCTCCGAGGCATCTATCCTGTTGCGGTAGCTTATCACGCTCGCCTCGAGCTGTGCCTTCTGCGACGTGAGTATCGCATTCTGCTCCTCGAGGTCCCCGCTTATCTCGAGCTGGTCCTCGTAGTCGTTCTTGTACTTGTTCTTCAGTGCGGTCTCTTCCTGGAGCGTCAGCTTGGTGGACTGGAGGTTTGTCTGTGTCTGTTCCAGGTCTGTCTGTGTGGTCTTGAGCTCTTCTGCCTTGGTGGAGTAGAGCTCATCGTACCTCCTTATGTCCTGTGTGGTTGTGTTCAGCGACCTCAGGGTCTTGTTGAGGTTGAACCTGAAGCCCTCCAGGTCTGCGTTGCACAGGCTCAGGTTGGATGCTGTGTCATCATACCGGTCGGTGAGCTTGTCGAAGTTCTTCTGGTAGTACACTGATGAGCCTGCCAGCGAGCCCGCGACAAGCAGCACTATGACAAGAAGGAATATGTTGACGTTCTTCTCCATGAAACCCATTTTCTGACCTCTTTTGCCTCTTTTCAGCGCATCGGGCTATTGTCTTTTTTATCCTTTTTCAGGTATCAGCATTTATTAATTTTACCATGCCTTCCGGCGATTACGCCCGGAACCATGTCTCTCTTACCCTTCTCGCGACTATCTCAAGCACCAGCAGCACCAGCGCCATGATCATGAACACTCCCCTGAATGGTGTCCTTTCGCTCACCACCCTCTGGGACACTGACTTGACGTGCTCGACTATCTGGTCGACCTGGTCCGGCTCGAACACCTTGCCGTTGGTCGATGACACCAGCGTGCCCAGCTCAGGATTGAAGCCGAGGTACTGGTATTCCCTGTCGTAGTTCACCCCGTATATCGCCCCGAGCACGGACTTGAACCCCACATCAGGGTTTATGTAGTATGCCCTGTAGGTGTCCTTGTCTATCTTGGAGAAGTCAAGGCCCTTGACCTTCGGGAACTTCTTTGTCCTGACCACCATCTCTGCGGGCTTGTCCACCCTCGCGTCCCTCGCGTCCACGAAGAAGTCGTTCTTCCTCTCAGGGTCTGCTATTATCCAGTTGACTAACCTTGTCATCAGCATTGAGTTCTTCCTGTCGAGCAGCTCGCCGAGGTTGTTTCCTGACGAGAACACAGGGAGGACCGCGACCCTGCCGACGCCGTGCCTCCATACGACCAGCGCGGGCTCACCTGAGTCTGTGGTCATGAGCAGCTTCGCGTTCGCCTTCGGCACGACCTGGTTGTAGCCGTACAGCACCGCTGTGGTGTCGAGGTCTTCTGTTATGAAATGGTACGGGTCGATTATGAAGAGAGAGAATGCGCTGCCCACTTCCTTCTTTTCAGGCTCTCCGAACAGTATCTTCAGCCTGTTGGACGTGTCTGCGTTGAAGTATATCCCTCCTCCGAAAGTCGTCATCTGCCTGAGGAACTTCTCGTCCAGGTTCCTTCCTGTCCCTATAACGTATACTTTTATCCCGTAGTTCTTCATCGCATTGACCACGTCTATCGCGTCCTGCCTCACCAGGTCGCTCCATGTGTAGCCGTCTGATATGAATATGAGGCTCTTGCTCCCTGTCTTGCCTCTCAGGAGGTTGAACGCCCCTTTGAGCCCTGCTGAGAATTCTGTCTGCCCTCCCTTGCCCTGCAGCCTCTCTATCTTGTCGAGTGTCTGCGCCTTGCTGACGAACAGCGGCTCGAGGTCTGCCACGAGGTATGGCCACTGGTCGAACGCCACGACTCCCACAGAGTTCTTCTCGTTTATGTTGTCTATGACGTCGTATGCGAGGGCTTTCGATGTGCTGAGCGCCGTCGTGACGACTCCCCTCTCCGTGAATGAGCCTGAGATGTCTATGACTATGACTATGTTGGACTCTCCTTTCCTGAGCTCGCCTGCCCCGACCTGCACAGGCAGCAGCGATTCGAATGCGCTGCCCTTGTACCCTCCGTTGTCGAATGAGTTGTACCCTCCGACCGTGAGGAGGCCGTTGCCTTCTATGACGAAGTCGCTGAGCGCGCTTATGTCCCTGAGCTTCTCTATGGGCAGGTCGTTGAGTATGACTGCGTAGTACTGGTCGAGGTCTTTCTTGTCTTTCGGGAGCGAGCTGGCCTGCGTGACGTCGTACAGCTCGTCCATCACGACCTTCAGCGCGGTCTCTGCCTGGGTGACGAGCATCACCTTGGGCTTGGGTATCACGTGCGTCGTCTTGTAGTACACGTTGTTGTCCGGGAAGTGGTCCCTTTCCGGTGCTGTGGGCACAACCCTCGCGACGATGCGGTGGTATCCGTCTGTGAAGTTCCAGCTGAACGCGTACTCATCCTTGGTGGTTATCTCGTCGACTATTACCTCGTCATCAACGCCGACCAGGACCCTGACCGCCTGCTTCTCTGCCTCTTCCGGCGCGACCCTGCTTATCTTCACCTTGTAGAAGTTCTCGACCTCTGATATTGTCTTTGAGGGGCCTTTCACGCTGACGCCTATGTCCTCCTGTGTCGGGTGGAGGTTTATCGCGCTGATGGAGCTGTTGAGGCTCGCAGCGAACAGGAGCACGTCCATCATGTTCGTCCCTGAGGTGGCCTGGCCGTCGCTTATGAGCAGTATGTTCTTGTCCTTCTCAAGGTTGTTGAGTATGCCGTCCCCTATGTTGGACTCGAGCGGCGCTGATATGTAGCTGGTCTTGACAGGGAGCCTCTTCTCGAGCTCTGCCTTGAGGGTGGGCACGAACGACGTGTCGAAAAGCTGCATCGATGTGGAGTTGTCGATGAGCAGGGTTATGGTGAGGTCTCCAGGTATCTGCTTCTCGACCTGTCCGTACGGGTCTGCCAGCGCTATGAACAGCAGGGAGAATATGATCGCCCTGGTGATGAATATTAATATCCTGTACCTCCTCCTTGACTGGATGAAGTTCTTCTCCTTGAGCCTCCTCTTGTCTATCGCGACAAAGCTCTTGGCAATTATCAGCGCCAGGAGTATCACTGCCGGGATGATCAGCAGGAGCAGCTCTGGCCTGTTGAACGAGAATGTGCCTGTGCTGATTGCGTTCATGATGTCTGTGAAAGTTGAGAGCGCCATGCTTATAGGTCACCTCTGAACTTTATCCACAGCAGCTCGAGGAACACGAGCACGAGGAGGCCTATGAGGAATTGTCTTGTGAGCTCGAAAGGCACCTTCTCCATCTTCGTGGCGCCTTCCTCGAACACTCCCAGCTTCTTGTCGGGATCCTCGCCGTTCAGGTCCGACTCCTGCTCGTTTATGAGGTTCGCGACGAAGTTCTTCTCCTCTCCGCGGTAGATGCCCTGGTGGCTGAGCATTATGGTCTCGGCATTGACCTTCCCGAACGGGGCGGTTATCTTCTGCTTGACCAGGAGGTTCACGAGCCGGCCGGTCTTGAAGTTCAGCTCTGACAGGTCCTGTTTCTTTATTGCCATGTCGAACAGCCTCTTCCAGAACACAGGATAGTATATGTCTTCCTTGAAGTTTGAGTGGTCTTCCATGAGGCCGAAGTACACAACCATGCCTTTCCCGTAGTTTTTCATGACTATCATCGAGACGTTGTTGGTGGTGGACGCGAGCGTCATGGATCCGTCCAGAGGGGCGACTTTCAGGTATTTCTTGGCCATTCCGAAGTTCATGTCCTCTGTTATGGTCGTCTCGTAGGTGGGCGTGACCCAGACCTCGTGGTCTATGAACACCGGGCCGCCCTTGTCTGCCCGCTCCACAGGCAGCAGGCCCTCGAAGTCTATCGAGAAAAGGTCCGGCTGGGCGAAGATTATCAGCGCTGCGCCTTCATCGACCTTCTTCTTTATGCTCTTCATCGTGCCGGGGAGTATGAGGTCCTTGTTGACCTTCCTTATCATTATGATCTGGTGGTTGATCTCGGGCACTTTCGGCGGGGTGCCCCTGTCGACAATGACTGTCCCTATGACGCTCATCGCTGTCGTTATGTATTTTGAGGGGTTGTTCGATATTATCAGCAAGGGCACGCTTTCGGCTGAGGGCGCCGAGATGTACAGGTCATTGTCCAGCGGGAAGTCATCATGCCATTCGTGCGGCCTTATCGAGAATTTGGAGAGTGCGGGCGGCGTAGGGAAGTTCACCACCTCGACCGCCTTTGGCTCTATTGTGATCTCGTTCGTTGTGAGGTTGATGCCTTCCATCTCGAGCCTGACAGTCTCGTTCTCATCGTTGTAGTTCTTTATCTGCACCGTGACCTGCTCTTCTGTGACGTCGAGGTCTACTATGCCTATGTTCTCTGCCTTCCTGCTCTCGAGCTGGCGCAGGTTGATCAGCTCGACGATGACCCCTTTCGATTCCAGGATGCTCTTCGCTGCGTTGAAGTCCTTCTGCGTGCCTGTCTCTATGAAGTCGGATATGACCACCACCTTGTCCTTCTCCTTCACGTAGTTGCTCGCGAATATTATCGAGTCGAATATGCTGGTGGGTGTGTCCCTCGGCTTTATGTGGTCGAGCTCGTCCCTTGCCTTCGCTGTGTCGACCTCGTCTGCTATCAGCTCAGGCACAGAGCTTATGACTATGATTGCGTTGTTGGAGCCTGCTTTCTCCTTCGCTATCTCTATCGCACGCTCGAACCTTGTCTTGCCGTCTATCTCGAGCTGTGATGACGCTGAAGCGTCCACGACCAGTGCGGTCTTCTCAACCAGGACGTCCTCCGCGACTGTCATGTAGGGCTTCGCTATGGCTATGGCGAACGCCACCAGGATGAGTATCTGTAATATGAACAGCGGGTCCCGTATGAATCTTCTCAGGAATGATTTCCTGTCGCTCTTTGCGCTCTCCTTCATCAGGAACATGAGTGCTGGTATGGTCTGCTTCTTGGGCTTGGGCCTTATCAGGTAGACGAGAATGAGAGGTATGAGCGCCAGCAGTGCCCATAGCCCTGCGGTGTACATGAGATGCTCACTAGCTACCCCTTTTAGCAGTTCAAAAACAGCCATGCTCTACCTTGCCTGGAATCTTCTTGTATTTAAAAAGGTTATTGCTTCAGGGTGCTGTCAAGTTAGGTGTCATGCCGCCTAGTGAGCTGAGTGCAAAATAGGCGCTAAATGTCGCAGTTCAGCATAAATAGGCAGCTAGATGATTGCAGCGAGCGCGGCATGACACACTT
>Ga0180009_10007770_pt1 | contig 10850 bp, 8 predicted proteins | sample OS_PC_MetaG_FD_123537 | JGI IMG/M metagenome (GOLD analysis project Ga0180009, IMG submission 123537) | Groundwater microbial communities from the Aspo Hard Rock Laboratory (HRL) deep subsurface site, Sweden - OS_PC_MetaG | ecosystem: Environmental > Aquatic > Deep subsurface > Groundwater... | reverse complement strand
CTGGTCGCCGTGCTCGCGTTCGTCGTCGGGCTGGGCCGGCCAGCCGCCGCTGATCCCAAGGGGAGGTCTTTGGCGGACAAGCGGGCCTGGGCCGAGGCAGACAAGCGGCTGAGCAAGAAGGCCAAGGAGTTCCTCGTCACCTGCGCAACGAAGATGAAGGTCTCGTACGACCCCGTATCCTACAAGGGGCAGGCTCTTCCGCTCCACACCAGGAACCACTGCGAGGAGGCCCTCCTCGTGATGAAGGCGACCTGCGGCGACGCGCCGGGCAAGGAGGCCGTCCAGAAGAAGATAGCGGTGTTCACCTGCAGGCTCTCCAGCAAGGGCACGAGGGCGCGGCTGACGGGGAAGATGCTCTTCATCGAGATCGACCCCAGGAAGCACGCGATCATCGGCAAGAAGAAGGGCAGCTACAGCTGGAAGTCTGCCATCGAGGAGCTGCTGTAACCCGGGCCGACAACACGTCGGTCGTCCGAGATATGAGGTATGCACGACCGGGGTGTGCGTTGGAATCACTGACAATTGGCTGAAATCAGTCAGGTCAGTTGTCCCGTGCTGTCTCGTCTTGTCCCATGATGTGCCAGTGGAGGTAACACCCGGGGTAACGCCCGGGCGCGGGCATCGGCCGACAGCCGTGGTCGGTTGGGCCGTTGCCGCGTCGGCGTCCGTCCAGCCACCGCGGTTGAGCGTGGTCCGCCGGTATCCCCCGGCGGCTGCTCCTCCTCCCTCCTCCCACCTCCTCCCGGAACGCGCTGGATGACGATCACTTCCACCGTGTGAGGCAGGACGCCTGGCACGGCATCATTGACAATCTGCCTGAATCACTGAGGCCGAGCGTCTCAAGCTGTCTCAAGCCGGAGCAGGTTGTCGCAATTGAGGATACACCCGCGGATACACCTGTCAGGCCGCGAGCTCTCGCAGAAAATCGAGGCTGCCGGGCACGTCGCGGATCAGGCGCAGCAGCACGTCCATCGCCCCGGTCTGCACGTTCCTCCCCGCCTCCCAGCGCGAGATGGTGTTTGCCCCCAGCCGCAGAAGCCGGGCCAGATCCGCCTGAGTGAGATCATGGATCTCTCGAAGGGCGCGGACTTCTTCGGACGAGAGCAGGCGGTGCTTCTTGCGGTAGATGGCAACAGCGTCCTCACCGAGGCGTCGGGCGTCGATTGCACGGAGCACGACTTCCTTGCACTTGGAGCACTTCAGGTGACCCGCTCCAGGGACAACGATCTCCTCGCCGTTCACTGGAACGCGCAGCTTGCCCCGCGCCTCCTTCATCTGGCTTCCGCACGACGGGCACGCATCGTCCGCGAGCGCGCCTCTCCGGCTCCTGCCCTTCGTTTTCTTCTTAGTCGTCATGGTCGTCCTCTTGGTCAACGTGGAATGAAACCACGATGCAGTCCATTCGCACGGCGAGCTTCAGGTAGACCGCCGTGCCACCAACTTGAGGTTTGAACACGTACAGCCACTCCCCAGTGCCTTCCGAGACTATCCGTCCAGCCGAGTCGGCAGCGCGCAGACTGGCGATGACCGCAACCGCATCGTCGACGTCCAATCCAAGTGCTGACAGCTCGCGCAACGCCTTGAGGGTCAGCCGCACCTTGCCTTCTGCAGCGAGCTTGCGGATACGTGCCAGCGCTGTCGTCAGCCACCGTGGCATCGACCGTGATTCACCTCTTAGTTAATTAACCACATGGTTAGCAACGAGTCAAGCCTCGTTCACATGTGGGCCGTGTTCTGTGCAACGGTGACCTGGGCGGGAAACGACAACGGTCAGCCGGGGACTAATCCATCTTGGGAACTACACCTTCGAGCACTTCCCGCAGGAGGCGCTTCGTCACTACGAGGTCGGCGTACGTATCGGGGAGCTGACACTCGGCGATGGCTTTGACGGGGTCTTGCCCTGGGGTCTCGTCGACAACCGTCCCTTCCCCACTGACAACCAGGGAGCACGCGGGCTGCTTGCACCGACCCTCGCAGGTGAGCCCTGGGAGGAGGACGGTGAGCTGCCATGACGCGACGCGCCCAGAAGAAGACGAACGTTGACCGTAACAAGCTGTACGTCGAGGTCCGCAAGCTGTCCGACGAATCGCGGCTCGGGCTTCTCGACCGCGCCATCGATCTCTTGCCCAAGAGTCGGCTCGCAGACCTCGTCGATGGCTACCTGGAACCGGAGCGGTTGCGGCCTGATGGGGCTTCGACGCGCCGTCTGGTGGCGTCGGTCAAGGTGTTTCACGACGCCAGCCTGCGTGGTGAGTTCTACGAGTCGTTCCGCGTCAACTCGAGGAACTTCATGGATAAGTCCAGTGGCACGCAGGCGTGGATTGCCGAGTGCCACCGGCTGCTGGACCGCTGTGTCGCTGCCTCCGGCAAGGGCAGACACGCCGAGGCGAGGGAGGCATTCGAGCTGATCTTCTCGCTTCTGCGGCGCGTCAACGAGGAGGACCAGGAAGTCGTGTTCTTCGCCGGGGTGGCCATCCCGTGCCTTCCTCCGGTTCCCGGCGCACCGCCACTCGGCACACCTCGAGGGCGATGCGCTCACGCTGCGCATGCGGCCGTTGACTGCTCTCCAGCTCTACTTCGATGGCACGTTGCCGGTGGACCGCAACGTCCCCGTGAGCGTGGGCCTCGGTGGCGCTTTAGCGGTGGCGAGGAGATCGGCCTCTTTCGTGTCGTCGCTCTTGAGTGCGCCGAGCGCTTCCCTGAGAACGAGCCCGTGATCCTGCGCCTCTCGAGGGTGAAGCAGCCCGGGGTGGAACCCTGAACGTGGATAGCGCGCAGAGCAGTGGCACGCGGGAAAGCAGCGAGGTTGTCAATGCCGCGAAAGACATGGGTACGCATCCCCACTGTTGGGGACAGAAGCATCCCCGAGGCTGTGCGGTTCCACGGCGGCCGAACATGCCGCTCGACACCACCGAGGCTGGCCCCGTAGCATCTGGAGCTGCAGGAAGGAGTGAACCAGGAGAACAGCGGCCCGATATCCACCGCCGCGCCGGTCCACCGCCGAAGATGAAGGGACAGGTCGAACAGGAAGCGCGCAGCGTTGCTGAGGCGAACCGTCTCACCCGGCAGAAGCTGGCAGGCCAGGAGGACCTCGACGTCCGGAACCGGTTCCTGCTGGATGCCCTCGCTGTGGAGGACAAGGACGTGGTTTCCCACGACGCAGGTTTCTATGCGCTGCCCTCTCATGCTGCCAAGATCCTCGCGCAACCTGCGCTCGCCGAGCTGGACGAGATCCTCAACATCGTCCGGCAGGTCAACGATCAGATGGTGGGGATACCTGCCTCGCAGGCACGGATCCTTCTGAACGGCGACGAGCGGGTGCTGGCGGTGAGCCTCCGGCTCCGAACCTGGGCAGCACAGTACTGCAGGGACCGGCTGGCCAAGCGCAACGCTCGCGATGACGACGATCCGATGGCCAGATTCCAGCGCATCTACTATGATCTGGTAACGTTCCCCGGGAATCGCAAGGGTCGATGTACCTGCTGGAGCTCAGCTACGAGAACGCCAGGCTCAGCGGCTCGGGCACTATCTCGTTCCGCTGTGGTCGCCGGGCCATCAGGAAATGGACCGTTCTCGACGACGGGGCCCGCTCGGTCGAGCAAGCGCGCCTGATCGGGGCGGCATGCCTCGGCAGGGCGTTCCTACCCCTCGCCGCGCGATGGACGCCGGCACTGTGTCGATCCGGAGCCGGGGGGCTGGACCTCGAGTTCCGCATCGTTCGCCATCCTCCCAGGGATTGCACCTTCGGGAGCGCAACCCAGGTCGGCGGTTGCCTCAAGCTCCTGCCGGACGGCCATGTGAGGGGGCTGGAGAGAAGGCAACTACGTCTTCTGGAGCGAGGTATTCCCATGTGCAATCCCGGTCTGAGCTCCGGGATCAGGAAGCACTTCGCTCTCGCCTACGGACCCCGTTGGAGTCACGGACAAGGAAAGGACTGCTTCGATTTCGCAGACCCGCCTCGGCAGCGGCTCTTGCGATTCCAGTCGGTGTTCGATCCTGCTGCTGCGCTGACGGACGCTCCGGCCTTCCTGCAAAGACTCCACTACCGGACGACGAAGGGACGTCTGCCGGCCATCCTCGTACGGGACCGGCTGGCCGAGCTTTGCGGGCGGCACCTCGGAGTGGCCACGGATGCCTGGCTCGACAGGGACGCTGATTTCGTCGGGATCTGGAGCGAGCTGCCTCCCACCAAGGTCCGCATGCTCCTGCCGGTTGTCGACGCGGTGCGACACATCATCGATGCGACACCACACGACCTCGATCCGCTGGCAAGGCCGGGTGTCGTCGTCTTCGTCCATCCCCACAGAGGCTGTCCACGGCGCTTTCTTGCCGAGTGGTTCACCATGTTCGACCTGCTGTTTCCTGCCGTACAGTTCGTCGTTGTCATGCCAGGAGGTTCAGGCGGACTCTTGCCCGATCGGCTGGCACGGAAGCGGCTCCCAACATCGTCCGGGGCGCTGGAGGAGGCACGGAAGAGGGAGACGGAACCGGGGAATCGGCGCCAGGCGAGGCTATCGAGAGACAACGTCCTCCTGATCGACGTAGACGGGCGGATACCCAACCTGGCCCTGATGAAGCTTGGCGGCTGGCTGCACAGGCAGGGCCGGAAGGTGGTCCTGGTCCGGCGGGACGGCTGGCGGCGCTTCGACAGGGCGGAGCGAGCGTACGCAAGCTGTATCTTCTGTCGGCGGAGCTCGCAGCGACGATTGGCGAAGCTGCGGGAGCGTTTCAGCGACAGGATATCCATCGGCGGTTCCGGTGAAGACATCAAGCGCCGCCTGCCGGCGGAAATCGAGGCCGCACCCGCTGACTACAGCCTGTACCCAGAGCTGGACGGCCGGGCGCTTGGGTTCCTGACGAGGGGATGCCCGAGGAGGTGCCCCTTCTGCATCGTGCCGCAGAAGGAGGGCGGACCGCGGCAGGTGAGCGAGCTGGACGAGCTGCTACAGGGCAGGAAGAAGCTGGTCTTGCTGGACGACAACCTCCTGGCCCATCCCCGGGCCGACTCTTTCCTCGCGGAGCTGGCCGGAAGGGACATCCGGGTCAACTTCAACCAGACCCTTGACATCAGCCTGATAGACAGGGGTCGGGCAGCCTTGCTCCGGCGGCTAGACTGCGCGAACTACAGCTTCAGCCGACGCAACTATCACTTCAGCCTGAACAACGCCCGTCGACTGGATATGGTTCGCCGCAACTACGACCACTTCGGATTCCGCAGCAGAGACAACGTCGAGTTCATTTGCATGTATGGGTTCGACACGACGCTGGCAGAGGACGTCGAGCGTTTTCGCTTCCTCAGGTCACTGCCGGGAGCCTATGTCTTCGCGCAGGAGTACGAGCCGGCGCTGGGCGGAGCCAGGCCAAGGCTCGATGCCTTCTTCGATAGCAGGGTCGATCAGCTCATTGAAGAGCTGATCAGGATCGTCTTCCCCCAGAACATGAAGAGCATGGAGAAGTACTACAGATGGCTGAGCCAGCGATACTTCGAGGCCTTCAACAGGTTGCATGATTCCCTCGTCGACACGATCTTCAAGTACAACCAGCGGGATCGAAAGGGATTGTATGTCGCGAAGATGCTCTGCGGCCGGCAAACCAGGCACGGTATTCCTTGACCTCCACGGACGGCGGCTCGGCGACACGCCGGCCGCGGTCGTGTACTTGTGCGCCTCGCCCTCCAGGAACGCGACGTGAACATTGCGGCAGGGCTGCCGCGACCGTCACCGGCTGAAAGCCGCCCTCCTGACACCGAGAGAAGCTATCCGCGAGCTCGCAGGGCAGCGCGAACCAGATCATCCGCGCCTTGCCCACCAGATCTTGCAGCTCCTTGGAGCCGTAGCTCATGACATCCGCCACCTCGCTCGCCCAGGGCTCCTCCATGTCCTCGACCGGGGGCCGCGGCTGCTCCTGACAAAAGCGGTCGGTGAGGCGCCGGAAGAGCCGCAGCAACTCGGCTGGCTCGGGATACTTGGTCTGCTTCGTGTTTGGCCGCCAGAAGACCAACTCCAGCCCCTTCTTGAACGCCCTCGGTTGCAGCCGCTCGTCGCTCTACCGCCACATCGCAAGCGGCGCTCTGGTCCCCGATGGCTGGGTTGGTCGCCGTCGGAGATTCAGCCGCAAGTCCCTCGACCAGTTTGTGATCGGCCATGCTACCCTGTCAGACGACAGCACGGGGCACCTGGCCGGGAAGGAGGTGCGAGATGCCGATCAGAAAATCCCGGCCCAAGCCCACCGGCGTGCCGGGGATCAAGCAAGACGGCCCGGACAGGTTCCTGGTGTGCGTGACATGGATAGACCCGAGGACGGGCCGGAGGAGGAAAAGAGAGGCCGTGGCAACGACGCTGGCCGAGGCGGTGACGCTCAAGGAGGAGCTGAAGGGCGCGGCGCCTACCGCCAGCGTTACGCGGCAGCGGTTCGAAGACTTCGGGGTGCAGTGGATGCAGGTTCACGGTAACAGGTTGGCGCCTTCCACGAGGGAGCGGTACACCGAGGCCCTGGCTCACGCCACGGTCCCCCTCGGTGACATCTTCGTGGATGCGCTCCAGCCGGCCGACATCCGGTTGATGGTCAGCAAGCAGCTCAAAAGGGGCTACGCCCCGACCACGGTGAACGCGAGGCTGAGGGTGTTGCGGGTGGCGCTGGACGACCTGGTGGAGGACGGGGTACTCCCGACCAATCCGGCGCGGGTGGTCAAGGCCCTGCCCGAGGGCAGGACCAAGGGGCGGAGGGGACGGGCGTTGCTTCTGGACGAGTTTCGCCTCTTCATCACCACGGTGCAGGACCTTTCGGGCAAGGAGATCTCCGAGGACATCGCCCGGTTGCTGCTCACGGCGGCCTGGACCGGGATGCGGCGGGGCGAGATCTTGGCGTTGCGCTGGGATGACGTGGAGAACGGCGAGCTGAGGGTGGAGCGGTCGGTCTGGCGGCGGCAGGAGAAGAGCACCAAGACCGACGACCCCCGGCGCATCGTGGTGGTCAAGCCCCTGGCCGAGGCGCTGGCCGAACAGCGGCGCTGGCTGGTGGCCTCCCAGCATCCGGGGCTCCCCTCGGGGTTGGTCTTCCCCGCCAGCCCGCTTCAGGCCCGCGCAGGAGCCAAGAGGAGGGGCTCGGAAGGGGTGAGCTGGTACAGGAGCCCCACCATCTTTAAGGTGCCGCTCGGGAAGGTGGTGGACGCCGCTGGCATCACCGACATCAGCGCCCACAGCCTGCGCAGGACGTGGGAGAACCTGATGCGGGAGGCGGGGGTGGACCAGCTCGTCCGCCGCGCCCTGGCCGGCTGGCGCAGCGAGAAGGCCCAGGCCATCTACGCCACGGTGGCCAAGGAGGAGCGCGACGCGGCCGGCGAGGCGGTGGTCAGGTTGGTGCTGGAGGGAAGGTCGTGTTGAGGATCCGAGAGCCGCTCACCGTGTCGTTCAGGTGGCCACAGGTAACACACCCGGCCCTCAAAATGGAAAACGCCTGGGTGGCAGTCATCACCAACCAGGCGTCTTCAAAGGCTCTTCTATATGGGCGCAGCAGGATTTGAACCTGCGACTTCCACCGTGTGAGTCTTGATTAACGCCCTGTAATAATTGACTTATCCTGGCGTCTTTCAACAACAAACCGTAACACGGGGTCACAGAGCGTAACACCTCGTAACGGCAGTTTCGGGTGGGAAAAGGGGTGGGAAAAGGGGTGGGCTTTCGGGCTGGGAAGCCGCGCCAGCATCGTCCGCCGGCTTCGCCCGTGGCAGCGATAAAATGCGTTAAATTTCAGGCACATGCTTGGATTGCCACCGGGTAACCACTGGATAGCCACCGGGTAGGCACCGGGTAGGCGCTGGGTAACCGCCGGTTCAGGTCCCGGAAAGAACGTACCGTGTCCTTGGACCCGAGCCTTTCGGCACGATGATGCCCAGCTCTCTGAGCTGACGCAGGTGGCTTCTCGCTGTCCCATCGGTGATTCCAAAAAGCTCCATGCAGTCTCGCGTCGCGATCTCTCCTGCCTCCAGCAAATGCTCCACGATTTGACGTTGGATTGGCTCCAACCCGCCGAGCAGTCCAGGCTCCAACCGCACGTTGTGCCAGGCCTGGTCCTCCCCTGGGAGCGTCACCACGAAGTAGCCGACTTTAACATCGAACGTCGGTGGTCGCAGCCGCCGCCCCAGCATGGCCTCGCGCATTCTGGCGAGCCCCGACCCCTTCTCCTCGATCCAGCCCATGCGCTGCACAGCCAGCGCGATGTGAGGGTTGCGGCTGTACGGCGGCGCGTTGAATGACCGCACTCGCGTCAGGGACAGGGGCTTGAGCAGGCCACCGGGGCTCCGGACCTCCAGCGAGGTTTCCCCGAGAACGATGTGCACGCGAGCACCAGCCTGGTAGTCGCGGTGGACGACGGCATTGAAGGCTGCCTCCCGGATCGCCTCCAGCGGGTACTCCGCCTCCTCCACCCGATCCAGCTTCCGGATCTCGACGAAGCGGCGCACGTTGTCCGCGAAGAAGGCGTCGAGGTGATCCCGAAAGCTCATCAGCGGCCCCTCGAAGTCCCCGGCCACCGTCCGCCCGCCCTTCCTGGCCTCGATCGAGACCCGGCACTGGGGCAGTATCTCTGCCGGCTGCTCGGCGAAGAGCACCACGCCCGCCAGCGTCGGCACCAGCTCTCCTCCCGTCGTGCGGCCCAGATACCCGGCACGTTCCAGGTGGCCCCACAGCTCCTCCGACGGCACGCACAGACCGAGCTGCCGCGCCTCGACGTAGCGCTCCAGCGCGTCCGTGGAGAGGGCATCCAGGCCCGCCCGCTCTATGACTTCCTGCTCCTGGCGTGATGGTCCCTCGAATGGCTCCTCGATGACCTCCCGCTCGGCGCTCTCGTAGTAGGCGATGAACTCCCGGTTCTCCTCCCGGATCCGGGTCCCCAGGTCACTGTCGAAAAACTGCACCTCGACATCGTGGTTCAACAGGTACTGGATCCCTCGGCCACAGATGTCCGGGTTGGGGTCGGTCATGCCGATGAACACCCGCCCGATACGTGACGAGACCACGTGCTTGGCGCACGGAGTCTTCGGCGGGCGCCGCCAGGTACATGGTTCGAGCGTGACGTAAAGCGATGCTCCTTCGAGGCTCTTGTCGTGGAGAAAGCGCTCGATGAGCGTGTACTCGGCGTGGTCACCCTCCCTGAGCTTGCCTCGGAAGGCCCGCCCCAGTTCCTTCCCCTCAACGCTGACGAGCACAGCACCGACGAGGGGATCCACCTTGTTCGCGTGCTCCGAGCGCGACTGGAGCATCTCCTCGACGGCGATCTCCATGAACTGCCGGCTGGTGGTCACCGGTTCACCATTCACGGATCTGTACGGAACTTGGCCCGAAAGCGCAAGCTTGCTCACCCAATCACAACAGGTACTCCAGCTTCTCCATCCGCCGCTTCTCCTCTGGCGGCAGCCGCTCTACGTTCTCCCAGTTGACCAGGTCCAGCCCTCGATGAGGGATGAGGATTCATCGCTCGTGGTGCTCACAATTTCAGGTCCGGCGAGCCGGAACGTCAACAAGGGGATGCGCTACCTGATGGGTTGGCTGCGGGGCGAGGAGCTGCCCGGCGATGACCAGGTCGCGCGGCTCGCGGGCGCCATGGACAGGCCGAGCGCCGAGATCGAGGACATCGTGCGCCGCGACACGGCTGCCGTCATCAACGAGGCACGGCGGCAGCGAGCCAAGGACCAGCGCTTCTACCTCACCATTCGTTACATGCCTGGCTTCTACGCGACCGAGGTGCTGGGCGAGGACCTGGACGAGCGCGCCGTCCTCGATACGGCCGCAACGCGGGCGGCCGAGATCCAGCGCCGCTGCTGCCTCAACACGCCGTCGAACCGCAGCTACTGGCTGAGCGCGGCCGGGGAGATCGAGTGCGTGACAGAGGGTGGCGGGCCGACGATGCGGGTCGGGGGGCGGGCATTTCGAGTGTTGGTTGATTCCGTGCCTTAACCGGACCTGCCTTGCGCTCAATCCCGAGACCGCACGCGCGCTCTTGCAACGGCGTAGCTGAGCTGGTCGTACGCGTTGACCTCGGCCACAATCACCCGCGACGGATCTTCGTTCTTGAACATCTCCATGTCGCGAACCCAGATATCGCGACCATAGTTGTGAAGCGCCCAGGGTGTGTCTGGGTCCTCCGATTCTGCCCATCCAAGCAACTCCTGCTTGATGCCCGCCCAGGCCGAACGCACTTCAGAGCGCGTAAAGGGTTCCCCCGTGGACTTGTAGATGCGGATCACGGCGCCAGTCGAGTAACCGGCGAGCACCCGCTCGTACAGGTCGTCGTAGAGTAACCGTTCAGGGGGTTGGCCGATTTTGGAGAGTTGCCAGCTGAGAGGCTGATTCCTGGATCATTCCGATCATCTGCAGGAAGGGATCGACACGCAAAAAAAAGTGTGTTGCATAGAAAAAAGTGCAAGACGCGACGGCGCAAATCAGAGACCTGCAAGAGGAACTGCGCAAGCGCGACGAGGAACTGCGCAAGCGCGATGAGTTTCTCGCCGATCTTCAGGTCCGCTTCACAGCTCTTCGAGTCGAGAACGAGCGACTACAACAGCTGGTGGCGCAGCTGCAGGAGCAGCTGGGACAGAACTCCAGCAACTCGAGCAAGCCCCCTTCGACCGACAAACCTGGCAGCAGGCCTCGGCGCAAGTCGAAGAAGGAGAAGAAGAAGCGGAAACGCGGGGGGCAGCCGGGGCATCGAGGAAGCCATCGGACCCTGCTTGTCTCATCCCTCGATACCAGATCGGCTGAGGGTGAGGTGTCCCAGAATTCGCTCCCAACCGCAGCTTGGCGGATACCGGGAGCGTGGATGGGACGCCGTCGCTGGAGAAGCTGCGTGAGGTT